>Ga0068855_100011140_pt1 | contig 10856 bp, 7 predicted proteins | sample KBSCornC52_FD_66592 | JGI IMG/M metagenome (GOLD analysis project Ga0068855, IMG submission 66592) | Corn rhizosphere microbial communities from Kellogg Biological Station, Michigan, USA - KBS Corn C5-2 | ecosystem: Host-associated > Plants > Roots > Rhizosphere > Soil ... | reverse complement strand
GACGCCGCTCTCGGCGTAGAACGTGTTCCCTTCATTCCCGCTGAACATGCCCCCGGCCTCGCCGTAGACCCACAGCTCGGGCTGATTCAGATTGGGCCGGGACAGATCGTACGAGAAGTAGGCGCCGAACAGGATCGAGTTCAACGCCTGCGGCTTCTTGGTGGAGCTGGGCGGCCCGGTCGTGAGAATCCCGGCGCTCAACCCGAACAGGGCCCGCTGGTTCTCGCCGAACCGTTCCTGCAGCCGGAACGACACCTGGGCGCCCATGACGTCGCCGGTGGGCGCCGAATACCCGAGCTGGGCGATGCCCATCGACAGCGCGTAGCCATAATTGGGACGTCCGGCCAGCTTTTGCTCGAGCTCGGCGGCCCGTTCCTCGCGCGTCGGGATGCGCTTCCCCTCGCGCAGCAGGACCGCCATCGTGCCGTCGGACCGATAGGCGTCGCTCCAGACCACGCCCCCGTCGGAGGCGCGAAAGGCGGTGGCCTCCATCCAGATGACGCCGGTGTCGGCGCTGTACGTGAAGTCCAGGTCCATGAAGGTCTTGATGCCGGTCGACTCGCCCAGCCGGCGCAGGTCTTCCTGCTTGACCGCGCCCAGCGTCACCACCCAGGCGCCGTTCTCGACGCGCGAGCGGAGGGCCTCGCACTCGGCGCAGATGTTGACCTTCACCGGCGTCGACTGGACCAGCCGCGCGGTGAGCCGCGCCTCCAGCGTGCGCGCGAACTCGGGCCGCAGGTTGGCCGACAGCCGCACCATGCGGATCGCCATCGGGGACAGCAGGTTCGGGTCCAGCAGCGACACCTGCCGCGCGACCTCGTCCAGCATGTCGTCGACCAGCTCGAAGAAGTCGACGCTGCTGTTCGAGCGCTGCACCAGCTGCTGCATCTGCGTGGGGGTGGCCACCCGGGGCGGCGGACCCGTGGGGGTGGAGCGCGGCGCCACCGTGGGGGCATGCGGCCGCCCGCCCGAGGCCGACACGACCGGCCGCTGATCGGGGGCGGCGGCGGGCGGCGGCCTGACCGCGCGGCGCGGGACCTCGGCGTCGGTTCGCTGCGGAACCGTCGGCGCCGGCGTCTCGCGCCTGCGCGTGGCGTCCGGCGGCGCCGAGGTGTCTTGCGCGCGCGCCGGCGCCGCCCCCAGCGCGGCGGCCGCCATCACGAACACGGCCAGGCTAGAACGCAAAGCCCACCTGGACACGGAAGCCGAGTTGGTCCTGTTTCAAACTGTCGCTCCAGACTCCCTTCAACTGATTGTTGGGAATCTTCTTGGGGTCGTCCGTGTTCGCGCCCGTGAAGAACGCGTGCTCGTAGATGGCCTCGCCGCTCAGGCGCAAGGCCGCGTACGCCAGCTGGAGGCCACCGGCCAGGTTGTAGCTGTTGGCGCGGGCATCCCCGCTGAGCAGGGTCTGCCCGTTCGACCCGCTCTGCACGATCTGCACGTGCGCGCTGGTGATGCTGAGGCCGGCGCCCAGGAACGGCGCGATCTTGCTGGGCAAGAGGTACCAGCGGCCGCGAAAGCCGTACGAGGTGCGGCTGCAATCGGCCGAGCCGAACGCGTTCAGCGCGTCGCAGCTGATGCTCCGGCGCCCCAGCCAGGCGGACAGCTCGGCCTGCTTCAGGAAGGCCCAGGCGGCGGAGATGCCGAAGCTGGCCAGGCCGGACCCCAGGAAGCCCTCCACCGAGAAGGGGCGGACCACCCGGGCCGGCTGCGTCTGGTCGATCCAGCGGTGGATCCGGTCGGCGCGCGCCTGCTCGGCGGCGAGCACCTGTTGCCGCCGTTCGACCTCCAGGCGGTCGCCGAACTGGCGCAGGCGGCAGGCGCGGCGCAGGTGCTCCGCCTCGGGGCTCCCGTCGTCCGGGGCCAGCGCCTGGGCCTGCAGGCACGGGTCCTCCGGCACCACGTCGACCAGCGACTGGGCGCGCGCCGTCGCGGCCAGCGCCAGCCAGACGGCCAGCCCGATCCCGACGATCAGACAGGAACCCTGGGAGGGTTCCTTGGACCTCCCGCGACGACTCCGCCGGGCAAAGCCCAGCTCCGTCAACGCGGCCCAGGCGGTCACGGCGTCCCCCCGACCACCACCGGCGCGGCAGGCCCGGCCCAGCGCACGGCCAGGTTCGGGTCGCGCCGGGTGGGCACGAACACCAGCGTCCCGGTCTCTTCCAGCAGGCCGGTCAGATCGACGCGCGGGGCCTCGACGTCGTAGGTGCGGTCGACGTGGATGTCGCCCAGCAGGATCGGGCGCCGCTCGGCGCCGACGGTCTCGGCGTAGGCGCGGGCGCCGGTCTTGAGGTGGGCGCTGGCGGCGCGGTAAAGCGTGGTCAGCTCGTCGTCGACCGGGCCGCGGCCGGCCTCGTCCAGGTGGCGTTTGAGCGTGGCCACCAGCGTGGCCAGATCGACCTGGTCGTCGGCGTCGACCAGCGCGGTCAGCGCGTCGCGCGCCACCACCAGCAGCGCCTGCTGCCAGTCCGCGGAACGCGACGCGCGCCGGTGGTCGCGGCGCGCGTCGGCCTCCGACGAGGCGATGAGGCCGTCTTTGCGGACCTTCCCATCGCCGTCCTTGTCCTGGCCGGCCAGGAGGCGGAAGGTGCGCGCGAACTCGTCGCGGGCGCCGGCGCGGGCGGCGGCCACGCAGGCACGCGCCAGGTGGCGAAGCTGGCGCGTCGGGTCCGAGTCGTTCTGGTAGAGCCACTCGAAGGTCGCCATCGCGGACAGGGGCGCCCCGCCGTCCAGCGCGCCGGCGGCGAAGGCCTCGGCGCGGGCCAGCCGCTCGCGCGGGGGGCCCAGCGCTTCCAGCACCTCCATCGTCTCGGGCGAGACGGGGGAGGCGCGCAAGGTCCGCAGCGCCAGGTCCATGATGGCGCCCAGCGCCGGGTCGTCCTCGACCTCTTTGCGGCGGTGACGATTCAGCGCCTCGCGCGCCTCGGCCAGGAGCTCGGCGCGGCGGTTGGCGCGCGCGTGGGCCTCGGCCTGGCGGAACGCGATGTAGCGCCCGACCGCGTCGTCACCATGCGGCGGCGGCCCCAGGATCGCCACCGCGTCGTCGGGGCGCTGCGCGGCCAGCAGGCGATCGGCCAGGCGCAGCGACAGCGCGCGCGTCTCGGCCGGCGACAGATCGAGACGCAACGCCGCCCGTCCCGCCGCCAGCACCCGCTCGGGCGGCACGGCCGGGTCGTCGATCGCGGCCAGCGCGGCCACCAGCACCAGCGCGCGCCGCTCGCGCGGGTCCAGTCGATCGAGCTGCGCCGGAAAGGCGGCCAGACGCGACAGCCGGGCGTTGGCCCGGCGCGCGCGGCCGTGCGAGACGTCCAGGATGGTCGCCTGCAACCAGAGCGTGCTCGCGGCCGGATGATCGGGCGGCAGCGCGTCGGCCACGGCGTCGACCAGCGCCACCTCGGCCAGGCTGGCCCGGTCCGGCCGGTCCCGCTGGGGGGCGGCCCCCTCCACGCAGCGATCGACCAGCGCCGGGACCAGCGTCTCGTCCGGCCAGTGTTCGGCTTCGAGCGGCCAGCGGATCGGCGGCGCCTGTTCCCCGAGCCGCTTCAGGCGCTCGGACGAGGCGCGATCGGTCAGCATCGTCCCGTGGGGCGCGAGCTGAGCGGGATTGCGCGCCAGCCGCACCCGCTCGATCTGGGCCAGCCGCCGCAGCCGCTCCCAGGGATCCCGCAGCGGCGGGTCGCCGGCGCGGACGCGGGGCACCCGGCCCAGCGGCTCGCAGCGGGCCAGGGCCAGCAGCTCGGACCAGAAGTCCAGCTCGGGATCGCTCTGGCGGCGCTCGCGATCGCCCAGCACCGTCAGCGTCACACCCGCGTCGGCCAAGTGGCCGTCGGTCATCGCGCGGGCCGCGTGGCCCAGCAGCGCCTCGCGCGTCTCTTCGGGCGGGACGACCGCGCCGATGCGCGGGCCGGCGGCGGCGCCGTGCCGGCACGACAGCGCGGCGCCGGCCAGCAACGGCAGCCACCAGGACCGCCGCCTCACAGCAGCCCCCCCAGCGTCAGCGCCGGCAGCGCGCCCCAGACCGCGACGTTCTGGTCCGAGCGCGACTCGCGGTCCAGCGTCACGGCCAGATCCAGGCGCGTGAACAGCCGCGGCGTGAGGAACACCAGCAGGCCCAGGCCGCCATCGCCCGACGGCTGCACGTCGCCGCCGTAGTCGTGAATACCGGCGTGCGCGAACAGCTGCGGCTCGAGATGAAGGATGTCGCCGCCCACCAGCACCTTGCCGTACCCGAACGACCAGCGGACGCCGGCCAGCCCCAGCCAGGTCGGCGGTCGGGTGTCGGGCACCGCGCCCAGCGTCTGCGCGACCCGCTGGGCCTCGTCGTTGAGCGAGCTCCAGTAGTGCGAGAGCTGGACCTCGATCGCGATCGACTCGACCAGCTGGTAGGCCGCGCCCAGCCGCAGGCCGGGGCTGTTGTAGAAGTCGCCCCGGGCCAGGTACTCCCCGCCGGCGAACAGCAGCGTGTGGTGCTCTTTCTGGGCGAACCGGGCCTGCACGCGCGCGGCCGGCTGCGGCCGCGGCGCCGGCTCCTGGATCGACGAGGTCGGCGCCGCCGCCGGGGAAGCCAGCCCCGGCGCGGGTGCCGGCACCGCGGCGGGCGGGGCCCCGGCCGCCGCCAGGGCCAGCCACGCGCTGAGCAGGCCGGCGCCGATCACTCGGTCTCCGCGCAGAACGAGCTGGCGGACCAGGAGGTCACGCCGCCGCCGCTGGTCGACACGTACGGATGGCCGGTGCAATAGCGCGTGCAAACCTGCACGTCGGCGTCGACGCCGACCGGGACGAAGCTGGCGGCGAACGCCGCGGTCTGCGTCTGCAGGTACACCAGGTACCCCGGCGGATCGGCGGCCTGGATGGGCCAGGCCGGACCGCCGCCCAGGCGCGCGCTGTCGTTGACGCCGACCGTCTGAAGGGGAACGTTCGAGTTGCAGAGCTTGAACATCCCGCCCGCGTAGTCCGCCACCTGGTCCTGCGTGAAGTACGGAACCGGCACCGTGGGGTCGTGGATCTGGCTGGTGTAGGGCAGGTTCACCTGCGCGTACGAGGCCAGCGCCTGCTGGAAGCTCGGGTCGTCGGCGGACTGCCAGGGCTGGGACATCGACCAGTGAGGCCCCGACAGGGTCGCCAGCTGCGGGTTGGGCATGAACAGCCAGGACAGAAGCTTGAGGTCGTGGCCGGGGGGCGGCGTCTGCAGATCGTCGAACAGCGTCTGCAGCGAGGTGGTCAAGCTGCTCGGCAGCGGCGCGTCCAGGTTGTTGAAGTAGAGGAGGTGAACCTGGGCGTGGATCTCGGGGTTGCTGCTGACCGCCTGTTTGATCACCTCGGCCATCTGATCGGCCGGCACCGTGGGCGCGCTCGCCTGCGCGCACGCGGAGGGTTGCCCGGTGGCGTCCGCGCCCGTCGCCAGGTTGAGGGGCGGAAGCGCCGTGACGGGGACCCCCGCGCTGTCCATGGCGGCCGCGACCGAGGTCTCGATGGTGGAGATGGCGCTGGCGCAGCGGTCCGAGACGATCTGCAGGTCCAGGATGATCTGGTAGATGATCGGCGACCGTTCGATGGGCGGCGTGTACGCGACGTGCACGGGCACCACCTCGGGCAGGGTCGCCACGCGGGTCTGCGCCACCGCCGCCGGGCCGCCGTCGGCCGGGACGGCGCGCACGCCGACGCAGTAGGTCCCGTCGTCGGTCAGCGGCGGCGCGGGCGGAAACCCGCCGCTGTCGTCCAGCGGTGAAAACTCGACGCCGTCGGGAGGAGAACCGGACACGCACAGACCCTTGGTCGGCCACATCGTCCGTTCGTAAGGCCGGGCAAAGACATAAACGTCGTCGGACGCGACCGTGTCCGTCAGGTTCACGTACACGAGGTCGTTGCCCGTGTGGAAGAACGAGACCAGCGAGAGGGTGGTGTCGACGGACCGGATGCTGGCCCGGCCCCCGGGGAACACCCCCTCCCGCGCGTGGTTCGCGCGCACCGGCGGGAGACCGGCCGGCGCGTCGTAGCCGCCCCGCAGAACGTACTGGAAACAGGAACCCACGCCGTCGGCGCAGGGCGCGCCCCCGCCCGGATACGCCGAACGTGAGAAGTCCAGCGGCTGGTAGGCGCCCGATTCGTCAAGGATTTCAAAGCTCAAGTCTGGGTCCGCCGGATCACTCGACGAGATCCGCCAGCGCACGAGGGTGATGTCCTCTTGAACGCTGTAGATCAGTTCAACTTTCTGAGGGCTGAACGCGGACGGCAGAAAAAGCAGAGGGCCGCAGCCGCCGGACGCCAGCACGGGCCCGCCCAGGAGCAAGGCCAGGGCCAATGCGCGGCAGCGGCCCCGCCAGCTCGGTCCACGGTTTGCGGTCTGTTCGGTCACTTGGGGGGCGCGCAATCCGGGTTGGCTCCTTGGCCCCGCGGCTGCATGTAGCAACTTTCGTGCGCGGGTTTTTCGATGGAAACCCACCAGCTCTAGTGCTGAGAACCCGATGATTCTCTCTCAAATTTGTGAAACCATGATCCAGATGTCACGAAATGGGAGATGGGGCGTCGGGCTGGTCGCCTTGGGTCTCCTGTGGATGGCGGGCTGTTGCGGCGGCGGATCCACCCACAAATGCGATTTTACGCCTGCCCCGATCGACGCCGGCAATCAATCGGACGCGGGCTTCGGTTGCCCCAGCCAGCCTTGCGCGGCCAACCAGGTCTGCTGCGTCGCCAAGACGCCCCCGTTCATCAGCTGCATCAACCCGGCCGACTTCGTGGCGGACGGTTGTGAGAAGAACTTCATGACGAACAGCCCGCCGTGTGTCACGCCCCAGGACTGCGACGGCGGCGTCTGCTGCCTGCAGATCAACGTGCAGACGTTCTCGTGTCAGCTGCCGGCGGGATGCTCGGGCGACGGGACCGAGAGCTACTGGACCTGCAGCACCGACCGGGATTGTCCCGGCCGCGTGTCCGGTTCGTGCCAACCTGTCAGCGCGGCCGCGCAATACGGCCTGTCGCTGAGCGTCTGCACGCCCTGAGGCGCCCCGGTCACTTCAGGGTGGTCGCGACCGGCGCCGGGGCAGGGGCGGGACCCGGCGGTCTGGACGCCAGATCCGCGAGCGTCAGGCCACGCTCGTCCGGGTGGGGGCCGAAGTGCTCGGCCAGATCGGCCGCCGTCTGGACCAGGTCGCCGCGGGTGGCCGCGGTGCGGGTCAGCGCGCGCTTCATCCGGCGAAGCGCGTCGGACTCCTGACGGGAGGCTGTGTCGGCGCTGCGGGCCCGCTGGTAGGCGGCGCTGGCGGCTGCGTCCGCCCGCAGGGCATCCAGCAGGCGCGCCGCCTCCGCCTGGGCCTCGGCGTCGAGCGACGTCCGATCGCGGGCCACCAGGCCCTTCGACGATCCCAGCCAGATCCGCCCCAGGGTGCCGAAGGCGGGATCGGCGCCGGGCGCCAGGTCCTCCAGCACCAGCGTCGGCTCCGGCGATTGCGGGAAGTCCTTGCCGAACAGCACGAACAGCAGGCTGTCGTTCTGTCCCGGCCTCAGCAGGGCCAGCTGGGTGCCGAACGGGAAGAAGAGCTCGCCCGGCCCGTCCAGCGCCGTCCGGAGCTGGTGGCGCGTGCTGGCGTCCAGCGCCAGCGGATCGCCCTGATGGGGGTGAGGCGTCCGCTTGAGCGTGGTCATGAGGTCGCGCACCTGATCGATGCCGACCACCACGTTGAGCGCGCTCCCCTCGCTGTAACCGGCGTGGTAGATGCCGACCAGTTCGTACTCGCCGGTCGCGCAGGAGACGGCCAGCACCGGCGAGCCCGAGTTGCCGTGCGACAGCAGCGCGTCGATCACGAAGTCGTCGTGGTCCCAGTCGCCGAAGTCGTCGTGGTCGTGGGCCGAGATCACCGTGCCGGCGTTGGTGGCGCGGAAGGCGCCCAGCGGGAAGCCGCGCACCTCCACCACGTTGCGCTCGCGCAGGTGGGCGTCGTGCCCGATCTTCCAGGGCATCACGTGCAGGTCGGCCGAGCTCTTCAGGACGGCGACGTCCAGCTGCGGGTCGGTCACCACGCGCGTCACCGGGATGTCGTCGCGCCCGTAGCTGTCGTGCTCGTCGTCGACCAGCGCCAGCGTCTCGCTGACCTTCTTGCAGCCGGCCGGCACGCCGTCGACCGTGTGCTGCGGATCGGTGACCGAGGGCCAGGCCGCCACGTGGTCGTTGGTCAAGAGCAGCGTCTCCGGACCCTGCTTGCGATAGGCGAAGGCGGTGCCGTGCAGGACCGCGGTCCGCCGGTCGTGCCGGACGGTCCCGTCGCCGCCGTAGGACAGGCATTCGTAGGTCGCCGTGTTGCGGACGCAGTACGAGAACGCCGATTGCGGCTGCCGGTCGAACTCGCGCGCCTGCGAGGACAGCACCCGGAAGTCGTCGGCGTAGCTGCCCGAGCAGAGCGGCGGCGGCTCGGCCGTCAGCGCGGCCGGCGCTGGTGCGGCGGGCACCGACAGTGGCGCCAGGGTGACCACGATCAACAGTGGAAGGAACAACCCACGTGAACCGCGCACGCCCGAGATCGCGTGCATGGGACGTTCCACGGATCGCCCGCGCGCCGCCTGGGAGGCGGCGCGCCACGCCGGTCGATTTCTGAGCGGGCCGGGGCCGCGCCGGTCGGTTTTGCTACGTCCGCCCGTTGGCCGGGGTGCGCAGCTGGACGTAGTCGGCCAGCACGTGCAGCGCCTCGGTCAGCACCAGCTGATCCGCCGGGTGCTGTTCAGACGGATCGACGTCGAACTCGGGCCGGGGCCCGCGCGACACCGTGACGTCCGGCTTGGCGGGCGGCGCGGCCGCCACCCGAGGCGGCAGCCCGGCTCGGCCGGCGTCCTTGACGGTGATCTCGTAGGTGGGGATGTCGGCGTTCTGCCGCCGCACCTGGGCGGCGATGGCGTCATCCAGCCGCTTGTCCTCGGTCTGCTCGCGACGCCGCTCGGTTTCGTTCAAGGAGACCGTGCCGGTCGCCAACCGGGTCCGCAGCCGGTCGACCTGCCGCCGTAGATCTTGAAACGCCGGGTCGGCCGCCAGCCGCCGGGTCGAGCCCGCGCGCAACGCCGGCAGCGCCGCCTGCACCTGGTTCAGGCGCTCGAACGAGGCCGCCGGGACCGTGTCCCAGGGGAGCGGATCGTCCAGCTTGGATTCGCCGATCGGCGCCGCCTCGGTGGGCGAGGGGATCACCAGGTCGGAGGCCACCCCGCGCAGCTCGGTCGAGCCGCCGCTCGGCCGGTAGAACTTGCTGATGGTCACCTTCAGCGCGCCCGGATCGAAGCTGTGGCCGAGGCCGGTCCGATCCATGACGCCCGCCAGCGGGACGATGGTCTGCACCGTCCCCTTGCCGAACGTGGCGGTGTCGCCGACGATCACGGCCCGGCCGTAATCCTGCAGCGCGCCCGCCAGGATCTCCGAGGCCGACGCGCTGAGCCGGCTGGTCAGCACCACCAGCGGCCCGGCCCAGCGAACCGAGGGGTCGCGATCGCTCCCCACCTCGACCGCGCCGCTGGAGTCGCGGGTCTGCACCACCGGGCCGCGCTTGATGAAGAGGCCGGTCATGTCGATCGCCTCCTGCAGCGAGCCGCCCCCGTTGCGGCGCAGGTCGAGCACCACGCCCCGCACCTGCTCGGCGCGGAGCTTGTCCAGCAGGCGCCCGACGTCGGCCGTGACGCCGCTGCCGCCCCGGTCGTCCTTGCCCGCATAAAAGGAGGGGACGTCGACGATGCCGACGCGCAGGGGTTGCTGCGCGCCCGGCTGGGGCAGGTCGACGATGCGCGCCTTGGCCTGCTGGTCGGCCAGCTGCACCTCGGCCCGGATCAGATGCACGGTGCGCGCGCCGCCCGGTGCCCCGACCGGCGGCAGGATCGTCAGCGTCACCGGCGAGCCCTTGGGCCCGCGGATCAGCTGGACGATGCGGGTGAGCGGCATGGCGGTCACGTCGATCGGCGCCCCGGTGGCCTGCGCCACGGCCACGATCCGATCGCCGGCCTTGAGCGCGCCGCTCTGCGCGGCCGGGCCGCCCGGCACCAGCTCGTGGATGGTGCAGGCGCCGTCGTCGTTGGCCAGCGTGGCGCCGATCCCGAACAGCGACAGGTTCATGGCGATCGAGAGCGACTCCATCGACTCTTTGCCCAGGTAGTCCGAGTGCGGGTCGTAGACGTGCGCCAGCGCGTCCAGGTAGATCTCGAGCACGTCGTCGTCGCCCAGGCTGCTGACCGTCTTCAGCTGCTGCTCGTGCCGGTGGATGAGGGTCTGGTTGACGTCGGCCACCGGCTTTTCGGCCAGCTTCTCTTGCAGGACCTCGGCCCGCAGCGCCTGCTTCCAGAGCACGTGGGCGGCCACCAGGTCAGCCGGGCGCTCGGCGTGCTGGCGATCGAAGGCGAAGGTGTCGTGGGCGGTGAAGGTGAACCCGCCGGCGCGCAGCAGAGCCGTGTCGAACGCCACCCGCTGCTTGAGGCGCTCGATGTAGCGCGCGAAGATGACGTGCGCCGGGCGGGTGTCGCCGGTGGCGCTGGTGGACTGGGCCAGCGTGGCCCGCATGGCCCCGAATTCCTCGACGTCCGACTTCAGGAAGAGCGACCGGGTCCCGTCCAGCGCGTCCAGGTAGCGGTCCAGCAGCTTGCCCGCCAGCTGCGTGTCGAGCGGGTGATGGGCCAGCTGCGACTGGGCCAGCAGCGAGGTCGTGATCCGCGCGATGTTGGCTTCGGTCGTGCGTGCGTCGGGCGGGGTGGCGGGCCGCGCGACCGCGAAGGAGGCGCACGCCAGCGCGAGCGTCAGAATGGCAAAGGGACGAATTCGGCGAGCCGGACCGCTGATCATCCCGTAATCATGAATCGAAAACGGCGGGATGTCGGCAGCTCAGATGACCTCGCCC
>Ga0068855_100011137_pt1 | contig 10856 bp, 8 predicted proteins | sample KBSCornC52_FD_66592 | JGI IMG/M metagenome (GOLD analysis project Ga0068855, IMG submission 66592) | Corn rhizosphere microbial communities from Kellogg Biological Station, Michigan, USA - KBS Corn C5-2 | ecosystem: Host-associated > Plants > Roots > Rhizosphere > Soil ... | reverse complement strand
GGCGAGGTCCACACGCTGACCTGCGACGATGCCAAGCTGGGCGATATCGTCCGCGTGCATAAACACCACGCGCCGGTCGTTATGGATGCCGCGATAGCGATCGTTCCGCGAATAGACGGTGGTGTTGTATTGGTCGTGCGCGCGTAATGTCGTGAGCACAAATACAGGCGCCGTTGTCCTTTTTGCCGCCGCGTCACGCATGGTCTCCGGCGGCAGCGGCGTCACCACAAAATTAGCTTTGCCCGTGGCGGTCTTCCACACCCGTTCACGCGCGCTGTTGGTGATGTGAAAGCCGCCGGCGCGCATAATACGGCTATTGAAGTTCTCGAAGTCGGAGAACACCGCTTCGATCTTTTCGCGGATCAAGCGGTAATCGTCGCGGAAGGAATCCCACGGCACGCGACTGTTAGGCAGGGTCGCCCGGGCGATCCCCGCCACGATCCATGGCTCCGACCGTAAATTCGCCGAGGCCGGGTGGTTCATGCCCTGGGAGGCATGAACCATGCTCATGGAATCCTCCACGGTGATGGCCTGGCGCCCGGTCTTCTGCACGTCGATTTCCGTGCGGCCGAGGGCAGGCAGGATCAACGCGCGGCGGCCATGGACGAGATGGCTGCGGTTGAGCTTGGTGGAGACATGCACCGTGAGATTCAGAGAGCGCATGGCGCGCCACGTGAGATCGGAGTCCGGCGCGGCCGACGCCAGATTGCCCCCCATGGCCAGCAGCGCCTTGGCCCGGCCTTCATGCATGGCGGCGATGGCTTCCACCGTATTCATACCTGGCCGGCGCGGCGGATTGAACCCGAAGACACGCGTCAGCGAGTCCAGGAAAGCATCACTGGGAAGCTCGGTGATGCCCATGGTGCGGTCACCCTGCACATTGGAATGACCACGCACCGGGCATGGGCCCGTTCCCGGCCGACCGATGTTGCCGCGCAGGAGCAGCAGATTGATGATGTTCTGGATGGTTTCCACCGCACCCACATGCTGCGTCAACCCCATGGCCCAGGTACAAATCACGCGTTCTGCGTCCATATAGATATGCGCGGCGTGTGCGATCTCTTCACGCGTCAGACCCGATTGGGCGACGATGCGGTCCCAATTCTCAGCCTTCAGATCAGCGGCCAGTTCTTCGAACCCAGCGGTGTGCGCGGCGATAAAGGAGTGGTCCACAACCGGCGCAGCCCCGCCGGCGCGGGCCACAGCATCAGCCTCGAGGATGATCTTCATCATGCCGCGCAGAAGCGCCAGATCGCCCCCCACGACCGGCTGCAGATACAGATGTGTCAGCGCCACGCCGCCGCCCGACAGACCATTGATCACCATGTCCACCGGATTTTTGGGATGGGCGAACTTCATCAATCCGCGCTCCCGCAGCGGATTGACGGTGACGATCTTGGCGCCGCGACGGGCTGCCTCGCGCAAATCGCCCAGCATGCGCGGATGATTGGTGGCCGGGTTCTGGCCGAAGATGAAGATGGCATCCGCCAGCTTCATATCTTCTAACAGAATCGTGCCCTTGCCGATGCCAATGGAGTCCTTCAACGCCACGCCGCTAGCCTCGTGGCACATATTGGAGCAGTCGGGCAGGTTATTGGTGCCGAACTCGCGCACGAACAATTGCCACAGAAATGCAGCCTCGTTGGACGTGCGCCCCGAGGTATAGAACAATGCCTGGTCCGGACTCTCGAGCGCGTTTAGGTCTTCGGCGATGATCTTGAACGCCTCATCCCACGCAATGGGGACGTAGTGGTCGCTGGCGGCGTCATACATCATCGGCGCCGTGAGCCGCCCAAACGACTCAAGGGTGTGATCGTCCTGCGCCATCAGCCACGACACGGAATGACGCGCGAACACGTCGGGCGTGCAGCGCTTGGACGTAGCTTCCCACGACACGGCTTTCACGCCGTTCTCGCAGAACTCGAACGACGACGTGTGCTTGGGGTCACCCCACGCACAGCCGGGGCAATCGAAGCCTTCCGGCTGGTTGACGGACAGCAATGCCTTCGCCGCCGTAAGGGGATTGCCCGCGCCCACCAACGCCGTGGCGCTGGCGGCCAGCGCCGGCCACCCGCCGGCGGCGTCGTGATTAGCGCGAGGGTCCTGGGACTTGGCCATAACCTAGTTTAGGCTCATTTGGGATTTATCGAAACTGCGCCGGCACCTACAGGATAATAAGTCCATGACCGAAGACGATATCGACAGCACGCGCCACAACGCGAAAATGAAGAAGATTCAGGCGGCCCGCGTGAAGATGATGGCCACCAAGACCGAGGAGCGAGGCCTGATCATCGTCCATACGGGCAAGGGCAAAGGCAAAACCACCGCCGCCCTGGGCATGATCTGCCGCGCCATCGGCCATGGCTATAAGGTATCGCTGATCCAGTTCATCAAAGGCGCCATGGCTACCGGCGAGAAAGTGGTGTTCGACGCCTTCCCCGATCAGATCGAAATGCGCCCCATGGGCGAGGGCTTCACCTGGGACACGCAGGACCGGGACCGGGACATCGCCAAGGCCCGCGAGGCCTGGGAGGCCGCCAAGGCACGCATCATGGATCCGGACTGGAAAATGGTGGTGTGCGACGAGCTGAACATCGTCCTGCGTTACGAATACATCCCGGTGGCGGAAGTGATCGACGTGTTGCGCGCCAAACCCCTGGACACCCACGTCATCATCACCGGACGTAATGCGCCCGACGCCCTCATTGCGGCGGCTGATCTGGTAACGGAAATGGAGATGATCAAACATCCCTTCCGCACGGGCGTGAAGGCGCAGCCGGGGATTGAGTTTTAGCGCGCGGGGTTTTCGCCGTCGACCTGGGCCGCCAGTTGCGCCACGGCGGACGGAAAGAACGGGCCGCCGCACACGGACACCGCCTGCGGCAAAGCAAGACGCCGCATGGAGGGAATGGCCTTCTCCAAGGCCGGATGGAAGAGCATGGCCGAGCCGTTATCCGCATGCGGATCGACTTCCGACTCCACGATAAGATAGTCGGGATGCGCTTGGAGCAGCATTTCCAAGGGCACACGGCTCACGGAACTGCGGCCCAGCCTGGCGGCCACATTGACCAAGCCCGCCCGCCGGATGATCTCATCCACCAACGTATCGGTGCCCGTGAGGAAGCCGCGCCGTTGGTAATAGGCTGCTTCCAGATGCGTCCCCTCGGGCTTGTGGACGGCGGCGAGTTCCGTATCCATTTGCGCGACAATATCTTCGCCGCGTTCGGGATGGCCGACGGCGGCGGCGATGAGGCGTGTCTGCTCCACAATCGTTTCATAGCTTTCGGCGGACTTCACCTCGATGATGGGGATGCCGCGCTTGCGCAATTCCGCCATAGCCAAAGTGCGCCGCGCATATCCCGCGATAATCAGATCGGGCTGCAGCATCAGCACATCCTCGACCTTGCCGCTGGAAACGGGGTAGTCGGCGGCCTCCTTGGCGTAATAGGAGACGGCTGGATCGCGGGCGAAATTGGAAAGTGCGGTAATCTGATTTTTGTCGGCCAGGGCAATGAGATACTGATCGACACAGACATTCATGGAGAGCACATGGTGGGGCCGGTCGGCGGCGCGCACCGGGAGTACGACGAGCCAGAGAATCGCCGTCAGGCATGCGAACCTCGGTTTCATTCGGCTTTCCCGTCGTCGCCACATCCACTAGTGTCCCGTCTCCAACGTCGCTTCATTAGTAATGGACCGCCGCCGTGCCGGACACAAGCTGTCAGGGATCGAGTCCGGCGCCCCATGGAGAGATTTCGCGTGAACACCTCCGTTACCATGGATCGCAGTCGCGCCATGATCGTCGCGTCTGTGGTCATGGTGCTCATCATCGCCGCCTTGGTGTTCTGCTCCCTGCTCGTGGGCGCGGCGCATATAGGTCTGCAAGGCGTTTTGGACGCTTTCTCCCCCCACGACTCCGTCGAGAAGATCATCGTCCTGCAACTGCGCCTGCCGCGGGCGATTCTGGCGCTGTTGATCGGAGCAATCTTGGGATTATCGGGCGCGGTGCTGCAGGCATTGCTGCGCAATCCGCTCGCAGAGCCGTCCGTCCTGGGCGCCTCCAACAGCGCGGCGCTCGGCGGCGTGATCGCGCTGTATTACGGTTTGACCAAGCTGTCGGTGTTCGTGCTGCCGTCCATGGCGATCGGCGGCGCGCTATTGGCACTGCTGGTGTTGTTGCTGTTGGCGCGCAGCACCGAGGGGCCACTGGGACTCATCCTCGCGGGAATCTCTATCAGCACGGTCGCAGGCGCGGGGATCGCTTTGGCCCTGAACCGTTCATCCAATCCCTTCGCCATGATGGAGATCACCTTCTGGCTCATGGGCTCGCTGGAAGACCGATCCTTCCAGCATGTATGGATCGCGTTGCCCACGACGGTGATCGGTGCAGCGCTGCTGGCCTGGAACGGCCGGGCCTTGGACGCGCTGGTGCTGGGTGAAGAAGGCGCACGCTCCCTGGGCGTCGATCTGCGGGCGGTGCGGGCACGGGCGGTGCTGGGGATCGCTATTGGCGTCGGCGGCGCGGTGGCCGTGTCGGGTTCCATCGGCTTTGTGGGCTTGATCGCCCCTCACCTCGCCCGGCCTTTCACCGACGGGCGTCCCAGCCGCGTGCTGTGGCCGTCGGCGCTGACCGGCGCCATTCTTGTCAGCGCCGCCGATATCCTGGTGCGCCTCGTTCCGGGCGACAATGAATTGCGCCTGGGTGTGGTCACCGCTTTCCTGGGCGTGCCATTCTTCCTGGCCTTTCTGTTCAAGGAAAGGCGCAACTGGTGAGCACGCTGACGGTTCATAATGCCGGTATCGACTTGGGCAAACGCCACGTCATCGCCGACGTGAGCCTTCAAGCGCGCGGCGGTGAGATGGTGGGCGTGATCGGCGCCAACGGTGTCGGCAAATCCACCCTGCTGCGCGCCATGGCCGGCCTTATCCCATGTCGCCATGGCAGCGTCATGCTCGGCGACACTTCCATCGCCATCATGTCGCCCACAGCGCGGGCGCGCGCCGTCGCCTATCTGCCGCAAGGCCAATCGTTCCACTGGAGCATCAGCGTCGCGCACGCGGTGGGCCTGGGCCGCTTGCCGCACCTGGGACCTTTGAGCCGTTTATCGCCGCAAGATGAAACCGCCATCAACAGCGCCATGGAGCGCGCCGAAGTTCGGGACTTGGCCGGCAGATACGTCACGGAGCTTTCCGGCGGCGAGCGTTCTCGCGTTCTTCTGGCGCGGGCCCTGGCTGTGGATGCGCCGGTGTTACTGGCCGACGAACCCACGGCCGCCCTCGATCTCTATCACCAGCTGCATACCATGGAAATCCTGCGCGCCTTGACCGGCGATGGAAAGCTGGTCGTCGCGGTGTTCCACGACCTGTCGCTGGCGGCGCGGTTCTGCGACCGGCTCCTGTTGCTGCATGAAGGCACGCTCATCGCCGACGGCCCGCCGCAACAGATCCTCAACAGTGACCTGCTCGAGAGAGCTTACGGCATTGAAGTTCTCCAGAGTGCAATTGAGGGCCAAACTGTCGTGCTTCCAAGGAAGCGCAAGCCAACGAACGGCACGACGACGCCCTGACGCAGCTATTTCACGATCATGGGAATGCCCGCGACCACCAGCACGACGTGGTCGGCCATGGCGGCGATGCGCTGATGCAGACGGCCGATGTCATCGCGGAAGCGCCGCGCCAACGCGTTCTCCGGCACGATGCCCATGCCCACCTCGTTGGAGACGACCCAGATCCGCGCAGCGTGGTTTGTCAGGCTTTCCACCAGTCGGTCGGCGCCCGCGTCCACAACCTGCCCCTGCATCATCAGATTGCTGACCCATAGGGTAAGGCAATCCACCACAGCGACATCGTCGGCGCTTAAGCCGCGAATCGCCGCCGGCAATTCCCGCGGTGCTTCAACTGTTTCCCACCGCGCGCCCCGCTCCTGCCGATGGCGGGCGATACGGTTCGCCATCTCGGCATCGTGCGCCTCGGCGGTGGCGATCATGATGCATTTATTGGCTTCTCCCGCGGCTTCTGCCGCCTGTTGCGCATATCGGCTTTTGCCGGAGCGCGCGCCACCGAGGACGAAGGTTAACGTCATATCTTGCTTTCATTGACCACGCGGTGGTGACGCTATAGCATTGCAACCGCGACAGGTTCCTCACTTTGAGGATGAAAAAGGGAACGCAGGTTCAAAGCCTGGGCTGTCCCCGCAACTGTAAACGGTTAGTCCGCGCATCAACAAGCCACTGGAAGATCTCCGGGAAGGCGATGCGACAGGACAATGACCCGTAAGCCAGGAGACCTGCCTGTTGCCGTCGTCCTTCGTTCGGCCGGGGTGTGCTGCGCGAACGGGTTTCCCGAGAGGCGACAACGTTGTTGTAACCGCGCCATGCGTGGGGTGAGGCAGGATCGCTATGTCCGGCCGGGCCCTGCGCAGGGCCTGCCTCTATGGGGAATACATGAAGCGCATACTTGTTTCGACTGTCAGTTTGATCACGCTATTTGCATCCGTGCATGCTTTCGCCGATGCCGATGCGCCCGATCCCGATGTGGCGGGCAAAGGCGTAATGGGTGTGGAGGACATTGTTGTTTCCGCGACCCGTACGCCGCAAAAGCTGGACCGCATTGGCTCGTCCATCACGATCCTTGACGCCACCGCCATACAATCAAGCCAGGCTGTTGTGGTGTCCGATCTCCTAAGCCAGACGCCCGGCGTCAGTTATTCGCGCACCGGCGGCGTGGGGGGACAGACCTCCTTGCGCATTCGCGGCGCGGAAACCGACCAGACCATCGTTGTCATCGACGGCGTGAAGCTGAACGATCCGTCATCCACCGGCGGCGGCTATAACTTCGCCAACCTGATGACGGGCGATATCCAGCGCATCGAGGTTCTGCGCGGCGCGCAATCGACCTTGTGGGGCAGCCAGGCCATCGGTGGCGTTGTGAACATCATCACCGCCGAGCCGACCAAGCCTTTCCAGGCCTCGGTCGATGCCGAAGGCGGTTCGCGCGGGACCGGCTATGGCCGTATTGGCGTCGGCGGCGCCGATGGCCGCATCACATGGCGGCTGGCCGGCGACATGTACACCACCGACGGCGTTTCCACCTATGCCGGCGGCACCGAACCCGATGGATATCAACATTGGGGCGCCAGCGGACGCTTGCGCTATGACGTCAGCGATGCCGTCTCCGTCGATTTGCGTGGCGTGTATTCCCGCGGCCACAACCAGTTCGACGGCTTCCCGCCGCCGAACTTTTCCCTAGCGGACACACTCGACTACGGCATCACCAGGGAATTCGTTGGATACGCGGGCCTGAACTTCAACGTCCTCGACGGCCGCTTCAAGAACCGCGTGGCGTTCAATTACACCGATACAAAGCGCGACAACTTCAATCCTGTGCAGGCTGTGACGCCGCGGACTTTCGATTCCGCGGGCAAGAACAAGCGCTGGGAATACCAAGGTTCGTTCGACCTGGCCGACGGCTGGAATGCGGTGATCGGGGCGGAGCATGAGAAATCATCGTTCCGCACCGCGTCGCCATCGTCGTTTGATCCCAACCCCACGCCTGCGATCGCCAATGTGGGCATCACCAGCGGCTATGCCCAATTGCAGGGGACGATTTTGCCCGGCCTCACCCTTACGGGCGGGCTGCGCTACGACAGCCATGACACGTTCGGAGACCATGTGCTGGGACAGGCCGCCGCCGCCTGGTCGTTGAACAACGGCGATACAATCCTGCGCGCCAGCTTCGGCCAGGGGTTCAAGGCGCCGACCCTGTATCAGCTCTTTAGCCTTTACGGGAATACCAGGCTGAAGCCGGAACAAGCCGACAGCTGGGATGCGGGCATCGAGCAGCATTTCTTCGATCAGGCCCTGGTTATCTCCGCCACCGGCTTTTATCGCAAGACCACCAACCAGATCGACTTTGTCTCCTGCCCCAGCGCAAACCCGCTTTGCACGGTGGGAAGCTTCGGCGTTTACGACAACGTCGCCCGCACCCGCGCCGTGGGCGTGGAATTGGCGGCGGCTGCCAACCTTGGCGATCTGGGCCTGCAGGCAAACTATACCTACACCGATACGGAGAACATCGCGCCGGGCAACAGCAACTACGGCAAACAATTGCCGCGACGGCCAAAAAACGAGGCCAACCTATCGGCGGATTATGCGTGGCCCCACGATGTATCGACCGGCGTCGCGCTCCACTATGTGGGGAACACTTTTGACAACGCCGCCAACAGCTTTGTCCTTCACAATTACACGCTTGTGGATCTTCATGCATCGTGGAAGATCAACGAAATGTTCGAGCTTTACGGCCGCATCGAGAACATGTTCGACAAGACCTATCAGACGACCCGCAACTATGGATCGCCCGGACGCGGCGCGTTCGGCGGGATCCGCGTCAGGTACTGAGTACAGTGACGCCGGAAGAAACATACGCATCATTCCGGCGTCATGGTGGCGGGCTGGCGGCGGCGCGGGCGGCATTTCCGTCCGCGCCGTTGCCGTGGCTCGACCTTTCCACCAGCGTCAATCCACATCCCTGGCAGGGCGGGCGCGCGTCTGTGCGCGATTTGCATCGCCTGCCCGATCCGGCCGCGACGGCGGCGCTGGAGGATGCGGCGGCGCGGGCGTTCGGTGTGGCGCGTTCATGCGTCGCCGCCGTTCCCGGCTCGGATATGGGATTACGGTTGCTTCCGGCCCTGACCGGCGCGCGGGATGTCGCCGTAGCATCGCCTACCTACAGTGGGCATGGCGAAGCGTGGACAACGGCCGGGCGGCGCGTAACCTTGATCGACCGCCGGGAAATCCCATCCCACGCCGCCGAGGCGATTGTTCTTGTGAATCCCAATAATCCCGACGGTGCGCGCCTTTCCCGCGCCGATGTTCTGGCGACGGCGGACAAAGCGCGGGCGCGCGGGGCATGGCTGATTGTGGATGAAGCTTTCGCCGAGGTCGCGCCTGATGCCAGCGTCGTCGATGCTGTACATGACCGGCTTATCGTTCTCCGCTCCTTCGGCAAATTCTACGGTCTGCCGGGAGTGCGTCTGGGTTTTGTTGTCGCGGCGCCCGAGGTAACACAGCGCGTGCGCGCCATGACCGGCGATTGGCCGGTAAGCGCCGACGCTGTTGCCGCAGGCTGCGCGGCTTATGCCGATGTGGCTTGGCGGGAAAAAACGCGCGCGCGGTTACAGGCCGGCGCCACAAAGCTGGACCGGTTTCTCATCGCCTCTGGTCTGGATGTGGTCGGCGGCACCGCCCTGTTCCGACTGGTCTCGACACCACGGGCCGCAGATTATTTTCAACACTTGGGGTGCCGTGGAATCCTGGTCCGCCCCTTTGACCATAATCCATCGTGGTTGCGCTTTGGCCTGCCGCCGGACTCCCAATGGCGGCGCGTGAAGGAAACACTGGCGGAATGCGCCGCCCTCGGGGAGCGCCAATGACAAACCCTTGGATCGTTTGCGGTGCGTTGGCCGTGGAAGCAGCCATTGGATACCCCGCAGCCGCGCAGCGCCTGATTCCACATCCGGTCGTGGGAATCGGCAAGTTGATCGCCGCACTGGAGACGCGCCTCAACCGCGATGCCGATCCCGAAAGTCTGCGACGGGCCTTAGGACTGTGCACACTTGTCGTGATCATGATCGTGGCAATGGTCGCCGCCCATGCGGCTACATTCATCGCGCGCCATATGCCCCTCGGGTCTTTGCTCGTAATCGCGGTCGCCAGTCTCGGCTTTGCGCAACGCAGCCTTTATGAGCACGTCGCCGCTGTTTCGCGCGCGCTCGATCGCGGAAGCCTGCATGACGCCCGCGTCAACCTTGCGCATATTGTTGGACGTGACGTTGAAGGCTTGGACGCCGGCGGCATTACCGCGGCAGCCCTGGAAAGCCTGAGCGAGAGTTTCAACGATGGTGTCGTCGCGCCGGTGTTCTGGTTTGCCGTCGCTGGCCTGCCCGGCTTGTTCATATATAAGACGGTCAACACCGCCGACAGCATGATCGGCCATATGGAACCACGCTGGCGCGCCTTCGGGTGGGCGGCGGCCCACACGGACGACCTTCTCAACCTCATCCCCGCGCGCCTCGCCGGTATTATGATCGTCGTTGTCGGCCGCAGTGGATGGACGACAATGCGGTCCGACGCGCCCAAACACGCGTCCCCTAATGCGGGCTGGCCCGAGGCCGCCATGGCGGGCGCGCTGAAGGTTCAATTGGGCGGCGCCGCCACATATGATGGAGTCCTCCATAACCGGCCCATATTTGGAGAGGGCGCTCGGCCGACGCCCGGCGACCTGCACCGGGGCTTGCACATATATATAAGGGCGTGCGCTGTCTTGTGGGGCGTCTTTGCCGTGGGAGGATTGCTGTGGCGGCCGTGATGCTCCAGGGGTGTGGGTCGGATGTGGGCAAGTCCGTCCTGGTGGCGGGCCTGTGCCGCCTTTTTACCAACCGCGGTTACGTGGTCCGGCCCTTCAAGCCCCAGAACATGTCCAACAATGCTGCCGTCACCGCCGACGGCGGCGAGATCGGGCGCGCGCAGGCCCTGCAGGCCGTGGCGTGTCGCACGCCCCCTACGGTGGACATGAACCCGGTGCTGCTGAAGCCGCAGAGCGACGTCGGTGCGCAACTGGTGGTGCACGGCAAGATGGCAGGCAACTGGCAGGCCCGCGCCTATCAGCAGAAGAAACCGGACCTGCTGCCGGCGGTCATGGAAAGTTATGAGCGGCTGCGGACCCAAAGCGATCTGGTGATTGTGGAAGGCGCCGGCAGTCCCGCCGAAATCAATTTACGCCAGGGCGACATCGCCAACATGGGCTTTGCCCGCGCCGGCCAGGTGCCGGTGATCCTCATCGGTGATATCGATCGCGGC
>Ga0068855_100011133_pt1 | contig 10860 bp, 9 predicted proteins | sample KBSCornC52_FD_66592 | JGI IMG/M metagenome (GOLD analysis project Ga0068855, IMG submission 66592) | Corn rhizosphere microbial communities from Kellogg Biological Station, Michigan, USA - KBS Corn C5-2 | ecosystem: Host-associated > Plants > Roots > Rhizosphere > Soil ... | reverse complement strand
TTGGTGCCCCGGTTTTCGCTGGCACGTCTATTTCGGTGACGTGCATGTCGGCACCATAGCGCGCCGAGTAGGGCAGCCGCACGATCGGGACGCGTGCAGGTTCCAACCCCGGTGAGCAGACGGGCGGTACGGCGCCAACCTTCGAGCAAGCCGCGGCGGTTCGAGGCGGCGTGGCGGACATTTTCAGCCCGGCGACCCCAGCCGACTATCAAGCGTGGCGGGCGAGACTGGACGGCTAGGAATACGCCAACGTGTCGGCGGTCGAACATTTCTATCCCTTGGTGCGCAGCCAGCAGCAGGTCGATCGCGTGCTCGACGAGATCGAGAAGGCACCGGGCATCGTGCTGAATATGTCATGTGGGAATGCGGGGAGCGGCTGGCGATCCAATGAATCCGCCTATTGTTCGGTCCAGCATCAGCGCGCGCCACGCGACCGCGGCGAGGCAGGGGCGAAGTGACAGCGACTTAGTGGCTCGACCTACCAGGGTCGCCGCTGTTCTTTACACCTCAGCCGGGACTATCGCCGAATGGGCGACCTTACGTTTGGGCGGTGCCAGGTGGCCTTGCGGAGATCGCTTGGCCAGGGAATTCCCCTAAAAGTGCCTGCAGCGCAGGGGTTTCTTGCTTTGACGACGTCTCCTGACATGCCCAAATCTCGAATTTCCCTGCAAAATTCCCTGTTATCAGGGAATTCTACCGGAGACTGGTGCGATCAGCACTGCGTCGCCAGCCAGCGCGCCTGCCAAACGCCCGTTGTATTCTGCGGTTATTCCTCCATATTGGAGAATCCTTCGATTGTTACGGCCGGCGCCTGCGCACGGCGGACAATCGGCATCTATTGGTGTGTGACGATGACTCGCTCCAATCGGACTGACCATATCCGGATTACTTCCCACCCGGCGCCGGGCGCGAAGGTCGAATTCCCGATCCACTGGGGCGCGGCGACGGCACGCGAGCGCGGGCCGATCATCGGTACGGTTTCGCGTCCGCAGGACCGTAACGTGATCGGCACCCACAGCGGCTCCTACTCGATCTACCGCGCGCTGGCGGTGTCGTCGGGCGCGCTGGATCCGATCCGGCGTCCCGACCTGACCAATACCCAGCCGGCAGCGTTGATCGGGCCGTTTCCGCAATGGACCGATCCGAACAAAATCGTCTCGCTCGATCCATGGGGACATCTCGCCGCGGAAGAATTTTCGAGGCAAATCGCCGAGGGCACCGACATCCGCCCGAGCATTGCCGTCACGCGCGCCCGGCTCGATCTGCCGGAATTGCAGGCCGCGATCACCGCGGGCCGGCTCAAGCGGGACGGCGATGTCGTTCACGAGAGCGGCAGCGTCTCGGTCGTCAAGATCGCGATCGATCCGGTATGGTACCTGCCGGGACTTGCCGCGCGTTTCGCCACCACCGAAAACAATCTGCGCCGGCAGTTGTTCGAGCAGACCGCCGGCATGTTTCCCGAGCTGGTGACGCGGCCCGACCTTCATGTGTTCCTGCCGCCGATCGGCGGCACCACGGCCTATCTGTTCGGCGACGTCACCAAGCTGCCGGACCACCGCACCCAGATCACCTGCCGCGTCCATGACGAATGCAACGGCTCCGACGTGTTCGGTTCGGATATCTGCACCTGCCGCCCGTATCTGCTGCACGGGATCGAGGAATGCGTGCGGGCCGGACAGACCGGCGGGCTCGGCATCATCATCTACAACCGCAAGGAAGGCCGCGCGCTCGGCGAGGTCACCAAATTCCTGGTCTACAACGCGCGCAAGCGGCAGGAAGGCGGCGACGCCGCCGCCCAGTATTTCGAACGCACCGAATGCGTCGCCGGCGTGCAGGATGCGCGCTTCCAGCAGTTGATGCCCGACGTCGTGCACTGGCTCGGCTTGAAGCGGATCGACCGCTTCGTTTCCATGAGCGACATGAAGCACGACGCGCTGACCAGCCAGGGCATCGACATCGTCGAACGCGTGCCGATCCCCGACGACCTGGTGCCGGCGGATGCCCAGGTCGAAATCGTGGCGAAGAAAGCCGCCGGCTATTATTCGCCGGATGAACCGACCCAGCGGGACTTCGTCGGCCGCTCGCTCGATAAGTATTGAGCGCGGCCGTGTCTGTCGAAAATCCCGAGACGGTGGCGGCATTGTCGTTGCTGAATGCCGCAGCCGTTCGCCAGCGCGCCCATCGGTTGCTCGCGATCGGCCTCGACGATGGCTTGCCGAATTTTCGCATCCACCTCGATCGGATGGATGCCACCGCCGAGTTGGTGGTGGAGACCACGCGCAAAGCCTATCCCACGCTGGCGATCCCGTTCCATTCGCGCTGGCGGCATTTCGCGTTGAATGACGTCGATCGCTGGGCCGCGTTGGCCGACCGGACCGCATGGCCCGATCCGGCCGTGCGCGCACGCGCCGAATTCGACCTCGCCATGGTCAGCGTCTTCCTCGACGCCGGCGCCGGAGCATCCTGGCGCTACCGCGATCCCGTCACCGGATCGGCAATCGGTCGGTCCGAGGGATTGGCACTGGCGAGCCTTGCAATGTTCACGAGCGGAGCCTTCTCGTCCGACCCAAAACATCCGCTTCGGGCCGATGCCGAGGTATTGGCGAATTTCTCCGTGGCCGATCTCGAACGCGGCATGCAGGTCTCGGCGGACAATCCGCTGATCGGCCTCGATGGCCGGGTGAATTTGCTGCGCAGCCTGGGCCGGCTGGCGGCGGCAAAGCCTGGCGTGTTCGGACTCAACGATACACCACGGCCCGGCGGGCTGTTCGATCGATTGGCATCGCTCGCTCACGATCGCAAGTTGCCGGCGCCGACGATATTGTCGGAACTCTTGAAAGAACTCGGGCCGATCTGGCCGTCGCGGCTGACGCTTGGCGGGATCGCGCTCGGCGATTGCTGGAAGCATCCGATGCTGACGACGGGGGATGCGACCAGCCAACTGATGCCGCTGCACAAGCTCTCGCAGTGGCTTTCCTATTCGCTGATCGAACCGCTGCAGCGGGCCGGCATCGACGTCACCGATATCGACGGGCTGACGGGGCTCGCCGAATATCGCAATGGCGGGCTGTTCGTTGACCACGGCGTGCTGACCTTTCGCGATGAGGCCGATGCTGCGCGCGAGCACGATGTGGCTTCCTCGCTGGTAGTGGAATGGCGCGCGCTGACGGTGGCGCTGCTCGACCGCGTCGCCGATGGCGTGCGCCATCGCCTCGGACTCGATGCGTCGGCATTGCCGCTGGCGAAAATTCTGGAAGGCGGCACCTGGGCCGCGGGACGGCGGCTGGCGCGCGAGCGCCGCGCCGATGCATCGCCTCCGATAAAAATCATCAGCGACGGCACTGTGTTTTAGAGGGATAAGAAGCCATGGAAGGCGTCACGGTCGTTAGCCACCCGCTGGTGCAGCACAAGCTGACACTGCTGCGCAGCAAGGACACCTCGACCAAATCGTTTCGCGAACTCCTCAAGGAGATCGGGATGCTGTTGTGCTACGAGGTGACCCGCGACCTGCCGCTCGCCGACGTCGAGATCGAAACGCCGCTGGCTAAGATGAAATCGCCGGAGATATCAGGCAAGAAGCTGGTGTTCGCGCCGGTGCTGCGCGCCGGCGTCACCTTTGCCGACGGCATGCTCGACCTGGTGCCGACCGCGCGCGTCGCCCATATCGGCCTCTATCGCGAGCCGGAAACATTCACGGCTGTCGAATATTTCTTCAAGGCGCCGAGCGATCTGCACGAGCGGCTCGTGATCGTGGTCTCTCCGGTGCTGGCGACGGCGAACCTGTCGGTCGCGGCGGTGGACCGGCTCAAGGAGCGGGGCGCCAATGACATCCGCCTGGTCAGCCTGATCGCCTCCCCGGAAGGGATCGAGCGCATGCGCGGCATTCACCCGGATGTTCCGGTCTGGCTTGCCGCGATCGACGAGGGTCTCGACAAGGACGCCTTCATCGTGCCGGGCCTTGGCGACGCGGGAGACCGCGCCTACGGCACGAGATGATTGGCGCCAAACCACCCGTGTAAAGATCAGCTGTTGTCTTCGGAGACATCAGGCAACTCAGCCAGCCTTGGAATAAACCGCACGGTAATATTGGCTTCCTTCAGCATCGTGCTGGCGATGATGAAATCCTGGGCCCAATTGGAGTTGGGGCGGTCGAGTTCGTAGCCGATGACCTCGGTGATCCCCGATTGAATGATCGCCTTGGTGCATTCGACGCAGGGAAACCAGGGCACGTAGATCGCGCAGCCCTTGAGCGCGATGCCGATGCGGGCCGCGTTGAAGATCGCGTTCTGCTCGGCGTGGCAGCTCCAGATGTATTTCGCGCCAGTGATGCGGGAGTGCCTTTCCTCCACCGCATCGTTGACGCCACGCGGCAGGCCGTTGAATCCGGTGGAGCGTATTTCGTTGTCGGGCCCGACGATCACGGCGCCGACGCGCCGTCCTTTCTCGATGCTCCATTCGGCCAGATGGTGGGCCAGAAGCATGAACCGTTCATCCCATTTGCTGTCTCGCAATTCCGCTCACCCCGACGTTATCCTGCGCTGCAGCATCAAATAGGCCCGGATAACAGTCAAGACCTCGTTAACGCTGCGCCGTGCCGGCGCATCCCGGACGCTATCGGCGATCGTATTCGTCCGGTCCCATCGCCCACAGCCACTGGTCGTGGCCGAAGGCGTAGTTGCGGTTGTTCTGCGCCGGATTGCGGTTGACCATCGGCCGCATGAACATCGGATGGGTGGCGCTGCGCACCTCGTGCTCGACCGTGAACAGGTGCTTGCCGCTGGCGAGATCGACGAGGTCGCGAAACCGGTACTGGTATGGGTTGTCCTCGCTGTAGATCAGGTTGCGTTCCGCCAGCCGCCGGTGCGGTCCGGAAAAGTTGGTGATGTAGATCTGCACATGATGGCCGTCATATTCCCCCTGCGGCCGGTCGCTCTCGCGGAACCGCAGATGCTGGCCGTGTCCGGTCTGCACCACCGCGACGGTGCCATCGCCGTTGTGCAGTTTCGCCGGCATTTCCATGATCTCGGGATAGAAGGCGCAGATCGCCGGCGCCGTTCCGGGCGGCACCTCGAACTCGACATAGGGAATGCCGAGCGTGATGCGCCCGAAACGTTCGGTGTTCGGCTCGTAGCAGCGCACGCGATTGCCCCACGGGCAGGTCGCTTCGACATAATCGTTATGCTCGGTGAATGCGAACGCCGTGCCTTCGAGCTTTTTGGCGACGGAAGCGAGCCGGTCCAGCAGCGCCTTGCGGCCGGAGATGACCAGTCCGGTATGGCCGCGCAGCACCTGCGCCTTGCCCTCAGGCAGATGAAACTGGCTCTTTCCGACATTGACCCACATGTTGGTGTCGGACACCATCAGATAGGGATCGCGGGTCAGCCCAAGCCCCGTGACGTAGAACAACATCGCCAGCCGCTGATCGGGGACCGTGACGTTGACATGTTCGAGATGGATGGCGTTGCCGAGGTCCTCGGCGGCACGATCGAAGGTCTGATGCATGGAAGCGCTCGGGGTATGGATGCAGCCATGCTATTCTAGGGCAGGGCGGCGGACTATCCAACCATTCAAGAATGTCATTTGAACATAGCTGCACTTGCCTTCGCGGCTACCCAGTTCCATACAGCCTGATATGACCGAACCGCTTCTGGGGCGCAGCATCAACCGTATAGAAGACGCGCGCTTCGTGCGGGGGCGCGGGCGTTACGTCGCCGATCTGGCGACGCCGAACGCGCTTCATGGCATTGTCGTTCGCTCGCCGCATGCCCATGCACGCATCCGCAGTCTGGACGTCGATGCGGCGCGCCGGATGCCCGGCATCGCTGCCGTGTTCACCGGATTCGATCTGGCGTCCGATCAGATTGGCCCGTTGCCTTGTGCGGTGACCCATATTCCGATGACGTCGCCACTGGTGGTGCCGCCGTATCATGCGCTGGCGCGCGACGTGGCGCGCTATGTCGGCGAACCCGTTGTCTTCGTGATCGCGGACAGTGTTGAAAGCGCACGCGATGCCGCCGAAGCGGTGATCGTCGACTACGAACCGCTGCCGCCGGTGGTCGCGATTGCGGATGCGGTCAGCCCGGGCGCTCCGCTGATCTGGCCGGAAGCCAGGGACAACATCGCGTTCCAGTTCAACCGCGGCGACATCGGTCCGGTGGAAGCCGCGATCGCCGGTGCGGCGCATGTCGTCGAATGCGAACTGGTCAACAATCGCGTGGTTGCCGCGTCGCTGGAAACGCGCGGCGCGCTCGGCGAGTTCGACCCGGCGAGCGGCCGTCTGCACTTGACCGCATCGGCCGCTGGCGCGCATGCGATCCGCGACCTGCTCACCGACCGGGTCTTCCGCATTCCCCGTGAAAAACTTCGTGTCAGCATTCCCGACGTCGGCGGCGGCTTCGGGATGAAGAACGTGCTCTATCCGGAATGGGTGCTGGTGCTGTGGGCGGCGCGCCGTCTCGGCCGTCCGGTTACGTGGATCGGGGACCGCGGCGAGGATTTCGTGGCCTCGGTGCATGGCCGCGACAGCCTAATCCGGGCGCGCCTCGCGCTCGATCGCAACGGCCATTTCCTTGCGCTCGAAACCAAAGTTCTCGCCAATCTCGGTGCCTATGTCTCGACGGTCGCGCCGGTCGTACCGACCATGGCGATGGCGAGCGCGATGGGTGGCGTCTACGCCATTCCGCTGATCGCATTTCAGGCGCAGGGCGTGTTCACCAACACCACGCCGGTCGACGCCTATCGCGGCGCCGGCAAGCCCGAGGCGAACTATCTGATCGAGCGCTTGATCGATATCGCTGCGGCACGGCTCGGGATCGATGCGCTGAAGCTGAGGCACAAGAACATCGCCAGGCGGTTTCCCTATTCCAGTGCAATGGGGCTTACGCTCGAGCAGGGCAGCTTTGCGCACGCGATCGATCATGCGGTTGCAGCAACGGAAGGATTCAAGAAGCGCCAAAAAAGCTCGCGCGCGCGAGGCCGCCTGCGTGGTCTCGGCCATGCCTGCTTCCTTGAAACCGCGCGTGGTCAACCCAATGAAGTGGCGGAAGCCGGCTTTGGTGAGGATGGCCTGATCGATATCAAAGTCGGCACGCATTCGAATGGCCAGGGCCATGAAACGACCTATGCCCAGATCGCCGCCGATGCGTTGGGGTTGCCGCTGGAGCGATTTCGATTTCGGCAGGGCGATACCGACGATCTCGACAGCGGCGGTGGACATGGCGGCGCGCGCTCGATGCACCAGGGCGGCACCGCGCTATTGATGGCGGCCGAAGGCCTGATCGGGAATGCGCGACGGCTGGCTGCGCGTCTGCTGCAGACCAGTGTCGATGCCGTCAGTTACGAAGCAGGCCTGTTGCGAGTGGCCGCGACCGGGCAGGAGATCGGCCTCGATGAGGTGGCGCGTGTCTCGTACCAGATGCCGAGTGACGATGTCGCGCCCGGCCTTGCGTATCAGGCAACACATCTCTGCGACCGCTACACCTTTCCCAACGGGTGCCATGTCGCCGAAGTCGAGATCGATCCGGCGACCGGCGAGGTGAAGCTCGAACGCTACGTAATCTTCGACGACTACGGCCGCCTGCTCGATCCGCGCCTGACGCTGGGGCAGGTGCATGGCGGCGTGGTGCAGGGCATCGGACAGGCGCTGTTCGAGCAAGCGCTGTACGATGTCGAGACCGGCCAGATCCTTTCGGGGTCGCTGATGGATTATGCACTGCCGCGTGCCGGCGATATTCCCTCGTTCGAGGGCAGCCTCACTCCGGACTTTCCAAGCAGCGCCAACCGGCTGGGCGTGAAGGGAAGCGGTCAGGCCGGCGCTATTGCCGCACCCGCCACCATCATGAACGCCGTGATGAACGCACTGGAGCCGCTCGGGGTAACGCATCTCGATATGCCCGCGACGCCCTCCCGCATCTGGCACGCGATCGAGGCGGCGCGGCGGCAACGCCTGAACAGTTGACTCGGCATCCGCAATTGGCGAACGCTCCGGCCAACCAAAAACAAAAGGGGGGAAAGACCGATGGGGGCAGTTCTGGAGGGCGTCCGCGTCCTGGATTTCGGGCGCTATATCGCGGGGCCGTATTGTGCGACCCTGCTGGCGGAATTCGGCGCCGAAGTCATCCGCGTGGAAAAGCTCGACGGTAGCGAGGATCGCTTCGTCGCGCCTGTCGGCGAGGGCGGCGAGGGGGCGCTGTTCCTGCAGATCAACCGCAACAAGAAGTGCATCACGCTCAATCCGATGAAGCCGGAGGGTCAGGAGGTGATGCGCCGGCTGATCTCCACCGCCGATGTGGTCGTCGCCAACCTGCCGCCGCAGACGCTTGCGGCAATGAAGCTCGATTACGAGTCGCTGAAGGCGATCAAGCCCGATATTATTCTAACGACGGCGACCGCGTTCGGCGGACCGGGACCGTGGTCCGACCGCGTTGGCTTCGACGGCGTCGGGCAGGTGATGTCCGGCGCGGTCTATATGACCGGCATGGGCGATCCGCCATACCGCGCCGCCGTCAACTGGGTCGATTTCGGCACCGCGCTGCATTGTGCGTTCGGGACGCTGGCGGCGTTGATGGAGAAGTCGAAGTCCGGGCGCGGCCAGATCGTCGAGGGCGCGCTGCTGGCGACCGCGCTGTCCTTCACCAATGCGACACTGATCGAACAGGCGGTGATATCAGCCAATCGTGTGCCTTCAGGCAATCTCGGCCAGACCGCGGCGCCCGTCGATATCTACCGCACCAGGGACGGCTGGGTGCTGTGCCAGGTCACCGGTCATCCGCTGTTCATCCGCTGGGCCAACTTGATGGGCGAGGACCACTGGCTGGCCGATCCGCGCTTTGCGGACGATCTCAAGCGCGGCGAGAACGGTCCCGTGATCAGCGAGCGGATGGCGCGCTGGTGCGCCGAACGCAGCTCGCAGGAGGCGCTCGATACGCTCGGCAAGGCGATGATTCCGGCCGGCCCCGTCCTGAGCCCGCAGGAGGCGCTGGAACATCCGCATATTCGCGCCGCCGGCTTCCTGCAGGACGTCGATTATCCCGGCTTGCCGAAACCCGCGCCGACGGCGCGCGCCGCGGTGCGGCTGTCGGAAACCCCCGGCGCGATCGTGACGCGGCCACCGACGCTCGGCGAGCACACGGATCTGGTGCTGGCCGAACTCGGCTATGACGCCGCCGCGATTGCCGCGCTCAGGGAGAAGCGGGTGGTGTAACAAGGCCACCCGTCATTGCGAGCGAAGCGAAGCAATCCACCTCACCGAGCAAAGAAAGACTGGATTGCTTCGCTTCGCTCGCAATGACGCGGAAGGAGTGAGCCAGCTTCATAGCCCGGATATCGCTGTGCTCATCCGGGCGACGCAAGGTCTCATGCGAGATGGCACGCCACGAAATGTCCGTCGTCGCCCTGTTTCAGTTCGGGAGAAGTTTCGCGGCAGCGGGGTTCGGCGATCGGGCAGCGGGTGTGGAAATGGCAGCCCTGCGGCGGATTCATCGGGCTCGGCACGTCGCCCTGCAGGCGGATCCGCTTGCGCTTCACCTTGGGGTCCGGCACCGGCACCGCGGACAATAGCGCCTGCGTGTAGGGATGCTGCGGATTACGATACAGATCGCTGGCGCTGGCGAGCTCGACGATGCGGCCGAGATACATCACCGCGACGCGGTCGGAAATATGCTCGACGACGGACAGGTCGTGGGCCACGAACAGGTAAGTGAGGTTCAGTTCGGCCTGCAAGTCTTCCAGCAGATTGATCACCTGCGCCTGGATCGACACGTCGAGCGCCGAAACCGGCTCGTCGCAAACGATGAATTTGGGCTCGACCGCGAGCGCGCGCGCGATCACGATGCGCTGGCGTTGGCCGCCGGAAAATTCGTGCGGGTAACGCCGCATGTGCTCGGGCTTGAGCCCGACCTTGAGCAGCAGGCTTGCGACGCGCTCCTCGCGTTCACTTGCGGAAGAGGCGAGCTTGTGGATGATGAAGGCCTCGCCAAGGATCGCGCCGACTGTCATGCGTGGATTCAGCGAGGCGAACGGGTCCTGGAATACGATCTGGATGTTGCGCCGCATCGCGCGCAGGTCGTCGCCGCCGAGGGTCAGCACATTCTGTCCGTCGAAGATGATCTCGCCTTCGCTGGGCTCGATCAGGCGCATGACACAGCGCGCGGTGGTGGATTTGCCGCAGCCGGATTCGCCGACAAGCCCGAGCGTCTCGCCGCGCTTCACCGCAAACGAGACGCCGTCCACCGCATGAACGCGCCCGACCTCGCGCGAAAGCAGGCCGCCCTTGACGGCAAAATACTTCTTGAGATCGGTAACGCGCAACAGCGGTTCGCTGCTTTCAGACCTGGTCACGGGAATCTCGCTCATGGCACGGCTCCGAGATGACAGGCCATGCGATGACCGGGCGCGATCTCGCGCAGCAGCGGTTCGACCTCGGTGCAGATGTTCATGACGTGGCGGCAGCGCGCCGCGAAGCGGCAGCCGGGCGCGGGATTGATCAGGCTCGGCACCGAACCGCCGATCGCTTCCAGCCGGGTCTTGTGCGTGGCGGCGAGGTCGATGCGGGGAATCGAGCGGATCAGGCCCTGCGTGTAGGGATGACCCGGGCTTTCGAACAGGCTGTCGACGTCGGCCTCCTCGACGATCTTGCCGGCATACATCACCACCACGCGCTGCGCGGTCTCGGCTACCACGCCCATCGCATGGGTGATCAGCATGACCGCCATGCCGAAGCGCTCCTTCATGTCCTGCAGCAGATCGAGGATCTGCGCCTGGATGGTGACGTCGAGCGCGGTGGTCGGCTCGTCGGCGATGACGAGCTTGGGCTTGCAGGCCAGCGCCATCGCGATCATGACGCGCTGGCGCATGCCGCCC
>Ga0068855_100011132_pt1 | contig 10860 bp, 9 predicted proteins | sample KBSCornC52_FD_66592 | JGI IMG/M metagenome (GOLD analysis project Ga0068855, IMG submission 66592) | Corn rhizosphere microbial communities from Kellogg Biological Station, Michigan, USA - KBS Corn C5-2 | ecosystem: Host-associated > Plants > Roots > Rhizosphere > Soil ... | reverse complement strand
CGACCGATGCGGCCGAAGCCATTGATACCGACCTTGATCATTTTTCGTTCCTTTTTGATTTTCTAACGTTGAACGTGCCCAACGTCAGAGAGAAGCTGGGGCCCGCTTATACAGAAGCTCCGCCGGGGTTCCAGTGCTGTGTCTGGGGGACCGTCCGGGCGCGGCAGAACGGTGCATCCATAGCGCTGGTCGGGCGTCGCGCCCAGATCGAGTGCGCGCTTCGGGTCGATTCGCGCTACAAAAGTGGCGCCACGCGGCGAGCGTCTCGGTTTCGTGCTGTTTCCGGCTGCCGGCGCGCTGCACTCTTGCTGAAAAGTGCCCGCGCCGAGGCCGTTTTTTTGTTGACGAACCGTGCCGCCGTGACGAAGCACACCCCCGCGGTTTGCTCTTGCCACGGCGCGTCAGTCGCTGAATGCGCTCGTGCCTTCGCTCGCGCGGCGCGCGGCCGGAGGCGCGGCTGCGCGGGCGGCCGCCTCCACCGCCGAAACCACGGACAAGCTCTGCTGTTCCGCATCGAACGCGCGTTCGGCAACCGTACCCTGGTCGAGCTCGCGCGCGCCCACGATCCAAACCCGCGGCACGCACAACTCGTGCGCCTTGGCGATGCGCCGGGCGAGCGTCGCTTCTCCGCTGTCGACCGTGGCGCGCAGCCCGCGCTCGCGCAGCCGTGCGACCAGGCCTTCGGCGTAGGCGCCCTGCTCGCGATGTACCGGCAGTACCCGTACCTGCTCGGGTGCGAGCCACTCCGGCACGCGCCCGCCGTGGTGCTCCAGCAAAATCGCGAAAAAGCGCTCGAGGCTGCCGAGCATCGCTCGGTGCAGCATGGCCGGGCGCACGCGTTTGCCGGTGCTGTCGTCGTAGTTGAGGTCGAAGCGTTCGGGCAGCACGAAATCCAGCTGAATGGTTCCGCATTGCCAGGAGCGACCGAGCCGATCCGAAAGCTCGAACTCGAGCTTCGGACCGTAGAACGCCCCCTCGCCGGGTTTGCTGTGGCAGCGTAAGCCGGCGTGCCGCGCGGCATTGTCGAGCGCGCGCTCGGCGCGGTCCCAAACCTCGTCCGAGCCCGCGCGCTGCGCCGGGCGGGTCGCGAAGCTCACGGCGATCTCGGAGAAGCCGAGGGCCTGGTAGAAATCAGCGAGCGAACGACAAAACTGCGCGACCTCGCGCTCCACGTCCGACTCGGCCAAAAACACGTGCCCGTCGTCTTGCGTGAATTGGCGCAGCCGCAGCAGGCCGTGGAGCACGCCGCTCGGTTCGTCGCGGTGCACGACGCCAAATTCCGCCAGCCGAAGCGGCAAATCCCGATGTGAAAGCGAGCGCCTTTTGACGATCTGCGCATGCCCGGGGCAATTCACGGGCTTCATCGCCGCGCTCTTGCCGTCATCGGAGAAGGCGAACATGTGCTCGCGAAAGTTCTGCCAATGGCCGCTCTGTTCCCAGATCGCGCTTCGGAGCAGCTCGGGAGTGCGCACTTCCTCGAAGCCGTCTTTGGCCGTCCAAGCGCGCACCACGGCTTCGAGCGCACGGTACGAGGCGTAGCCGCGCGGGTGCCAAAACACCATGCCGGGCGCTTCCTCCTGCAAGTGGAATAAGTCGAGCCGGTGGCCCAAGGTTCGATGGTCCAGGTCGCGATTTTCGTCGAGCATGACGGTCTTCTCGTTTCGTTGGCCGGCGAAACGGGCTCGTTCAGCACGAAAAAGCCCGCGTCTCCGGCGGGCTTTTTTCGTCTGTTATTCGTGCGCTAACTGCGCGAGCAAACACGAGACGAAGCCCGGGGAGTTCCCGTCGTCTTCGTCGTCTTCGTGCTGGCTGCGCCGCGAGCGAACATTGCCGGATCAGGATGACACACGCTCACAAAATCGGCAAGGCTTCGGCTCGAACTCAACGGGAGGCGCCCGAGCGCCGGGTCGCCGAGAGCAAATCATGAATTTTTCGTTCGACTACCGCGACATCGCCAAGATGATCGATCACTCCCTGCTCGCGCCGACGATTCGGCTCGCCGACTTCGAAGCGGGGATAAAGCTCGCGCTCGAGTACGACGTGGCGAGTGTATGCATCGTCCCGTCTTACTTGCGGCGCTGCGCAGAGCTCTTGGCGGGCTCCGACGTGAAGCCCAGCACCACCATCGGCTTCCCGCACGGCGGGCAAGCCACGGCTGCAAAGGCCGCGGAGGCGCGGATCGCGCTCGACGACGGTGCGCTCGAGCTCGACATGGTGGTCAATCTGCACCGCGTGCTCAGCGCCGACTGGGAGTACGTGACGAGCGATATCCGCGCCGTGCTCGACGAGACTCACGCGCGTGGCGCAAAGCTCAAGGTCATCTTCGAAAATTGCTATCTCAGCAGCGAGCACAAGCGAACGTTGTGCGAGATCTGCTCCGAACTGCAGGTCGATTGGGTCAAAACCTCGACCGGCTTTGGTTCCGGCGGCGCCACGCTCGACGACTTACGCTTGATGCGCACTCACTCGGCGCCCGAAGTGCAAGTGAAAGCCTCGGGCGGCGTCAAAGATCTGGATTTCGTGCTCGCCGCGCGCGAAATCGGCGTCACGCGCTGCGGCTCCAGCCGCACGCGCGAGCTGCTCGACGAGTGCCGGCGCCGCTTGGCCGAATCCTGATGAATTCCCTCGATATGCATGTGGGTTTGCGGTCGCCTATGGAGCACCTGCGATCAGCTAGCGGCGCGAGCGTCGGATTTCCGCATTTGCCTGACGACCGGGGCTTACCAAACTGATAGTGAGGCATAAACAAACGAAGCCAAGTAGCGTATGACTGGGAGTCGCCGTCAGGCCTCGAGTCCTGAGCCGCGCGCTCTCGGCAAATCGAGCCGAGTGAAGACTCTGGCCCTCAGATGCGCGATGCGGGACGGACCGACCGAATGACGACAGTCCCCGAGCCAGCCGCCGATCCGCTGGTTGGCCGCACCATTGCTGGAAAATACACGGTCGAGCGGCGGCTCGGTGCAGGCGCAATGGGCATCGTCTACCGCGCGACGCAGATTGCCCTCGACCGCACGGTGGCAATCAAAGTGCTGCACCGGGAGCTGGCTTCGGACCCCGAGTTCGCCGAGCGCTTTGGGCGCGAAGCCAAGGTCGCATCGCGTCTGGATCACCCAAACTCGATTCGCGTGCTCGACTTCGGCCAAGAGCCGGACGGACTTCTGTACCTGGTGATGGAGTACATCGAAGGCTCGGATTTGTTCGATTGGCTCGGGCGTCGCGGCCCGCCTTCGCCGCTGACGATCGTCGACATCTTGTCGCAAATCCTAGCCGCGCTTGCGGTGGCGCACGACATGGCCGTGGTGCACCGGGACCTGAAGCCGGAAAACGTGCTGATGGTGCGCGGCCGGAGCGACGACGGCCGAGCAATCGAGCTGGTGAAGGTATGTGATTTCGGGATCGCGAAGCTCCTCGACGTGCCGAGCTCTGCGGGTCCGGACGACCGTCGCAGGCGCGGCTCGACCGGTCTCGTGATCGGCACTCCGGCCTACATGTCGCCCGAACAGGCGCGAGGCGAGCAGCAAGACGCTCGGAGCGACCTTTATGCCGTCGGCGTCTTGCTGTACGAGCTGCTGGTCGGGCGGGTGCCGTTCGAGGCGGAAAATCAGATTGCGGTGGCGCTGAAGCACGTGAGCGAGCAACCGGAGCGGCCGTCTGCGCGCGCGTCGGGCGTCGACCCCGGGCTGGAAGCGATCTGTCTGAAGGCGATCAGCAAAAAGCCCGCCGACCGTTATCAAACCGCGCGCGAGATGCGGCTCGCGTTACAAAATGCGGCCAGCACTTTTGCGCCTTCCGCTGCGCTTTCGTTTTCGGCTCACGGCTCGTCACGGCCGCGCCACGACTCGAGCAAGGCCACCTTGGCCGGGGTCGCTCCGGGAACTCCGGCGCCACGCGCGCAGCGTTCCAAAGGCTGGTTCGCTTTGCTGATCGCGCCCGCGCTGGCGGGCGCACTGCTGGTGCGTCTGCGCGCGCCGCTCGGTCACGAGCCGGTGCGGCCTGGCTCGTCGGCGAGTGGCTCCGTCAACGGCACGCCCGTTCCCTCGACGGCTGGCCTGATGCCGGCGCTGCTCGCCACGAGCCGCGCGTCTGCCGCGGTGAGTGCGCGCGCTCCCGCGGCGTTGGGCAAGCGCCCCGGCCCGCGAAACGAACTTTTGACCCGCAGCGCTGCGAAAGAAGAACTGCCGGTGCTCGAGGCGCCTCCGCCGGCAGAACGGAGCCTCGCGCTCGAACCCGTGCAAGCCAAAGTGGCCCCGAGCGCACCCGCTGTGCCAGACACGAAAACCGCGGAGCCCGCGCCGCCCCCGCCCAGGTACGATCTCGCGCTTGCGCGGGTCGCGATTGGGTCCGCGAGGAACGTCGTCGGCGCGACGGCAACCAGCGTGACCCGCGCGGTATCAGAAGCGGCGCCCCGCATCTCGGCTTGTTACAAGACGGCGCTGCCGCAGCTGGGGGCGGCGTTCGAAGGCTCGGACGTCTTGCACGTCGACACCGACGGCGCGGGGGTGATCACGGTCGCTCACCTGAGCGGCCCAGTGCGTGGCGGCGCTGCCGCCTGCATTGCCGGCGCGGTGCTCGGGCACCGCATCGCCAACGTGGATACGGGCAGCGCGAGCGCGGACGTTCCACTTTCATTCAGGGCCCATTGAGCAAGCAACCCGCGCGGATTGCGTTGGCCTTCGCGTTGCTCGTCAGCGCGTGCGCCGGTAGTCACGTGGACGAGCCCGAATCACCGTTGCCCAGCGACGAGCGCGCCGACTACGCGATCTTTGCCCTGCGTTGTTCGAAGTGTCACTCGCTGGCGCGGCCGCTCGACAGCGGCATCGATGACGACGAGTACTGGCGGCGGTACGTGGAGCGCATGCGCCGCCAACCGGCCAGCGGCATCAGCCTGGCCGATACCGTGCCCATCCTGCGCTTTTTGCGGGCATATTCGCGCGCACAGCGCAAGCGGAAGCAGGCGCAAATGGAGCCGCCCGCGGACGACGCCTCAGCGCCGAACGCCCGCACTCCGCGCGTGCCGGGGTCGCGGTGAGCGTGAGTCGGCGCAGCGTGACCCTGTTCGCGTGTTTGCTCACGCTCGGCGTGCTGCTCGGTCTGTTCGCACCACGACCGCTCCGCGCGGCGGAAGAATACAACTTCGCAGGCTCGGCGCAGCTCGACTACCACTACGTTGCGAGCGGTCCCCGCAATCAAGATGTGCCGGGGCCGAGCTCGACCTTCCAAGGCTTCACGATGGAAGCGGGGCTCAAAGTCGCGGTCGATATTTCCGATCACCTGTCGGCGAACGTGAAGGCTTGCTACGGCTGCCACGGTTTCGATATCGACATGGCGTACTTCGACTATCGAGCCCGGGACGAGTTCAACCTTCGTGTCGGTCGTTTCAGCCCGAGTTTCGGCGCGTTCAACCTGCGCCACGACCCGGCCAATCACATGCTCAGCGACAAGCCGCTACCGTATGACATGGGTCGGATGCTCCGTAAGGGTGACTGGAACAACGGGGTATTACCGTCCCCGTTCCCGAGCAGCGGCGTGGAAATCGGCGGCAGCCACTGGGCCGGCACGACGCTCCAGTTCGACTATGCGCTGTACGCCGTCACCGGCTTCAAGAATTACAACGACCCTCACCCGACCGACTTGAACTTTCAGGAGACGCATCTGCCCTACTTCGTAGGCAGCGCCGTGCGGCCGGCCACCGGTGCGCGGCTCGCGTTCACCGCGCGGGGCAGCGCAACCGTCGACGCGACACTCGGCGCGAGTGGCATGCTCGGCAGCTACGACCTGAAGAGCGAGCTCACGTACGTGATTGTCGGGGCAGATTTCGCGCTGCGCGTGCAGCGCACCGCGTTTCGTTTCGAGTACCTGCTCCGCCGCCAGCAATTCGATACGCAAAATCCGGATATCTTCAAATACGCCATCGCCGAGCGCGGTGGCGATTTCTTTACCAAGCAGGGGGCGTTCGCCGAGGTTGAGCAACCGCTGAGCAGCCTCTTCGACGTCACCGCGCGCGTCGACGGCATGCTTCGGCGCGGCAATGTGAGCAACCTGGCAATCGGCAGCGGGGCAGACGCGGCGACTTCGCTCAGCCCGCTAGCGTATCGCTCGTACGTCATTCGCGAAACACTCGGGCTCGAGTGTGCGCTCGAGCGCAACTTTCGCCTGAAAGGCTCGGCCGAGTTTTGGCAGTTCAGCTATCCCGACTCGCTCGGCCAAAAAACAGCGCTCAGCATGCACGTCGGCGCGGTGGGGAGCTTTTGAGATGACGCATTGGCAGGCTTTCTACGTGCTCGGTTTCGGCGCTGCTACGGTCTCGGGTGCGCTGCTGCTCTCGATCAGCGGATGTTCGTTGGTGGACCCGCAGGCGGGCGCGCCACAAGCGGCCTGCGGGATCTCCTCGGCTAGTTCGAGCGCGGCCGGCCCCGCATACTACGGCCCGGGCTCGAGCCACGCTTCGGCTGCACCGATTTGCGCGGCGAGTACGGGCAGTGCGTGCGACATGTGTGAGAACGCGCACTGCTGTGCCTCGCGGAGCGCCTGCTACGGCGACCCAGTGTGCGCGTGCGCGGATCTGGGGCTCGACGAATGCCTGGACGCGGCGCCGTCGGGCGCGGATTCCGCGAGCCAAGTGGCGCGCTGCTGGTCCGCGTTTTCGGCGCATGGCACGATCGAGCAGGAGCGCGTTGCTTGCGAACGAGCGTGGTGCAAGAGCGAATGCGCCGTGCCTTGAACCCGCGCGTGCCTTGCTGTCACAGATTGTTCGTGATCGGCAGATAGATGTCGCGGAACGGCTGCAGCGTTTCGCAGTGCGAAGCGAGTTCGGTCAACGCCGAGTACTGCGAAAGTTGGAAGAGCTTGGGGTGCCCTTCGCTCGTGAAACGATACGCGCAGCCGAGCGCGATGTCCGCGTGCGACAGCTTTTCGCCCAAGAAGTAGCGCGTGCCGCGGGCGCGAAAGTCTGCCTCGAGCAGGCCAAAAGTATCGGCGATTTGCCGCTGACAGCGCTTGCTCCAGGTCTCCGTCGGCCCGATCAAGTCGAGTGACGAATAGAGCAGCGACACCGCTTTGTCGCAAATGCCCGTGCAAAAAGCGCTGATCCGCAGCCCGTCACGCCGAGCGGGACCCGACGCCGGTAACAGCGCGCGCTCCGGCCCGACCAGCTCGTCGATGTAGTCCAAAATCGAGAAGCTCTCGATCAGCACGCCGCCGTCTTCGAGCAGCACGGTCGGCACGCGGCGGAGCGGATTGTATTGCGCGATCTGCTCGGCGTTGCCCCACACCGACCACGGACGGTGCTCGAACGGCAGCCCGCACTGCCGCAGAGCGATCGCCACGCGCCTCACGAACGGAGAATCGTATTGTCCGATCAAGATCATCGTCCACTCCCTTTCCTGGGACAGCCTAGTGCCGCGATCATGCAAACGAAAGGGGGGCGCGAGGCACAGCTCGCAGAATCGCTGCCCGCCGCGCGCGCCTCATGATGGTCGGTTCTCAAGCGGAAATTACATTGGCTGGGCAAAGTGCGCTCGCGATCGCGACCCGGACGAGGCGTTATGCCGGCCTCGGCGTAATATGGCGTGAAAACAGGCGTTGATCCTGATCCGTGCTGGGCGGCGTCATTGCGTTGGTCGGGTTTGGGCAGCACGGTTGCGGGCTCGTGCGTCGAGCGCGACCTCGGGGTCACGCTTAGAAATGCGCGGGAGTGAAGCGCGCTCCCATTACTCGCCCGCCCTCTTGTCGTGCGCGGGCTGCCAGCTGGGACCGCGCACTGATGTCGTCGCCGACGCTGGGTGTGATCCATTTTCTTGATTTTTCATTTGACACATTCAAGAGCAGCTTTTGCGGGCTCGCGACTGAACGAAGTTTTGGTGCAGCTTGCTCGTGCGACATCGCGCTCTGAAGCAGTTTCGCGGCATCAATGAATTTCGATGTGAGCGGGTCGCCCGAGAGTCGCTCTGGCGTCCGCGCAGCGCTCGAAAAATCATCGTGTTAGATTGCAGCAATGAACAACGGGGAATTCTGGGAATTGGGTCATGTTGCGGATGGCGAGCTGCAAAGCGAGCTCGTGCGCTTGTTGGCAAATGGGTCGCGCACCGAGGCCCGCATCCTCGCGCACCTGGTGGCCGTAGAAGAACGGCGATTGCATTTCGAGGCGGGCAGTTCTTCGCTGTTCGACTACTGCTGCAAGCACCTTTCTCTGAGCGAAAACGAGGCTTTCCACCGCATCACGGCGGCTCGCCTGGCGCGTCGCTTTCCGGTAATTTTCGGCTTGATCGAGCGGCGCGCGCTTCACCTGACCGCCGTCTGCCTGCTGCGCGACTATCTCACGCCAGACAATCACCGGCAGCTACTCGCCGAAGCAGTCGGCAAAACCAAGCTCCAAGTCCTGGAGCTCATCGCCCGCCGCTTTCCGCGGCCTGACGTGCCATCGACGATTAGAAAGCTGCCCGCGCCGAGAGACGTGCCCGCATCACGAGCACTCGTGGTGACGGAGGAGACCGAGACCGCGCCAATTGAGACGAATCTCGAGCAAGCGAAACGCACGTGTCGGTCGAGCATGACCGATGCACCCAGCGATGTCACGAGCGAACCGCCAAGCGTGCAGGTGTGGAAGCCCACGCCTGCGCGCGGCGCCTTGGTCGAACCGCTGTCGGCGGCTCGCTACCGAATCCAGCTCAACGCATCTCCCCAATTGAAAGCCAAGCTCGAGCAAGCGCGCGACCTGCTCAGTCATGCGAACCCCAGCGGGGATCTGGCGGCGCTGATCGAGCGCGCGCTGGATCTGCTGATCGAGCGCACGTTGAAGCGACGCTTTGCCCAGACGAAGCGGCCGCGTCCAATCCGCAGCGCGAACCGGAAGGTCGGCTCCAATGCCGAGGGAAATCCGGAAGCGGTGCGCGAAACTGCCCACCAGCGCCCGACAGGACGACGTCATATCGCGAACGCCACGAGGCGCGAGATCGCGGCCAGAGACGACCAACGGTGCACGTTCGTAGGCAGCGATGGGCAGCGTTGCGGCGCGACCAAGTTCACGCAAATTCACCATCAAGAACCGTGGGCCAGAGGCGGAGACGATAGTCCCCGAAATCTTCGGATCCTGTGCGCGAGCCACAATCGTTTGCTCGCGGAGCGGGACTTTGGCGGGGAGTTCGTCTCGAACCGAATTCAAGTTCGGCGCGTGTCACTGGGCGCTTCGCGCGCGGGCGCTGAAACCGAGCCTCCGGTCTAGCGGCCCGTGCCCCGCGCAATGCGAGGCCCGACGACGGCTCTGACGCGAAGGTCGGGCAGCATTTCGCCCGGAACGTCACGGATAGCGCTCCGTTTTCAGTCTGGGCCGAAACCGAGGCGCCAGCCGGTTGTTGCTGTCGCGAGACTGTCGCCAGCTGCTTCTCTCGAAAGAGCAGACTTGCGCGGTATCGCCAGACGGTACGGGCGCGGGTTTCGGCGCCTTACGCCACGAAGGCGCCGAGCTTGCGAAAACGTTGGTAGCGATCTTCGCGCAGGCCTTCGCGGGACAGTGAGGAGAGCTGAGTCAGCGTCGAATAAAGCGCGCGATCCAGGCGTTTTGCGGCGTCGTCCGGATCTTGGTGCGCGCCGCCGGGCGGCTCTTCCACGATCATGTCGGCGATGCCGAATTCGAGCAGGTGCGGCGCGGTGATCTTCAGCCGCGCGGCGGCGTCTGGAGCGCGCTCGGCGCTCTTCCAAAGAATGGCCGCGCAGCCCTCCGGCGTGATCACCGAGTAGTAGCTGAACTCGAGCACCAGCACGCGATTGGCGACGCCGAGTGCGAGCGCGCCGCCCGAGCCGCCTTCGCCGATCACGCTGGTGATGATCGGCACGGTCATGCGCGACATGACCTCGATCGCCGCGCCGATGGCCTCGCTTTGGCCGCGCTCTTCGGCGCCCAGGCCCGGGTACGCCCCCATGGTGTCGACGAAGGTGAAGATCGGCAAATTGAAGCGCTCGGCGAGCTCGTACATGCGGATGGCTTTGCGGTAGCCCTCCGGGTTCGGCATGCCGAAGTTGCGCGTCATTTGCTCTTTGGTCGTGCGGCCTTTTTGGTGCCCGACCACGACCACGCTGCGGCCGTGAAATTTGCCGATCCCGGCGATGATCGAGGCATCCTCGGCAAAGCGACGGTCGCCGTGGAGCTCCACGAAATCTTGGAACATGCGCTCGATGTAGTCGCCGGTGTACGGGCGATTCGGGTGCCGCGAGAGCTGCACCTTTTGCATCGGTGACAGCTTGGCGAACACTTCGCGCGCAAGCTTCGCGGCTTTGTCTTCCAGCCGCTTCAGCTCCGAGCCGAAGCGATCGTCTTCACTGGCGAGCTCACGCAGCTCACGCACGCGCGTGATGAGCTCGACGACGGGGCGTTCGAAGGCCAGGATGTGCGCCATTCAGGCCGGGGACTCTGTCGCGAACTTTGGTCCGAGTCGAGCAAGTTGTGACGGCCGCGTCGCCGCAACGCGTCAGGCCGGTTTTTGTCGCGCCGAAACCTGCCCACGCCCCCAAAAACCAGAACCGCTCGCGTGGCGTTTGCCTGGGATTTGATGGTCACGCGCGGCGGCGCGGCGCGGCCCAGCCTTCGGCGGCGCGTGCCGGCGCGCCGCTTTGCGCGGGCGCGGGTTACGTGCCGACCGCGACCGGAACCTGCACGCTCGGGTGCAAGCCCTTCACGTCGAACACGCGGAACGGCTTTTCTTTGCCCTTCAAGTGCGCGGGCGGCAATTCTTCGTACACGAATTTGCCGGCCAGCTTGGCGAGCGTGGCTTCGCTGACCAGCACTTGGCCGGAGCTCGCGACGCCGCACAAACGCGCGCTCGTGTTCGCGGTGTCGCCGATCACCGTGTACGAGAGCGCCTTCGA
>Ga0068855_100011131_pt1 | contig 10860 bp, 8 predicted proteins | sample KBSCornC52_FD_66592 | JGI IMG/M metagenome (GOLD analysis project Ga0068855, IMG submission 66592) | Corn rhizosphere microbial communities from Kellogg Biological Station, Michigan, USA - KBS Corn C5-2 | ecosystem: Host-associated > Plants > Roots > Rhizosphere > Soil ... | reverse complement strand
CCCGGCGTCGTCGGCATGACGGTGCTCTTCAGCTCCGTCTTCTCCGGCATCGCCATGCTCTGGGACCGCCAGTTCGGCTTCCTCAAAGAGACGCTGGTGGCTCCCGTCTCACGCCTGCAGATCATGGTTGGCCGCACCCTCGGCGGCGCGACCGTCGCGATCATTCAGGGAGTCCTGATCCTCCTCATCTGCCTCATCGCCGGCTTCCGCCCCGAGTCATGGACGGCGATTCCCTTCGCCTTTCTCTTTGTCGTCCTCATCGCCGTCGTCTTCGCCGCGCTCGGCACGGGCATCGGCTCCGTGCTCGAGGACATGCAGGGCTTCCAGTTAGTGATGAACTTCCTTGTGCTCCCCATCTTCTTTCTCTCAGGAGCGCTCTACCCGCTTACCAACCTGCCCACAGCCATGGCAGTGATCGTCCGCCTCGACCCGCTGACCTACGGTGTCGATGGTCTGCGCGGCGCGCTCGTCAACACATGGCAGTTCAGCGCAACCCTCGATCTCGCGGTGCTGGCGGCATTGGCCTGTGTCTTCCTCGGCAGCGGCGCTTACCTGTTCTCGAAGATCGAAGCATAGCGATGGCACGCCCCAGAAGCATTCAGGCACACCGCAAAGTTGTGGAAGCAGCCGCTGCATTATTTGCCGAGCATGGCATCTACGCCACCAGCATGGATGCCATCGCCGAGTCCTCAGGCGTCAGCAAAGCCACCATCTACAAGCACTGGCCCGACAAGGACGCGCTCTGCCTCGAAGTTCTCGGCTACGTCCACGGCCTCGACGAGAAGCCCCCCATCTTCGACTCCGGCGACTTTCGCACCGACCTCATCGACCAGCTACGCTATCAACCCGCAGCCGATCGCAAAGCAATGAAGGACAAGATCTGGCCGCACCTGATGGCCTACAGCGCACGCAACCGGGCCTTCGGCGCAGCCTGGCGAGCGAAGGTGCTCGAACCGGCACGCATCGGCCTCGCCGCTACCATCAAGCGCGGCGAAAAGCTAGGCGCACTCAGAACCGGCATCGATCCCGAGGTAGGCATCGCCCTCCTCCTAGGCCCCATGATGTACCGCCACATCTTCGCGCAACGCCTCGGCCAAAACGCCCCCAAAGACCTCGAAGTCCACGTAGCCGACGCCTTCCTAGCCGCCTTTGCAAAATCAAAAAAAAGCAACAAGCCCAAGGCTTAGTCCCGCATCAATATCACATTCCCTCGCTCCACAAATCCACGTCATCTCGACCGGAGCGAAGCGCAGTGGAGAGACCTTGTATTTCGCCTTTGCACTTGTCATACATCTCACCCCAACCTGCTACAACTTCCATGCCGACTTTGCAAAACAGTCTCGCAAAGATTCGAAGCCATCCACAAAAAAATAAAACTAACTCTAGACGCCTTAGTACCTTTCCAATTCGTAACCATGCGTGTCCCTATTCTTGGTCCCGTTCTTTGCCGGCAGAGCTATACTCCTCAACGTGTCCGTTCATTTTCCGAACCATCAAAGAGCAGTGAATTGCTGTATAGAAGATGTCCCCATTGGAGGATTGCGTTGTAAGGGCTCTCACTGCATTTGCTTCCGAATATCTTCTTTACCCTATCTTGTAGGGAGTAGGCATCGGTTCCATATGCAACTACGAGCGACACCCTACTATCTTTTGGAATAGTAATCGCGTCATCCTCGAAATCGCCTTCGATAATGCCTCCTGGACGCAAGTGAAGAAGGAGCATAGGCGGAAATCGGTTTGGCACGCAACCTTGTTCATCTTTTATCGGAGTGGTCTCAATGACAGTGTCTTTGCCATTCTGCTCAACCCTATACGCTGGCCCCCAAAGATAGAAGTCAAATACAAATAAAGCCTGCTGAGATGAATTTGATATCTTCCAATGAAGCAGAGTCTTACGCTCGGCTGGTCTTGAGATTTCCAGCTTCAAGTCTTGACTGTGCAAAACATTGGCACCCAGGAACATCAGAATCGCTACAACAAAAAATCTCACCTTCAAACGCATAGCACTACTCTCCATAGTTGCCCCGTAGTAGGGGTAAAACTCACCGTACTGCGTTAATATCTTTTTCGGCAAAAAGGAAGAATCGCATCCACCAGCAGCTCGGCGCGTTCGCCCTATTGTTATTGCCATTGTGGTCCTAAAGCAGAGCTTTGCTTTCAACTTCTCAATTTGGCAACATACTCTTTCGCTAGCACAGTCATAATATTTATCCTGCGGTGGCCCCTCACCCAAATCCTGCTATAACTTCCATGCCGACTTTTCACACAATATACCGGTATTGAAATCAGGGAGAGAGAATGCGTCATCCTGCCTGGCACCTCGCTGCTATCACCGTCCTCGTCGCCGCATCCTGCACCGCAAGCATCGCGCAGCAAGCTCCTGTGCTGAACTGGCACGCCCATTGGATCACCGCTCCCGGCCTTCCTCCCTTCGCGCCCGGAGTCATGCATCTCCAGCGAACCATCGATCTCCCCGCCAAGCCCGACCACTTCGTCGTCCGTGTCAGCGCCGACAACGCCTTCCTGCTCCACGTCAACGGAGAGACCGCAGGCCGCGGCCCCGCCAAAGGCGACCTCGCCCACTGGCGCTTCGAGACCATCGACCTCGCACCCTTCCTGCGCTCCGGCAGCAACATCCTCGCCGCCACCGTCTGGAACTACGGCGAATACAGATCCGCCGCGCAGATCAGTAACCGCACCGCCTTCCTGCTCGAAGGCACTACTCCCGAAACCGAGGCAGCCAACACCAACAAAAGCTGGCAGACCGAGATCGACCACGGCGTAACCATCGAGCCGCTCACCAAACCCATCGCTCACAACTACTATGCCTCCGAGCCCATCGAAGTCATCAACGCAAAAGACTTCGACCCCGCATGGGACGCGCCCATCACCGATCGCTCCCACTGGGCGGCCGCAGTCCCACTCGACCGCGCAGCCTCACGCGGCGCGCGCGACGCCGACAGCAACTGGCAACTCGTCCCCGATCTTCTCCCGCAGATGGAGTACACCCCGCAGTCCGGCGGCAAAGTCGTCCGCACCACCGGCATCGCCTCCGCAACAGGCTTCCCCGACAGCGCCGTCACCATCCCCGCCAACACCACCGCCAGCATCCTCATCGACAACGGCGTCCTCACCACCGGCTATCCCGAGCTCTCGCTCAGCGGAGGCGACGCCGCCACCATCCGCCTCACCTACGCCGAAGCCCTCTACGACGCCCACGGCGAAAAGGGCAATCGCAACGACATCACCGGCAAGCACATCGACGGCATCTACGACGACTACACCGCCGACGGTACCGCCCATCGCATCTTCGCGCCACTCGTCTGGCGCACCTGGCGCTATCTCCAGATAGACGTCCACACCGGCGACCAGCCGCTCCAGCTCCACCGCTTCCGATTCATCTTCTCGGCCTTCCCGTTTGTCCAGCGCGCCCACTTCACCAGCGACGACCCCGACCTCGCCAAAATCTGGGAGATCGGCTGGCGAACCGCCCGCCTCGACGCCCACGACACCTACATGGACACGCCCTATTGGGAGCGGCTCCAGTATGTCGGAGACACCCGCCTGCAAGCCCTCATCTCCTACTCCAACGCAGGCGACGACCGCCTCGCCCGCCAGGCCATCACCGCCATCAACGACTCCCGTATGCCCGACGGCATCACCCTCAGCCGCTACCCCACCTCTCTCTTCCAGGCCATCCCGCCCTTCTCGCTTCTCTGGGTCGGCATGGTGCATGACTACGCCCTCTACCGCGACGACCCCGCCTTCGTCCGCCAGCAGCTCGAAGGCACACGCACCGTCCTCGCCTGGTTCCTCCAGCACCAGAACGCCAATGGCCTCCTCGGCAAACTTCCCTGGTGGTCCTTCGTCGACTGGACCCACGACTTCAAAGGCGGCGAGCCACCGCAGGACGCCAACGGCGACTCCGCCATCCTCACCCTCCAGTTCGTCGAAGCTCTCCGCGAAGCCGCCGACCTTGAATCTACCTACGGCGACCCCGTCCTCGCCCAGCGCTATCGCCAGACCGCAGACAAAGCCGTCAGCGCAATCCAGACTCTCTGCTGGAACCCACAGACCCATCTCTTCACCGATCTGCCCCACGGCCACCACTACAGCCAGCACACCAACGCCATGGCCGTCTGGCTCGACGTCGCCGCACCCGCCGACCAGCGCGCCATCATGACCCGCATCCTCACCACTAACGGCACGCCGTCCATCTCGCTAGCGTCCTACTACTACCGCTTCTATCTCAACCGCGCACTCGAACACGCAGGTATGGGCGACCAATACATCCAGCAGCTACAACCATGGCGCGACATGATCGCCCTCGGCCTCACCACCTGGGCCGAGCAGCCCGAGCCCACCCGCTCCGACTCCCACGCCTGGAGCGCCCACCCCAACTTCGACCTGCTCAACATCGTCGCCGGAATCCAGCCCGCCAGCCTCGGCTTCAAAACGGTCCTCATCGAACCCCACCTCGGGCCGCTACACACTCTCACCGCCAGCTATCCCCACCCCGAAGGCCCCATCCAGGTGCAATACACCCTTCTCAACGGAAGCCTCCACGCGGTCATCCATCTACCCCATGGTCTCAGCGGCACCTTCCGCTGGCAGGGCCGCTCCTACCCTATCCCGGAGGGTGTCCTCGACACGATCATCCCCGACAGCAGAGCCAAAATATCAGGGGCCGATTAAGTTTCGGCCCCTGATGATCGAACGCGGAAGTCCCGCGCTAGCCTGCCTTGAACATCTGCTTGATGCCACGCAACGCCTGCCGGGTGCGCTCCTCATTCTCGATCAGAGAGAAGCGCACATGACCGTCGCCATGCTCGCCAAAACCGATGCCGGGGCTCACCGCGGTCTTCGCCTCAGCCAGCAGCTTCTTCGAGAACTCCACCGAGCCCAAAGCCCGATACTGCTCCGGGATCTTTGCCCACACAAACATCGTCGCCTTAGGCAAGTCCACCGCCCAGCCCAGCTTATTCAGTCCCGGCACCAGCACATCGCGGCGCGCCTTGTAGTTGTCGCGGATCGCCGCAACGCAGTCCTGCGGCCCTTCGAGCGCGGAGATCGAAGCCACCTGGATCGGCGTAAACGTCCCATAGTCGAAGTAGCTCTTGATCCGGCCCAGCGCCGCAACCAGCTTCGGATTTCCGACCATAAAGCCCACGCGCCAGCCCGGCATGTTGTAGCTCTTCGACAGAGTAAAGAACTCGACCGCAATCTCCTTCGCGCCGGGAACTTCAAGCACGCTGGGCGCGCGATAGCCATCGAACACAATGTCGGCATAGGCCAGATCGTGCACGATATAGATTCCCAGTTCCTTGCACAGCGCGACAATGCGCTCGAAGAACGAAAGATCGACACACTGCGTCGTCGGGTTCGCGGGAAAGTTTAAAATCAACAGCTTCGGTCTCGGCTGCATTCGCGGCAGCTCATACTCCAGCCGCTCCAGCAGGGTATTTGCGTCCGCATCCTGCGCTGGAATGCTCTGCACCTTCGACCCGGCAATCACCGGCCCGAAGATGTGGATCGGGTAGCTCGGGTTCGGCACCGCAACCGTGTCCTCGTCGTCGAGCACGGCGAGGCAGAGGTGAGCAATGCCTTCCTTCGAGCCAATGGTGACGATCGCCTCCGTCTCCGGATCGAGATCGACGTTATAGCGTGTCTTGTACCAGTTGCAGATCGCCTTGCGCAGACGCGGCACGCCGCGCGAGAGCGAGTAGCGATGGGTTGCCGTGCGTTGTGCTGCTTCAATCAGCTTGTCGACGATTGCCTTGGGCGTCGCTCCATCGGGATTGCCCATCCCAAAGTCGATTATGTCTTCGCCGCGCTTGCGTGCCGCGGCCTTCAACTCGCCCGTTATGTTGAACACATACGCCGGCAACCGTGTCAGCCTTTTAAACTCGTCCATCGCTCCCTGCTTGCTCCAGAAATTTCCTGCTTTGATCGATGATGCCACGACGGAGAAGTGAAAGTGGATTTTGCGTTCAGCATCCCGCCGTCTGAACCCGCAAAGCCACTACTTCGCGGTAAAAAGTACACGCACCGGCAGACTCTTCGGCGGATAGCAGGCGGCATGGTCGCATGCCTGATAACGCAGCGTCCCATCCATCTCATGCGTCCCGGCGGCCGCCACAATCGGAAGCCTTACCGTAAAGTCCCGGGCATAGACATTCAGCTTGTCTTTCGGGCTGAAGCTGAAACTGAACTCCGTTCCAGCCGGATACTCCGCCGCCTCCGCCTTCACGCCCGCCGCCGGCTGTAAAGTGATCTTCGTCGGGATCAGCAGCTCCGACTTCGGCGTGTGCGAGTTGACGTGATATCCGTTCGCAATCTGAAAACGCAGCGCCAGCACACTGCGCTTCCCTGCCTCGATCACCTGCGGCTCCGCATCGTAGGTCACATACGACGTGGCGCGCACGGAAGCGCGAGTCAGGTCGCCCATCTGGCGCGCCGGTTGGGCGGCCAGGGTTCCAGCGCAGATCATCAGCGCCCCCAACACCATGCCGGACCGCACCTATTCGCCGCCCTTCACCGCAGCCGTCGTCGCTCCCGAGGCGATGGTCTTCTTGATGTTCGCCTCGATCTCGTCCTTTGAACTCAACCCGCCGGTCGTCTCAACCACCTTGCCGTTCCGGTCGACGTAGAACGACATCGGCAGATAATCGATGCCGCCGTAAGCGTCCTGTACTTTTTCGTTCGCCAGCAGGATCGGATAGGTCACGCCGATCTTCTGCGCCGTCTTCGCGATCGCGTCCTTGCCCGCGTCGGCATCGGCGGTCAGCCCGAGGATCTCGAACCCCTGTCCCGCATACTGCTTCCTCAGTTCTTCAAACCACGGCATCTCGATCTTGCAGGGAGCGCACCAGGTGGCCCAGAAGTTCACCAGCACCGGCCTGCCCTTGTAATCGGCAAGCGAGACCTTCTTGCCGTCGAGGCTCGACAGCGTAAAGGCCGGAGCGGTCTTGCCGCGCAGCTTCGCCCCCGGATTTTGTTCCTCGGAGTCGCTGTCCTGCCCGGACGCCGACTGCGGAGCGGCGGGAGTCAGCATCACCTGGTTGGCCGCGGCCGTCTGCATGGCGATGCGCCGTTCGCGCAGGTTATGCCATCCCGCCCACAACAGCAGCGAGATTCCAACAATCATCACACCGAGGACCAGCGCATTTCGCTTCACTTGATCTGGATATCCTTCCGGCACATGCTTCGCACAGGCCTGTCTCCAGTTTAGACGCAAAGCCGTCTGCAACGCCGCTCTGCTAGCATCGACATGGCCCAATATCCATGGCGAACCAAGCCCACAAACCGTCCGGCCCCAGCCAGCCTTCGAGCTTCGTGCGTATCGAAGCCGCCGCGCTCGTCGACCTCGCCGACCGGCTCGACCGTGCCATGCTCGCGCCGTTTACGGATGCCGTCAACCAGCTCATCCGCGCAGCCGATCATCGGCAGAGCGTCATCGTCACCGGCATCGGCAAGAGCGGCATCGTCGCCCGCAAGATCGCGGCCACTCTGCGCTCCACCGGAACACCGGCGCACTTCCTTCAGCCTGCCGAAGCTCTGCACGGCGACCTCGGCATGATCGCGCGCGGCGATAGCGTTCTCGCCCTCTCTTCCAGCGGAGAGACGGAAGAGCTGCTCCGGCTTCTGCCCACGCTCAAGCGGCTCGGCGCCCGGCTCATTACTTTTTGCAGCTGCGCGACGTCAACGCTGGCAGAGGCCAGCGATATCTTTCTCGATACCAGCGTCTCCGCCGAGGCCTGTCCGCTCAACCTTGCGCCCACCGCTTCGACCACCGTCATGCTCGCGCTCGGCGACGCGCTGGCGCTCGAGGTAAGCCGACGCCGCGGCTGGAAGGCGGAGGACTTTGCCGATCTGCACCCCGGAGGCCGCCTCGGACGACGGCTCTCGCGGGTCCGCGACCTGATGCACACCGGCGATGCGCTGCCCGCCGTCGCGGTCGATACCCCCATGCCGCAGGTCATCCACGAGATGTCGCACAAAAAGCTGGGGATGACCACCGTTCTCGACGGAGGTTCGCTGCTGGGCATGATCTCCGACGGCGACCTGCGCCGCTTGCTCGAGCGGGACGGCCCTCATGCCCTCGAGCGCCTGGCCGGCGACATGATGAACCGCCATCCCCTGACCATCGAGGGAGAGGCGTTTGCCTCCGAAGCGCTCGCCCTAATGGAAGAGAAAAAAATCACCTCTCTGATCGTCCTCGGAGGGTCGGGTCGGGTCGAGGGCGTCGTCCACCTCCACGACCTCTGGACGATCACTCCTTCCTGAAGATCAGACCTTCAGGAACCTCTGATGATTGTTGCTTTTGAAGGAACGCACCGATTGCTGTCAAGCCCCGCCGCAGCCATCCAGCCCGCCGACTCTCTCATAACAACCATCGAACCAATAACTTACTACCAAAAATAAAACTCAGCCAAAATGCAAAACAGTTTCACCCCACTTGCTATCATGGAAATAGAGAAAGACATCTCCCGGATTTGCCATCCTTCGCCGCACCGGGGTCCCCGGCGAGCGGCTTCTTGCTCGATGGGGTGGTCAGGCGGAGGAGCTGCTTTTTACCTTCAAGAAAACCATCAACCCCCATTAACCATAGTATTATCAATGACTTACCATAAGTCACCTGAATAGAAGACTTTAGCAATTAAGCCCCTTGTAATGAAGACTTTAGACCTAAAGTACCCCGGGGGTACCCCCGCAACCCTTACGAATTTAAGAGGACGTGGTTCCCACGAGCGCGGCACGTTTAGAATGGAGCTTCATCCCTTAGGTCCGCGCATCTTGATGCAGCGGGCAGGAAAGTGCTCCTTTGTCCATGCATCGCTGGTCGCAATTATTTATTCCCACACTTCGTGAAGCTCCGGCAGATGCCGAAGTCGCCAGTCACAAGCTCCTGCTTCGCGCCGGATACATCCGCCAGCTTGGAGCGGGCATCTATAGCTACCTCTTTCTGGGGAACCGCTCAATCAATAAGATCGTCGCCATCATCCGCGAGGAGATGGACCGGATTGGCCAGGAGTTTCTGCTCCCCGCGCTCAATCCCCGCGAGGTCTGGGAGGCAAGCGGCCGCTGGGCAGGCATGGGCGACAACATGTTCCGGCTGAAGGACCGCAAGGGCGCGGAGCTTTGCCTGGCCATGACCCATGAAGAGGTGATGACCGATATCGCGCGCAAGGAGCTGCGCAGCTATAAACAGCTTCCCCAGATCTGGTACCAGATTCAGACCAAATTCCGCGATGAGCCGCGCCCAAAGTCGGGATTGCTGCGGGTGCGCCAGTTCATCATGAAGGACGCCTATTCGTTCGATATCGACGAGGCCGGGCTGGACGCGAGCTACAACAAGCACAATGCCGCATATCGCCGCATCTTCAGCCGCTGCGGCCTGCAATTCGTCTCGGTCGATGCGGATTCGGGAGCGATGGGCGGCTCGGCCTCGCAGGAGTTCATGGTGTACACCGACGCAGGCGAAGATTTGATCGCCAGCAGCGCCTCGGGCTATGCCGCCAATCTTGAAAAGGCAACCAGCGTTCTGGTCCCGGTCGAAGACCTTGCGCCGACCGGCGATGGTCAGCCCGAACTTGTCTCCACGCCGGGCATGGCTTCAATCGCCGATGTCACTGCCTTCTTCGGCATCCAGGCTTCGCAGGACATCAAGTGCGTTGCCTTTATGGGGACCTCTGCTTCATCGGCCGCGCAGGCGCGTCCGGTCGTCGCCTTCCTTCGGGGCGACCATCAGGTGAACGAGACCAAGCTGATGGCCATCGCAGGTGTGTCGGAGCTGCGCCCCATGGTGGCCGAGGAGTTGGAGCTACATATCGGCGGTCCCGCTGGATATCTTGGTCCGGTCGGTATCTCCGAAGTGATGACGCAGGGTTCGTTGAATGGTCTCAAGTCAGGTAAGGAACTCGCTAAGGTTAAGGGAATTTTTCGTGAGGATTCGCCCGATGTTCTCAAGACAATTGTCGTAATGGACCTCGGACTCGAAGGCCGCAAGAACCTTGTGGCTGGAGCCAACAAGCTCGATTATCACCTGCGCAACGTCACTCCGGGCCGGGACTTCACCGTGACCCTTACCGCTGACATCCGCAGCGTGAATGAAGGCGAAGGCTGTCCCGTGAACGGCTCGCCGCTGCGGCTGGGCAAAGCGGTCGAGATCGGCCATATCTTCAAGCTGGGCTACAAGTACACCAAGTCGATGGGCGCCAGCGTGTTGAATCGTGACGGCAAAGAGGTGACGCCAATTATGGGCAGCTACGGCATCGGGGTGGAGCGCATCCTCACCGCCGCGATCGAGACCTCGGCCGCGGCAAATGGCGGCGAGGCTTACGCGCTGCATCCGGCGATTGCGCCGTTTCAAGTGGTGGTCACAATCACCAATGTCGGCGATGCAGCGCTGCTGGCTGCGGGCGAAAAAGTGGCGGCGGAGCTTGAGGCAGCGGGTCTCGATGTGCTGCTCGACGACCGCGACGAGCGTGCCGGAGTCAAGTTCAAAGACGCCGATCTGGTCGGCATCCCCTATCGTGTCAACATCGGACGGGGCGTAGCCGAAGGAAAGGTCGAGTTTGTCGACCGCTTAGAGAACCGGAACCATGACATCCCGCTGAACGAGATCGCCAGCAGGGTAACCGCCGAGATAACCTCCAGCCTGCGCACAGTGCTTCCCGCAGCCATCTAACAACCGTCCAACGGGAGAGCACTCGTGCCTGTCAAACTCAAATACGGCAACAACCGATCGAACTCCGGCAGCGACATGCGTTCGAGCCTCGTGCGCGGACTGCTGATCGCCGTGCTCGGGTGCCTGGCCATCGGGGTCGCGATCTTCGGCTATGCTTATTTTCACTACCA
>Ga0068855_100011126_pt1 | contig 10863 bp, 11 predicted proteins | sample KBSCornC52_FD_66592 | JGI IMG/M metagenome (GOLD analysis project Ga0068855, IMG submission 66592) | Corn rhizosphere microbial communities from Kellogg Biological Station, Michigan, USA - KBS Corn C5-2 | ecosystem: Host-associated > Plants > Roots > Rhizosphere > Soil ... | reverse complement strand
GATCTCCTTGGCGCTCATCCCCGGCACCGGGCCGGCCTCGAACGCGAGGTCGATGAAGGCGTCTTCCAGCCGCACGGTCTTCTGGCAGCAGTCGATGATGTCTTCCTTGACCGCCTTGGTCAGGCAGTCCCGCTCTTTCACGAAGGTGTGGAACAGGCGGGTGATGCCTTCGCAGTGCAGGCTCTCGTCGCGCACCGACCAGCTCACGATCTGCCCCATGCCCTTCATCTTGTTGAAGCGCGGGAAGTTCATCAGCATGGCGAAGGAGGCGAAGAGCTGCATGCCCTCGGTGAAGCCGCCGAACATGGCGAGGGTGCGGGCGATATCCTCGTCCGTATCGACGCCGAAGGTGTGCATGTAGTCGTGCTTGGCCTTCAGCTCCTCGTATTCGAGGAACATGCCGTATTCGCTCTCGGGCATGCCGATGGTGTCCAGGAGGTGCGAATAGGCGGCGATGTGCACCGTCTCCATGTTGGAGAAGGCGGTGAGCATCATCTTGATCTCGGTCGGCTTGAACACGCGGCCGTACTTGTCGTGGTAGCAGTCCTGCACCTCGACGTCGGCCTGGGTGAAGAAGCGGAAGATCTGCGTCAGCAGGTTGCGCTCATGCTCGGAGATCTTCTGCGCCCAGTCGCGGCAGTCCTCGCCCAGCGGCACCTCCTCGGGCATCCAGTGGATCTGTTGCTGGCGCTTCCAGAACTCATAGGCCCAGGGATATTCGAAGGGCTTGTAGGTGTTGCGGGCTTCGAGCAGCGGCATGGGGCGAGTCTCTCTTGGATCAAGCGGTGAATATAGGGTGCGCGGGGGCGCAAACGAAGGGCGGCGGGCCAGCAGGGCTGGGGAAAACGGGAGTCATGACCGGGTTGCGCCGGGGAGCGGATGGGCGGGGACGGCGACGCAGGTATAGACCGCCTCCACCGCCCCGTCGTTGCGCCAGGCGTGGACGATCCCGCGATCGATGCAGACATCGCCCGCGCGCAGGACCTTTTCGCCCTCTTCCGTGATCAGCGTGATCTCTCCCGAGACGACCGTCAGGTAGTCGATCGTCTCGGTCGTATGCATCGGCGCGAAGTGGCCGGGCGGGGCGTTGATCACCAGGAAGACGGCGCGGCCCTCGTGCATCATCGCCAGCGGATTGGCCGGCGGCGGCGGGCAGGGCGCGGCATTGTCGGCTGGGATCGCGTCGGTCGCCCAGGCGAGGCCCACATTGGCCGTCGCCAGCGGCACCGGATCGTCATGGGTGAAACAGCTGCGCCCCGCACCGTCGAGCCCGGTGACGACGCGGCGGCCCTTGCCGCCCGTCAGGCTGGTGACCTCGCTCATGCAACATTCCTTCTCTGTGCCCGCGGCATCCCGTCGCAGCACGGGTGCGAGTGGACCGGCCCCCGCCGCCGGACGCGGAACTGCCGCCCCGGCCGCGCGCTGAACCTCGTGACGGGGCCGGTCTGTCCCCCTGCCGGCCCCGCACCCTTTCCAGGAGATTTGCCATGGGTGAGTACGAACCCAACGATTCCCGCAACGTCACCGGAGCCGCCAACAAGGCCGGCCAGAATGAGGGCAACCCGAACACCAACCAGGGCGGCCAGCACTGGCAGCAAAGCTCGCACCAGACCCAGCCCGGCGCGATGAACGACCCGGCGCAGAGCCAGCCCAACCCGATTTCGCAAAGCAGCCACCAGGGCCACGGGCAGGACCCGGGCATGAGGACGCAGCAGCAGCAGTTCCAGCAGGGCGGCGGCCAGATGGGCGGCGGCTCGGGCTACCAGGGCACGGCCGCGGGCGGCATGCGGCAGGACAGCGGCAGCACCAGCCGCTTCGCCGGCCAGATCCGCGAGCACATGGAAGTGATCGGCGCCGACGGCGTCCACCTCGGCACGGTCGACCACGTCCAGGGCGACCGGATCAAGCTGACCCGCCGCGATTCCGGCGCCGGCTACGAAGGCGGCAGCCACGAAGGGCACCACCACTACCTGCCGATGGGCCTCGTCGCCGACATCGAGGGCGACAAGATCCGCCTCTCGGCCAATGCGGATGTGGCCTACGGTATGGAAGAGGAAGAAGGCGGCGAAGGCGCCTGAGGGCCGGCGTAATGAAGGCCCACCCCCAACCCCTCCCGCCTGCGGGAGGGGAGTGGGCAGCACTAGGTCGACACCAAGCTCCCCTCCCGCAAGCGGGAGGGGCAGCGAGACTTGGGCGCGCAGCGCCCTAGTCGCAGCGGGGTGGGCCTCCAGCGCCTGCGCGCAAAAGCCCCCCGCAACGCCCGCTACCTCCAGAACCACCCCGGCTTCACCCCACGCGAAGCCCGGTTCCGCCACATCTGGACGTACATCCAGATCCCCGAAATGCTGGAGAACACCATGGCGAAGCCCGAGAGCGTCGCCACGAACACGCCGATCGGCCCGAAACTCGCCCCCGAATGCAGGTCGTGCAGCAGTCCGACCACCGACTTGCCGCCCTTTGGCCGGCACACCAGCGTTTCCGGACAGACGAATCCCGCCGGCATGGCCGACGCTGACGGCTTCGGCTTGGCCACGAACCACGGCACGACCTGGCTGAGCACGCCCGTAACGGCGATCCACACCAGGAACACCCCGAAGAACACGACCAGCCAGCGATGCCACTTGCGCATGAAAACCAACCCCTAGACTTGCGCGACCTGAAGCCGCTTCAGCAGGGGAGGTTCCCGCGGACAATCCGCAAAGTGTCGCAGAGCGTAACGCCGCGGCTGCCGGAAGGGACGGCATGATCATCGCTGGTGCCGGCCCCCTCACCCGCCATCACTGGCAGGCGAGGCACTCCTCGTAGTCGGTCTGGCCGGCGGACAGCTCGATCTTCGGCGCCTCGGCGGTGTTGTCCGCCTCGACCCCGCCGGCGAACCCGGCGCGCTGGACCGACTTCGAGCGCAGGTAATAGAGGCTCTTGATTCCGCGCTCCCAGGCCTGGAAATGCAGCATCATCAGGTCCCACTTGTCGACGTCGGCCGGGATGTAGAGGTTGAGGCTCTGCGCCTGGTCGATGAACGGCGTGCGGTCGGCCGCGAACTCCAGCAGCCAGCGCTGGTCGATCTCGAAGCTGGTCTTGTAGACCGCCTTTTCCTCGGGGCTGAGGAAGTCGAGGTGCTGGACCGAGCCGCCATGCTCGAGGATCGAGTTCCACACATTGGTGGAATCCTTCGACTTCGCCGCCAGCAGCTTCTGCAGGTAGGGGTTCTTCACGACGAACGAGCCCGAGAGGGTCTTGTGCGTGTAGATGTTGGCCGGGATCGGCTCGATGCAGGCGCTGGTGCCGCCGCAGATGATCGAGATCGAAGCCGTCGGCGCGATCGCCATCTTGCACGAGAAGCGCTGCATCACGCCCATGTCGGCGGCGTCCGGACAGGCCCCGCGTTCCTGCGCCAGCAGCAGGCTCGCCTCATCGGCCTTGGCGGCGATGTGCTTGAACATCTTGAGGTTCCAGGCCTTGGCCATGGCGCTCTCGAAGGCGATGCCCTTCATCTGCAGGAACGAGTGGAACCCCATCACGCCCATGCCGACCGAACGCTCGCGCATCGCCGAATACTTGGCGCGGGCCATCTCGTCGGGGGCGCGGTCGATATAGTCCTGCAGCACGTTGTCGAGGAAGCGCAGCACGTCCTCGATGAAGCGCTCGTCCTTGTTCCACTCGTCCCAGGTCTCGAAGTTGAGCGAGGACAGGCAGCAGACCGCCGTGCGGTCGTTGCCCAAGTGGTCGATGCCGGTCGGCAGGGTGATTTCCGAGCAGAGGTTCGAGGTCGAGACCTTGAGCCCGAGGTCGCGGTGATGCTTGGGCATCATCCGGTTCACCGTGTCGGAGAAGACGATATAGGGCTCGCCCGTGGCCAGCCGGGTCTCGACCAGCTTCTGGAACAGCGAGCGCGCGTCGACCGTGCCCCGCGCCGAGCCGTCCTTCGGGCTGCGCAGGGTGAACTCGCTGCCCTCGCGCACGGCTTCCATGAATTCGTCGGTCAGCAGCACGCCGTGGTGGAGGTTCAGCGCCTTGCGGTTGAAGTCGCCGCTGGGCTTGCGGATCTCGAGGAACTCCTCGATCTCCGGGTGCGAGACGTCGAGATAGCAGGCCGCCGAGCCGCGCCGCAGCGAGCCCTGGCTGATCGCCAGCGTCAGGCTGTCCATCACCCGGACGAAGGGAATGATGCCCGAAGTCTTGCCGTTGAGCCCCACCGGCTCGCCGATCCCGCGGACATTGCCCCAGTAGGTGCCGATGCCGCCGCCGCGGCTCGCCAGCCAGACGTTCTCGTTCCAGGTGCCGACGATGCCCTCGAGGCTGTCGGAGACCGAGTTGAGGTAGCACGAGATCGGCAGGCCCCGCCCGGTGCCGCCGTTCGAGAGCACCGGCGTCGCCGGCATGAACCACAGCTTGGAGACATAGTCGTAGAGCCGCTGGGCGTGCTCGGCGTCATCCGCATAGGCGTCGGCGACGCGGGCGAAGAGGTCCTGGTACTTCTCGCCGGGGAGCAGGTAGCGGTCGTCCAGCGTGTCCTTGCCGAAATCGGTCAGCAGCGCATCGCGGCTCTCGTCGGTCACGATCGTGAAGCGCCGCGCCTGGACCGACTTCGAATCGTCCTTCTTCGCCGCCTTGGCCATGCCGGCAACCGCGCCCGCCAGGGCCTCGGCGCCCAGCTGTTCGACCAGCCCCGCAGAGCCCGCATCGGTCTTAGTCATCGCCACTGCCGGGCTCGCGCCCGCCTCCTTCGTTGCCGGAGCGGTCTCGGCAAACAGCGAGGTCTCGGCCTCACCTGCCGCCACGTCATCACCTGCCACCCGGTCGTCTCCGCTCTTGAAATCCACGTGCTGCCCCCATTCGCCTCGATGCGCCCGACGGCCCCCCGCCGCTCCCGCCCTGCGAATCGGACTGACCGGAGCATCCTACGCCCCTGGCTGCCGCCGCGCGAGAACAAAACGGGAATATTTATCCGCCTGCCCCTGGTCTGCCGCCCTTCCGCCGTCCTGCCCGAAAGCAGTGCGACGCGCGGTTCGACTATGCTGATAGTGCCGCATCCTGAGTCGCACGCAAGGGGGGTGCGCGCGCTTCACCCCCAAGATGTTGTGTGCACCCGCTCATTCAACCCCCAGCCGTGCGGAGGCGCCCCACGCGACGCGCGGGACATCCGCCACTGGCGCGGTGCGCAAGAGTCAAAGTGAATCTGTGAAAAAATTTTTGCCGGTGGACAGGTCGGCCGCACCATTGACTCACAATGGAATCGGGCCGCGCAACATAGTTACCGATTGCAGCCGCCCGGCGGCGCAAAACACCCCTCCGGCCACCCCATTGCGGGCGAGGCGATCCGGGCTATCTTCACCGGCAAAGGAGCCCCGCCAACATGTTCAACTTCATCAGCGCGGTCGTCTCGGGCCTGATCGTCGGCGCCCTCGCCCGGCTGTTCTATCCTGGCCCGGTCCACCTGGGTTGGCTGATGACGATCCTGCTCGGCGTCGGCGGCTCGCTGCTCGCAAACTTCGTCCTGCGCCTGCGCGACCCCGTCGCCTACGACGAAGGCTTCAACCGCGCCGGCTGCCTCGCCTCGGTCCTCGGCGCCATGGTCCTGATCTTCCTAGGCCGCCACTTCGGCTGGCATTGACGCCAAAACCCCTTCCCCTTGAGGGGGAGGGATACCGCAGCTTGGCGGCGTCAGCCGCCTAGCGGAGGTTGGGTGGGGGTGCACAGCGCCAGCGATCACGCGAGGCGCTGCCTCGCTCCCCCTCCCCCAGCCCCTCCCCGCCGGGGAGGGGAGAGCCAATCAAGGCACCAGCACCGTGTCCTTCGCCACGCTGCGCGTCTGCGGATAGTCCAGCGTATAGTGCAGCCCGCGGCTCTCATGCCGCTGCAGCGCCGAGCGCACGATCAGGTCCGCGATCTGCAGCAGGTTCCTCAGCTCGATCAGGTCGGTCGTCACCCGGAAGTGGCCATAGTAGTCGCCCACCTCGTCGGAGAGCAGCTTGATCCGGTGCGCCGCGCGTTCCAGCCGCTTGGTCGTGCGCACGATGCCCACGTAATTCCACATGAACCGGCGGATCTCGGTCCAGTTCTGCTTGATCACCACTTCCTCGTCGGAATTGGTCACCCGGCTCTCGTCCCAGGCGCGCACCTTGGGCGGCGCATCGAACCCGTCCCAGTGCGCAAGGATATGCGCCGCCGCCGCCTCGCCGAAGACGAAGCATTCGAGCAGCGAGTTGGAGGCGAGGCGATTGGCCCCGTGCAGCCCGCTCTCGGTGCATTCGCCCGCGGCATAGAGCCCGGGCAGGTCGGTCCGCCCGTCGAGGTCGATCATCACCCCGCCGCAGGTATAGTGCTGTGCCGGCACCACCGGGATCGGCTGGGTGGTCATGTCGATCCCCAGCCCCAGCAGCTTCTCGTGGATCGTCGGGAAATGCCCGCGGACGAACTCGGGCGGCATGTGGCTGATGTCGAGGTGGACGTAGTCGAGCCCGTACTTCTTGATCTCGCTATCGATCGCCCGGGCGACCACGTCGCGCGGCGCCAGCTCCATCCGCTCGGCGTCGTAGAATTCCATGAAGCGCTTGTGGGTGCGCGGGTTGATCAGCCGCCCGCCCTCGCCGCGCACCGCCTCGGTGATCAGGAAGTTCTTGACCTCGAGGTTGTAGAGGCAGGTCGGGTGGAACTGCATCATCTCCATGTTGCCGACCCGCGCCCCCGCGCGCCAGGCCATCGAGATGCCGTCGCCGGTCGCCCCGCGCGGCGCGGTGGAGAACTGGTAGACGCGCCCCGCCCCGCCGGTCGCCAGCACGGTCGCCCGAGCCACGTGGGCCTCGACCTTGCCCGTGCCCTCGTCGAGCGCATAGACCCCCCAGACCCGGCCCGAGCCCGAATAGCGCTCCTCGTGCCGCCCGGTGATGAGGTCGATACAGGTCCGCCCGGCGAGGAGCGTAATGTTCGGGTTCTCCTCGGCCGCCTTGAGCAGCGCCGCCTGGACCGCCCAGCCGGTGGCATCGTCGACATGGACGATCCGCCGATGCGAATGCCCGCCCTCGCGGGTGAGGTGGAGGTTCTCGCCATCTGTGTTGAACGGTACCCCCAGCTGCACCAGCCGATCGATCGCGTGCGGCGCGCGCTCGATCACGAACTCGACCGTCTCCAGCCGGTTGAGCCCGGCGCCCGCCACCATGGTGTCGCGCACGTGGTTCTCGAAGGTGTCGCCCGCGTCGAGCACGGCGGCGATCCCCCCTTGCGCCCAGGCGGTCGAGCCGCTGGTCAGCGAGCCCTTGGCGAGGACCAGCACCTTGAGCCGCTCGGCCAGGGCCAGCGCCGCGGTCAGCCCTGCGCCGCCCGAGCCGATGACGATGACGTCGTAGTCCACCTGCGCCCCTCCGTTCAGGCGGCCCGCGCCGCGCTGGTCAGCGCCACGAAGACGTCCTCCAGGTCGGCCTCGCGAGTGGTCACATCGACGATGCCGAAGCCCTGCCCCTGAACCGAGGCGAGCACCTCGCCGGCGCTGGTCCGGTCCTTGTCATAGGTGATCTCGATCGTCCGCTCGCCCGCCACCCGGCACTTGAGGAAAGCCGGATGGGCCGGCAGGGCCCCGCCCGAAACCTCGCGGTCGAGGGTGAGCACCACGATCTTCTCGCGCGCCGTGGAAAGCAGCTCCCCGGTCGACTTGTTGGCGATCAGCCGGCCGTGGTTGATGATCGCGATCCGGTCGCACAGCTCCTCGGCCTCCTCGAGGTAATGGGTGGTCAGGACCACGGTCACCCCCTCGGCATTGAGCTCGCCGACCAGCTCCCACAACTGCCGCCGCAGTTCCACGTCGACCCCGGCGGTCGGCTCGTCGAGCACGAGGATCGGCGGCGAATGGACCATGGCCTTGGCGATCAGCAGCCGCCGCTTCATCCCCCCCGAGAGCGTGCGGGCATAGGCATCGGCCTTGTCCGAGAGGTGCACCGCGCGCAGCAGTTCCACCGTGCGCCGCATGGCCTTGGGCACGCCGTAGTATCCGGCCTGGATCTCCAGCACTTCCGCGGGCGTGAAGAACGGGTCGAACACGATCTCCTGCGGCACGATCCCGATCGCGCGCTTGGCGTTGCGCGCATCGTGGTCGATGTCGAACCCCCAGATCGAAACCTCGCCGCTGGTCTTCATGACCAGCCCGGCCAAGGTGTTGATCAGGGTGGATTTCCCCGCGCCGTTCGGCCCCAGCAGCCCGAAGATCGTGCCTCGCGGCACGTCGAACGACACGTCGTCGAGCGCCAGCTTGCCCGGCGCCCCCTTCGTCCCGGCATAGCGCTTGACCAGGTTGCGGATCGAGATTGCAGCTTCCGACATGGGACAGGCTCTTGCGGCAGCGCGGGCTTCGCGTAAAGGGCAAAGCCAAGCGCCCCAATGGAACTGCCCAGATGAGCACCCAGCCCGAAACCGAATACGTCACCTCCCACCGCGTGAAGTGCGACGGCGCCAGCCAGGTGCGCGGCGGCGCCGCCTTGGGCCATCCCCGCGTCTGGCTGGAGATCGACGAGAAGGGCTATGTCGACTGCGGCTATTGCGACAAGCGCTTCGTCTTCCAGGGCGACCCCCACGCCCACGGCATCCACGAACTCGGCGCCGGCCACCTCTATTCCGAACAGCCCGTCCAGGGCTGAAGAGCCCCACCCCAGATCCCCCCTGATTTCGCGGCGCAGCCACGAAAATGGGGAGGTGGCAGCCGCCCCAGGCGGCTGACGGAGGGGCCATGCGGCACAAGCCAACGCCCCAGTCGCACCCACAGCACCGGCGGGCGCAATCACCGCCGCTTTCGCACTAACCCCGGAACATACCGCATCTCCACTCCGTCCTGCCTGCGCGGGAGGGCGTGGAGAATGATCATGGCCAGACTGGATGGATGCCGCGTCGCAATCCTGGTGACCGACGGTTTCGAGGAAGTGGAGCTGACCCAGCCGCGCCGCGCGCTCGACGATGCCGGCGCCGAGACCGCGATCGTCTCGCCCAAGGACGGCACGGTCCGCAGCTGGCGCTCCACCGAATGGGGCGGGGACTTCCCGGTCGACGTGCGGCTTTCCGATGCAAAGCCCGACAGCTTCGATGCCCTGCTGCTCCCCGGCGGCGTGATCAATCCCGACAAGCTGCGGATGGACCCCAGCGCCATGGCCTTCGCCGCCAACTTCTTCGCCAACGACAAGCCCGTCGCCGCCATCTGCCACGGCCCGTGGACCGTCATCGAGACCGGCAATGCCGACGGCCGGCGGATCGCCTCCTGGCCTTCGCTCCAGACCGACCTCATCAACGCCGGCGCCGAGTGGATCGATCAGGCCAGCGTCACCGACGGCAACCTGACGACCAGCCGCAAGCCCGACGACATCCCCGAGTTCAACGAAGCCATGGTCCGCCTCTTCGCCGAACACCGCCACTCCGCCGCGGCCTGAGCGGGCCAGACAAGCCCAGCTTCGCCACCAGCCAGGCACAGGAGACAGCACATGATCGACCGAGCATTATTCGTCCGCATCGAAGCCAAGGAAGGCAAGGAGGACGAGGTCGAGGACTTCCTCAGGAGCGCGCTCGACGACGTGCGCGCCGAGGACGGCACCCTCGACTGGTACGCCGTCAAATTCGGCCAGCGCGATTTCGCGATCTTCGACACCTTCGGCAGCGAGCAGGACCGCCTCACCCACCTCGCCGGCAAGGTCGGCCGCGCCCTGATCGCCCACGGGCCTAGCCTGCTCAGCGCAATGCCCAAGGTCGAGCATGCCGAGGTCCTGGCGTTCAAATAGCAGGCCGCGGCTAGCCACGGCGGTCAGACCACCATGTAGCCCCCGTCGACCGGAATGGTGACGCCGTTGACGAAACTGGCGTCGGGTGAACACAGGAACACGATCACCTTCGCCACCTCGTCCGGCCGCCCCATCCGCTGCATCGGGCAATGGAAGTCCAGCCACGGCTGGAGCGTGGCGGGGACCGGGGCCATCGGCGTTTCGGTGTAGCCGGGGGCAACCGCGTTGGCGCGGATCCCGAAGGCCGCCAGCTCCCGGCACAGGCCCTGGGTGAAGGATTTCACCCCGCCCTTCGAACTGCCGTAGCCGACGTTGCTCATCCCGCTGCCCAGCCCGGCGATCGACGAGACGTTGACGATCGCGCCGCCGGTTGCCTTCAGCGCGTCGAGGAAGGCTGCGGTGACGTTGTAGGCCCCGGTGAGGTTGACCGCAATCGAGCGGTCCCACTCCAGCGCCGATTCCGCACTGCCCAGCCGCGCGCCGCCGGCGACCCCCGCATTGTTCACCAGGGCAACCGGATCGCCCAGCTCTTCGCAGACGGCTGACGCGACCAGCGCCGCCGCCGCGCGGTCGGCCACGTCGAGCCCATAGGCCCGGGCGGCGGCCCCGCGCTCGCCAAGGCGAGCGGCCGCCGCCTCGGCCGCCGCAAGGTCGCGATCGACAATCGCGCACCGCGCGCCGCGCGCGGCGAATTCCTCGACCGTCGCCCAGCCGATCCCCGACGCCCCGCCGGTAACCACGACCACCCGGTTTTCGAAATCCCGCTTCATGTCGGCCTGCCTCATCCCTCGGATCCGTGTGGCAGCGGTGGCCGGATCACCACATCGGCGCAACGGTTTTCCGCAAGAGCCGCGATACGGACCGCGCTCAGCGGTCAACCCCACCAAGCCGACGCCTCGCCGCCATCAGCCAGAACACCCCTGTCAATTCATCTAATCCCACTTCAGCAGCATGGCGACATTCGCAGGAACCCAGGCCTCCAGCCGTCGATCGACCTGCCGCAGTGCGATGGGCTCGCGCAGGGCGGTCCAGAGTTTCACCTTGAGTTTACCCTCGCCCTTGGGGAGCAGCGCGAGGCGCACCGGACCCATCTCGTGTCCGTCGATCTTGA
>Ga0068855_100011120_pt1 | contig 10865 bp, 8 predicted proteins | sample KBSCornC52_FD_66592 | JGI IMG/M metagenome (GOLD analysis project Ga0068855, IMG submission 66592) | Corn rhizosphere microbial communities from Kellogg Biological Station, Michigan, USA - KBS Corn C5-2 | ecosystem: Host-associated > Plants > Roots > Rhizosphere > Soil ... | reverse complement strand
TTTTCGTTTTAATTTTACCGATAAAAGGGCTTAATAAACTTGTTTCCTTTTACACGACATTGAATAGGATAAGTTGTGGTAGAGAAAGAAAAAGACTGAACTGGTTGAAAATTAGTTATGGTACGTTTAATGGTGTTGGGTTTGGCTCTATAATTTATAACTCGGACGAAACCAATAGGGAATTATTTTCAATGACAAAAATTCCAAATCTTTAGAAAATATTGGGTACCTTCGAATGTTTGAAATAAAACATGAAGTATGAAATTCTAAAAGAAAAAAAGAAGTAAATAAATAAATCAGCATGACGTTTCTTTTTCCCCATTTTATAACGTATTTTAATAATTATTATTCTATCTTTACTTTTTTTGTATGTGCTTTGGCAGTTGCGGTTGTATTTTACTTGGTGTCGTTACTTTTTAGTTTTTCATTAATTGGAACCGAGTCGGAGAAAATTTCTACATATGAGTGTGGTTTTATTCCATTTGGTGATGCACGAATGAAGTTTGATGTTAGTTTTTATATAATTTCGATTTTATTTGTAATTTTTGATTTAGAAATAGTTTTTTTGTTTCCATGGTCAACTTGTTTTTTGTCGTTTGGTTTGTTGGGCCAAGTATCTATGTTATTTTTTTTTATTGTTTTGACAATCGGATTTTTATTTGAATGGTCAAAGGGAGCATTAGAAATATAATGCTTTACATAAAGTATATAATAAAAAAATGTGTCGTATTATTTTAGTAAATGAAGTGTCGTCGTTTAGCATTGTTCGCGGATATCCAAATAAATATCATAAATATCATATTTTAAGCCCAAGTATTTGGCCTTTTGTTGCTGCTTTAGGAATAATGTTAATGGTGTTTGGTTTTGTTTTTTGGTTTTATACAGGTTTTATTTTAACTCTTTTGTTTGGTATTGTTGAATTAATTTTAATAGTTTTTTTTTGGTGGCAAGATGTTTCATATGAGTCGGGTGAGCATACAAATGAAATTATGTTAGGACTAAAATTCGGAATGGCGTTATTTATTGTGTCTGAGGTAATGTTTTTTTTTTCTTTTTTTTGGGCTTTTTTTCAAGTTAGTTTGGTACCAGGGCATGAAATAGGGGGGGTTTGGCCACCAGTGGGTCTTGAAGAATTAGTAATTGATCCTTGGAGCGTACCTTTATTGAATACTTTTTTATTATTGTCGTCTGGTGTAACTGTCACATGTGCGCATCATGCATTTTTGTTTTTTTTTTCCGTTGAAAGAGCAAGCTCAGGAATTTCGTTTTCGAACGCCTCATTGTCTTTTTTGTTTGAGAGTTTTAAAACGGCGGTTAGTTCGCTACAAGAATTTTTAGTTCGAATTATATTATTAAAGAAAAATGGAATTGAAAAACTATATGTTGGAATCGAATTATTAGTTCTAACAATAATATTGGCATTAATTTTTACTTTATTGCAGTGCTATGAATACGTTGAGTCCCTAATTCGAATTTCTGATAGTGTTTATGGTTCGACTTTTTTTGTAATGACTGGGTTTCATGGTTTTCATGTCATAATAGGGTCTACTTTTCTTATTGTTTGTTTAATAAGGATTATTTTAAACCAGTTTTATATAAAAGATTCCGTCGGGTTGGAGTGTAGTATCTGGTATTGGCATTTTGTTGATGTTGTTTGGTTATTTTTATTTGTTTCTTTATATATGTGGGGCAATGATGCGTCTATTATGGTTGATTGGATTCAATTTGAAAATATTCAAACAGGACCTCATGAAATTAAAGGTTTATATTCAACTGAAACTTCCGGTTCAGATATAAAAGATAGCGGTGCTGAAAAAGCACAAAATTTGGTTGAAGGTGAAAATGCTGGAATTACTGGTATTATTTACAAAAATTATATGTTTTTAAAAGATATTATTTATACGATTTTTGGGTTTTTCGATTCAACAACAGGCGAAATAGATTCTGCAAATAAAAGAAAATCGATATTGCCAACAGCAGAAGAATTGATGAGAGTAAACAAGCCTATGAAACAATTCGAAGAAATATATGAAATAGCAAAACATAAAGAAGAGTATGACAAGAGATATCAAGAAAATAAAAACGTTTTATATAAAATTTACAAACAAATGGTAATAGATCCAATCAATTTCTGTTTAAATAAAGGAGAATGGGCGGCGGCCAATAAAGCAGTTGAGGCAGTTGAAGCAGCAAGCGCAGCTAAAGTAGGCGCTAATATGGAAGCTTCAGAAGCTTCGCTTAAAGCTACGCTTATAAACTCGTCTAGTTTTCAGGCTTTTGCGTCGGAACAACGCATTACAAATAGTTCTTTTGTGTTTACTAGTCCTATTGATATGAATGTGAAAATTGCACATCAGTTGTTACCTCACCTTGAGGAGATAAAGATAAAGAGGAATTTGAACGTGCTGAATCCAGAACAAAGGAATGAACTAATGTCGTTTGTAGTTAGTGCGCTACAATCGTTTGAAATTAGTGATAAGTTGCAGGGTCGTATTGTGAATAAAGGTGCGCACGCAAATTTTATAATAACGGAGATTGATGAGTACTATACTAGAAAAGCACAAGGTATAATAGATAATTATCAGTCGAACAACAAGTGCAAATGTCCAGGGGATATAATGTATTCTGAGTTACAGACAACACGGTTGGATAACATAATGAAAAGTTGGGAGGAAGATGGTCGTAATTTAAATTCAGATTTTGCAAGTCCATACCAGTTGGGTTTTCAAGATTCGGCGTCATTATTAATGGATGGAATAATAGAATTGCACAATAAGATAATGGTATATTTGTTTTTTATATTTCTAGTGGTAATGTGGGTTTTGATTGCATGTTTGAAGGATGTTGTAGATAACAGTTTAAAAGAATATTCATGGGTATTAGAGAGCGTGGTTTATCCATTTTTACAATCTTCAAAACTTGAATATAAAAAAATAGCAGCTATATTCATTGTTGTTTTTGACAAAATAAAAGTATTAAATTTTAAACGTATTTTCAAAAAATAAAAAAAGGATGACTGGTTATAATTCAAAAAATTTTGATGAAAAGTTCAAAGAATTTATGCATTTAACTATTCGACGTGTTACATGTAAAATAACGCATGGAAACATTCGAGAATTTTTATGGACAGTTATTCCAACAATAATTCTGATTGTTATTGCCATTCCGTCAGTTAAATTATTGTATTTAATGGATGCTCCGCTGCTTGAGCGCCATATAAATTTAACATTCAAAGTAATCGGGCATCAGTGGTTTTGGAGTTATGAGTATTTCGTTAAGGATGGTTTAGAAGTAAAACAAAATGCGCCAATATATCCGAAAATTGCTTTAACAGATATATTAAACGTAAAAAGCGAAAATAGCAAGACTTCGTTACTCGGTTTAAGTAGTGCAGGAGATGTTTTGACTTTGCTGAACAATGCTAAACAGTCAGCAAGCTCGGCTTCAGCTGGATTGGTTCATAAGGAATTTGATAGTTATATGCTTGATGAAGCAAGTGTTGTTGAACTTAATGGACTCCGCTTATTGGAAGTTGATAATCCTTTATATATTCCGGCTTATTTTCCATTAAGATTTCTAATTACGTCTGTTGACGTTTTACATTCGTGGGCAGTTCCGTCATTGGGAATTAAAGTTGATGCGGTTCCGGGGCGCTTAAGTCAGGTACATATTATATTGAAACGTGCAGGTGAGTTTTATGGTCAATGTAGCGAAATTTGTGGGGTTAATCATGGGTTTATGCCAATTAAGGTTGTAGGGGTTGATTATAATAAAATTTAGTTTAATAACTAAATGACAGCAATTGTTAAAAGTAAAAAAGCATCAAAAAATTTCTCAGTAAATTTCGGTCCACAACATCCTGCAGCACACGGAGTTTTACGACTTGTGTTAGAACTAGATGGGGAGGTGGTTGTGGGTGTTGATCCGCATATTGGTTTATTGCATCGGGGAACAGAAAAGCTAATTGAACAAAAAAACTATTTGCAAGCCTTGCCTTATTTTGATCGGCTAGATTATGTTTCAATGATGGCGCAAGAGCATACCTATTCAATGGTTGTTGAGGAACTTTTACATATTAATGTACCGTTGCGTGCCAAATTTATACGTGTTATTTTTAGTGAAATAACACGTATTTTGAATCATTTATTGGCAGTAACAACACACGCATTGGATGTTGGGGCGCTTACTCCTTTTTTGTGGGGTTTTGAAGAACGCGAAAGGTTAATGGAATTTTACGAGCGGGTTTCTGGAGCACGGTTGCATGCAGCTTACATTCGGCCTGGCGGTGTAGCACAAGATTTACCATTTGGGTTATGTAAAGATATATATTGGTTTATTAAACAAATGCATCTACGTATTGATGAGATTGAAAGCTTGTTAACAGGTAATCGGATTTGGTGTGAGCGTTTGTGTTATGTTGGTATCGTAGAGCCGTTGAAAGCAATGGAATATGGATTCACTGGTGTGATGTTGCGTGGCTCTGGAGTTGATTGGGATTTACGGCGCGATTTTAGTTATGAAATTTATAACAAGTTATCCTTTGACATCCCTTTGGGCGTTGAAGGAGATTGTTATGATCGATTTTTATTACGTGTTGAAGAAATGCGGCAAAGTCTAAATATAATAAAACAGTGTTTGGAGTTGTTACCCGAAGGTAAATTCAAAATTTCTGATAATAAAATTTCAAATCCAAGCCGTTGTGGAATGAAACAAGACATGGAGTCATTAATTCATCATTTTAAATATTTTACAGAAGGTCCGCGAGTAAGGTTTGGAAGTTATTATTCAGCGGTTGAGGCACCAAAAGGAGAATTCGGAGTTTATTTGTTTTCAGATGGTTCGAGTAAACCTTACAGATGTCGTATACGTGCGCCGGGTTTTTTTCATTTGCAAGGACTTGAATGGATGGCGAAGTCACATTTATTAGCTGATTTAGTAACAATTATAGGTACACAAGATATTGTTTTTGGAGAAGTTGATCGTTAATTTTAGTTTGGATGTTGCTTTCGAAGGCGCATGATAAAACTAAAATTATTGATTTGGCTAATTTTGGGAGGGTTATACAGTTAAAAGATGGTATAGCAACTATTGTTGGATTAAATTCTGTCAAGTCTGGGGAAATTATTTATATTTCAAGTATAGGCGATGAGTTTTTGAAAGGATTAGTTTTGAATTTGAATCTTGAAAATATCAATGTTATTGTTTTAGGTAATGAGCGATTGGTTTCGGAAGGAAGCATAGCTCGTCGATCACAAAGTCTTTTACGTGTTGATGCTGGTTTAAAGTTATTCGGTCGTGTTAGTAATGCGATTGGATCTTTTAAAGACGAAAAGAAAAGTGGGGCAGTCGTTAAATACAATGTTTCTGAAAAGTCTGGATTGATTGAGAAGAAGGCAACAGGAATTATTGATCGAGAGCCGGTCAATATCCCGTTACGAACTGGAATAAAAGCTGTTGATAGTTTGGTTCCAATTGGTCGAGGCCAAAGAGAATTAATTATAGGAGATCGTCAAACAGGTAAAACATCGATTGGGGTTGACATTATTTTAAATCATGTTGGTTTAAATAATTCGTTGTTTTATGATGAAAAGGCTTCTTTAAGTATTACAAAATTACGAGATGTTGTTTGGTTTGTGTATGCTGCAATAGGCCAAAAACAATCTACAGTATCTGAGATTCGAAAAAAATTGGAAAAGAATAACGCTCTTTGGTATACTTGTATTGTTGCAGCAACTGCATCAGAATCTGCACCGTTACAATTTTTGACACCGTATACTGGATGTGCTGTTGGTGAATACATCCGGGATGTTTTGGGGGGGCATTGCACTATAATTTATGATGATTTGAGCAAACATGCTGTTTCGTATCGGCAAATGTCTTTGTTGTTGAGACGGCCACCTGGGCGTGAAGCTTTCCCGGGTGATGTGTTTTATGTTCATTCACGCCTATTGGAGCGTGCTGGTGCTTTGAATAACAAAATTATTTTTTTACGAACTGATAAAAATCAGATTATATTTAATAAAAAACAATTATTGCGCGGCACTTTAACAGCATTTCCGGTAATTGAAACTCAAGCTGGTGATGTTTCAGCATATATCCCAACAAATGTAATTTCGATTACTGATGGCCAAATTTTTTTGGAGACCGAATTATTTTATAGGGGAATTAGACCTGCTGTAAACGTTGGGTTGTCTGTAAGTCGTGTTGGGTCGGCAGCTCAACCGGCGTTGATGAAGCGTGTTGCCGGTCCTTTAAAGATGGAGTTAGCTCAATTTAGAGAAATTGAAGGGTTTGCAAAATTAGGTGCAAATTTGGATGAACATACTCGTCGACTACTAATCCGTGGGGAAAATCTTATTGAAATATTAAAACAAGATTTGCATAATCCTATTACAATGTTTGAACAAGTATTAAGTATTTTTACAGGTGTTGGTTATAGTATTGGTTGGTTAAACGAAATTCTTAAAGTAAAAGATTCTTTTTTGTATCAGTTTTTAAATAAAAATCGTGTTCGTGTTTCATGGTTAGAGTGGTTTAGACTTCGATCAACCGATTTTTTGGTTACTGATGTTCGAGTTTTTTTGAATTCAATTCTTAAATTTACTGATATTGGTGGTTTGAAAAAATTTATGGAAAGTCCGATTGTTGAAACTTTAATGAATTTTTTGATTACCAAATGTCCATATATTTTTTTTGACGATATTATGTATTCATATTTGTTAGAAGTTGGCGATATTCGATTAAATGATGATGGGGAATTGTCGTTAAGTTCGTTTTATATTCCGTTGAAGTTTTCTAAAAATGAAATAGAAAATGTTGATTTAGCCAGCGGGAAGGTGGAGGTTTCATTGCCTTCTATTTTGTATTACCAACATTTTGGAATTTGCAACGGGTTAGCTGCTGCAAATACTGGTTCTAACGATTTTATTGGCCGGGTCATTAATTATTTTGATTTTTTATTTAATTACGAGATAGATGTTGTAGACTCGAAAAAATTATTTTATAAACAACATAATGATGTGTCCAATCGATTGTATAGGTTCTCGAAAAATATGTTGGGGTTGTTTAGTGGAAATACTGTATTTTTGAGTCAAAAAACTGAGTTGACGACTTTTAGTTTTATTAATTTTTCGTTTAAATTTGAAGATGCAAAAAAACGAAAAGGTTTGAATCTAACTAGTAAAGCCGGTGGTATTTTGCTATTATAGGGAGAAAAAGCGGTTGTGAACAACAATAACAAGGTATTGTTATAAAAGGGTTGTAAAATAAGTTAAGTTTATTTGAAAAATTATTGTTAATTTTTTTTGTTATGAATAATTTAATTAATAAAAGTTTAAGTAGTTTTGTTAATTTTCCGTTTTCGGCTTCAGTTTTATTTAATTTAGAATTAAAAGAAAAATTTTTACGTTTATTTCTTGGTATATTTTTGTTAAATGAAAGTATTTTTCGAGCTGTTTCATTAAAATTTTCATATTCTAGGTATGAAGTTGAAGTTTTAGTTTTAAATTCTCTAATTAAAAATCTTTTTAATTTTCAAAGTGAATTAAAAGGTGTTAATTTAATAATTAACAGATTGTTGACCTTGGCTGGCAATTTCTATAAAGATAAAAAAGCAATTGAAAAAGTTGTATCGGTTATAGGTTCACAAGGTGCTTCATTAAATTCGGCTTATAGCCATTTTTTATTGAATGCAAGGCTTTCGTATTATGTCACTAGTGCGTTCAGGGACACAGAAGCTTTGGATAATTTTTTTGATGCAACCGAATTAAAATTAGCCGAAAAACGTGCGTTGTTACAAAATTTTTTCGAAATTAAAGAGGTGGCGGGTGGGGTTTTTTTTACTCCAGCGAGATTTTTTGTTAATTACTTGTCGCAAGCGGATTTCAGGTTTTTAGTTTCAAACATTGGTTTTATTTCGTCGAAATTTAAAAATAATTATTCGGAGTTTGGGCCATATTTTTTTAGTTTTTCTAATGAAATTTTTCATGTTTCTGATAAATTCTCAAAAACTTTTAAATTGAATTTAATTGCACCTAGTTTTCAATATAACCGAAATATTTTTGATGAATGGGCGGTCTTGTATCGAAAAGGAAATGTTGGTGTGTTTGAAAGTATAAATGAGACGAATGTAAATACTTTTTTTTATTCGTTAAAAAATTATTTGAGTCATATTAGTCTCCGCGAACAAGTTGATTTTTTAGACGTTGGAGACTTTGCTAGAAAATTTTTTGCAAATTTGTTTGGTAAAAATAGCTGAAATGTTTTAATTTTAAAGAAAAATTAAATGTTGAATTTTCTTCAAAATGATTTGTTGTCTAGTCTTGTTTTAATAATAATTTTTGTGCCAACAATAAGCTCTATTTCGATTGGGCTTTTTGGGCGTTTTTTTGGAGTTATTGGATGTGCATTTGTGTCTAGTTTTACTTTATTTTTTTTGTTTATTATAAATTTGTTTATCCTATATTTTGTACTTTGTGGTGAAATACACGAGTTAATGTTAACGGAATGGGTTTCTGTTAGTTTTGGTTTTGATTGGATTTTCATAGTTGACATTTTGAATATAGAGATGTGTTTTATTATTTTATTAATTTCATTATGTGTTATTGTATATTCTGTTGAATATATGTCACATGATCCACATTTGCCAAGATTTTTGTGTTATTTGCTATTATTTACAGTTTTTATGTTGTTTTTAGTTTTGTCTGGAAATTTGGTTCAGTTATTTATTGGTTGGGAAGGGGTTGGCCTTGTTTCGTATTTACTTGTTAATTTTTGGTTTACTAGATTAGAAGCAAACCGTTCTGCGATTAAAGCCGTATTATTTAATCGAGTTGGTGATTTTGGATATGTGTTAGCTTTAGTTTTAGTTTTTTATTATTTTAAAACGGCGGATTTTTGTGTATTGTTTTTAGTGTGTGAATTTGGTGGTTGGACAAATGTATTTGTATTAGAGTTAATTTGTTTTTTTTTATTTTTGGGGGCAATGGGAAAATCAGCACAGTTAGGGCTTCATGCTTGGTTACCTGATGCAATGGAAGGGCCGACACCAGTGTCCGCATTATTACATTCTGCAACGATGGTAACCGCAGGGGTTTTTGTTTTATTGAGATGTGCGCCAATTTTCTCTTATTGTACATATGTTTTAAGTTTTATTAGTATAATTGGAGCAATAACATCATTATTTTCTGGTACAATTGCGGTTTTTCAAAATGATTTAAAAAAAATAATTGCATATTCAACGTGTAGTCAGCTTGGGTTCATGGTAGCTTCGTTTGGACTGTGCAATTTTAATGGTTGTTTTTTTCATTTGATAAATCATGCGTTTTTTAAGGCGCTATTATTTTTGGCTGCAGGGTCTGTTATTCATGGGCTAATGGATGAGCAGGATTTAAGAAAAATGGGTGGTTTATTTTATTATATGCCGTTGACAGCAGTTTGTATGTTAATAGGTTTTTTGGGTTTATCAGGTTTTCCTTTTTTGGCCGGATATTATTCAAAAGAACAAATCTTGTTTAATAGTTTATTTGGCATACATTTTCATTCGTCAATTGTTTTTTTTATGTTGTTAGCATCAAGTGTTTGTACAGCACTTTATTCATGCAGAGTCTTGTTTCTTGTTTTTTATAGTAATTATCGTGGGTTTAGACCACATTTATTTTCATTAGTTGAGCCGGGATTTTTTATGTTTTTTTCAATAGTTTTATTAACCTTATTTACGATATTTGGGGGGTTTGTTAATGAGGATGTATTTCTCGGATTATCAAATACAGTTTGGGATGGTATTTTTTTTTATAATAATACAGAATATTTGTTTTTTAATATTTACAAAGAAAGTGCGTCATTTTTTATTAGGGTTATATTGGTTTTTATTTATATGTTTTTCTATTTTTTTTTTTTTTATTTTTATACTAAAAACAATTTTTTTTTCAATTTTGTTTATATCGAACGTGCCGTTATTTTTAAAACCATATATGTATTTTTAAATGAGAAATGGTGGTTTAATTCTGTTTATAAAATGGTTTCAGATTTTTATTTAAAAACTTCATATTTGGTTTTATTTCGGTTGTTAGATCGAGGTGTTTTTGAGAAATTTGGGCCAACAGGGTTGGCGCGTTTGGTTTATATAAGTTCGCAAATTGTTGTTTATATTCAAAACGGAAAATTGAATACGTACTTTTTAGTATTTATTGGTGTTTTTTTGTTAATTTTAAGCATATTTGTTAGTTATATTTTTACAAGTTTTATTTATTTTTGTTATATTATTTTTTTTATTTTATTTGATTTATTAATTTATAATTTAAGACAAGGAGCGTTTAAACAATCTGCGGAAAAGTAATACAAAATGGTAAAAAGGTTTGAAAGGCTAAATAGAGGAGAGACGCAACAGGAAAAACAAGCTAAATTAGAACTAGAAGCACAAAAACGTCGGGAATATAAAGTTAAAATTTTTGCACGAATTATTGCTTTAATTGCATTTGCGGTGGCGGTTTATTTTCAATGGTGGTCTGAGCTTATTTGCATTGGCTTGTTTATAGTAGGGGATTATATTATTTGGTTTTTCAGAAAAAAGTAGTTTTAATTTTACAATTTTTCTTTATTAAGGGATATTTAATGGTGCTTATGCAAAAGAACATGACAAACCGTTTTTTTTTTATTAGCCCGCACCAGCGCAGACTACTGTTTATTAAGGACAAATTACAGGCGAAAGCAACAGGCGTTGTTTTAAAACAGTTTCGGTTACTTATTGGGGCTCGCGAAGCTAAAGTAGCGGCACCGTTAAGCCCAACTTTAGGTCAATTTGGAATAAGTTGCCAAGAATTTTGTCAAAAATTTAATGAAAAAAGCAAGAATTTTACAGCTGGAGT
>Ga0068855_100011118_pt1 | contig 10866 bp, 8 predicted proteins | sample KBSCornC52_FD_66592 | JGI IMG/M metagenome (GOLD analysis project Ga0068855, IMG submission 66592) | Corn rhizosphere microbial communities from Kellogg Biological Station, Michigan, USA - KBS Corn C5-2 | ecosystem: Host-associated > Plants > Roots > Rhizosphere > Soil ... | reverse complement strand
AGGTTCGCGAACAGCTCGCGATACCGCACCAGGTCTGTGTAGACGGCCATCGGATTCAAGTGTAAGCGCGGTACGCTCGCCGCTCTGTGACCGGAGTGCCGATCGTCCTTGCGCTCGCCGCCGCCGCCTTGGCGGCGGCAACCCTCCGCCTCCCCAGCCTGCTGACCACCCTGCTCGCGGGCTATCTCGCGCTCGTCGTCGACTTCGGCGCCGTGACGTGGGCGCTCTCGCCGTTCCACGCGGTCACGATCGCCGGCCTGACCGCGGCCGAGGCCGTTCTCCTCGCTGCAGCCGTGGGCGGCTGGTGGCTGCGCGGCCGTCCAGGCATCGAGCTTGCCGGGGGCCGAGCTGCAGTGCGATCGATCGCGAGTGACCCGGTGACGGTCATCTTCCTCGGCGTCCTCGCCGTCGTGCTCCTCTACGAGCTCGTTCTCGGGGTGACGGTGCCGCCGAACAACTGGGACTCGCTGACCTACCACCTCGCGCGCGTTGCGGCCTGGCACCAGTCACACGGAATCCACTGGATCGCCAACGCTCCGACCGGCCGGCTGAACGAGTTCCAGCCACTGGCCGAGCAACAGATCCTCTTCCTCTTCGTCGCAACCGGAAGCACGGCGTTGTTTGCCCTGCCGCAGTACGTGGCGCAGCTCGCGATCATCCTCGCCGTCTACGGCGTCGCACGGCGGCTCGGCTACGGCGCCGCGCCGGCTGCGCGCGCCGCCGCCTTGGTCGCGACGCTCAGCCTGGTCGCGCTCGAATCGACGACGGCCCAGAACGATCTCGTCGCCGCCTCGTTCCCGATCGTCGCGGCCTACCTGTTACTCGGCCGCGGCGGACTCGAGGAGCTGCTCGCCGGTGTCGCGATCGCACTCGGTCTCGGAGTCAAGCTCACGACGGCTCTGTCGTTGCCGGTGCTCGTGCTGCTCGCGTGGCGAGGTGGACGACGAACGCTGATCCGAACCTCCGTCGGCGCCGCGATCGGACTGCTTGCGGTGAGCGCCTGGGGCTACGTGTTGAACATCGCCCACACCGGTCACATCCTCGGGCACGGTCAGGGCCGAGTCGAGGATGCCGCCGCGCTGTCATTGGCGGGCACGGTCCGGCGGACGGTGCACCTCGTCTACCGCCTGGTCGACCTCGGTGTGACGCCTCACTGGCTGATCGCAGCATTTGCGGCCGCGGGCGTTGCGGTCGCCGCGATCGCAGCGGTGCGCACTCGAAGTGCGTTCGCGGCAGTTGCGGCGATACCGCTTCTCACACCGGCATTCGTCCTGCTCGTGTTGCACGTCATCTCCGCGCAAGACCCTGCCTATGTCCCGCGCGCCGCGAACGAAGACCTTTCCGGTTTCGGCCCGCTCGGCTTGGCACTGCTTGTCGGCGCCCCTTTGACGGTTGCTTTCTCTGCGCGTGCACGCAGCAAAGACCCGCGGCGGATCGCGCTGGCGCTCGGGTTTCCGGTCTACATCGTGCTTTTGGCGCTGACCGCGAAGTACAACGTGTGGATCACCCGCTTCATGGTCGTGCCGGTCGTGCTCACTGCGCCCCTGTTCGCCGGGATCTTCCGCAGCCGAATCGCCGCGCTCGCCGTGATCGTCGTCGCGGGAGCGACGGTCGGGCTGACCCTCACGCACGACGCCGACAAGAAGATCAACGGAACGTTTGGTCGCCCCTGGAACCTGTCCCAGATTCAGGCGCTCGATGAGTTCTCGGCCCAGCCGACAGGAAAGATCGTGGCGGCCTCACTCGCCGCCTACGACCGGCTCGTGCCTCCCCGCGCGTGCGTTGGTGCGGTCCTCGACCCGGACGAGCCGGCGTACCTGCTCTGGGGCCCGCAGCTTCGACACCGAGTGTTCTTCCTGCCGTCGCTGAGCGCGCTCAGAAGCGCGTATCGACAAGGGCTCGAATACGTCGTGATCAGCACGGGAGTGAACGCACCCGTCTCGAAGCAGTTCGCGGATGCCCGGTGGACCGTGAAGCCGCTCGGCACCTACTGGCAACTGGCGCAAGCTCCGGCCGGACGGCCGGTTACCGTCCTCACAACGTGCTAACGGCCTTCGATTACGCTCCTCGCCTGTGACTTCCGCCGTCGCGATCGTCGCCCTGCCGGCTACCGCGGTCGCGATCTGGCTCCTGCTCCGATCGCCGCTTCCCCGCCGGATGATGGCTGTCCCTTCAGCCAATCGGTGGCACGAATCCTCCACGCCGGTCCTCGGCGGGATCGGCATCTTCGCGGGCTTCAGCGTCGGCCTGTGGGCCAGCGTCGCCGCGGGCGCCTTCCATGCCGATCAGGCACTTGTCGGAATCTACGCCGGCATCGCCCTTGTCTTCCTGGCGGGGCTCGCGGATGACCTGATCAGCCTGCCGCCGCTCGCGAAGCTCGCCGCGCAGATCGGTGGCGCTGGAATCGTGCTCGGGACCGGAACGCACGTGCAGCTGGTGGGCAACCGTCTCGTCGGGGACGCGATCGCGATCGTGTGGCTCGTCGGCGTGACGAATGCGTTCAACCTGCTCGACAACATGGACGGGCTCGCGGCGACGATGGCCGGCATCGCCTTCGCGTTCTTCGCAGTCGACGCGGTCACGATCCATCCAAGCCACTTCGCGCTCGTCTTCGCGCTGGCCGGGGCGCTCGCGTGCGCAGGCTTCTTGCCGTTCAATCTGCGCCCGAACCGCCCGGCGCTCGTGTTCATGGGCGACTCGGGCAGCCAGGCGATCGGCTTCGCCCTCGCCGCGCTTGGGCTTGCCTCGAGCTGGCGCGTCGCGGGCACGACCGTCGCGACGCTGATCTTGCCCATCCTCGTGCTCGCGGTGCCGATCCTCGACACCACGCTCGTCACGGTCGCACGGCTGCTCGAGGGCCGGCCGATCTACCAGGGCGGCCGGGACCACTCGTCGCACCGGCTCGTGCGCTTCGGGCTCTCCGAGAAACACGCGGTCGCGCTGCTCGCGCTCGTCGCGGCGTGCATCGGCGGTTCGAGCCTCGCGTACAACGTCCTCGGCAACACGCGCTACACGATCGTCGGCGTCGTCCTGACGTTCGCGCTGCTGGTCCAGTTCGCGAGCTTCCTCGCCGACGTCGAACACCGGCCGGCGGAGGCCGGAGAGCCAGTCGCGCTGACCCAGGCATTTGCGGTCCATTGGCGGCGGATCGTCGAGGTAATCGTCGACTTCGGCGTGATCACCGGCTCGTTCCTCGCTGCCTACGTGATCGAGTTTGGCTGGCCGGGCTCGATCAGCCAGCGGTTCATCGGCGGGCTGACACTGCCCGTCTTGCTCGCCGCGCGGTACCTGACCTTCATCCCGTTCGGGCTCTACCGCTCCGTCTGGCGATACGCGGGAGCACGCGACGCGTTCACGATCGCCTCGGCGGTCATCCTCTCCGAAGTGATCACGCTCTCGTACATGGTGCTCACCCAGAACATGCGCGATTTCCAGCGCTCGTTTTTCATCGTCGACGCGCTCATTTGCATGGTTGCGGTCGCCGGGTCGCGCTTCGCCGAGCGGGCAATCGTCACGAGCACACGCTCGGTCCGAGACAGAACGGCAAGGCGGACGCTGATCGTCGGTGCCGGGAGAACCGGGCGCAGCCTGATGCGGGAGCTTCGCGAAACCGCCGGCGAGCGTGTGGTTGGGTTTGTCGACGACAACCCGAGGTTGCGGCGACGGCGCGTCCACGGTGTGCCGATCGTCGGGACGCTGCACGAGATGCCCCGGCTGCTCGAACGCACATCCCCCGACGTCGTTCTGATCACGATTCCGAACGCACCTCGGGAACGTCTGGATCTCGTAGTACAGGCCTGTGCTGAGGCGGGCGTCGCTTGCCGGCTCGTCCGGCGTGAGCTCGATCTCGATCCGCGGGTCGTGCTCGGCAGCACCGTCGAATGAAGTCGGCGGCCGACCGCGCGTTCGCCGCGATCCCGGTGGCGCTCATCGGCGTGGCCGTGCTCACTCTCTACGCGGTGGAGGCGTGGTCACGAAAGACGCCGTGGGTGTTCACCGACGAGGCTGAGTGGACGCAGATCTCCCGTTCGATCGCGTCCACAGGTCATGCCGCGCGCAGAGGGCAGCCCATCTACTTCAAGTCGTTGTACGCGTTTCTGCTCGCGCCGTTCTGGTGGATCCACTCGACGGCAACCGCGTATGCAGCGATCAAGTACATGAACGCCGTCGTGATGACATTGGCGGCGATCCCGACCTACCTGCTCGCGCGAATGCTCGTCACGCGCCGCGCCGCGGTCGCCGTAGGCCTGCTGGCGGTCCTGATCCCGGGCATGGGATATGCGACCTCGATCGTGCCAGAGGTGCTCGCGTATCCCTGGTACGCACTCTGCTCATGGCTGATCGTGCGCGCCTTGACAACGAAGCGGCGACTCGACTACGCGATTGCGATCGCGGCCGCGATCGTCGCCGGCCTGATCCGCTGGCCGCAGTTCGCCACCGTTCCCGCCTCGTTCGTGATCGCGTACGGCGTGATCTGGTTCAACGGGCCCCGCGGGCGCGCGATGCGGGCCGGCTGGAGCCGGAGCGACTACATCGGAGCGATCGCGCTCTTCGCCGGCGCGATGATCCTCTTCAATCGCGTCGTACTGCAACACGAGCAGATCTGGCAGGTCTCGACGCAATACCTGAAGAGCCGCATGCTCGACCTCGGGCTGAAAGCCGCGCTCGCCCTGACCATCGGCATGGGCATCCTGCCGGTCGTGGGTGGGCTCGTCTCACTCCGGTTACGCGAGAGTCGCGATCAGCCCGCCTACCGGGCATTCGCCGCATATCTCGCGGCTTCGATCATCTGCATCTCGCTCTACACGGCGGTGAAAGCCGCGTTCCTCTCGACCGTCTTCTCGACCCTGACCGAAGAGCGCAACATGATCTACCTCAGCCCGATGCTGCTGGTCGGGACGGCGCTCGTCTTCGAGGCGCGACGGCTCGACTGGCGACTAGTCACCGTCGCATCGGCATTCGTCCTGTGGCTCATCTACGCGAAGCCCGCCAACCTGCTCTTTCCCTATTTCGAAGCTCCCGGCTTCGGCATCCTCGACGTCTTCACGCGCCATTTCCAGTGGACGATCCAGGACCTTCGTCTCGCGCTCGCACTCACGCTGGCGGTAGCCGTGATCGCCCTGTGCTTTCGTCACGTCAGGGGCGTCGCCGCCGTTTTGGTCGTTGTGGGAGCTGCCTGGATGCTCACCTCCGAGATCGCCGCGACTGTCGGCGCCGACACGTTCGCAACGCAGTTCCGCAACCATCTGCCGAAGCACCTCAACTGGATCGATCTGCGGACACACGGCGCACCGGTTACGTATCTCGGCCAGGAAGTCGTCGATCCGAACGGTGTGCTGCTGACCGAATTCTGGAACCGGTCGCTCAAGCACGTCGACAGCCTCGACGGCAGCTGCTGCGGCCCGGGGCCCTTTTACGCACCCAACATCCTCCGACCCGACGGCCTGCTCTCCGGGATGGGAGACGTCCCCTACGTCGTCAGCGACAACGGCATCTGGATGCAGGGGCAGCAGGTTGCGTCCTGGAAGCAACTCACGCTCTACAAGCGTCGCGGCCCCTGGCGCCTGCTCGCCTTCGAGCAACAGGTCTACAGCGACAGCTGGGCGCCGGGGTGGTCGACCTACACCTACTTCCGACCCAAGCAGCGCGGCACCATGGTCGTGCACATCGGCCGCCGGGGCTACACCGGCGATGCCCCGGCGGGTGACGCGGTGATCCAGGTCGGGACGATGAAGATCGTCGCCGACCAGGCCCGGATCGAGCACGTCTATGCAACCGTCCGGCAGGTGGTTGCCAACGGCTCGGACCACGTGATCCGGATTCCCGTTGCGCAGACGCCGGTCCGGGTTGTGATCACGATCAAGCATACGATTCCGCCTTCCGTCGACCCGCGGAACCTCGGCGCTCAGGTCGCGTTCAACTTCGTTCCGGCAACGCACCGCTAGCCGAGCAGAACCAGATGCCGCGCACATGAAGCGCAGCGCGTGCGAGCGGGCCGGCGTGCTCGAGCGCGGTCAGCGCCGCACGGACGGGCGCGGGCACCGCCACCCGCTGCGGCAGGAAGAACGGCTGTAGCTCGATCGTCGTGAAGCCGGCGGCGCGCAGATCCCGACCGAGCTCGGCGTGGTCGTAGACGCGCGGCTCGAAGTCGAAGACGAACTTCGTCCGCGTGTAACCGGCGATTCGCCGAAAGAACGCCTGCCGGTCGTCCGGGTAGTAGAACGCGCGCAGGCAGAGCGTTAAATCAACCGGTTCGGCCGGCTCGTACTCGTCGATGCGTGCCACCTCGAGCGGCACGCGGTCAGCCAGTCGCCCGCGAGCCTCGTCGATCATCGCGGCGCTGCCGTCGACCCCTCGATAGCGGAAACCGCGCGCCAGGAACGGCTCGGCCATATTCGCGTCGCCGCAGGCGAGGTCGAGCACGCTCGCACCCGGCGGCAGCGGCGGCCCGACGCCGATCGCGACATTCGCGCGGCGCTCGGCATAGCGGCCCGGGTCGGCGTAGTCGTGCGCCGAATACCCACGGGCGAGCCCGTCGAACTTCTCGATCGGGTTGCTGCTCATAGCGCGCGCAACCGCTCGGGGTGCTTGCGGACGAAGCGCAGGATCCCCCGCCAGTGCCACAGTGTCCGCCGCGTCAAGAGCCGCCGGTCGGTCATCGCCTGGTGTGCGTGGCGGACGACCGCCGCCGGCACGTACCACCGCTCCCAGCCGGCGCGCATCGCCCGGTACTGGAGGTCGATGTCCTCGCCGTAGAGACGAAAGCCCTCGTCGAAGCCGCCGAGCTCCTCGAGCATCGAGCGGCGCAGCAGCAGAAACCCGCCGAGCATCCAGTCGCACTGAACCGGCTCAGTCGGCTGCGGTTCGTCGAGGTGGTAATGGCGGCGCTGCCGGAGGAGCTTACGGAGCGGCGTGCGACGAACGACTGTGCCCGTCACCGTCGGAAAGCGCCGCCGCGACGGCTGCGGCCGCCCGTCGGGATAGACCATGCGCGGCCCGGCGACCCCGCAGCGCGGATGCGCCTGCATGAAGTCGCGCAGCGCGGCGACAGCGCCGGGCTCGGGAACGGCGTCCGGGTTCGCGGCCAGCATTGCGTCGCCTCGTGTGCGGGCGAGGCCGCGGTTGAGGTTGGCCGCGTAGCCGAGCGGATGCTCGTTCTCGAGCGCCTCGATCCCGGCCGGCGCCGAGCCCGGGATGTTTGCGATCACGAGCAACTCGTCCACCTGGGGACGAAGCGCGGGGAGCGACTCCTCGAGGTCGGCTGCACCCTCGTGCGAGACGATGACTGCGGAGACTCTCACGCCGCCAGCACCTTCCTGTACACGTCGGCGGTGCGGCGTGCGGTCTCCTCCCACGAGAAGAGCTTCGCGCGTTCGATCCCGGCCGCCGACAGGCGCTCGCGATTCTCGATCGCGTCCTGGACGTCGGTGGCCGCGGCGCCGCCCGCGACCTCCCGTAGCGCCGGATCGTCGGAGATCACCACCGGCGTGCCGCAGGCCATCGCTTCGAGCACCGGAAGGCCGAACCCCTCGTGGCGCGAGGGGAGGACGAGCGCCACCGCGCCGCGATAGATGTCCGCGAGCTCGGCCTTGTCCACGTAGCCACGGAGGTCGGCGCCTCCGGTCCGCAGCTCTGCGGCGAGGTCCCGGTCCTTCTCGGGACCGACGACGACCAGCGCGAGACCGGCGGCTCGTGCAGCGCGGAGCGCCGCCAGCGGGTCCTTGCGCGGCTGGATCGCGCCCACGAAGAGCAGGTAGGCGTCGTGCGCGCCACCGGGCGAGAACGCCGGATCGACGCCGTTCGGCGTCACGGTGACGTTCGCGGGGTCGACGCCGTAGAGGCGCTGCACGTCGTCGCGCGTCCGCTGCGAGACAACGAGCACATGATCGGCGCTCCGCGCGGCGCGCGGAACAACGAGGCGGAAGGTGAGCCGGTCGAACAGACCCATTCCATTCCCTCCCGCCTCGAACGAGAGATCGTGGAGCGTCACCACCGAGCGGCCATGCCAACCGAGCGGCAACGCGTGCTGGAAGTGCGCGAGCTCGGGTTTCAGCTGCCGAAGCAGCTGCGGCAACGACCACGCCATCCGCACCTCCTGGAAGCGCGCCGGGAGGGCCAGGGGCTCCACGCCGGCGGGGACGAGCTCGGGATGGCGGGTGACCGCGCCGAAGCGCAGGTCGGGCGCGACGCGCGGCAGCTCGCGCAAGAGATTGGAGACGTACGTCTCATCACCCGTTCGCTCGCGCCCGAGCACGTCTGCGTCGAGCACGATCACGCAAGCTCCTCGTAGACAACCTGCGTGGCGCGGGCGACGTCGGCCCACGATGCAATCCGCCGCGGCGCCGGGGCAAACACGCGCTCGATCCCGGTGCGGATCGAATCGACGTCGGTCGGGTCGACGTAGACGGCGTCCGGTCCGGCGATCTCCGCCATCGCACTGCCCTCGCTCGTCACGATCGGGCAGCCGCAAGCCAACGCCTCGGCCACGGGCAACCCGAAGCCCTCGTAGACGGAGGCGTAGACGAGACAGCGCGCGCCGCGGTAGAGCCGCGCCAGCTCCTCGTCGCTGACCTCCCCGAGCCAGGTGACGTTGGGCGGCGGATCGACGCCGCCCCAGCCGCGCACACCGACGACCCGCAACTCGCCGTCGACCGCCGCGGCAATCCGTGCCAGGTTCTTCCGCGGCTCGAGCGTGCCGACTGCGAGTGTGTAATCGCCGTCGGCCCGGGGCCCATCAGCAGTGAAGACGTCCTCGATCGCATTCGGCACCACGCGAATCTTCGCTTCCGGCACCCCGAGCAGTTCGACGAGCTCGCGCTTCGTGAATTCGGAGACGGCGATCAGACGGCTTGCGGCGCGCACGACTCGCGGCACGGCGAAGCTCGAATAGGCGCGCGTCCAGCGATTGAACCACGCCGGCTCGCGGAGAACGCCGAGGTCGTGCACGGTCACCACCATCGGCACGCGCGGCGCGAAGGGCCCGCGAAAGGTCGGGCAATGGAGAAGGTCGATCCCGTCGACGTGCAGACGGGGGTACCAGAGGACGTCGGCTGCAACGCTGCGAAGGCGCGAGCTCGCCGGAAACGAGAGCTCGCGGACGGGCACGTCGAGATGCGCGAGCAGCCCGCGGAGGTAGCGGGCGGTTCCGGCGCGCGTCTGGCGCAGCGGCGTCGTGTCGATCCCTACGAGAATCGCCGGTACCCCTCGAGGAAGATCTCTCCGGTGCGCCGCCATGAGAATCGTGCAGCGTGGGCGAGCCCCTTGGCGCGCAGCTCGTCGCGCCGCGCGAGTGCGTCGCGAATCCCGGCTGCAATCGCCGTCGCGCTCTCGGGGTCGGCGCGGACCGCAGCATCGCCGCAGGCTTCGTCGAGCGAGGGATGCGAGGAAACGACGACCGGCGCACCCGATGCCATTGCCTCGGTGATCGGCATCCCGAAGCCCTCGAACCGTGAGGGGTAGACGACCGCGGCCGCGCCCCGGTAGAGGCGCGCGAGCTCATCGTCGGAGACGCGGCCGAGGCGGACGACGCCCGGGCGGTCGAGCTGCGGCTGCTCGCCCCAGCCCGCGCCGCCGACGACGGCCAGGGCGAGCCCAGAGCCGGCAAGAAGCGCGTGCGCCTCGACGAGCGTGCCGAGATTCTTCCGCGGCTCGAGCGTCGCCACGGTCAGCAGATAGGGCTGGCCGAGATCGGCCGCCTCGCCCTCGGCGTGGTACTCGTCTGCGATCCCGGGGTGGGCGACGATCACCCGCTCGCGTGGGAAGCCGAGCGTTGCGACGACATCATCGGCGGTGAACTGCGAGTTCGCGAACATGACGTCGCACGTACGCGCGGCGTTCGCGTACTTGTGCGAGTGCATCGAGCGGGTACGGGCAGTGACCCACTCCGGATGGTGCAGCGGCACGAGGTCGTGGATCGTGGTCGCGCGCACGCCGTGTCGTTGCGGCGGGTACATCCAGTCGGTGAAGTGGAGCACGTCGAAGGCGCCGAGCCAGCGCTCGGCCGGCGGCCAGCCAAGCCGTGACCAGGCGGTCCGCCAGCCGTGCGCGCCGAGGAACGTCTTCAGCCGCAGCTCCACCGGAATGCCTGCAAGCACCTCGGGGATCACGCGCCGTCCCTCCGGGGACGTCGGCGCGAACGCGACCACCTCGTCCCCCGCCGCGCGCGCGGCCTCGGCGAGGCCGCGGAGCGAGCCGAGGATGTAGTTGTTGACGCCCGCCCGCTCGTGCGACAGCGGCGACACGTCGAAGGCGATCCTCACGGCTGGTAGTTGAAGAGGAAGTGGGCGCCGAGAGCACGTGCGTCGCCGTGGCCGGGCACGAGCGTGCGAGCGACGTCGAACTCGACCGAGCACGTGCCGCCGCGTGAGTGAAGCGGCACGACGAGCTGGGTCGCAGTCGTCGGTGGGATCGATGCGTGCCCGACGATCCTCCCTCGCTCGTACGCCACGACCGTCTGCGCGCTCGTGTAGAGCGAGGCGTCGGTCATAAGTTGCACGCTCAGTGTTCCCCCCGTGCAGTGCGAGCGCGAGTACGTCACGCGTCGCCCCGACCACGTGTCGTTCGGATACAGCCCGTGTACGCGTGTGACGGCAACTACGAGCGGCCCGTCGACGCGATAGAGGTTGACGCCGATCTGCGGGTCGCTCGCAACGATCTGACCGACCACGTCCTGGCCGAGCACGTATTGCACGTGCACGCCGAGGTTGCCGGCGCGGTTGAGTGTGAGCATTTTCTCCGGTAACGGATCGGGCACTCGCGTGACGCCGTACGCGTCGATCGCCCGCACGCTGCGGTTGAAAAACTCGTTCTCCCAGACGGTCTCGTCGGCCGTTGCCCTGTTGCGGAGAATCGTCACGGAGGCGTTTG
>Ga0068855_100011117_pt1 | contig 10867 bp, 20 predicted proteins | sample KBSCornC52_FD_66592 | JGI IMG/M metagenome (GOLD analysis project Ga0068855, IMG submission 66592) | Corn rhizosphere microbial communities from Kellogg Biological Station, Michigan, USA - KBS Corn C5-2 | ecosystem: Host-associated > Plants > Roots > Rhizosphere > Soil ... | reverse complement strand
GCCCGATGAGCTGGCCGATGTAGCGCGGCTGCTTACCATCGTTCGGATCACCGAGAAGGACCGAATCGATGGACGCGAACCCGGAGAGAAAATCTCCGAACTCATCGTCCGAGAGTACGCCCGGAACGTTGTCACCGGTGGTCACGAGAGCGGTGTTCTTGTCGTTCTTTGCCATTTTCTGTCGTCCTTTGGTTGTCGGTTCAGTTAGCGGCGAGCAAGAGACGCATGAGAACGGCGCCGCCGGCCGTCCCCATGAGGAACCAAATCAGGGAAATCAGAGCGATCGGGTTCTTGGCGATCGGCTGATTGTTCGCGTAGGCGCGCAAGCACGCCGACGAACACAAATGAGAACGTTGACCGTCATGCGCTAGGACGAAGGACGCGCCAGGCTGGCCCGCCGCGAACTCTTCGCCGCACTCCCAACACATGTAAGTGGTCAACGGGAACTCCGGCCAAAACGGCGTCCAATCCCGAAAATGCCCATCAGCGCCGCCATGAATCCGCCGTCGGCAGACGCGACCATTTCGCGTTGCTGTCGCTTGCCCGTGGCGCGCGGCGCGGCCCCTTCGACCTTGTGACCGCTGGGAAACCATTTCCGCCCGCGCCGCCCTTCTCTAGATTCCGTGTGAATGCGCCTCACTCGGCGCCCTCCGTGTCGACGATGCCGTCCGGCGGCGTCTTGCGCTGGCCAAGCATGTAGTCGACGAGATCGCGGGCCCATTTCTTGGACCCGTCGTTCAGCTTGTCGGGCGTCTTCTTCGACTTGACGACGGCCAGCACGAGCTTGACGGCCGGCTGAGAGAGCGTGAACCCGCTGGACCCGCCCTTTTCTTCCTTGCCGCCCTTGGCCTTGTCCGCCTTCGTTTCCTGTTTCTTGGCGTAGTCGCGGCAGATCTGATCCCACGCCTCGACTTGCTTCTCCGGCGTCTTGTACTTGTCCTTATCGCACAGCTGATAAAGGACCTCCGTCTCTGCCGCCGGATGGTTGCGCTCCCAGTCCGCGAGAATCTGCGGCGCCAGGTGCTTGTAAGAGTTGTCGAGCTTGGAGACGTAGGACTGATGCTTGCCGACGATCTCCGCCGTGCGCTTGATGGTCTCCGTCTTTCGGAGTTCCGCGATGGAGCGGGCCATCTCGTAAACCGTCAGATCTTCCCGGACCATGTTTTCGATGATGTTCCGGCGGACAGCGTCCGAGCCGGGAGGGGAGATGTTGGCGTCAATCTCCGTCCAGCCGAGGGAGATGGCGGCGCGACGCCGACGGTCGCCGAAGACGAGTTCGTAGGTGCCGTCGTCGGCCGGGCCCATGACCTCGACGGGCGATTGCTGGCCGTCCGCCTTCAATGAAGCGGCGAGGGAGGCGAGCTTTTCCGCGTCTTCCTTGGCGCCGTCTTTGGACAGCTTGAGAACGCGGGAGTTGAACTTCGGTGGATTGATTTTGTCGAGAGCGATTTTCATTTGTCGTCGTCCTTTGAGATAGCCGGATAGGCCGAAACCGTCGGGAGCGGACCGGCGTAAACCGTCCCGTCGGCGTTGACTTCCACGCGTCCGCCAAAGTACGCGGGCGAGTTTCTTGGAGAAAGTGCCGCGCGGCGCATCTGGACGCGGACGCGGCGGTTCTTCGCCTTGATGAGCTTGATGAAGCGGGCGGCAACGGGATGGTCCAGTCCCACCGCGAAGACTTCCGGGCCACCTACCTCTGCCGTTCGGATTGCCGCCTTGTTCAGTGCCTTGATTTTCGGGTCGGTCATGTCCCGCCGGAAAAGCAACTTAGGGGCCACCCATGTTTCCCGAGTTTCTCTAGGAAAGTTCGCCACTGTATCCTCCCGGTCACAATTCGAGGTGTAACACTGTTGCGTTACGGCAACGGGCAGACTATCAAAGCGCGCTGCGTTACTAAAAGAAAAAAGTGTATGATGTCATGACGATACATATATGGTCATGGCCATACATATAGTGTCACGTATCGTCATGACAATAAACCTATTGTCACGTCATTACGTTACGTGTATGGTCACGCGTCATGGGTCATCAAAGACATCTTCGGAACATGGCGCGGCGAATGAAGAAGGAGCCTCCTATGCGCGTGGTCCCCACGCGTAAGGGGCTTGCGACCGCTTACGGGTTCGCTCTCGCGGTCGGGTACTTCTCAGGCGTTCTTATCCACTGGGTGCGGTCATGAGCATTCTTGGTCGCTTCCTATCGGCCAAGTGCTCGCGTTGCGCGGAACCAAAAAAGGAATGCCTTTGCGGTAACCATGCGTTCGAACTCGGAATGCTTTCGTCGGCCGTCGGCCGTTTCTTGCACGCCGAACCGCGCAGCGTGAAGTTGCTCGGGAAAATTTATCGCGACATGCACAAGTACGTGCCCGGTCAATGGTGCAACGGGTGCGAGTTCTGCCCCCCAGTCAAGAGAGCGTGACCATGAGCAACAATCTTCCGCCCGGAACGGTTCCCAAGATTCGGCGCATCAAAATCAAGGGGAAGGAAATCGGAAACTTCTACATCATGTTCCGTGGCGAGAAAATCAATCTCAAGACCACGGACTACATGACCGCCCGCGATCGGGCCAAGGCGGCGGTCGAAACGGGCGTCAAGGAATGGCCGGACGCCAATCAAAAGGCGCTTCCGCTAGCTGGCGAGTTTCGCCAAGAAAGCGCGAACACTCCCAGCGATTGGACGGCGGACGTTGCCGCGGCAGCGTCCGGCGCGTACGTCCCGCCCGAACCCCAACCAGCGCAGCCAGACACGGTCTATCCACCCGCGCTTCCGCCCATCGTTGACAAGGAAGGTACGAACGATAAGCCGCCTCCTACTTCGGACGGCGAGACGTTCCCCGAGTTCACGCAGATTCCGCCCGAGTTCTTTGCGCAGGTTATGGACCAAGCGGCGGCAATCCTGGTCGAACTTCAGCTATCGGGCCAGGCGTTTTTGATTCGGAAGATGGCCAAGCGAGAGGCGGGAACCATCGCGGCCGACCACGCCGCACGCAAGGGCGCTGAATCGATCTGGAAGATGTGGTTGGCAAAGTCCATCGACCCGAAGATTCCACTTCCGGAATACGTGGTCGCGCCGCTCTTGCTCATGGCCTTCACGGCCCCGGAGCAATTGATGACGTCAAAGCCGATTCCAAAGGAAGAGAAGGGGCCGGTTTCTCCGGCATATCCCGCGACATGACCGAACGGTGCCCGAAGTGCGGGCGCCAAAAAGACATCGGCTCGAAGTGTCGGGGATGTGGGTGGCCGCCTGGACCCAATTCCTTTGAGGACCCGTGCTCCATGGCGGACTGCAACAGCACGGGTCCGAAAGATCGGGACGGCCGCTGTCAAGGGTGCTCGCGTCTCTACAAATCCGCAGTCAATTCACTAAGGCAAAAACGATGGAGAAAATCCCAGAAACAACGGACGGACGTCTAGCGGCGGAAATCGCGTTCGGTCCCCTGTCGCAAAACGAGGGACCGCGCATTGGCATCTTGGGGGATTCAGGCTGTGGAAAAACGGAAGCTGCTAGACGTTTGGTTGCCGAGTATGTTCGTCGCGTACCTAACGGCGTTGTTTATTGCGTGGACGACAAAGGAACGCGCGCGCAATACCCCGGTCAAGAGAGAGTGGACCGCATCGATTTGGATAGACGTCCTCTTGACCGCAACGGTCCTAGGGTGGTCGTATTTCGAGGCCTTCCATTTGAAACGGTGGAAGTAGACCCGGAAGACATCGCGGAAATGCAGCGCAAACTTGCCATGAACGGCCGTCCGTCGATGGTCGTTTATGACGAGTTAGACAAAGCGGCCAATATGGCCATGTGGAAACGCGGCGACGCGTCAGCAGTCCGTTGGGCATTCATCAAAGGGAGAGACTATGGCGCGGCGTCATTATGGGGAACTCAGGAAACGCAGGCTGTTCCGCGCGAAGCGTTCAATCAAAGTTCTTGCATTCTTTGTTTCCGGCTGGTGGGCAACCCTTTGCGCCTTCTACGGGAGCGCGGCTATCTTGAAGGCGGCGACGTCGCTTCCGTTATTTCTAGTCTCCCTGGCGACGAGTTGCCTCGCAATAAGCGTGGTTATTTCGTTTTGCTGCGCCGGGGCCGCCCGTGGGACCAGCGGGTCTATCGATTCTGAGTTTCTCCAAGAAACTGACCGTAACGCGAAAAACTAACGCGAAATAGTAACGCGAAAAAGTAACGCACTCCTTTGTTTGGGTTGTGCGGTAATCGAGCCTTCAAAGTTCGGGCCAGTAACCCGACCCAAAAGGAGACTCGAAAATGCCGCACATCAAGACTTTCGTTGTGGGAATGGTCGCGGGCGTCGTTGGCGTTGCCATCGCGTTCCGCATCGACGCGCTCAAGAAGTTCGTCACGAACGCGTAGTTTCTTCAAGAAACTGACCACAACTCCACCCAAACAAAGGAACCCGCAATGCAGCTCACCGGAACCGGGGCGCAGTTGTGGCCCCTCAACACGGGCAACAATGACAACCCCACGTTGACCGCCGGTCAACAGACCACGTTCTTCTTCAACACCGTACCGGACCGGTGCGCGACCGGCCCGCTGGCGTACTACCTGCCCGTCATTCTTCTGACCTTCATCGGCTCCATCGTTCAGCCGGCGTCGGGCGGCTCGCTCATCTACTGGGATCAGCTCCCCAAGGCGCTGTTCACGAGCGTGCAGATTCAGAATGCGTGGCACGGTACGCCCATGTCTGCGAACCACTGCCTTGGTTCGACGGCAACTCTCTGGGAGTGGCTCTCGGGCGGCTTCCGGTACGGTGGGCGTCGGCGTCCTCCGATTCCGACGACGTCCGGTACGTACTCCTTCCGGTACACATTCGCGCTGCGACCGTCCGTCTCGGCGCTGGGCAAGCTGGCAGGGGACACGGCGCAGCTGGCCGCTCTCTTTCAGCAAGCGTCGTTGCAGATCAACGTCGCTCCCGCGTCCGTTCTGACGTCGCTCTCTTCGGGCGCCACGTTCGGGTCGCTCTCGGCTCGCGCTTCGGCCGTTCTCGTTCCTCGCGCCGAACTCGTGCTGGGTACCCCGGTCGAAACGATTCTCCATCAGCAAGTCGCCGGTACGAACTCCAATCAGATTGACATCAAGGGGTTCGGTACCTCGACGCAGCTGACGGGCGTTCAGGCAAAGGGCGGCGTCGTGAACCTCGGTGAGCTTTCGAGCGTTCTCGGCGGCGTGTTCGCAACGAAAGACGTCACGTTCTACAACATGCCATGGCGAGGCCAGAACCCCACGTACGACATGGACGCCTTCGTTGCGGCCAACACGCTCGGCAATCTGCCGAACGGCCGGCCCCAGGTCATGGGCGTGGAAATCGCGGGCGGTGACGCCGAGTTCACCGACTACCCGTACGCGATGAACACCACGGACGACTGGGTAGATGGCGCGTTCCTTGGGGACAAGGCCAACTTCGGCAACATGTACCAGTGGGCCATGGTTCAGGGCGGTGATGACTGCCAGCTGACCGATCTTCAGACGGCGGACAGCGACCAGTCTTACTACCTGACGGTCACGGGCGGCTTCACGGCCGGCTCGCACCTGATTCAGGCGCAGTACGCGAAGGCCTGGCAGGCGACCATGGTGGAAGATTGGGCGCGCCAGGTGACGAAGGGCGGTCCGTCGTCCCTCGCCGCTTACGTCCTCGGGCCGGGTTATGCCGGCGCGACGATGAGGCAGCGCGCCCCCAAGGGTCGGCACACCATCACGGACGACCAGAAGGCCTACCTGCCCTGGCAGATGTACATGCCGGGCACGGAAATCCGGTAGTCGTGAAGACGTCGACGGCTCTGGTAGTTGCCGGAGCCGTCGGCGTTGCAATCTACTTTCTCGAAAAGCAGACGGCAACGCCGACGGTAGCGCCCTCGGCCACTTCCAACAAAACGACGCTGGATACGGGATTCAACACGGGGACTGACCTCGGCGTATTCAAGCCCGTCACTGCGTTGCCGCTCGTGGGCCAGGCGTACAACGTTCTTGCGCCGGTTTACGCAAACACGCTCAAGCACGTAAACGACATTGCCGCTCCCGGCTCTTTCGAAGTGACGAAAAACTCTGACGGCACGGTTACCGTTCACCACAAGGATAGCGTCCAAAAGAAAGCCGTCATTGCAACGGCAAAATGGACGGAAACCCAAGTCGCCGCGGGCGCTTCCGCCCTGGAAAAAGGCGCCAAGTCTCTCTACAACAACACGCTGGGGAAGCTTCTATGACCACAGGCGGAAAGATTCTCATCGGGACGGCCGTTGTCGCTGGCGGTTATCTGATCTACCGGGCGACGGTTTCGCCGCGCCTGCCGGCCTCGGCGCCGTCGACGCGAACGAACCCGACGACGGCGTCAAGCACGGCCGGCTCGTTTCTCAACTTCGGTTCGAGCGTGCTGAACTACTTCACGAAGACTCAGCCGTCCGGACCGGCCGTTAGTGGCACGTACACGGTTCCGGCCGACGCTTTCCAGTCGTCCGCCGCTTCTCAGGCGTACGCGGATTCGGCCGGCGGCGTTCTACCGAAAGATGCGACGGACGCGGATTACGACGCCGGAAACGTCGTTTACGGACCCTTCGTTTAAGGAGCGACCATGGCAACGGTACGAGATTTTTCGCAGGTGACTCCGACGGCTCCGCGCACGGGCACGGCAAACGCCACGCCCACCATCGGGAGTTCGTCGGGTCAGTTTTCGGCCAGCACGGCAATCGTGCGGGCGGCAATCGCGTCGCACGTCACGCGCGACGTCAATCAGCCGTCCACGGCGTTCAACAGCGTTCTCCCGCCGGTCGGTGCGGCCGGGAGCGCCGGCAACGCCGGTAACATCGCGGGCGCGTCTTCGGCGGCGAGTTATTCCGTCGGCGGGATGTCGATCCCGTTCGGACTGACGCCGATTCAGGCGCTCTTGATTCTGGGAGGGGTCGGCGTCGCGCTGTACCTGGCAACGCGATGAACCGTCACGTGAAATACGCTCTTGTCGGCGCAACAATCGGCGCGGGGTGGAATTTACTTCACCCGGATTCCACTCACAAATTCGAAAATTTTTGGGCGGCCGTCGGCGCTAGCCTGGCCCTTTCGTGGGTAGGACTATGACCAAACTCTGGGTTGCCATCCTCGCGGGCGCGGGCGGTTTCGCGCTCGGCGTTCTCATCACCAAGCAGATCGCCGAAAACCGCGTCACGGGCGGCGTGCACGACGCTCTCGACAAGGTGGGACTTGGTGGCGGCGTGATCGAGAAGACGGTGGACTCCGTTCTACTTTCTTGAAGAAAGTGCCATGTCGTCCGCATTCGCTCTCGCAAACACGGCGTCCAAAATCCAGACCGTAGCGCAAGTGCGCGCGGCCATGGGCGCCGTGACTCTCACGCTCTCTCGCGGCTACGCGTTACTGCCGGACATTACGAACGCCGCGAGCTTGCGCGACGAGGCGCAAGGGTTGCTGGACAAGGTCAACGAAACGGCGACCAAGTTGTACAACGTGTACACGGGTGACCCGGACCTGCAAGACGAAGAAATCTCGGCGTGGCATGCGCACGTTGCCGGCATGGTCATTTCGGACGCCAACGACGCTCTCAAGCTCGTCACGGAAGCGACGTCAATCCAATTCGACATTGCGGGCATTGTCAACGACGCTCTTAAGGCCGTTGGCACCGCGGCCGGTAATGCAGTCCAGTCCGTCACGAACGCCGTCACGGCCGGAGCTACGGCGTTCGTGTGGGCCTCTTGGCCGTCTCTTCTCCTGATTGGGAGCGGTCTTTTTCTCTACCTGAACCGGGACAAGGTTCTTTCGGCGCTCAAGAAAGGTTTGAAATGAACATCTATCCTCGCGGCGACGACCGCCTTTCTGGACCGGCGCATCAGATTTACATTCCGCGCTTCATCCGTCTCGCGACGTTCAGCGGCGCCGGCTTTGGTACGGCCGTCGTCAAGGTTCCCTGCCCTGATTCCCGACTTCGCGTCAAAGTGGCCGTTCTCTTCATTCCTCCGGCCGGGACCGTCATTGCGCCGAGTACGTTCACGAATTCACAGTCCATATGGATTTACGAAACGGAAACGGACGAAAGTGGCGTCAACGGTGGAGACATTCCCACGACCAACGTCGAAGGGACGGAAGCTTCGCCGACGTCTTTCCCCGAGGCTGATGGACTGCTTGGATATTCCCGCGAATTTGTGACCGCTGCGGATTCGCTCAAAATTCAAGTGGCGTTCGCGACGAGTCCGGCCGTTGCCGGTTCTTGGGTCGCACAATTCCGCTACCAGCCGAACAACGTTTCGTTTACGGCTGAAGAGTGGAACGCGATTACGGCCAAGTGCGTTCCGTGCCTCATGGCGGGACCGTTCACGGGCTAGTTTCTCCAAGAAACTCCTATGACGTCACGGAACATGCTTCTCACTGGCGCCGCCGCGGCAGGCGTCGGGTTTGTTCTGTGGAAATGGGGAACCGCCGCGCCCGTCATTGCCGCAAGGTGGGTCATGAACACTTTCAATCGTGGCAACAAACTTTCCGATTCCACTCTCGTTGATGGCGTGGTTCAGGAAATTCCCGAAGTGCTCGCAGACATGGCCGCGGGCGTTCTCGGGTTCTATCCAGACCGCGATACGCTGGCGCTCGCGCGCATGGGCCGGTCGGAAGGCGTGGATGGCATGGAATACCGCATGCACGTCCTCATCAACGACTGGCGAGATCTGAACGGGCGTTATCCTTCCACGTACCCGACGATTGAAAGCGTTCTCACGCACTCCAAGAACTCACGGGCGGATGGTCATTTTTCTACGCAGGCGCTAGGCAAGCGGTTCTCATCGTCGAAAGACCCATTCGAGGGCGATTACGCGCTAGCACAAAAGGTTATGGCGGACAACGCGGCCGGTATCGACCCGACGAACGGCGCAACAAAGTTCGTCGACAAGTCGGGCCCGTTCTACGTGGACGGCGAGAAAACGGACTATGCGGGTATTGTTGCCGCGTGGGGTGCGGATGGCTATCAGCCGGTCGACAATCTTCCCGGCGCAACTGACAACTTCGTCATTTTCGTGAAAGGATAAGACATGGCCGATTCTTTCGTTATCGGAGGGCCCGGAGATCTTCCCTATACAACGCTTCAATTCGGAGCGGTTTCGTCCGGGGCAAAGAAAGTTGGCCGCCTTTCACTTTGGCAGATGCAAAACCAGGACATCGACGCGTCATTGCGCGTCGGTCTTCCGGTCGGGGCTTTCCTGGCAAAAAAGGCGGGTTACAAACGCCTGTCCATGGTTTCTTTGGCCGTTGCCGGCACCTTGTGGGCAAATCGCCTCTTGTCGCTGAATCTCTAACATGATCGGAAGCTGGAAAACGGGGACCGGCTCCGTCAAGGCGGGACAAGGGTCGGTCAAGACGGCCTACGGCGTTTGCGCGCCGTTCCCTGGCGAGTTCTTGACGGACGGCGCTTCGTTCAAGGCGGGAGGGGAAGCCGTCGACACGGCCGCGAGTCCGCCCGCGTGTGGAACGTCTTGCACGCCGGGAACGGTCGCTTTCGATCAGACGTTCGCGCCGGTCGTTGCCGTTGCGTCCAGCGGTATCGCTGGACCGACGTTCGGCGTCTGGTCGCAACTCATCGGCGATTTGCCGTGCGCGAATTACCGCCTCGAAGTTACGGCCGATTGTGCGTGGACGGGACTCGTTGGTCCGATTCGGAACGGCGGCGCGCTGCATACGTATCTTGCGCCGACGGGTTCTGACTTGGCCACGCGCGCCTTTACCGGGACCAACGTTCTTTCGCCCCAGCTGGCGAACATTCCGGCCAACGAGACGGACAACGCTTACAGGACGTATTCGTTCAAGGCGTACCCGGCCGGCGCGCCCGCTTCGACGGATTTTGCAGGACCGCTCGTCAACTACACGCTCTATATCTGGCCGCCGGTTTTAGGTCCTGATTTCATCGAAGGATTTTGGAACGTGAAGAACGTTCATGTTGTGATTACCACCCTGTAGTTTCTTGGAGAAAGTGACCCATGAGTGGACAAATTGCGCAGGTTCTGACGTTTCCGAGCGCTGCTCTCATTTCAAAATTCGTTGTTCGGGATGGCGGACCCGGCGCTCTTTTCCAGGGCTTCCCTGACGGTCAAATGGCCATGGACACGTCAACGGGAACGGTCTACAGCCTACAGACGTCGACTGCAACGGTGGATGGTTCTACCGTCCTTTACGTCATGGGCGATTCGACGCGGCGTTGGATCGAATTGACTGGCGATACGCCGTCGTCTTCCTGTCCGGTAACTCTTCTCCCGACGACAACTGTTTCGGTGGAAACCGATACAGTTTCATACACCGTCAACGGCGAGCTTGGCATTTACGAATTTGACATTGCCGCAGTCTGCGGAACGGGATGCACCGTCGCGGGCGGTTCGATTACGTGCAATCTTAACGACACGACAACAAACCAGCAGTGCCAATCAGAACACATTTCGGGTACCGGTACGCCGGCGCATGCCGCTTTCGGTAATGCAACTAAGGCTGTAGTCGGCTTGGAAGCGGCAGTCGGTCAAACAACCATTTCACACGTACGTATTTACACGAAGGCCGGTACTGTCCGTGTGATGAAATGGCACAACAGCATCTTTGACGCTACGGCGAATGCCGTTCAAACGTTCGTGGGCAGCTCGTATTGGAACGATACAAGTACGCCAGTAACAAAGATTACGTTCAAGGATGCTACTAACAAATATTTCGGCGTCGGTTCGACGGTCATGGCGCGTTACTACAACCTGTCATGACCGCGCGGACGACATACGATCTCACCGCCGCGGAGGTCATCGTCTTCTGCGGCGATAGCCTTACTCATGGCGGAATCGTCGGGGCTGGCGGAACGTCTATTCCTTGGTGGTGGTACGTTCCTGCTTATCTCAATTCAG
>Ga0068855_100011116_pt1 | contig 10867 bp, 14 predicted proteins | sample KBSCornC52_FD_66592 | JGI IMG/M metagenome (GOLD analysis project Ga0068855, IMG submission 66592) | Corn rhizosphere microbial communities from Kellogg Biological Station, Michigan, USA - KBS Corn C5-2 | ecosystem: Host-associated > Plants > Roots > Rhizosphere > Soil ... | reverse complement strand
TCGACAACCCTTGCTATCCTGTTTGCACAGGTAGTAGAGGGGTCCTCTCCCCAGGCGTTTCGGAAGGCGAACCTTCCACGTTTTCCGGTGCCCCCGGATACGTTTGATTCAGCAAAGCCAGGATAGTCAGGGCAAGACGCAGAATGTTTCTGGCTGCATTTTCATCTCTGTCGAGCACGCATCCGCACGAACAGACGTGTGTTCGTTCTGAAAGAGCCTTCTCCACCCGCTTGCCACATTGGGAACAGTCCTGGCTGGTGTACTGGGGCGGAACCTTCACCACCGGCTTACCGAACACTTTGCCGTAGTAGAGCAGCCAACGAGCAAACTGGCTCCAGGCGGCATCGTGGATGGATTTGGAAAGGTGTCGGTTCTTTACCAGGTTCTTCACTTGAAGGTCTTCCAGAGCCACCAGATCGTTAGATCTGACTACGCACCTTGCCAGTTTGGCGGCAAAGTCTTTACGCTGACGCTGAACCTTCAGATGCCGACGGGAAACTCTTACTCTCGCCTTGCGGCGGTTATGGGAGCCTTTCTGTTTCTTGGAGAGTTGTCGCTGCGCTCTCTTCAACTGTTTCTCTGCTTTGCGCAGAAACTGAGGGCAGGGAACGGAGTTGCCTTTGTTGTCGGTGTAGAAGGACTTCAATCCCATATCCAATCCAACAGTCTTGCCGGTAAGTTCGGTAGGTTCGGAACGATCGACGTCCAGGCAGAACTGAACGAAGAACAGATCGGCCCTGCGGACAATGCGCACCCGTTTGATGTTCTCCAGAGGGTAGGCACACAGATCCTGGGTGCCCAGCATCTTCATCTTGCCGATACCGATCCCATCGGTGAAGGTGATGCGTTTGCGGTCAGGAGAGAGTTTCCAGCCAGTCGTTTTATACTCCACGGAGCGGTTGTTCTTCTGAAACTTGGGTTTCTTGAGGCGTTTACCTTTGACATCGGGTTTGAGGTAGCGGCTGATGGCGTAGGCGGCACGCTCCGACGCCGCCTGCCGTGCCTGGGAGTTGAGGGCTTCGGCGAAGGGATACTCTCTGGCAAGCACGGCACAGTAGCGGTTGAGATCGTAGGGTTTGGCATGCGTGTCCATCCAGAGGCGAAGGGCCTTATTGCGGATGAACTGCACCACCTGGATCGCCTCGCGGATGGCAGTGGCTTGCAGGTCAGAAACGATCAGTTTGTATTCCAGAATAAGCATGTTTAAGGTGCTGCCTCTCCTTAAATACTATACCCCGCAACGAACAGAAAAGCAATAGTCCTGCTTCGCAGGACGCAATGTTGTATCCCCATAGATGAATCTAGGGCTATTAAAATCGCAATCCCCCATAATCGAGCAATGCCTCGACCTGGGCGCGGGTCACTCCAGGAAACCACTCCAAAAACTGGTCAATAGAAGCCCCATCTTTCAGGTTCTCGAATAAGGCCGACACAGGCACGCGAGTTCCACGAAAAATCCATACGCCACTCACCTTGGTGGGATCGCGCTCCATAACGGTAAGTAATTGTGTGTTGTCCATAGAATTTTCCACGCAGGGAGATTGTCCTGCACAGTGAACACGAATTACAGAAGAGAGCGTAAAACTGTCCGCACTTCCTTCCATTATACTCGTCAACTTGATGAACTTGCAAACCGGTTTGCAAGTTGAATAATGGTCCTGGTTCGGTTTCCGGGTGGCAGGAGTTTTTGAGCGCCGTGCGGAATGGATCGGGACGCAACATATTTCTGCACAGGACATACGCGCCTGTACTGGCTTTAAGAATGCCGCGGGATGAGGGAAAAATGACTTTTCGTTTTACCGAACAACATGGCATCGACTATCGCACGGAGGGCGTTACCATTCTGCGCGGCCTGATTCCTTCGACGCTCCTGACGGATCTGCGTTGTGAGACAGAGAAGGCGCGCGAGATTGCGCGGCGCAAGCATGGGCCACAGGCGCAGCGGCTTCAGCCGGTCTGGAACTACGACGAACTCAACCTGCAGCGGTTCCGCGATTTCCTCGACCTGTCGGACCTGCGAGCGACGGTGGAGGCTATTCTCGGCCCCGAACACCGGCCCTCGGAAAGAATGGCGGTTTTCCTGGAGCCGGAGCGGGATGCCTGGTGTACGGCCTGGCATCGCGATTGGGGCAACGTTCCAGGCATCGATCTGGAAGAGTTCTTTAGAACCTCAGCCGATCTGCGCATGTACAATCAGTTGAACGCCGCGCTCTACGACGATCACTCTCTCTGGGTGGTTCCGCGCAGTGATCGACGCCGGGATACGGACGAGGAGCGCGCCGCCTTCGGGTTTGCTCCTCCTCCCACGCCCGTTTTGTCTGACGCGTTGAGCGCCGCAGAGCGGGAATCCACCTGCCTGGAATATGCGCGCCGGATGCCTCATGGCATCCCCATCACGCTCTTCGCAGGCGACGTCGCCTTCTACCGCGCCTGCATCTGGCACCTCGGCTGTTATGTCCCCTACACGCGCAGGGCCACGCTCCATGACAGCTTTCTTTGTGAAGAGGACAGGGAGTGGCAGGCCTCGGTGCGCCGCATACAGCAGACACCACCCTCGCGGATATGAGTGCCCCAAATCCAACGGTTGAAGTGATATGGCGAGTCTCTCTGTTTGATGGACTGTGGCTTGAGGACGCCGCCGACAACCGTGTGCTTCGATTCCGATCCCAGCGAGTGGGGCCGGGCCGGCTTTTTTGATGACCCATCCCTCCGGACAGGAGATCAGTAGCCTATGGTCGCTCTCCAGGCGACTCCCGATTCGATGTATGGGTAGGCCTGGCCCGCGTAGTAGCGTATCTCCGGCTCCGGATCCTTCAGGTACGGGGCCACTACTTTCGCGTCTTGTTGGTCGGCGATGGCGCTGAGCATGCGAAACATCGCGCCTATCCCTGGATAGTATGTACGGTCGCTTCCAGGGACAGAGACGGCATATTTCTTGCGATCGTGGCTCATCTCTTTCAGTTTCGCGAGGATCGCTTTCCGCGCGACCTGCCCTTCGTCCACAGCCAACTGCATCAGGAAAAAGTCGTTGCCGGTGAGCGCCTTGCGGCCGGCAAATGTTGTCAAAATCCAGTCCACACGCTGCTGCGGAGTAAGCAGAGCGAGTTGCACCTTGAGGGCGGCTCCAGGATCGGCCTCGAATTTAATGCCTCGTCCCTTTGCCTGATGCAGTAACGCCTCATCGCGCTGTAGGTAGATCTGATCCGCAAGTTCTCGCAGCGCAAAGGTTTCGCGGTTGATCGGAGCGTGCAGCATGTGCTGGCCAAGGTCGATGTAGTTCGCAACGCCTTTGTTGAGTTCAGTCGGGTTAAGTTTCAGTTCGCCCAAGAACCGGTCTGCCCATGCCTGGGCAGTTCCTTGATCGTGCCTGTCGGCGAACTCGGTCGTCTCTCCCTGTGCAGTTACCCGTGCCCTGACCGCCTTCATGAATCCTCGCGCCTCGTCATCGTCGATATCATGCATTGCGGACTCCAGCGCCGTAATCGCCTGACTGTCTCCAAGACGTCCCAACGCATGCAAAGCCGTATAGAGATGGAACTGATCCGGGGGATCCGCGACGACTTCCAGCAGTGCCTGCATGGAGGAGAGATCTCCCTTCAGCCCTGCCGCATGCAGCGCGTTGATACGTGCCTTCTTTTCCGGAGAATTGTATGCGTGACCATTCGCTCTTCGCAAAATCTTTGTTTGTCCCATTGTTCTGCCGTCTCCAACAATAAAGATACCCGATTCACGTAGCGGTGAACTCCTCGAAGCCTCTGGACTGGACGTCTGATAGCAGCATTACAGGATCCACTCGCGAGGTCGGTTCGTTTCAGCCTAGAGTGCGGATGTAGGTGTTGCCGGGGAGGCGGCGGACGAGGCCGTCGAGTTCGAGGAAGATCATCTCGATGCCCGCGTCGGTCGCGGGGATACCGGCGCGCTGGGAGATCTGATCGATATGCTGTGGTGACTGGGTGAGGGCCTCCATCAACTGCTGGCGGACGGGAGAGAGGGATTGCAGCACGGCGCTGAGGGCGGGATCCGGTTTTGTTGATTTGGCAGATCGTGGCGGAGCCTCATCCGATATAGAACTTGTTTCGAGGGCGGGGCGGCGTTCGCGCAAATCGAGCACACCCTGTTGCGCGGCAGGGGTGGTGATGGGCAGGAGATCCACGGCCTGCAGGATGTCGGCGACCTCGGTCACCAGGATCGCGCCGTCTTTGAGGAGATCGTTGCAGCCTTCGCTGGACGGGCGATCGATGTTGCCGGGAATCGCGAGGACCGGACGACCCTGATCGGCGGCGAAGCGGGCGGTGATGAGCGCGCCGCTCTTGCGAGGCGCTTCGATCACCAGCACTCCCAATGACATCGCAGAGATTAACCTATTTCGAGCACGGAAACGTAGGATACTGTACACCAACTTCTGGTTTCGGGCATAATCGGAAAACAGCATCAACACCTCGCTTTCCGTATTCCCGAATACTACCGAAAACACGGGGCTTCCAGAAAAGAGATTCGTACACCGCGTTCGTCGGAGATCAGGATTGCAGTCTTCTATCATTTCATTTCGGATGATTTCATAAGCAATCATAGTCAGACGCTTTGACAGTTCCAAGAACGCAACCGAATTTCCTTCTCTACCTGAAGCCGCGTGGGGAGAGTATCATGCGTTTTACATTTCATGAGTTCGTCGCCCTGGCCTCCAATCTGAACCCACGGGACGCCATCAGCAGCAAAACGATCAAACGCGAGAAGTGCGTGACACCCCTTGTGACCGAGATGATTTATGAGGGCGAACTCGTTTTGCTCAAGGGCAGACCGGGCGCTGGCTATGTGCGCGTTTCTACCGAACATCAAAAGGTAGACGGGTTTTCCATCGAAGAACAGATCCATCGTATCACCCACTATTTCATTGAACGCCGACAGCCGTTTTCGATTTACTCCGATGCTTCGCTGTCCGGTTTCTACCCGCCTCAAAATCAGCGTCTCATCGAGCGTATGATCGAGAAGCACGCCCGGCGTTACGAACGCAATTTCCGGACGCTCTTTCTAAGTGGCCAGGGAACACGCAAGTACTCGGATACGGAGCGGGCTGGGCTTGAACGTCACCTGCACGAGGCACTGGCCAACATCCGTAAGTCCGGCTCGGTAGTGACGACCCAGGAAGGAGAAATCACGCTCGAGCGACGGGGCCGCGTAAAATACCGCCCTGCCTTTACACTCCTGCTGGAGGATCTGCATAAGTGCGAGGTCGTGGCCGTTTCCGATCTGTCGCGTCTCTATCGCAACGAAGCGATCGTAGCAGAACTCTGCGATCGCCTGGAAGGATGTGAAACGCGCATTGTTGGTCTAATTGAAGCGCTCGACTATCTCAACACGGGCGAGGAAGACGACAGCGCCTCCATGCAGCGGTGGTTTTTCGGAAGAATGGCGGAGAAGCAACTGAACACCATGACCGTCAATCTGATGCGAGGAACACTTCAAATGTTGGAGCAGGGCAAACCGCACGCAAAGCTCCCCTACTTTCTTACCCGCGATGCGAACGGCTATGCGGTTTACAAACCAGGCGCTCGGGAAGCGCTCCTGCGCATGATCGATCTTCTGATGACACCGAAGGAGACCGGACAGCGGCGCAGCCAGATCGAGGTAAGTATCCAGATGCAAAGGGAGTTTCCCACCCTCAAACTCGGGCATAAGGATGAGTGGGGCCGCCGACACGTCTTTGAGTTCTTGACTAATCGCGCCTTGATCGGCAAGCACGTGCACTTCGGCCTGGAATTCGACATCAATACACGCATCGTTGACGACGAAACCTTCGAGCGTATCCAGGCTGTGCTCGATGATAACCGACGCCTGACCGCGCCGCACCTCGCCGCGCGGAAACGTACGCAGCTTCGAAATGAATCGGGTGTACTGGAAGAAAAGTGTTATCTCGCCACAGGTCTCTTGCGCTGTATCTGTGGAGGAAGACTATTCCACCATGCCTTCGGTCCGAACAACAGGTTTCAGGGGTACATGTGTGCCAAACAGACCGAGAGTAAAATCAAAGCGCAGGTACTCGGCGAAGAGCGCATTCGGCACACACGTTTGTATGTACCGAACGTGGATGATTTTCTGCGAGACTTTATCCGGTCGTATCGTGAGTACTTCGCCGGCATGGTTCGGGATGAAGAAAAACTGGCCGTGCTCCGCGCTGAAGTGGCGGAGGCAAACGAACGTTTGATAGAGGCGAAAGTTGCGCTGCAGCGTATCACCGACACGCAGAGCGCGAAGCTAAAGAAAGAAGCGAAGGAAGAAGGGTTTGATGGTGCGGATGCAGAGCAATATGTCTCGCTTCACTTGCGCCGCGATACGAAGCAAGAGCGCCAGAGTGTGGAGACCAGCCAGACGCATCGTGACGAGTGTGAGGAAGAACTCCGCTCCCATCTGGCACAAGTCGAGGCCGAAACACTCAATGCGAAACTTGATCTATGGGATGAACTTCCGACACGGGAACAGAACGCAATCCTCCTTACTATTTTCCGACAGTGGGATGTGCGTGGAGAAGACCCGCATTGCGTCATCGTCCCGATCTACCGAACCGGCAAGGAACTGCCTCCCATCCCCTTAAAGACATCCGTGCAAAAAGCAAAGGTGACAGGACGTGAAAATTACTCACGACGCCTTCCTACGATTCAGGAGTACATCGATATAGTCTTTGCTTCACGGCTGGAGCAAAATGCAGCATGAACTGAATGAACTGCTCGTCCACATGATGCGATTGTATCATGCCTTCCACCAGGCAGATACAGTCGCATCTCCTCCCACGAAGCATCCCAAGCTCTTCTTCCGCGAGTTCGTGAAGGCAGACCAAGAGCCTGGTTAGAAAAGCCGTATCATATCGTTCCATTGGTGGCTTCCCTCTGTATCGCTGCAAATGACGATCCGTGAGATGTGAGGGGGCGAAAGACAACGACTGCTGAAGGAAACGGAGCGCTGTTCTTACTGCCACCAAACTTAAGGCGCCCACGAACGAAGCGTACCTCCTCTGCCTGCACTACCCAGGTATGCCACCAGATCGTGTCGGTGCGCGCCGGTAAAAGGCAAACCACAGTTGCTCCCGCTTGTGCGCTCTCAAATGCCTTCTTCACCCACTTCTTGATCGCGCGGCCATACGGCGGATTCATCCAACAGATGCCTTCCCAGACCTGGGCAAGACCATCCTCCTTCGGTGTAAAGAAGAGTTCGCACTTGGCGTTCTCGGGAAGCGCACAGACATCCAGCGTAAAGCCGAACTCGGTGTGCAGGGCATCAAAGAAACCCTGTGGCGTCGCCCACAGATCCGTCTTTGAGCTGAAGTGAACCGAGATGTCACCCTGGTATTCGATGAGATGAAGCGTTGCATTTGCACTTTGCATTGGGTTCCTCCAATGCCATTGTGCGAGATTTATAGAGGGAAAACGGGGAAATGGTAAGCAATACCGGTGGGATGGAAAGGAATGAGCAGTCCGATGTAAAATGGCTTACACCTGATAAGCCCCAGAGCAATTCTTTGGTTGGGGAGGACACGGTTTCGTGTTATGATGGACGATAAGGACGAAGTCAGAGGCAATAGAAATGGCACAAGCAGAAGTCTACGAAGGCACATTAGATGAGATCACCGCCCGTTACGGTAAGGAGTTGTCCGGCCTGCGCCTTAAAGTAATCGTGGATGATGCAGCCACTTCAGGGAATGGTGCAATGCACCCTTTCTACGAAGGGGCTACTCCAGACCAATGGATCGAGGCTTTGCGTAGCTGGGCAGCTAGCCACGATTCGAATCGGCCGTTGCTTTCTGAGAAAGCGATCGACCGCGAAAGCATCTATGAAGGACGAGGGGAATGAATCTTGTCCTGATGGACACGAACATTATTTTACGAGGTGCCGAGCCGGCACATCCAATGCATATAGATGCTATAAATGCCCAGGCAGAACTGCGACGGCGTGGCAATAATCCATGTCTGGTTGCTCAAAACCTCATTGAATTCCGGTCTGTCGCAACACGCCCCGGTGCCGTCAATGGCATGGGAATGAGCCAATCGGACGCAGATAACGAACTCACCAAATTAAAGTCTCTCTATGCCGTATTCGCCGATGAAGCCACTATACTACCAATGTGGGAAAGGCTTGTGACGACTTATGGATCAGCCGGTAAACAAAACCATGATGCACGGCTCGTGGCAGCAATGCTGGTTCATAAGATAACCCTACTGCTGACTTTCAACAAAAGCGATTTTACGCGCTATTCCGACATTACAGTTGTCACTCCGCAAGAAGTTCTTGCCTCCTGATCAACCCGCTACCCCACACGATCGATTGTAAGCAAGCGGTGCCTTCGACTGAAATTTCAATCGCTCAGACTAAAATGTCTTGTGCCCTATATGTGCCCTAAATCGGAAAGTCTGTCGGACATTTTCTACATCGATGCTCGTAACTGATTGAAATCATTGGCTCCCCGGGACGGACTCGAACCGCCGACACGGTGGTTAACAGACATCTACTCCCACAAAATCAGAAGATTTCACATTCATACTACTTCTCCCATAACTCCTTGAATTACCTGTATTTTACGCTTGATTTCGCTCCCTACTCATTGCAGAATGATCCGCTCTAATCTGTGCCATCTGTGCCCTATGTGTGCCCTATTAGGGGAGCAGGTGGACAAACGACAACGGAGAAAGAGAGATGCCAAAGATTCGCTTAAATGATAAATGGATACGCGCTGCGAAGACCAAGAAAGTTCAGGAAGACTTTTGGGATGCGCTTACGCCTGGGCTGGGACTGCGTATCACTTTACATAAACAGAAATCATTTTTCTGCCGGTATCGTGCAGGCCAGAGTCAACGCAGAATGATTTTGGGCGAATTTCCAGCAATGGGACTGGCAGCCGCTCGTAAGAAATTGCGTCAGGTACAGCAGCAAATAGATGAAGGAGTCGATCCGCAAGTTGTAAAACATCAGGCGCGTACGGCTGAAACGGTAGGAGATCTGTTTAAGGCATTCTTTTCGGATCGCGAACCGAGAATATCCAAAGGAACTCTCTCGCGCTACAAAGGGATTTACCATCGAGAATTCGAGGACTCGCTTTCATCACTCAAAGCAAAAGAGGTACGCAAAGCCCATGTCATTCCTCTCTTAAGACCCCTTGGAGAGCGGGCGCCTACACAATGTGAACGTGCTGAGGAGCTGCTTCAAGCTTGTTTCAACTATGCAGTTAGTCTTGATTTGTTGGAATTCAATCCTCTCCACAAGTTGCCTCCATTTGGTATAACACGCATAGGAGAACGGCATCTATCTCCGAAAGAAGTGAGAACATATCTTTGCTGTATTGGAACCTTGCCGACTATAGAAGCGGCCTATTTCTTTTTGCTTCTCTTCTATGGAACTCGGCCTGGAGAACTGTTGCAGTGGCGCTGGGAGTGGTTTCAGAAGAGGAGCGTGGTCATCCCGAAAGAATACCAAAAGAATGGACGTGCGCTTGTCCTGCCTTTCACGACTCACGTCTTCAAATGCCTCCGAAAACTTCGCTTGCACACAGGTGACAGTGCGTGGTTGTTCCCAAATGCAAAAAAAACGTCTTCGCGCGCTGGCTTCAGAAAAAGGCTCGTATGGCTTCAAAAGCAAGTAAATGCAGGAGGCTCGTGGACATTGAGAGACATTCGGCGAACATCGGAAACCCTTCTTCGCGAAATCGGAACGGCGCCCGAGGTTGTATCGGTGATCTTAAATCACAACACTTCTCAACTCAGGAAAATTTATGACAAGTCGGAAAATCGTTCTGAGAAGCGGAAAGCGCTCGTACGCTATGGGCGTTATCTGAGCCGCATCAAGAGCGAAAAACAATCTGGTATTCGTGAGGAGAACCTTTTTTCGCTATCTGAAAAACGACTAGAGACATAGAAGAAATTCTTTCTGGCAATTTCATGAATGGCGTCGTAAAGACATCATCTAGTTTTATTCCATATCGAATTAAACTCGAAGCATGATATTTCATTCCCTTCAAAGCCTGACAGTGAAGCCGGGCGACTTTTAAGGAAATGGAATGGTGGATAGCAAAAAAGAAAAACACACAGATCGTCTCTTATCTTTAAAAGAGGTGAAGGAACGAACTGGAATATCGAGTACTACTCTATGGAGATGGCAAAGAGAAGGAGCTTTTCCTGCTCGGCGTCGGGTCAATGGGTATAAGATTGCTTGGCTTGAGAGTGAAATAGACCGGTGGATCAAAACACTACCTGCTGCAGAGGGATCGAAGCCATATTCGGCGGCGGACATTATAGGAGATGCACAGAGCACAACATCCAATTTAGTGGGGGAATAAACAAGCAATTCAAGCATCTATGCGCTACCTCATCGGCCTGCACCTGCAACGGTAAAGACGATCTCATCTCTGCTCAGGGTCGAGACTACATTTTTTTAGCCAGGCGACATGCGTGCTTAACTTGCCCATCTCGGCATAGAGTTCCTGCATCTTCTGTTCCTGGACCGCTTTCTCGGTAGCCTGAGGCGCATTGTCTTTCTCGAAGCGCATCGGTGAGCCTTTTAGCGCAATGGCTTTCCATTGGCTGATCTGGCAATGGCTTTCCATTGGCTGATCTGGTTGGGATTCACTTCGTATTCTGAAGCGATTTGAGCAATGGTCTTTTCTTCCTTCAAGACCTCTTACACGATTTGCGCTTTCAAAGCGGCGGTGTGGCGTTTTCTCTTGGTTAGTGACCTAACGTAATTGCGCCTCTTTTCGTGTCTAGATTCTCTGCGCCATTATAGGGAGGGCTCTGCCGTCCTCGTCGCGGAACTCAACAAGAGGTCCATTTGGTGACAACAATAATGGTGATAGTTCGGAAAAGGCAACATGTATCACGTGTTCAGG
>Ga0068855_100011114_pt1 | contig 10868 bp, 11 predicted proteins | sample KBSCornC52_FD_66592 | JGI IMG/M metagenome (GOLD analysis project Ga0068855, IMG submission 66592) | Corn rhizosphere microbial communities from Kellogg Biological Station, Michigan, USA - KBS Corn C5-2 | ecosystem: Host-associated > Plants > Roots > Rhizosphere > Soil ... | reverse complement strand
GACGAAACCGATCCATAGCGGTCAGTCTAACTCGAAGGCTCTGGCCGATAGCGATGCCCTTTCGCAGCGCGTTACCCCGAGCGGCTGGTCGCTAGGTCTGTAAGCTATTGTAATTATTAATAAAGATTGATTGTTGCGTACTTGTGAATGTCTGCAAGTATAGTTGCGTTCAATGACACAAGTCGCTCCCCTCGACGCGCGCTGGCAGCTGTATCGGCTGCTGAGCGACCCGTTTCGCCTGCGCCTGCTCGCGCTGGCGGCCGAGGAAGAGCTGGCACTGGGTGAGCTCGCGGACCTGCTCGGGGAGTCGCAGCCCAATCTTTCTCGTCAGGCCGCGCCGCTGCGGCAGGCCGGGCTACTCGCAGAACGTCGGCAGGGCACTCGAACCCTGGTGCGGCTCGACCCGGCTGCCAAAGCCGATCCCGTCGTGTGCGACGCGCTCGCGGCAGGCCGCAGCTTGTGTGAGCGGGACGGCTCGCTCGGGCGAATCGCGACCATCGTGCGCGCGCGCGATCAGAAGACACGCGAGTTCTTTGCGCGCCCCACGCCCAGCGATGAGCCGCTCGGGCTCGCGCCCGAGCTGCCCGTTTACATCGCCGCACTCGCTTCGTTGCTCGACCACCACGCCCTAGCCGTGGACGCGGGCACCGGCGACGGCGCGCTGCTCGACGTGCTCGCACCGGCGTTCGATCGGGTGATCGCGCTCGATCGCAGCTCCGCGCAATTGGCGCGCGCGGAGCGCCGTGTGCTCGCTCGCGGCTATGACAACGTGGAGCTCTATTCTGCCGAGATCGCGGATCGCGAGGTGCGCCGCGCAGTCGGTGACGGTGCGGACGTGGTCGTCGCCGCGCGTGTGCTGCACCACGCGCCGTTGCCGCGCGAGACCTTGAAATCACTGGCGGCGTTGCTCCGCACGGGCGGACATCTGCTGCTCTTGGACTATGCGCGCCACGCCGACGAAGCGCTCCGCGACGCGCAGGCCGACGTTTGGATGGGATTCGATGCGCACGAGTTGGAAGATTTCGCGCGCAGCGCGGGCCTCGAGCAGGTGCGCGCGAGAGAGCTGCCGCGCGGTTTGTTTCAAAATGACGTCGATGGTCACTTGAGTTGGCTCCTGCTGTCCGCTAAGCGCGGGGCGGGGAAAACGGTTCACACTCGGTAACCCCGGGTTTTTCGAGATAGAAGCATAAGGAGACGATGGTCATGGTGCAGAGCGTTCAAGAAGTGAGTGCGGGCGAGCGGCGTAAAGACAGCAGTGTCGCCACACAAGAGGGCAAGAACTACCGCGTTGCCGACATCGGCCTCGCCGATTGGGGGCGTAAAGAGATCTCGATCGCCGAAACCGAGATGCCGGGGCTGATGGCCTTGCGCGAGGAATTCGGAGCCAAGAAGCCGCTCAAGGGTGCGCGCATCGCGGGTTGCTTGCACATGACGATTCAGACGGCCGTCTTGATCGAGACGTTGACGCATCTGGGTGCGGAAGTGACCTGGACCTCGTGCAACATTTTCTCGACTCAGGATCATGCGGCCGCCGCGATCGCCAAAAGTGGCGTGCCGGTGTTCGCCTGGAAGGGCGAGACCGAAGCCGAGTACGATTGGTGCCTGGCCAAGCAGATCTTCGCCTTCGAAGGTGGCAAGGGCCCGAACATGATCCTCGACGACGGCGGCGATCTGACCGTCTGGATCCACAAGAAGCATCCCGAGCTGTTCACCGGCTCGGATCCGATTCGCGGGCTAAGCGAAGAGACCACGACCGGCGTGCACCGCTTGTACGAGATGTTCAAGAAGGGCGAGCTCAAGTGCCCGGCGATGAACGTCAATGACTCGGTCACCAAGAGCAAGTTCGACAACCTCTACGGCTGCCGCGAGTCGTTGACGGACGGCATCAAGCGCGCAACCGACGTGATGTTTGCCGGCAAGATCTGCGTCGTCGCCGGTTATGGCGACGTGGGCAAGGGTTGCGCGCAAGCGATGCGTGGCCTGGGTGCTCGCGTCATCATCACCGAGATCGACCCGATCTGCGCCCTGCAGGCGGCCATGGAAGGCTATCAGGTCCTGACGATGGACGAAGCCGCGCCGATTGCCGACATCATCGTGACGGCCACGGGATGCTGCGACGTGGTGCGCAGCACGCACCTGCAAGCGATGAAGAACGAAGCGATTTTGTGCAACATCGGTCACTTCGACAGCGAGATCGACATCGCCTGGCTCGAGGGCAACAAGGAGATCAAAGAAGAGAATATCAAGCCTCAGGTCGACCACTTCATCTTCCCCGACGGCAAGAAGCTGATCGTGTTGGCGCGTGGGCGGCTGGTGAACCTCGGTTGTGCGACCGGTCACCCGAGCTTCGTCATGAGCTCGAGTTTCACCAATCAGGTGCTGGCCCAGCTGGCGCTGTTCGCGGAGAAGCTGCCGATCGGCGTGCACATCTTGCCCAAGAAACTCGACGAGAAGGTGGCGCGGCTGCACATTGGCAAGCTCGGCGTGAAGCTCGACCGGCTGTCGGCCAAGCAAGCCGAGTATCTCGGCGTGTCGGTTGAAGGCCCGTACAAGCCCGAGCTGTACCGCTACTGAGTCAGTTTATGTGACGGGGGCGTCAGCCCCAGGTTTTGGAGCCCCGAAACCTGGGGCTGTCCGCGTTTCCGAGAGCGGTCCGCTCGGCAAATCGCGCAGCTTACCCCGGGATTGTTCCGTGATTCGTGCACTTCGGAGCCGCGTTCCTTTTCGGTCGCCCGGGATGATATGGTGGGCCGGATGACCCCAGGCGAAAAGAACATCGTGAAGTGTCTCGTGGCGGTGGCTTGGGCGGACGGCAAGGTGGCCGCTCCTGAGTCCGGGGTCATCGAGGGCCTGCTTTGCGGGTTCGACGCCACCGAGGACGAAGAACGCGAGCTACTCGACTACGCGAAGCACAAGCGCACGCTGACGGGTGATGCGCCACTCAAGGAGCTGTCGCAAGAGGAACGCGAGCTACTGCTCGCCAACGCAGCACTCTTGACGCACGCCGACGGCGAGCAGAGCGAAACCGAGAAGGCGCTGCTGAACAAGCTCGTCTCTCTGCTCGAGTTCGACGAGGCCGAGGCCGGCGAAATCATGGGCTCCGTGCAGGACGGCGCCTTGAATCTCGGCTCACGCGCGCTCGAGCCCGACGAGTCAGTCTGAGCCGACGTTTGCGGGCGGCAATAGTGACTGCCCGACGCCGAAACCGGACACGCCACCGGAGATGATGAACGTCATCAGCTCGGTGCTGCTCACGTCCAACGCCTCGACCTGATCGCGGGGAACTACCGCGAGGTAGCCCGCGAAGTTGTAGGATTGGGGAAAATAGACTGCCACATGATGCGGCAGATCGAGCACGTGCAAGCCATCGCGCGTGATGAAGCCCAATGCCTTCAGGTTGCCTCCTGGGTGTAACGTCACCGCGACAGGGCGGTTGAAGCTCTTCTTGTCGCCCATGAAGGCGCTGACCAAATCCTTGATTGACGTGTAAATCAGTTTCACGAGCGGTAGGCGCTTGAGCACTCGTTCGGTGGTCTCGAGCGCGCTCCGTCCGACCACGTTCGAGGTGGCCACGCCGACGAGCGTGACCAAGAGCAACGTCAAGAGCAGGCCCGCCCCCGGGATGCCGATGGGCAGAAGCTGATCGATGGTGCGCAGGATCGTAAATAGGATGTAGACGGTGAGGCCCAAGGGCGCCATCACGAGGCACCCTCGCACGAAGTAGCCAACCAAACGTTTGACGGTCATGGTGCAAGGCACCTTAGGACCCTCGAACGGCTAAGTCGATCGTCCCTCGCGACCGATGCATCCCGGGCTGGCTTCGCTGCTTACGCTGGCGGGTGCCAGGCGGCGAGCCGTTCGAGGCCGTCCAGGCGCTGCAGGACGAAGCGTTCTGGCGGGCTCAGATCCGCACGGGCTCGCTGCTGCTCGGCATAACCGTGCAAGAGCTGGCGATCGAGCCCACGCACGTGGCGAAGCACCGTGAACATTTCGTCGACGATCGGTAATGGCATGGTGTCGCCGAGTGCGGTGTACAGGCGAAATGCAAAATCCAGCCAAGCGGCCTTGTTCGTCGCGGCCGCGAGCTTGACCGCATATTGCGCGGCGGCGCGCGCGACCTCGGGCGCCACGCCGCGCCCCGCTCTGGCGTCGCTGAGCGCAGCCAGCAGATGACTACCAATCACGTGCTCGGCTTCGTCGCCTCGGCCGTGCGCGAGCGCTTTGTCCACGACACCGCCGAGGAGCCGCAGTGCGTCGGCGCGCCGCGTGGCGACCGAGATCTCTTCACCGGGGTAGGCGCTGAGCGGCGAGTGCTCGGATTCGGCGGTGGCAATCAGCTCGGTCACGGTGGGGCGTGAGCGGAGCGCGGGTTCGGTCACGGCCGCGAGCTCGAAGGTGTCGTCACCGATGGCCAAGCGGTCACCGACCTCGAGCACGACGGGCGCGGAGATGCGGTGGCCATTCACGAACACGCCGTTTCGACTGCCGAGATCCCTAACCACGAGACCTTGCGCCGTGTCGCTGAGCTCAGCGTGCCGACGCGAGACGAGAGCACCCGCGAGCACGATGTCCGCCCCGCTGCCGCGCCCGAGGACGACCGGGCCTGCGCTCAAGCGGTACTCGACCGCTCCTTGGCGAAGGGCGTAATGAGCAAATGCTCGCGCCCGAAAGCCGCTTTCGCCCACATCGTCCGCTTCGAGCGCTCGATCCTGAACCACTTAATGAAGAGGTTAGCGAATTCGCGCACTCATGTCTACAATTGCCCACATTGGGCACCGCTCGTAACTGCTGCAAATTACTAGATAATTTGTCGTGCCGCCACACGAGGTGGCGAAATCCGCCGGTCAGGTGGCGCGCGGATAGCTGCCGAGCACGCGGACCATCGAGCAATGCTCCGCCAGGTCGTGCAGCGCGCGGGCCACGGGCTCGTCCTCACGATGGCCCTCGAGATCGGTCAGGAAGACGTACTCCCAGCGGCGGCCTGGCGCCGGCCGAGACTCGATGCGCGTCAGATTCAAGCCTGCCCGATCGAAAATCTCCAGCGCTTGGCGGAGCGCCCCGCGGGCGTGCGCGGTCGAGAAGACCAAGCTCGTCTTGTCGTTCCCGGTGCGTGCGCGGTCCGTGCGAGCGACCACCACGAAGCGCGTCGCGTTCTCGGCGTCATCCTGAATGCCTTCGCGGATGAGATTGAGGCCGTTGAGCTGAGCGGCGAGTGGGCTCGAGATCGCGGCGAGGCGTGGATCGAGCGTCGCCTCGCGCGCAGCTGCGGTGGTCGAAAGGCTCGCCACTTGAGTGGCATTGGGCAAATGCTGGGCGAGCCAGCGCCTGCACTGCGCGAGCCCCTGCGGGTGGGACGCGACCCGTTCGATCTCGGACAGATCTCGCGCTCTGCCCATCAAGCATTGCGCAATTTCGAGCACCACTTCACCGGCGATGCGCAGATCATTCTCGAGCAGTTCATCGAGCGTCTGGTTGACTCCGCCTTCGGTGGAGTTCTCGATGGGCACCACGCCGAACGCGGCGCTGCCCGCGCTGACCGCTTGGAACACGCGCGCAATCGTCGAATTCTCTCGGTATTCGGCGCTCTCACCGAAGACCTTTCGCGCCGCCATGTGCGTCCATGCGCCAAACAGGCCGAAGAAAGCCACGGCATTCGGCGCGGTCGTGCGCTCGGGAGCTCGGCCGGCATCAGGCATCGGCCGTCAGCGCCCTCGTTCGATGACCGCGCGCACGACCGAGGCCGCGTGCACGCGCGCGTAGTCTTTCCAACCGAGTAGCTCCGCCGTGCCGTCCACGATGGCGACCCAGTGATCTGCCTCGTCGTGCAACTTTCGCACGATGTACAAGGCGCGTTCGAACGGCATGCGATCGCGAATGCTGCCCGGTAAGCTGCTGTGCAAAACACCCGCGCAGGCTTGATAGGCGGCCTGCAGCCGTAGAGTCTGGCGCGGCGTATCGCGAATCGCGCTGTGCGCGCGGCCGACGAGGTGCGCGACGCGCAGGATGTGCGCCTCGCTCGCGCCGCCGATCGACCAGGCGGCCCAAGCGCGTGCGATCGCCGCTTGTTCCACCGCGTCCACGCTGCCGCTTTGAATGCGCGCCTCGAGCCAATCGGCGAGCGCACGCGCTGCTCGCATCCATTCCGGAGCCACGGGGGGCAACGATTCGCGCGCGCGCTTCGCTACTTTTTCGACGCTCGCCGGGCTATCCACGAACTCGTCGCGCTTGTCGAGCGCGATCAGCTCTTTCTCACTGGGCGATGAGGCGTTCAGAGTCTGATGGGGATCGCCAGGGAAGGGGCGTTGCTTTCCCTCGTCGAACAACGGCCAGGTTCCGGCCAAATCAGGGTTCTTCCTCGGCTCGTTCATGTTCAGCGCACGATGGCGAGCAAACTCTGCAAACGCAGCGCGAGACTCATGTCGCCTTCGACGCGCAGCTGGTTGCTGAAGAACAATTGCTCGCCAGTGACGCGGCCCTCGAACAATGCCACGCCGTTTTCAGCCGACATCGAAAGCGTACAGTCGGCGATGCCCTCTCCCGCGGTGAGGCTGGCGTCGCCCTTGAGATTCATAATCCAAGTCCCGCCGCCTTCGCCCTCGAGCACGAATTTGTAGATCGCGCCGATACTCGCAGCAGCTTCCTTGTTGGCGGCGAGGCGTTCGCCGACGGTGTTCATGATTTCGGTGGCGGTGCTCATGGTGTGCTCGTAGCGGTTGGGGCCGTGGTGACCGGCTTTGGTGGCGGCGCCTGAAGGAGCGGGCCCGGATGTGCGGGCCCGGGCGGAGTCGTCGCGACCGGAGCGGTTGCGGCGGGCGCGGTCGCCACCGGGACCGTCGCTGTCGGTGCAGCCGCCGTTGGCGTTGCGGTCGGTGCTGCAGCGACTGGCGGAGCGCTATCTGCCGGTTTCTCGGTCACGACGACGCAGCTCGGGATCAGCGCTGCCAAAGCCAGCGTAAAGATAAGCGCTTTGTGCTCCATTTTCATCGAATACCACCTTCGGCTAGACCTCTCACGCTAGCACTCTTCGGCTCCACTTGGGGAGCCCGCAGCGGCCTTCTTTCCCTTCCCAGGAGCGCGCTTGCCGCGCGGGCTCAGCGCGCCCCGAATTCAGGCACGTGTGAGCTCGGCATACAGGAACGCATGAATGTCGGCCCATTCCGCGACCGATTTGGAGACCGGGGTGCCGGCGCCGTGGCCTGCGCGAAGCTCTGTGCGCAGCAAAATCGGCCGCCCCGAGCTGGTCGCCCAAGCCAAGGCGGCAGCCAACTTGCGAGCGTGGAGCGGCGCCACGCGGGTGTCGCTTTCCGCAGTCGTGAGCAGGACCGCCGGATACGCAGAGCCTTGCCGAACCCGATGGTAAGGCGAGTAGGCGCGCAAGAACTCGAACTGTGCCGCGTCTTCCACGGAGCCGTATTCGGGAACCCACAGCTTGGCGATCAGAAATCGCTCATAGCGGAGCATGTCCGTCAGCGGTACGCCGCACACGGCTGCCCGAAATAGCTCGGGAAACTGCGTGATGGCGGCGGCCACGAGCAGTCCACCGTTCGAGCGCCCGTGGACGGCGAGCCGCTCGGGGCAGGTGACCTTCGTCCGGATCAGATCTTCTGCGACCGCTCTGAAGTCGTCGAACGTGTTCTGCTTCGACGCGAGCTGCCCCGCTTCGTGCCAACGCGCGCCGAACTCGCCGCCCCCGCGCAGGTTGGCCTGGACATAGATCCCGACGCGCTCGACGAAACATAGGTTTGCGCGCGAAAAGCGCGGTAGCAAGCTGACATTGAAGCCGCCATAGCCGTACAGCAGCGTCGGGTTGTCGCCGCTGTCCAGTCGGGCCTCGCGACGGTGCACGATTTGATAGGGAATGCGCGTTCCGTCTCGCGAGACCGCGAAGCGCGCGACCACGACATAGGGCGAAGGATCGAAGTCGGCGCTCGCGGTTTGCCAAAGCTCGGGCGCGCCACCGGCGACGGCCAGACGGTACACCGACGGTGGCGTCGCGAACGATTCGAAGCCGAAGAAGATCTCGTCGCCGTCGACCAAGGCCGAGAAGCCGTCGCACGTGCCATAGCCGGGAAGAGGGAGCTCGCGGAGCGTCGCGCCGTCGAGTGTGAAGCGCTCCAAGCGCGAGGCGGCGCCGTGCAGGTAGCTGGCGAAGATCTGCGTGCCACAAACCGTGATGCTCGATAGGACGTCGGTTTCGTGCTCGGGCAGGACGAGCCGCCAGCCGTCTCGCTGAGGCTTGCTCGGGTCGACCGCGTACAGCCGAAAGCGTGGCGCTCCCTCGTTGGTCAATACGTAGAGCGTGGCATCGTGTGCGGTCACCTCGTACGAATGCGGCAGCTCGGGTGTCAGCCGCGCGAAGTCGAGCGGCGTCGCCCAACTGTCGGCCAGATAGGCGTGGCTCTCGCCCCAACTCTTGTGCACGTGCACGACCAGCCACCGCCCCGACTCCGATACGCTCACGTTCGGGTGATCGGTGGCGGCGAGTTCGGCCCCGAAGATCAGCGTGTCTTCAGCCGGATCGCGGCCGAGTTCGTGCGCGAAGACTCGCCGATGATAGCGCTCCTCGCCGGGCGCGGCGTCGCTCGGATAGCGCGTGTAGTAGAAGCGCCGGCCATCCTTCGCCCAAGCTACCGACGCGTGGCGGGCGCGCAAAATCCGGTCCTCGAGATCACGGCCCGAATCGACATCGCGCACCGAGAGCACGCTATCTTCGCTGCCATTTTCGCTCGTGCCGTAGGCCAGGAGCCGCCCGTCGGGCGACGGATAATACCAATCGAGCGAAATCGGACCGAGCGTCGCGGCGAGGTTTGGGTCGAACAGCACGCGTACAGGTCCGAACAGTCCGTCTTGCACGAACAGCCGCGGTTGATCCTCACTGCCGCTGCGACGCGTGAAAAAATAACGAAAGATCCCGGAGCTGAGGCGCGTCACCGTGGGTAATGACACGGTGCCGATTTCGAACAGCTCGCTCAGCCGAGCGGCGAGCGCGGCCCGCTCGGGTACCTCGGACAAGATCGCAGTCGTGCGCGCGTTTTGCGCACGAAACCAGGCTTTGACGCTTTCGTCCTCGTCGTTTTCGAGCCAGCGATAGGGATCAGGCACCCACTGCCCGTGCAGCTCGTCACCCGCGTCGCTGCGCGGCGTTTCCAGCTCGGTCGACGACATCGCGCTTCGCCTCTCGCTCAGCGTGGGCAGACCGCGGCGTGCTCCCCGAAGCTTGCCGCGAGCAGGCTCACCGCTTCGCGCCCTCGTTCGGTGGTCGGCCGATACGCATCCGGGGTCGCGGGGAAGCTCGGCGCAGTCAGCTCGCGCGCTTCGAGGCCGAGCAGCACGTCCAAATCGCCGATCACCGCGTCCATCGAGGGGTAGCGATGTTCACGGTGTTTGCGCGTGGCCGCGAGCACGACGCGATCCACTCTCGGGTCGAGCTCGTCAGTTAGCCACGACGGCGGTGGGACCGACGAAAATAGCTGATGCCGAAGCAAATCCGCTTGCCCGACCGACTCGAACGGTAAATGCCCAGTGAACACACGGAACATCACCACGCCGAGGCTATACACGTCGCTCCGCGGATCGACGCCCTCGACGAGAATCTGTTCGGGCGCCATGTACTCCGCGGTGCCGAGGATATCGTGCGCGCCACTGCCCGCGCCCTCGCCGTTCCACAACTTGGCTAGGCCAAAGTCGATCACTTTGAGCCCGTAGGGTTCACCACGCGGCCCGAGCAACAAGAAATTGTCTGGCTTCACGTCGCGGTGGACGACGCCGGCGCGGTGGGCGGCAGCGAGCCCGGCTGCGGCTTGCTTGAGCAGGATCAGCGCCGTATCGAACGGGATCGAGCCTTCGCGGCGCAAATATTCGCCCAATGATTCGCCGACCAGCGCTTCCATCACCAGGAACGGCGCGCCTTCGTCGGTTTGGCCCGCATCCAGCACCGTGACCACGTTGGGATGCACGATGGTCTTTGCGGCCTCGGCCTCGCGCACCAAACGGCCGCGAAATTCCGCCGAAGCGGCGGTCTCCGCGGAAAGCATTTTCACGACCACGGCGGTGTGGGTCGAAAGATCTTCGGCCAGGTAAACGCGTGCGGTGGCTCCGCGCGTCAGAAAGCCACGCACCTGATAACGGCCGGCGAGCACGGCACCGCTGCGGGTCGACTCCCGCGTGGCGAACGAGGAGAAGTTCGCCGAGCGGCGTTCGTTCGCTCCGTGCTCCGCGAGTGATTCGCTGCGAGCTCGAAGCGGGGAAGAACGCCGTTCCTGGTCAGCGGGAGGCGACATGCGGTGTTCGTGCCCGGCAGGCCAGCGCGAGACTCAGTCGGTCTCGCGCTTGGACGCGGCCGAGGTACCTGGCGTGGCGAGGCTGGCGGTCCGCTTGCTCATGGCGACGAACTCACGTTCGTCGTAGCCGGTGTAAATCTGGCGTGGGCGCGCGATCTTCTGATCCTTGTCGAGCAGCATCTCTTCCCACTGCGCAAGCCAGCCCGAGGTGCGCGGAATGGCGAACAGCACCGGGAACATGTCCACGGGGATTTGCAGCGCCTCGTAAATCAGACCCGAGTAAAAATCGACGTTCGGGTACAATTTGCGCGACACGAAATATTCGTCGGTGAGCGCGATGCGTTCGAGCTCGAGCGCCACCGGCAGGAGTGGGCTCTTCTTGCCCACCAGATCGAAGACCTGGTCGGCCAGGCGCTTGATCACCTTGGCGCGCGGATCGTAGTTCTTGTACACGCGGTGACCGAAGCCCATCAGCCGCGCGCCGACCCCGCTCTTCACCTCTTTGACGAAGGCGGGGATGTTCGAGACCGAGCCGATCTCGCGCAGCATGCGCAGCACCGCTTCGTTGGCGCCGCCGTGCAGCGGGCC
>Ga0068855_100011111_pt1 | contig 10869 bp, 15 predicted proteins | sample KBSCornC52_FD_66592 | JGI IMG/M metagenome (GOLD analysis project Ga0068855, IMG submission 66592) | Corn rhizosphere microbial communities from Kellogg Biological Station, Michigan, USA - KBS Corn C5-2 | ecosystem: Host-associated > Plants > Roots > Rhizosphere > Soil ... | reverse complement strand
CGGGACGGCTCAGGCTGCGACGGGATGCAGGCGCAGCGCGCCGAAATCAGCAATTACAAGGATTTACGCCTGGCAGGGGCAGAAGGACTTGAACCCTCGACCCTCGGTTTTGGAGACCGAACAAAGCGCCTAACGCGGCATCACTCGCCATAACATCTGTGCAGCCGGAAAACCCCGGTATTGCTGGCTTGTTCTAAATATGTTCTACGGTGTTAGTAACGCGGCCTAACACACCATAACACGGGATTGGCGTTACCCCAAGGTTACCCCGAGGCGATTTTTGGCCCTCACTGCGACGTCGATAGAAAAGCTCAAACCGGCTACCTCGAGGCGGGAGGTTCCGGACCGCGACGGACTGTTCCTCGTGGTGCAGCCGTCGGGGGCGAAAAGCTGGGCGTTCCGCTACCGCTCGCCGCTCGACGGCAAGCCCCGGAAGCTGACAATCGGGCCCTACCCCGCCTACGGCCTGGCGGAAGCCAGGGACCACGCCCACGAGGCCCGCAAAAAGGCGCAGCGCGGCGTCGATCCCGTGGATGAGACCAAGGCCCTCAAGGCCCGCGCAAGAGACCATTCGAACATCGTCGCGGACCTGCTCGACGACTACCTCAAGAAATACGATCTCGAGCATAAGGCATCCAGCGCGGCGGAGGTCCGCCGCCTGATGGACAAGTGGGTCCGCACGGCGATCGGCAAGAAGCGGGTTCAGGACGTCGCCCGACGCGACGTCGAGGCTATCCTGGCCGCGATGGTCAAGGCTGGCGCTCCGGTCTCGGCAAATCGACTCCTGGCCGCACTCAAGCCATTCTTTGCCTGGGTTCGGGTCGACGGCGATCCCCTGCCCTCGCTTCCGACTATCGCCATCGATCGCCCGACCAGCGAGGAAGGCCGGGACCGCGACCGCGTCCTCAGTGACGCAGAGATCCGTTGGCTCTGGAAAGCGACCGACGATGCCTCGCCCTTCAGCGCCGCCGTGCGGGTGATGATGCTCACCGGCCAGCGCCGCGGCGAAGTCGCCGGCATGACGTCGGCGGAGCTCGACCTCGAGCGCGATGAGCCCGCCTGGTTGCTGCCAGCGGCTCGCACGAAGAATGGCCGCGAGAACCTGGTGCCCCTACCCCCGGCGGTCGTCGACGCGATCAAGCGCCCGCCGCACGTCGGGCGATCAAAACTCGTCTTCACCTCGGCCACCGGGACTGAGCTTTCGGGCTGGTCGAAATGCAAGATCGCGCTCGACGAGAGAATTCTGGCAATCGCCACCGAAGAGACCGGCCGGCCGCCAAACATCGAGCCTTGGGTGCTGCACGACCTGCGCCGCACGGCCGCCACTGGCATGGCCCGGCTAGGCGAACCGGTGCACGTGATCGAGGCGGTGCTCAACCACAAGACTGGCATCATCTCGCGCTTGGCCGGCATTTATAACCGACACGCCTACGAAGCCGAGAAGCGTCAGGCGCTCGCCGGTTGGACATCCACGGTGATCCAAATCGCCGGGCACGCGCCATGACCGAGATACCCATCAGCGACGGAAAAGGCGGCCTTTTAGGATCCGCGATACCGCTACTTCTGGCCGTCATGTACTTCCCTCAAGAGCCGGAGAAGCAGGAGCCCTTCGTGCGAGCCGTAATCGGTAGCGCTCTGTTTTCGGTCGCCGGCCTTGATCAGTACGCGAGATCAAAGATTTTGGCCGCGGCCGGCTCTAGCCCGATGATCTTTTCCCTTCTAGCAAACGCCGGCGCGGCTCCTGCACTCCTTGGTGATGCACGCGAAGCGGCTCGGCGAGGATTGACGGCGGCAAGAGTGCTCTCGACGATTATCCGCGCCGAAAAGATGCCAGCCCTCGCTAGCGTCACGCGGGCGGTTCGGTTGGTCATGAAGCATGAGGGACGCGGCCGCACTGAAGTCATGAGGGACTGGGCAACATTTAAAGGCGTCGCACACCTACACCTTGCGATCTGGATTTTTAACGAAGAGGTTCGGGCAGAGCGACGACGAGTGATTGAGAACGCGATCGCCGCGGCCGAACGGGACGCTCCTCTTCCGAGGGCATTGCTCGAAACGCACAGTGCGGCCGAAACCTACCTAGCCAACCAATGGTCCCACCTATTCGAGTTGTCTGAGGTCGATAACCTGCTCTACGCCTTGTCGTTGGCGGACAAGATCAGGCTCCTTGCAGAGCGGCATGTTCCAGTAGGCTCCAAAAGCCCTCTCTTTGGTCGAGATGAAAGCGTTACATTTCCGGCCGACATCAAGCTCGGCCCAGTGAGGCTGATGATGCCGGCTTTGTCGATGGCAGACATCGAGGAGCTATCCTCTGCGGGAAACCAGTCCGCGAAGTAGCGACCCGGTTCCGGGTCGCACCCCACAGGTCCGCATCCGGCACTCACTTTTTCGAACATCATGACCTGCTGACCGGCGCGCTCCATCGTCGTCCCCGTGTTCAATCACGAAAGGACGGGCAAATGGCCGAAAAGCCGAAGACCTACCTGACCTCTAAGCAAGTTCGCGCGCGGTATGGCGACATGAGCGACATGTCGCTCTGGCGCTGGTGCCGCGACCCAAGAATGGGCTTTCCTCAGCCGGTCAGGATCAATCGAATTAAGTTCTGGGACGAGGCAGATCTCGACGCTTTCGACGCACGTGTTGCGGGAAAGGTCGCCGCCTGAAATGGGACTCCAGAAAAGCCGAGAGCCGGCCACCGTCGCCACGGTGAACCGGCCCTCAAATGATCTTTGGACGGATCAACGCTTCACTTCTACTCCCTCCGACGCTGTCGGTCTAGCGGCCCGAAAGATCGCCTCCAGGTTCGGCCTCAGTCTGAGCGTGGCGCTTGTCGTCGCGACCCTGGCCGGCATCGGGGGGCACGCTCAATGAGCCTCGCATCCGCGTTCATCGCCGGTCTCGACCAAGCCATGCGCAATTGGCCGGTCGCGCTGCGCACTCTCAGCGATGCCGACTTGCGGTCGCAACGTGAGGCCCTGCGGTCGAGCTGCGAGCCATCTATCGGCACTACGCCAGCCGCGCTGGTGCTCAAGGCTTTCGACCAGGAGCTCGCCCGGCGCGTCGGGTCGCAGGCGGAGTTGCCGCTATGACGGATCCCGCGACCTGCATCCTTGGCGCCGATCCCGGCCTGTCTGGCGCCCTGAGTTTCTATTTCCCGACGCAGCCGGGCATCATCACGGCGGAGGACATTCCGCTTGCCGGCCATGAGGTCGACGCCGCGGCGTTGGCACGGCGCATCGTGCAGATGCGGCCGACCGTTGCCGTGATCGAAGCTGTCGGCGCTCGCCCCGGTCAAGGCGTGTCGAGCATGTTCAAGTTTGGTCAGGCCTACGGCACGCTGATCGGGACGATCGCGGCTTGCGGAATCCCGCTCTACCGAACACCGCCGACGCGCTGGAAAAAGCACTTCGGGCTCGGCGCCGACAAAGAACAGGCCCGCGCTCGAGCGATCGCCCTCTGGCCGACGTCCGCGGCCTTCGAGCGCAAGAAGGATCACGGTCGCGCCGAGGCGGCGCTGATCGCGCGCTTTGCGGCCGAAGTGCTGATCGGAGGCGGCAATGGTTGATCTCCTCGTCGCCGGCGGCCTGGCCGAGTTTTACGCCCGTGCATGGTGGCGGCCGGAATTGCGGGACTATCTTGCCGAGCACGCGATCGACCTCGAGGCGGCGCTTCCGCACGTCGGAGCCATCGGCATGATGGACGTCGTCGAGCACAGCGACGACCGCTTCGACTTCCGGCAGCAGCCGTCTCGCCAACGTGGCGAGACGATCACGTCGCTGGTATTCGAAGCCCTCGACGCCGACGAGCGGCCGTTCGACCTCGTCGCGCTCCCGATAGGCCAGCCCGAACGGCCCATGACATTGCTTGGCCGCGTCGGCTTTCTCGCGCCGGCCAAGGTGCTGTCGCCCAGCTCCTACACGATGGGCAAGGCGTTGCCCGTGCACCGGCACGCCCGCGACTGGCTCAAGGCGGGTTGCCGCGGGACGGCGATCATCCGCCCGGACATTACCGCTCGCGAAATGCTGGACGTGCCGGGCCGGCTCGTCGCCGCCGACTGGGCTCACGCCCGCGAGCTCAAGCGCATCGCCGAGAGCGTCGTCGACCTGAGCCGGATCATCGCCCCCGAGACTGTGAGGGTCGCCGCATGATCGACGACCAGGCCCCCTACAGGAACGTCATCAACATGCCCAAGAAGGGCACGCGCGCCTTGCGGACGATCCGCGGCGACGACTTCGCGGGCAAGCCGGTCCGCGATCGGTTGTTCCATGTCGCCGATCTGATCCCCGGAAACACGGTAACGACGCTCAACGGCGACGGCGGCACCGGCAAGTCGCTGCTCGCTCTGCAACTGGCCTCAGCGACTGTAGTCGGCTCGAGCTGGTGCAACCTGCCGGTCACTGCTGGCGCGTGCGTCTACCTCTCGGCAGAGGATGACGAGGACGAGCTTCATCGCCGACTGGTTGCGATCGCCAATAGCGAGAACGTTGGGCTCGATCGGTTGCGGGATCTGCACATCGTCCCGCTGGCCGGCGAAGACGCGCTCCTGGCCGTCCCTGATGCCCGTGGCAACATCCTCAAGCCTACGCCCTTGTTCGCCGCCCTGGAGCGCCTCATCGCGGACGTGGCGCCGGTGCTTATCGTGCTGGACACGCTGGCCGATATCTACGGCGGCGAGGAAAACCAGCGAGCCCAGGCCCGGCAGTTCATCGGCCTCCTGCGCGGCTGGTCGATCCGCTACCAAATGGCGACGCTTCTCCTGGCGCATCCGAGCCTTGCCGGCATGTCGAGCGGCACCGGCTCGTCGGGTTCGACGGCATGGAACAACTCGGTCAGGTCCCGGCTCTACCTCGACCGTGTCAGGGGCGACGACGGCTCCGAAAGCGATCCTGACCTGAGGGTGCTGCGCACGGTCAAGGCCAACTATGGGCGCACCGGCGGCGAAATCCGACTGCGCTGGGACAACGGCATATTACAGGCGCTCGATCAGCCTCAGGCAACAGCGTTCGGCGCGATTGCTGCGCAAGCGAAGGCCGATCAGACATTCCTGGACTTGCTCGACGAGCTCGCCACCACCGGCCGGTACGTTAGCCCATATCCGACCTCGCACAACTACGGCCCCACGATCATGGCGCGCCAGCCGAGCGCTGCAGGGATCAACCGCAACGGTTTCGACGCTGCGATGCAGCGATTGTTCACTGCGCGACTGATCAAGATCGAGAAATCACCGGGCCCGCCATCGCGCCAAACCGATGTTCTGGTGAGGGTTCGATGAGCAGCAAAGTAGCAGAGCTGTCCCCGGCGGACCGCGCGCGGCAGACCGCTCGACGCAAGGCTATCTATCTTGAACTGCATCCGGAGACTGCCGAATACGTCGCCGGCGCCCACGGAAGCAATTCGGCGCAGGGCAACGCGGCCGCCAAGTTGGCGCCCGCGTTCTCTGCCGACACGGCAAAGGCCACCGGCCAATCGGAGCGAACCGTTCAGCGTGATGCCGAGCGCGGCGAGAAGGTCGACTGCGCCTCATATTCGCTCACCCTGCTTCTCACCCTTCGATCAGGGTTCGCTCACCCTGCTTCTCACTATGCGGCTCATGGTTCGATCAGGTTCGCTCACCCTGCTTCACACTCCCCCTACTACGTAGGGGCTTGCGCCCGCGCTTGGGGCGCTAGGCGCAGCCCTAAGAGCCTACGTAGTGCCTACCCCATGAAGGGGGCGTCGAAATCTCTGGGGGAATGCAAAACCTCGACCGGTGCCGACCTGAAATTTCCGCAAAACCGAATTAATTGTCTGAGTTGGTCAATTTGCAATTCGGTGTTTCGCGAGGATTTCTGCGGGTTACAGCCGAACTGCATCCCCAAAATCGCCTTCGCAGAGGTCCAAAATCGAGGGCTTTTTCGGTGAGCGGCGAGGCCAAATTCGACGCGGAAACGGCTTTGCGCACGGCTGCTCTCAAGTTGGAGTTGCAGCGCCTCGCGGTGGATACCGAGGACCCCGACCTCGTTCGCGCGGCTCGAGCCGCGGCGCGCAGGCCGTCTGGTCGACCTGCGATCAACGATGCTGCGGCGGTTGCCGAGGTGCGCAAGCTGGTGGCCACCGGCCAGGCACGATCCTTCCGCGCCGCCTGCTGGAAGGTAGCTCGGACGAAGCCAGGAAATCGCCGTTCTACAGCCGAGCGGCTTCGCCGGAAGGTGGTGGCGGAGGACAACGCAAAAAAATGTGCCACTTAAGCTATTAAGTGGCATTTCAGACTGGCAGGATTCTCCCCAGTGATTTGCGGAGAGCCTGATGAAGCCCACGATTAGCAAGAGCCGGTCCGTCGCAGACGAGGTTCCCAGCCTCGCATCGGTTCACCGGCCATATGCCGAACTGATCGAGAAGCGATCGAAGCTCTGGGGCCGTAGGTCAGCCCTCGAGGACGAGCGCCGCGAGCTCTATCGCCGCGAGACGCCTGAGATCGCTCCGTTGGCTGCGGACGTTGACCAGCAGTCCCGCGTGGCTGTTCTTCTCGGCGAGAAACCGCTTGCGAAGTCTCCAGAGCGAAAGCCCGGCGACGTGCAGCGCCTCTCGGAAATCCGGATCGAGCTCTCCGACATTGAGGTCGCTCTTGGCTTGCTCGAGCGGCGCATTCGGGCTGAGGGCCTCGCCGCATCCGCACTCGTATGCGACCAGGTCAAGCCACTGTTCGAGGAGATCCAGCGCCAGGCAATTGAGGCCGTTCTCGACCTCTACGAGGCCAATCGAACGCTGATCGCCTTCGCCGACCATATGAACCTCTCCGAGGTTTCGTGGTCAGAGCTCAACCCCGTTTTGACTGACCGACTTGCCGGGCAGCCAGGCCAGGCCGATGGCCCGATCGGTCGCGTGCTCCGCGATGCCATTGATGCTGGCTGGCTCAAACTATCAGACCTACCGCAGGAGCTACGCTGATGCCGGGCTGGGAATATGGGGCGCCCGTTCGGGTCGAGGCCGTCGGAAACGTTGATTTTAAGGTCAGTTGGCGCCCAGGCCGGGTCGCGACTGGGGGCATTTTCCTGCGCGGTTATGCGACGCGTTATAACCGCCCTCACGTCTTCAACGGCGGCATCGATGTCTTTGCCCCCGGCGTCTTCGCAAAGAGCCTGCTCGATGGCAGCCAAGTGAGGTTCCTCAACAACCACGATGAGGGTGCCTTGGTCGCCGCGGTGGGTGCCGGCCTGACGCTCAAGAGCGATGACGTTGGACTCTCGTTCGAGCTGGCGCTCCCGAACACTTCGGAAGCGGCGCGACTGCTCGAGGAGGTCGACCAAGGCGAGAAGTCTCAGATGTCCGTTGGCTATGACTGCCTCAAGTACCGGCTTGATCTGATCGCCGGGCACGAAGTCCGGATCATCACCGAGGCTCGGCTGCTGGAAATATCAGCGGTGCGCAAGGGTGCGTGCACCGAGACCTACATCGAGCGCGCGACCGATCTGCCATCGAGCAGGCTGACCAAGACCGAGGCGGACGCAGCTGCGGCGCTGAGCGACTTTTTGGCGATCCATCGCCAACTGGTCGCCGCCGTTGGAGGCCGCGCGTGACCGGGGGCATCGAAATGTTGTCGGCGATCATATCCCCGACCGGTGCCGGACTTGAAAAATCATAAACGCCCCGAATTCTCGTTTTTTGGCGATGACGTGAGGAAAATCTGATGGCGGGAGACAGTATCGTCGGCGCGTTGAGAGTCTCGCTCGGCTTGGATTCGGCCGCCTTCACGGAGGGGCTCAAGCAGGCGACGAGTGGCCTTGACAAGTTCGGCAAAGTTGCCGGAGTTGGGCTGGCCGCAGCGGCGGCGGCCGCCGCCACTCTGGCCGTCGGCCTCGGCGTAGCCGTCAAGGCGAGCCTCGACCACGCGGACGCGCTCGGCAAACTCTCGCAGCGGGCCGGCACCTCGGTCGAGGCGCTGAGCCGGCTCGAATACGCCGCGAAATTCAGCGACATCAGTCTGGAAAGCCTCACCGGTGGGCTTGAAAAGCTCGGCAAGTCGATGGCCGATGCGCTGACCAATCCGACTGGGCAGGCGTCGTCGGCGTTCAGCGCGCTCGGCGTCAACATCGTCGACTCCAACGGCAAGTTGAGGGACACGTCGTCCGTGTTCACCGACATCGCAACCAAGTTTGCGGGGATGGAAGACGGCGCAACCAAAACGTCGCTCTCGATGCAGTTGCTCGGCAAGAGCGGCGCCAATCTCATCCCGATTTTGAATCAGGGCGGCGACGATCTCAAGCGGCTCGGCGACCAGGGCGAGCAGCTCGGGCAGACGTTCACGACAAAAACGGCCGCCTCCGCCGAAAGACTTAACGACAGCTTGACGCTCGTCAGTGAGGCGATGGGCGGCGTCATCAATAAGATCGCGGCTTCGGACGGCGTGCAGCAGGCGGTGCAACAGCTCGCCGACACCCTTTCCAGCAAGAATTTTCAGGATGCCGCCGAGACGATCGGCACGAGCCTCGCCGGAGCCGTTGGATCGGTGGCTAAGGCGCTGGAAAACGTCAATCCGACCCTCGCCACTGTGGGCACCGGGATCCTCGGCCTGGGGACGGCGGCAACAATCGCGGCGCCGGCCATTGGAACGCTCACTAAGGCGACCTCCCTCCTATATGGTCAACTCGCGCTGATCGCGGCTTTACCGGCCGGCGTGCTCGCGCTCGCAACCGGGGCTTATTTTGCGTCAACGGAGTCTTTGGCGCCCGGGGAAGACACGCTGGTGAAGAACCTCGGCCTTACGCGGCTTCCGACCCCAAAGAACACCAGCGGCAGTCCCGATGATCGCGACCCACTCGGCGGTTTGAACGTTGGGCAACTCGGCGTCGCGCCCGAGACGTACGACTTCGGCAACTTCTTCAAAGGCCTGTCCGGCTCGAACGACAATCCGCTCGATAGGATGGCCAAATCGACCGACCTGCTCACCGGCAAGCTCGACGGCTTGAAGAAAGGGCTTTCGGCCATCGGCCCGGTCACAGAGATCATCGGCAAGGGCTACGAGGACATGGCCAACACAACGCTCGGCTCCCTCGACACCATCACAAGCGCCCTTTCGCAGGCCTTTCAGGGCAACAAAGCACTGGCCGCGGCGAACGCCGCCATCAACACCGCGGAAGCCGTCACCAAGGCCCTGGCGCAGGGCGGGATCTGGGGCTTCGCTTCCGCCGCGGCGATCGGCGCGGCCGGCGCCGCTCAGGTGGCGTCGATCCTTTCGGCGAATGAAAGCTCAGCCGCGGTCGCGTCACTCGGCGGCGCGAGCGCCTCGACCGCCGCCAGCGCCGCGACGCAGGGGCAGGCCATCAATTTGACCATTCGCGGCTCCGGGAACATCAATGTCGACGACTTCGCCAAGCAGCTGCAGCAGAGCATCGCCGACGGCGGCCAATCGGGGCTCATCAAGGTCATCCGAGCAGCCTAGAGGAAAAGGAAAGCGAAAATGTCCGACATCATCAAAGGCGACCTCACCCCGGACCAGATCATCACCCAGGCAATGACCGGCATGTTGACGGCCCAAGCGACCGTCATCTCGCTTCTCATCGGCGCGCTCGAGGAGAACGGCTCGCTGGTCCCGGGCGTCGTGATTGAGCGGCTCGGGCTGACTTTGAACGCCACTCAGAAAGCGCTCGCCGACGCCGGCAAAGCCAGCGATCCTCAACAGGCGGCAATCGTCACCTTCACCGGCGTGCTCTACGCCGCGATGTCGGACATGGACCGGCTGCGCCGTGGGGCAAAGCTCAGCGGTTAGCGTCCCGCCGGTAGGTAGCTTCGATAACCCGCTCGATGCGGGCCAGGTGGCCGATGCCGACGCCCATGCCCCAAAAGACGAGGCCCGCCCCGATGAGGCCGAATCCAGGCGCCACACCGCTCACGATCGCGACCCAAGTGAGGCCGGTGGTGGCGCCGCCGTGGTGGATATAACTGGCGAACCATAGGCCGCCGATCAGCACGCACCCCCAACCGATAATGGAGAACATCCAGCCCATCGTTTGAAATACTCCCTACTTCCTTTTGGCCACCATCGACAGACAGACACATCAACACTTTCGTGTTGTTCATCATCCCGAGCTGCCCAGCGTGTCAGGCCTTAGGAGGTCCCACAAGGCGAGGACGGACGGCAGGGGCTCGTCACCATCCGCATTCCGGGCTATCCGATCCCGATTTCGCTGGACGAGAGCTATCTGCGCGATGCCGAGGATTGAGGGGCCGCCGCCGAGCAAGGTTTCGGTCTTTCTGCACGACACGCTCGAGCCGGATTTCGTCACTGACGACCCGGCGCTCATCGGGGCGCTCGCCGAATACGGTTCGGCCCGCGATACCCCGTGATGGCGAACGACTTGGCGATGACCCTTCGCAACACGCCAGTTAGCCGATCTGGCAACGACCGAAGAGGCATCCCTGGTGCGGATCGTGTTCTCGTGATCCGGTCGAGGGCGGTTTTGCCTGGCGGGTGCTTGCACGATAGCTAGTGCAGCCAACTCGCGAGAGCGAACGCCGCGTAGCTCGCTGCCCCGAGGCAAAGCACGAGCGCCAGCCAGGCCACAACCATCCACCCGATTCCGTAGCGACCCCGGAGCATAGACGCCAAGCTCCAAAACAGGGGCATCTTAAGGCACATCCCGCGCCGGAACCATAAGCTTGACGCGAGCACTGGCGTGACATGGCGGAGGACTACCCAGCCGACGACCAAAATTGGCGCGGAAGTTCGCCGCTCTCACTCGTTGAAGAAGAGGCGGTCGCCCGTATCGCCCGGCGCTGGGTTCCACACGGCGACCGCCCAAAAGATCACAAGCAGGACTGCGACGTAAACGAGGGCAACCTTCGCAATGTCCGGCCCCTGATCCATACCCAAACGCTACCCGAAAGCCGCGG
>Ga0068855_100011110_pt1 | contig 10869 bp, 10 predicted proteins | sample KBSCornC52_FD_66592 | JGI IMG/M metagenome (GOLD analysis project Ga0068855, IMG submission 66592) | Corn rhizosphere microbial communities from Kellogg Biological Station, Michigan, USA - KBS Corn C5-2 | ecosystem: Host-associated > Plants > Roots > Rhizosphere > Soil ... | reverse complement strand
GTGGCGCTCCCGGCTTCCAGAGCGCCGGTGTGCGCAGCACCGTCAATGCCATCGGCGAGGCCGCTGGTGATGGTCAGTCCCGCGCGTGCGAGGGCGCGGGCGAATTCGCGCGCATTCGCCAATCCCTGCGCGCTGGCGCTGCGCGAACCGACCACTGCCATCTGGGCGCCCAGCAGCAGCGCCGGATCGCCGGCCACGAACAAGGCCGCCGGAGGTTGCGGGATTTCCGCGAGCTGTGGCGGGAAATCCGGATCCCGGTAGCGCAGCAGGTGGTGGCCGGGTTGTGCCAGCCAGGCAAGGTCGGCATCCAGCTTCGCCGTATCGGGGGCCTCGATCCATGCCAGCGCGTCCTGGTCCAGTCCGCGTTCACCACGCAGCCGCCGCGCCGAAGCGCACGCCGCCTGCGCGGACCCTGCACGTTCGATCAGCGAGCGCAGGGTCGTCGGGCCGATACCCGGTGCACGCAACAGGGTCAGCCAGGCGCGAAGGTCGTCGTCGCGTTCCATCTCGGCAGTGTACGGGCAGCCCAAACGAAAACGGCGCGGTGATGAGCCGCGCCGCGCCGTAAGAAAATGCCGACGATTACTCCGGCAATCCCAGGGTGTCGTTGATGCGCACCGGTTTGATGCCGTCCATGACCAGGCCATAGCTGACATGGTCGAAAGTGCGGAACACCATCACATGGCCGACGAATTCCGGCGGCAACTGCACGTGCGGGCCGAAGGAGCGCCGGTCGCTGTTGCCGGCGACGTCATCGGTGATCCGGACGCCCGTCTGGTAGATCGCGAAGGTGGTGCCGTTATTGACGCCGTCGGCTGCGCCGACCGAAAGCGCCACCACCGACTTGGGCCCTTCGGCGGACACGGAATCCATGCCATTGGCGAAGGCCAACACGTGCGCATGGGGTGGCAGCGAAGCCGCGGCATGCGGATAGAAGGTGGGATCGTACGGCGCGTCGTCCGCCGGCACCAGGCGATCACCCGCCCGGATTTCCATCTTGGCGTTGGTCAGCAGGGTGGTGGCGGGGTCGCCGCCCTTCAGCACGCGCACGGCGCCGATGATCTCGACCTCGGTACCGAGTTCGGTGCCGTGGCGCATCATGCCGTCATTGCGGAAATTCTCCGACCAGGGGCCGGATTCCACCTCGACATTGCTGTTGAGCAGATGCGCGACCTCGTCAGGATGCGAGGCATCCCCCGTCGCGCGATAAACGTGGGTCGGGCGGGCGATCGCGAAGCGCTCGCCCGGCGCGGCGTTCAGCCCGCGCACATAGACGAACTGACCCTCGATTGCGCGCGGCTGGTCCTCTTCCGAGGCGACCACATAGGGCGTGCGCGCCAGTTCGTGCGAACTGTAGATGCGCAGATCATGCAGAAACGGCGCGATGTCCGGGAGCGGCACGGTCGGGACCGGGTTGGCCTCCACCTGCGCTTGTTGCGCGACATGCAGGCGATTGTCCACTCCCAGTTCCAGCACTTCGCCCGGATAGATCAGGTGCGGATTGCGGACCTGCTGGTTGACATCCCAGATCTCGGGCCACAACCAGGGCTTTTGCAGGAAGCGCGCGGAAATGCTCCAGAGCGTGTCGCCCTTCTGCACCGTATAGGTGGAGGGATGGTCGGCGCGCAGTTCCGCGGTCGCGGCATAGGCCCCGAGGGTCACCAGCAGCCCGGCTGCGAGCGCAAGCGCTTTCTTAAACATAGGCGGCAATCCCCCGATCCCCAAGCGATTTTGGCCGAGTGTATCTGAAACAGGCGTACAATGGGCATCCTAGCCATGCGGCGGGGTTGGATAACGCCAAACCGTCCGCATTTTCAGACGCGCATCCTGCGCCCGGCGGCCGTCCATGGACGCACTGTAAAATGGGCGCGGTCCTGCGCATGAAAGCGACCGTTCATGGCCGCGCTCCATCATCTCCCTGATGGTAAAAGCAGCCGTCCTGGCGGCACTTTCAACAAGAGCAGATTCTTCAGCATTCTCATGGCCAAGCTCGAAATCCTCGAATTCCCCGATCTGCGGCTGCGCACCAAGGCAGCCCCGGTGAGCGTGTTTGATCCCGCGCTGAAACAGCTCGCGGCCGACATGCTGGAAACCATGTACGCAGCGCCGGGGATCGGGCTCGCGGCAACCCAGGTGAACGTGCACCAGCGCCTGCTGGTGGTGGACGTTTCCGAGGAGCACAACGATCCGCGCGTGCTGGTCAACCCGGAAATCCTGCACGCGGAAGGGCACCAGATCTATCAGGAAGGGTGTCTCTCGGTGCCGGGCGTGTTCGCCGATGTGGAGCGCGCCGGAACGATTCGTGTGCGCGCGCAGGATCTGGACGGCAAGCCGTTCGAATTCGAAACCGACGGTCTGCTGGCGGTCTGCATCCAGCATGAGATGGATCACCTGGTCGGCAAGCTGTTCGTGGATTACCTCTCGCCGCTCAAGCGCGAGATGGTGAAACGCAAGCTGGAGAAGGCAAGGCGACAGGCCGAACCGCAAGCGGTTTCTGCATAGCCCCATGACCGACCGGTCCTTGCGGCTGGTGTTCGCCGGCACGCCGGCGTTCGCCCTGCCTGGTTTGCGCGCGTGCCTGGAATCCGGCGCGCAGCTCGCCGCGGTCTACACCCAACCTGATCGCCCGGCCGGGCGCGGTCGCGCGCTTGCGATGAGTCCGGTCAAACAGGCCGCCATGGACGCGGGCGTCCCGGTCGAGCAACCCGAATCCTTGAAAGAGGCCGCTGCGCAACAGCGGCTGCATGAGCTCGCGCCCGATCTGATCATCGTGATCGCCTACGGCCTGATTCTTCCGAAAGCAGTGCTCGCAATTCCCGAGCTCGGCTGCTGGAACGTGCACGCGTCGTTGCTGCCGCGCTGGCGCGGCGCCGCGCCGATCCAGCGCGCGATTCTGGCGGGGGATACCGAAACCGGCGTGTGCCTGATGCAGATGCGGGCCGGGCTGGATACCGGGCCGGTGCTGCTGACCCGGCGCACGCCGATCGGGCCGCACGAAACCGGCGGCTCGCTGCACGATCGCCTCGCCGGACTCGGCGCGCAGGTCCTCGCTGAAGGCTTGCGCCACGCCTCGCGCGGCGAAACGCTCACGGCCACGCCGCAACCCGATGAAGGCGTCAGCTATGCGCACAAGCTGGACAAGGCGGAGGCGAAACTGGACTTCACCTCCAGCGCGAACGAACTGGAGCGCAAGGTGCGTGCGTTCGATCCATGGCCAGTGGCGGAGGCGGAAATTGGCGGCGAGCGGGTGCGGATTTGGTCTGCGCAAGCGCGGGACGCGGAGCCCGGGATTCGGGGCTCGTCAAAGCCGGGCGCGGTCGTGGCCGCCTCCAAAGGTGGTATTGATCTCGCCTGCGGCGACGGCGTACTGCGCGTTCTGAAATTGCAGCGCGCCGGCGGACGCGTGATCAGCGCGGCCGATTACCTCAACGCACGCCCTGAATTGCGTCCATGAACGACACGCGCACACTCGCGGCGCAGGTGCTTGCCGCAGTTGCCCTGGATGGCGTCTCCCTGCGCGAGGCGCTTGCGCCCGCACAGGCGCAACTGGCCGATTCCCGCGATCGCGCGTTGCTCACCGCCATCGTGAACGAAGGCGCGCGCGGATGGCTGCGTTACGACGCGGCACTGGATCGGCTGCTCGACAAACCGCTGCGCAAGCGCGAACCGGTTGTGCACGCGCTGCTGGTCGCCGGCCTCGCGCAGATCGAGAGCCTGGGCGTCGCGCCGCACGCGGCGGTCGCGGCGACGGTGGAGGCCACGAGAACCCTGCAACGCGGCGGCTTCGCCAATCTCGTCAATGCGGTGTTGCGACGCTGGCTGCGCGAACGCGAGACGCTCAATGCGCAGCTCGATCGCGATCCGGAGCCGCGCAGCGCGCATCCGCTATGGCTGGTCGAGGCGATCGCGCACGACTGGCCGGACGAGGCGGAAGCGATTGTCGCGGCGAACAACGCGCCGGTGCCGCCGATGCTGCGCATCAATCGGCGCGCAGCGGCACGCGATGCGACGATCGCCGCCCTGCAAGGGCAAGATGTAGTCGCGAGCGCGCATCCCTTCCTGGCCGATGCGCTGGTACTGGATGAGCACACCGATATCGCGCGCCTGCCGGAATTCCGGCAAGGCAAATTGTCGGTGCAGGATGGCGCCGCCCAGCTTGCCGCCGACCTGGTGGACGTGCGCGATGGCATGCACGTGCTGGATGCCTGCGCTGCACCCGGCGGCAAGGCCTGCCATCTGCTCGAGCGCGCAGCTCTGAAGTTGGTGGCGCTGGACCGCGAACCACCGCGTGCCGCGCGCATTCGCGAGAATCTTGTGCGATTGCATCTGGATTGCGACGTGCGCCTGGGCGATGCGGGCGAGCCTGCAAAGTGGTGGGACGGCAAGCCATTTGATCGCATCCTGCTGGACGCGCCGTGTTCGGCAACCGGCGTGATCCGTCGGCACCCGGACATCAAGCTGCACCGACGCGTGCAGGACATCGGCGTGTTGTCGCGACAGCAGCGGGACCTGCTGCAGGCGCTATGGCCGCTGCTGCAGGTCGGCGGCAGGCTGGTTTATGCAACCTGCTCGATCCTGCGGGCGGAAAACGAAAGCGTGATCGCGGATTTTCTGCGCGCGCACGCGGATGCCGAGGCGCTGCCTGCCGGGTTTCCGGCCGGACACAAAGCCGGCGCCGGCTGGCAGATCCTGCCCGGCGAAGGCGGGCTGGATGGCATGTACTATGCCGTTCTCGAAAAGCGCAGATAGAAGCCGGCTTGCCGGCGACCATGGAGCTCCTTGCCATGGTTTGGTCTGCTTGCGGCAACTTTCAGTCGCGAGCACGTTCGCTCCTACATCAAGCCAATGACCCCACTTTCCCAAACCCGTGGCTGGCTGATGCGCAATGCGCGCGCCGAGCTGATTCTGTTCTTCGTGTTCGCGCTGCTGCTGCTGGGCCTGGGTATCGGTCTGCGCGACCCCTGGCCTTCTGACGAGCCGCGCTTCGCGCTGGTCGCGCGCGAGATGCTGCACAGCGGCTTGTGGCTGTTCCCGCATCGCGGCATCGAGCTGTATTCGGACAAGCCGCCGCTTTTCATGTGGCTGGAAGCCTGTTGCTACTGGATCACCGGCGGCTGGCGCGGCTGGTTCCTGATCCCGTCTCTGCTTGCCGGCCTCGGCACGCTGGCGCTGGTTTACGACCTGGTGCGCCGGCAGTGGAATCACCGGACCGCCCTGCTTGCCGCCGGCGCGGTGCTGGTGAGTTTCGACTTCACTTTCCAGATGCGCGCCGCGCAGATTGATGCGCTCGAGGTGTTCTGGATCACGCTGGCGAATTACGGTCTGCTGCGGCATCTGCTGCTGGGGCCGAACTGGCGCTGGTATCTGCTCGGCTGTGTCGCTGCCGGCCTGGGCGTGATCACCAAAGGTGTGGGTGTGCTGGCGTTGCTGATGTTCGCGCCTTACGCGTTCGCCTGCGCGCGTGAATGGCGCAATGTGCACGCGGCGCGCGCGGGCGATCCGCGCTGGTGGCTGGGTCTGCTTGCATTCCTTGTTCCGGTATTCGGCTGGGCGCTGCCGATGCTGTGGATGGTGCACGTGCACCATGACCCGGCATTCGCGCATTACGCACACGATATCCTGCTCGGGCAGACCGTCTCGCGTTACGCGCATGCCACGCATCACCTGCATCCCTGGTACTACTACCTCGGCGTGATCGCGTTCCAGTGGTTGCCGCTTTCGCTGGCCTTGCCGTGGGCGATTCCCGGCTGGGCACATCGTCTGCGCCGGCGTGATGCGCGCGTGCTGCTGCCGCTGGCCTGGGCGGTGATCATCGTGGTGTTCTTCTCGATCAGCGCCGGCAAACGCAACGTCTACATCCTGCCGGTGCTGCCGATGGTCGCGGTCGCGATGGCACCGCTCTTGCCGGGCATCGTGCGGCGCCGCGATTTCCGCATCGCGCTCTGGCTGATCGCATTGCTGATCGCCGCGGCCATGCTGATCACAGGTGTGTTGATGCACGCCGGACACCTGCAATCGCTCACCCAGCGAGCGGCTGCTGCGCTGGATGCCTCGCCCGCGCCGCTGATCGCGATGATCCTCGGGGTCGGCGCGGCCGCCGTGCTGATCGCATTGCTGAGCTTGCCGCGGCGCGCGCTGCTGGCCTGGAGTGCATTCGCGCTGGTGCTGTGGGGGACCTGGGGGCTGGTGGGCTATCCGCTCCTGAACGGCTATTCCTCCGCGCGCGACGTGATGACACGCACCGCCAGCCTGGTCCCGCCGCAGGATCAGATCGCGCTGGTCGCCTGGAAGGAGCAGAACCTGCTGATGCTGGATACGCTCGGGCGCCCGAGCGTCAACTGGGGCTTCCTGCTGCCCTGGCACGAGCAGCTCGAGCGTGCGCTCGAGTGGCAACGGCAGGATCCGGGACACCGCTGGATTTTCTCGCTCGGCGACGTGCTCGCGCCTTGCGTGCGCGCCGATCGCGCCATCCACGTCGGGCACGCCAATCGCCGCGAGTGGTACCTGTTCAGAGGCGATGCGGTGGTGTCCGGCTGCGTGCCGCCCAAGAGCGACGATGCCGGACAGTTCGGCGCCTACGATCCCGATGCGGAAGACTGACCACCGCGTTGCAGCAGCATCAGTCGCGCGAATTTTTCGCGCGTGTAATCGGCTTCCAGCAGCGCAAACAGCAGGCCGCGCCAGCCGTCGAGAAAGCCCGCGCGCAGGACATAGCCGCGCAGGAAGCGCCAGAACGGATTGAGAACGAGATTGCGCAAGCGCGCGCGCCGGCCGCGTGCGTGCATGTCGTGCGCCATCATCGTGGCGTAGCGGCGGTAGCGCGCAAGCTGGTCGTCAATCGAACGGTAGGCGCGGTGTTCCAGCTCGCCGGCAAGTCTCTGCACCGCGCCGTCCACGACCACGTGTTCATGGATCTCGCGGCCGGCATTCCAGCCGCCGCGGCGGCGGTCGAACAGGCGCAGCACGCGATCAGGGTAGGCGTTGCCATGACGCAGGAAGGCGCCGAAGTATTCAGTTGCGCGCGCGAAGCGAAAGCCCGCCGCGCCGGCGAAACCGCCGGCGCGCGCAGCCTCGATCGCCTCGCGCAATTCGGGTGTGACCCGCTCGTCGGCATCCAGGCACAGCACCCAGTCGTTGCGCGCCTGTTTGACCGCGAAATCCTTCTGCGCGCGATAGCCTTCGAAGGCATGCTCGATCACGCGGGCGCCGGCCCCGGCCGCGATGTCGGGGGTGCCATCGGTCGAACCCGAATCCACCACCACGAGCTCGTCGCAGAACGCCAGCGAAGCGATGCATGGGCCGATACGGTCGGCCTCATTCAAGGTGATGATGCAGGCCGAGAGTCCGGGGCGGTCGGGCATGGTCGTGTGAGCCGGCGAAATCCGGCCCAGTGTAGTGCCTCGCCGCGCTGGATTCGCATGTGCGAAAGGTGGCGGACAGGCGGCTGCGGTTGCATGCGTCCGTGCAAATCGTTCATGCAAACCTCCCTTGCCGAAGCGGCTCGGACGTTGTCTCCGCGCCATGGGTCATCCGTTTCGGCGCGTTCGGCGACATGGTGCTGTTGACGCCCTTGTTGCGCGAATTGCACCGGCGTTATGGCCAACCCTGCCGGGTGCTGGGCTCCGGCCCCTGGCTGGAACCGCTGTTCATCGGCAATCCCGACGTGGCGGATGTGGTCGTGCTGCGCAGCCGGAAGCGACCCTACTGGCTGGATCGGTCGCAGCAGAACCTGGTGAAGATGTTGCGCGCGCAACCGCCTGGTCCGGTCTACATTTGCGACGATTACGCGCGCGACAAGATCCGCTGGTTGCTGGTGCGGGCGGGCATTGCCCCGGAGCGTTGCATCTATGCCAATCCCGACTGCCGGTTGCGCCGCGAAGAGCACTGGATTGATCGCTGGCTGCGCTTTGGCGCGATGACGCCCGCTGCATTCGTGCCCACGCCGGGCTGATCGGGTGGAGCGGATCCAGGAAAACAGCCGGGCGCCGCGACTGTTCGTGAATGACAGCGACCGCGCTGATCTGGACGCGTGGCTGCACCGGCATGATTTGAACGACGGACCTCTGGTGCTGCTGCAGCCGGGCAACAAGCGCACGCTGAAGCGCGGGCGTGCGGGCCAACTCGGCGACGACAAGGCATGGCCGGGTGAGCGTTGGGTTGAACTGGTCCGGCAACTGCTCGCACGCGATCCCGCGCTGCACATCATCCTCTGTGGCGTTCCGGCGGAGCGCGCCGTGCTGCGTGCGATTGCAAGCGCGGTGGATTCCGATCGCGTAATCGAGGCGAGCAGCGAGTTGCCGTTGCGACGGTTGCTTGCGCTGCTGGAACGTGCGTCCGGCATGATTTCGGTGGATACCGGCCCCGCGCACGCGGCAGCGGCAATGGGCTGTCCATTGATCGTGCTGTACGGAGCTTCTTCTCCTTTGCAATGGCTGCCTCGCAGTCCGAGCGGCAGCGCGGTTGTGGGCCTGGGCGGTCCTCCGCTGCGGAGCCGGGTGGCCGAGATCAGTCTCGATGAAGTGCTGGCCGCGTGGGATGCGTTGCCGCTACGCAGCCGTCAGGCCTGAAGGGACGTTGATGCGAGCGCTGGTGATCCGCTTCGGCCGGTTGGGCGACATGATTTTGCTCGCGCCGCTGCTGCAACATTTGCACCGACGCTACGGCGAGCCCTGCACCTTGCTCGGGCCGGGGCCGTGGTCGGCGGAGTTGTACGCCGGCCACCCCGATGTGGGCAGCATCTTGCAGGTGCACGCGAGGCATCGGCCGTTGCCGCTCAGCCCGCAACGCTGGCGGATGATCCGGATCTTGCGCCAGACACGCGGTGCGCCGGTTTACGTATGCGAGACCGAGCCGCGAGCCTTGGCGAAAATCCGCCGGATGTTGCGTCTGGCGCGTGTTGATCGAGCGCACTGCGTGTTCATCACCGATTTTCCGCGCCTGGCCGATGAGCATTGGGTAGACCGTCTGTTGCGTGTTGCGGCGCGGACGCCCGCGGCCCTGGCCGGCACCCCACCTGCGATCCAGCCCTGAGACGCATTGCCGCGGCGATTTGCGGGGGCTCGGCTACACTTGCAGCCCGCTTTTTTGCGATCGCTCATGATCGCGAAGATCAGACGCCGTCCCCGGCCGCCATCCATGCGAAGAGCTCCGTGATCCGCGATCCATATACCCAATCCGAACATCTGCGCGCGCTGCTGTGGTGGCTGCCGCTGTGGCTCTGCGTCGCCCTGGTCGCGATTTTCGCGCACGGGCCGATGCCGATGTATTCCACGCGCACGCTGAGCGTGGCGTGGGACATGTGGCTGCATCACCAGTTCTGGGTACCGCACATCAACGGCGCGCCGTACAGCCAGAAGGTGCCGCTGCTGTTCTGGATGATCCACGCAGGTTGGGCGGTCTTCGGCGTCAACGACATCTGGCCGCGCGTGCTGGAAGTGCTGATCGGCGCGGCGCAGCTGATCCTGGCGCAGGTGCTGGCGCGGCGGCTGTTCCCGCGGCATCCCTGGATCGCGCGCGCGACGCCGTGGATGCTGCTCGGCCTCTCTTTCGCGTTCCTGTTCGGTCTGCAGATCATGTACGAGGTGCTGCTGAGCGTGTGGGTGCTCGGCGCGCTCCTGTGCCTTGCGCCTGCGCCGAAGCGCGCCGCGCCGCGCTGGGTCGGCTTTGCACTGTGCCTCGGGCTCGGCCTGCTGACCAAGGGCCCGGTAATGGCGCTGCACGTGGTGTTCGTTTGGCTGCTCGGGCCGTGGTGGAACGAGTACGCGCGAGCACGGCGTGCGCGCTGGTACGGCTTCGGGCTGCTCGCTTTCCTGGGCGGCTTCGCGATGCTGGCCGCATGGGTGATCCCGGCGATCCATATCGGCGGTCCGGCGTATGCGCAGGAACTGCTGTTCAAGCAGACCGCCGGCCGCGTGGTCGAAGCGTTCGATCATGCGAGGCCGTTCTGGTGGTATCTGCCCTGGATTCCGGCGGTGCTGTTCCCGTTCATCGCCTGGCCGCGGATGTGGGCGGCGGTGCTGACCTTGCAGCGTCCGTTCGAAGCCGGGCTGCGCATGACCGTTGTCTGGATGGCGCCGGTGTTCATCGTGTTCTGCTTCATCAGCGGCAAGCAGACCTACTATCTGATTCCGGAATTGCCGGCGGCGGTGATGTTCATGGCCTGTGCAATCGCGCGGCTGCGCGATCGTGGCGGAGAGATCGCCGACGGCGCGCGCTGGGGACCGTGGCCGCTGGCGCTCGGGGCGTTCGCGCTGGCGATCCTGTTGTTCGCGTTGCCGACGCTGGTGACCAGCGGCCGGGTGAACGACCACTGGTTGCGCGATTTGTCCGCGGCGAGTGCGCCTTTCGGCGTGCTTTATGGTCTGCTCGGCGTGTTGATGCTGCTGCGCGGACGTGGCGAAATGCGGCGCATCGCCTTCGCGAGCCTGATCGGCACCGCCACGGCATATGGCCTGTTCGCGCTCACGTTGTATCCGGCGTTCGATCTGCAGCCTGTCTCGCAATTGCTCGGGCGGGCGCAGAATCAGGGCCGTACGATCGGCAATCTGGATGTCTACGAAGGCCAGTTCCATTTTCTCGGCCGACTGGAAAAGCCGATAGATCGCCTGTACGAGGGCCCCGGGTTGCAGCAATGGGCGAAGGCGCACCCCCGCGGGTTGATTGTTGAATATCCCAGCAGGCTCACCGAAGCGGATCTGCGTTATCCGGTGTTCGTGCAACCGTTCCGTTCGGTGTGGCTGGTGGTCTGGAACGCGCCCACGCTCGCCGCGTTGCGTCGTGGCGAAAAGCCGCCCGAACCGGCGCAACCCACGGCTCTGTACCCCCAGGACTACTGGCGATACACGCAAATCAGGTGATGGTGGTTGTGGG
>Ga0068855_100011109_pt1 | contig 10869 bp, 4 predicted proteins | sample KBSCornC52_FD_66592 | JGI IMG/M metagenome (GOLD analysis project Ga0068855, IMG submission 66592) | Corn rhizosphere microbial communities from Kellogg Biological Station, Michigan, USA - KBS Corn C5-2 | ecosystem: Host-associated > Plants > Roots > Rhizosphere > Soil ... | reverse complement strand
CGGAGTGAACGTTTCTCCGGTAGGAAATAAAAAAGAAACTGAATTTTTAAAAAGTGGAGGAATGGATGTGAAATATGGGCTCAATGAAAGTTTTACACTGGATGTTACTTTAATTCCTGATTTTGCACAAGTTCAATCAGATAATATCGTTTTGAATCTAAGCCCGTTTGATATAAAGTTTGAAGACTTCCGGCCTTTTTTTACCGAAGGAACAGAACTGTTTAACAAAGCCGGTATCTTTTATTCGAGAAGGATCGGTGATGCTCCTGGCGGTTCTTATGGTATACTAAATATAGCGGCTGCGAATCCGGATTATGAAATCATTAAAAATCCGGGAATTACCAGGCTGATCAATGGAACGAAATTCTCGGGCCGGACTAAAGGCAAACTCGGTATTGGAATATTCAACGCGCTTACTTCACAAATGAACGCTGAAATCCTTGACAAGTCAAAAGATTCTTCCATTAAAATTCAGACAGAACCTCTTACCAATTATAACATTATTGTCCTCGATCAGGCTTTGAAAAACCGTTCTTCTGTGACCTTCACGAATACAAACGTCTTGAGAAACGGCAACAGCCGTAATGCCAATGTAACTGCCTTGGATCTTTCTTTATTTGATAAAAAAAACAAGCACTATTTATTTCTGGATGGAATTTACAGCACGATATGGGGCAAGAATGGGAATTATGACGGTTATAAAGCAGACGCGCGTTATCAAAAAGTAAGTGGCACCATTCAATATCTTTTCAATGTAGGTGCCATATCTGATACATACGATCCTAATGATCTGGGTTTTTTGCAAAATAACAACCAGTTTACTTATACCGGTAATGTCAGTTATGTTATTTATAAGCCTACCAATGTTTTTCTGAATCAGCGTTATACAATAGGCGCTACCAATCAGTATTTATACAAACCGTTTTTGTGGCAAAATTTTGTGATCAATTCTACTGCATTTCTATTGATGAAAGATTTTTCAAATATTTTAGCTACTTTACAAATAGCTCCGGCGTGGTCAAATGATTATTTCGAATTGCGTACAGCCGGTGCCGTTTTAAAGCGGCCGGTACAATATTTCCTGAATATAACCGGCAGCACCGATACGAGGAAAAAATTCTTTCTTGATTATTCTGCCGAAAGCGGTATCACCTCATTGCCTGATCCTGCCTATTATGGATTTACCCTTGGTGCTACTTACAAGTTCAATGAGCGGTTTCAAATGAATGCTGAAGGTCATTTAGACAACGACGGCGCAAATTATGGTTATGCGTATCGCGATCCATTAAGCCAGGCGCCGATACTGGGTCAAAGGACGGTGAAAACGGATTATTCGATTCTTGGCGCTGCTTATGGTATTAATCCTTTAATGAATTTCAATATTCGCCTGCGTCATTACTGGAGCAATGTCGTTTACCATCATTTTTATGATGTGAAAACGAATGGCTATTGGACCGAAAGGGCATTTTCTGAAGGTCACGACTTCAATTTCAACACCTTTAATATCGATATGTTTTACACCTGGGATTTTTTGCCCGGAAGCCGCATTACATTTTCCTGGAAAAACGCATTAGGTGCACAAGTTTACCTGGATGAAAATGAATACCGCACTTATTTTAAAAATTTCTACAAAACTTTTGATAGTCCTCATTCTAATGAAGTAAGCGTAAAAGTGGTTTATTACATTGATTATCTTTCGCTAAAAAAACATTAAGCTTCGCTTGCAGCTGAACAGAAATCTTCCTTAATTCTCTATTTGCTGACCCGAAATAAGCGGTTCTATTTTTTAATATAAATATTTCCTTCATTTTATATGTTGATCAAACTGAAGTGATAGACGAAAATTTCTTTTGGTATTAACAGTCCGTTAACAGAAAATTCGGTTAAAATGTTGTCCATTGAAGAAGAAACGGCATTTCTCGTTTTCCTAACAAATCCCTTATTTTTTAACCAACAGGTTTTGTCCTGTTTTAACCCTAAAAAAGATCAGTATGAGAAAAATTTTCTTCTGGGTGGCGGTTTTATTGGTTTTTCCATTCGCGGCTTTTTCACAATCCCGCACAATTACGGGAAAAGTAACTGATGAAAATGGTAAAGCGGTTCCTTTAGCCACAATAGAACAAAAAGGAACAAACAATGCGGTAACTGCAAAAGATGATGGTACATTTAGTATTAATGTTACCGGAAAAAATCCCGAACTGGTAATTTCATCAGTGAATTACAAAGATCAAACTGTGAAAATTGGCAACCAAACCTATTACCCGGTTTCAATGAGCGGAACCGGTGAACTTTCTGAAGTAGTGGTAACTGCTTTAGGAATTACCCGGCAAAAAAGGTCTTTGGGTTATGCCGCTCAAAGTGTAGATGCAAAAGAAATCACTGAATCTCATCAAAGCAATCTGATCAATGCTTTGCAGGGAAAAGTAGCTGGTGTCACTATTGCCAGCGCCGGGGGCGGTCCGGGACAGGGAGCAAATATTCTTATCAGGGGCGTCAATTCACTGGATTTGGGTACTGAGCCACTATTTGTGGTGGATGGAATTCCAATCGATAATACAACTTCTGCGCAGGGAACGGGAGGAGGCCTTCCGGCTTCGATGGGCAACATGGCCGGTGATATTAATCCGGACGATATTGAAAGTGTAAATATTCTTCGCGGTGGGGCAGCTACGGCTCTCTACGGATTGCGGGGCGCCAATGGGGTAGTAGTGATTACTACCAAATCTGCTAAAGCAGGAGTGATGCGTGTTACTTTTAATACTACCTGGGGAATCGACCAGGTGGATAAATTTCCAAAAGTACAGAATAGATTTACCCAGGGTTATTCCGGCGAATATGACTCCACTTCGTTCTGGCCTGAATGGGGGCCAACGGTTGCAGAGGGAATAAAGGAAGATCCTACCCATCCGGCGAAATTGTATAATCAGTATGCAAGGGCTTATATCAACGGAAATCAGAACCGCAATAACATCAGTTTTTCGGGCGGCACAGATAAAGCGTCACTTTCTTCATCTTTATCGTATTTCAAACAAAACGGAACCATTCCATTTACCTGGTACCAGGATATTTCTGCGCGGCTGAATGGAACACTAAAATTCAATGACAAATTTAATATGGGTACATCGCTGTATTACATCAATACTGATGGTAATTTTTATGATGCAAACCGATTTAATGAAAACATGTCATACTGGTCCCCGAGATGGGATGTAAGGGATTATTTGAAACCTGATGGAACGCAACAGACCTATGGAAATAATAATGCCTGGTATTCTGCATATACCAGCAAATTCCGTTCAAATGTCAATCGTCTTATTGGCAATGTAAATTTCTCTTATTCACCGATAAAATGGTTCACAGCATCGTACAAATTGGGTATGGATTATTACTCAGATGCCCGTACAAAAACCAACCCGGGCCCTAAAGGCGTTCCCGGAGAAATTGTTGGGTCAGATGATAATGGGCTCGGTTTTGTGGGAGAATACCGAAAAAATTACCGCCAGGTAAATTCGAACCTGATGCTCACCTTTAATAATGATTGGAGTAGCAAATTCACCACTACTTTACGATTGGGTAATGATCTGCTGGATAGAAGCATTGATATGATCGCAGCTGAAGGAAGCGACCTGGCTGTTTATAATTTATATAATTTAGGCAACGCCAAAAACCAGGTTATTGGTCAATATAAACAACAATATCGGATTATAGGAGCTTTCGGAGAATTTACAGCCGCTTATAATAATGACCTCTTTCTTACTATTACCGGCAGAAACGACTGGACTTCCTCACTAGAAAAAAAATACCGTTCATTCTTCTATCCTTCTGTTAGTTTAAGCTGGATGTTCTCTGACCAGGTAAAAACAGTTCCATGGCTGACCGATGGAAAACTAAGAATGTCATTGGCACAGATTGGTAAAGACGCGAATCCGTACAGTACGAGCATTGTATATGTGACCAACGGTGCGCCGATTAATAATACATTATTATTTACGAGGAGTAATGCTTCAGGTGTTTCTAATTTAAAACCCGAAATGACCACTGCTTTTGAAGTAGGAACGGATCTGAATTTTTTAAATAACCGGTTGGGATTAAATTTTACATGGTATAAATCTACCAGTAAAGATTTAATCATGGCAATCGCCACTGATCCGGGTACAGGATTTTCATCGATCACTCTGAATGCAGGATCGATACAAAATAAAGGAGTGGAATTAACCCTTCGGGGAAAACCGGTTGCGACTAAAGATTTTAACTGGAATGTAATTGTAAATTTCTCAGCCAACCGTAATAAAGTGATGTCTATTTACTCTGGCCTTACAGAACTGATTGGTGGTTCTTCCTTTGGTTATGCAGGATCTGGTCCTACCTTCAAATATGTGCCCGGCCAATCTGTAGGTGATATTTACGGTACATCATGGAAGCGCTATTATGGAAAGGCGACACCGGATTCACTGCATATTGATCCCAGCCTTCCTATGGTTATCGGCGCTAATGGATTTCCTGTTCGTGATGCGGAACAGAAGGTAGTTGGTAATTCAATGCCGAAATGGATTGGAAGTATCAACAATACGCTCACTTATAAAAACTGGAGCCTTTCATTTCTCATTGATACGCACCAGGGCTTGAAAAAATGGAACCAGCTTGACAATTTCATGGCCGCTTTTGGTATCGCAAAATATACGGAAAACAGGGATCAGACCATTGTATTTCCCGGCGTCCTCGCTGACGGTACTCCGAATACCAAAGCAGTTTATCTCGGACAAGGTGTAGGACCAGATGGTCACAATTATGGAGCCGGTTATTACAGAAATGTTTACAGGGGGGTTACAGAAGCGTTTGTTCAGGATGCATCATGGGTAAGATTGCGTACTGTTAGCCTTGCATATACGCTGCCAGCAAAATGGCTGAAAGGAAGTTTTGTAAAAGGTGCTACCATTAGTTTCACCGGAAACAATTTATGGCTTTCCACTCCTTACAACGGATTTGATCCTGAGGCAAGTGATGCAATTGCAGGCGACCTGACAGCAAGTTCACAAGCTGGGTTCACTTATCCTCAATTGCGCAGCTATCTATTTACCTTAAACGTAAACTTCTAAACCGACTACCATGAAAAAATATTCAATAATCATCTCTTCATTATTTCTGCTGCTGATTTTAACGGCAGGTTGTAAGAAATATCTGGATGTAAATGTAAATCCAAACGCTACCAGTAATCCGCCAATAGCCGGGTTGCTGGCAAATGTGACCAGCCTTACAGCAAATAATACCTTTGATATTGCAGATTGGGTTTCTTATTACACGCAATATCTCGCTTCGCCAAGTGAAGCATCCTCAGGCGATACTTATGACCAAAGAGATCCGAGCGGTACTTGGGGGGACATTTATAATGTACTCACTGACTGTTATGACATGCGAAAATTTGCAGAAGAAAAAGGCTGGAAAGCTTACGCCGGCACAGCCGATATTTTGACAGCTATTAACCTGAGCATGGCTTCTAATGTGTGGGGCGATTTGCCATATTCTGAAGCTTTTATTGGTGTGCAGAATCTGACTCCAAAATATGACAACCAGAAAGCAATTTATGATACATGCCTTCAATTGCTTGATAGAGGAATAGCGATTATGCAGACAGTAACTAAAGATGATGCCTTCGATGGAAGCAGTGATTTTATTCATCACGGAAATGCACGAGCGTGGGTAAAAACAGGATTTGCTGTAAAGGCACGATTGCTGAACCAGATTTCAAAAACTGCACAATATAGCGCCAGTACAGTATTAGCTGCCGTTGACAGCGCTTATACTTCCAATAATGACGATGCGCAGGTTACACAATTTGCCATCAATAATCCGTGGAATGCAGTAGCGATCAGTAATGCAAACCTCGTATTGGACGGTTGGTTGGGAGCTTATTTTGTCAACGCCACAAACGGAGCGATCTACGGTGTTTTTGACCCGCGGCTTCCACAGATAACCAATGAAGCAATAGGCGGTTTATACGCCGGAGTAACCGTTCCCGCCGGATACAGGGGTACACCAAATGGGGCTGGTTTCCAGGGGAAGGCAAATACGATTGACGTACAATGTTACCTTGATCCTGATAAATGGTATTCAAGCCCCAATTCTCCATTGCAGATCATAACCAATTCCGAAGTGCGTTTTATAGAAGCAGAAGCGGCTTTTCGTGCCGGTGATAAGCAAAGGGCTTACGATGCTTATATCGCCGGTATCACCGCAAGCATGAATAAATTAAATGTTCCGGCAGATTCTATCACAAAATATATCACAAACCCTGTTGTTGCTGTTGGCAAAGATGCGCTCACCCTACAGCTGATCATGAAGGAAAAATATGTCGCTACATTTTTACTTCCAGTTGCATGGGTAGATATGAGAAGGTTTGATTATAATTATAAAGATTTTGCCCTGCCAGCAAATGCTACGTTGAATACCTTTATTCGCCGCGGCGATTATCCAAGTTCAGCTACTGCCAGGAATGGTAAAAATGTGCCAGCCTGGAGCAGAACGGATCATTTGTGGTGGGATCAGTGATCTATGATTTGTTTTAAATACTTTTACAAAGGTTGTCCCTCAAAAAGACAACCTTTTTATCATTTTCCTGTTTAGAAATTCTCCTGTCGAATGAAAAAATTTTTTTACTGCCTCTTTTTTCTACTGCCTGTAAGCTTTTATCTTTCTGCCCAGTCTTTTTCTTTGGAATCAGTTACTTCTTACCCGTTTGTTTCTGAAATAGCTACTCCAGCAAATGGACAAATAAGCGCTTTTTCCATTAATCAAAAAGGATTGAGGAATATATATGTAGCAGAGGCGCCTCAATATAAGTTGCGAAAACTTACCGATTACAATAACGATGACGGGCAGGAACTTACGGGGTTAAAAATTTCGAATGATGGCAAATGGATCGTGTATGTAAGAGGTGGCGATCACGGAGCTTTTGACGAAAGCATTTCCAGGAACCCTGCGTCACTTACGGAAGCGCCGAAAATACAGATCTTCAGTATTTCTCCTTCTACCGGAAAATCAGTTTTGCTGGGTGAGGGAGATCGTCCGGTTATTAGTCCTGATAACAAACACATTGTTTTTATTAAAAATAACCAAGCGTGGACTGTTCCGATCGACGGCTCCAAACCGGCAAAGCCTTTATTTTATTCAAAGGGAAGAACCAGCTCTCTGCAATTTTCTGCTGATGGCTCACAAATTTTATTTGTTTCCTCACGTGGTGATCATTCATTTATTAGTATTTATAAAAATGACGAAACACCGGTTCAATACCTGGCACCTGCTTTTGCAACAGATCAATCTCCATGCTGGTCGCCTGATGGCAAAAAGATTGTGTTTGTGAGAAGGCCATCTTCAGGCGGCGCGCTGGATTCTTTGACGGTAGACAAAATACAACCATGGTCGATCTGGACAGTCGATGTTTCGACAGGAAAGGCTACACAAATTTGGACATCTCCAAAAACTTTACGCGGTTCAGTACCTGTATCTAACGGACGCTATAATTTGCATTGGGGTGCAAATAACCGGATCGTTTTTCTTTCTTACCAGGATGGATGGCCACATCTGTATTCTATTGCAGCAGATGGAGGAGAACCGTTATTGCTGACTCCTGGCGCATTTAATGTGGAACAAATTCAATTAAGCCCGGATAAAAAATCGCTCGTATTCGCCACGAATTCCGGCCCTGATAAAGACGACCTCGATAGAAGGCATCTTGCCAAAGTTTCAGTGGATAAAGCAGATATGAAAATGCTTACAAGCGGAACAGGCATTGAAAGCACACCCTTTTTTATCGATAAGGGTACAAATCTTATTTTTTTAAGCGCCACTGCTCAAAGGCCAACATTACCAGCGATTTTGAATATAGAGAACAAACAAATCAAATTGTTAGGTGAGAATCTTATTCCAAAAGACCTAACGGTATCTGAACTGGTTGTTCCAAAATCTGTTCAGTTTAAAGCTGAAGACGGCAAAACCGTTTATGGACAATTGTTTGAGCCCAGGGGAAGTAGTAAAAAACCGGCAATTCTATTTGTTCATGGTGGTCCAAAAAGGCAGATGTTGTTGGGATGGCATTATATGGATTATTATGCAAACACTTATGCCCTTAATCAATATTTGGTAAGTAGGGGATTTGTGGTTTTGGCGGTTAATTATAGATTGGGAATTGGGTATGGCTATGATTTTCAAAATCCTGACCATTCCGGTGTCTCTGGCGCGTCAGAATATAAAGACATCAAAGCAGCAGGAGAGTGGCTGGCGTCGCAGGCAGGAATTGATCCGAACAGGATTGGAATTTATGGTGGTTCGTATGGTGGTTATCTCACTGCAATGGTATTGGCCCGTGATTCAAAACTTTTTGCTGCCGGTGTGGATATTTCAGGAATGCATAAATTGGAAGTAAGGGAGTATAAGAATCAAGAACCGCCCGATTATCTGCTCGCAAAAAAATTAGCGTGGCAATCTTCGCCCGACGCGTATCTCGATACCTGGACGTCCCCGGTATTAATTATCTCTGGCGATGATGATGGAAACGTTCCTTTTTCGCAAAGTGTTGACCTGGTAAACAGGTTTGAAGAAAAGGGTTTCCCTTTCGAAAGTCTGGTTTTTCCTGATGAAACACATCATTGGATGAAATATGCAAACATGCTTAAAATGGATGAGGCAACCGCTGATTTTTTGGAAAGAAAACTGAGATTGAAAGAAGACGGTTCTTCATTAAAAGGGAAGATCATTTGCATCGATCCCGGTCACGGAGGCACCGCATCTACCGATAAATACAGAGTTGGCATTCATGGTGAAAGGGAAGAATGGATCAACCTTCGAGTAGCCGAAGCATTGCAAAAAAAACTGGAAGCCCACGGTGCAAAAGTAATTATGACCAGAACAAACGATGTTTTTGTTCCCATCGCAGAGCGGGCAACAATTGCCAGGGATAATAAAGCCGATGTTTTTATTTCCATTCATCACAATGCGACTGCAGATACTTCTGTCAATTTTCCGATTATTTATTTTCATGGAGCTGCTTCCGAAAATCTTGCTGGCATATCTTTAGGAAAAGATGTGGCATCAGCCTTCAAAAAGTATTTTTATCGAAAAGATATTCCGGAAAGTTTGAATTCTGATTACACCATTTTTCCCCAAGGCGGAGCAGGAGTATTGAGAAATACCTATGGCATTCCAGGCATTCTAGCGGAGGCATCTTTTTTTACCAATCCATCTGAAGAGGACAGGTTGAAACAGGAGGCGTACAATTCAAAAGAAGCGGAAGCGTATTTGACTGCTTTGGAAAATTTTTTCAGTTCGCCTATTCCACCAATCAAACCTGTCGCGATTCCGAAAGAATTGCCTCCATTTCCTGTTTTTGAAGAAGCAAACCGGATGAATCATATTGCCCGTGGATGGCATGAAGATTTTTTGAATGGAGAAAAACTGATGAATAGCCGTGATACCAATGTTTTGCGTAAAGCATTTGATTTATTCAGCCGTTCAGCAAAATCATTCCCGGATTCGTATGTAGCAGGAAAATGCCATGCTAACATGGCTGTTTTATTAGAAAAACTGAATAAACCGAAGGAAGCGCAGATCGAAAGAACCAGGGTGAAAGAATTTTATGTGTTTTAAATTAAAACCGTTGAAACCCATTTTCAAATTTCAGCAAACGAACAAATAAGATCAATTTCTTTTTCAGTCTAGAACCTTCAAAGTTCAACGCGGAACCTTCACGCTTCCAGTTCTGCTATCACCAGTTTTTTCATTTGCAACATAGCGTGCATCGCTTTTTTTGCTTTTGCCGGATCTGGGTTAGATAATAATTGGTTTAACTTTTCAGGAACAATTTGCCAGGAAATGCCAAATTTATCTTCCAGCCAGCCACATTCTATTTCCTTGCCGCCATTGGTAAGATTATTCCAGAAATAATCAATTTCTGCCTGCGTTTTACAAAAAACCATAAAAGAAACTGCCGGTGTGAATGAAAAATCGTTCTGAATATGACTGTCCATAGCGATAAAATCTTCGTCATTGAGCGTAAATCTCGCATGTTTGATATTTCCTTCCACATCCCCTTCTCCGTGTTCATAGCGTGCTAATATTTGGACACCGGAATTTTTAAAAAGAGACATATAATAATTGATTGCTTGTTCGGCACGGCCAGCCTGTTTACCGGTAAACATGAGGCAAGGGGCAATTTTTTGAGGAGTTTCAGTAAAATTTAATTGCCACGAAAGGCCAAATTTGTCTTGGATCCAACCGTATTTTTTACTGAAAGGATAAGTTTTATATTCCATCAAAACCCTTCCTCCATCTGAAAACTTATTCCATAATTCATCAGTTTCCTGTTCAGTTTCGCAGTTTACAAACAAAGATATTGACGGATTAAATTGGAAAACAGGGCCACCATTCAGCACCATAAATTCCTGGTCATTCAAAGTGAATGATGCAGCCATCAATGAGTCTTTTGCCTGTCCCGATGCCTTTGCCGCTTCTTCATTATAATAGCTTTTAGATGTTATTTGAGAATTTTTAAAACAACTTATATAAAAATTCATCGCCTCTTCAGCATTGTATGCAAACCAGAGAAAAGGAGCAATTCTCTCAGCTTTGCTTTCATTTATGTTTTGTGATTCCATGTATTTTATTTTTAAAAAGTGGAAAATGATTTTTAAAACATTTCTTAAGCTTTAACTCGATTTACAAATCAACCGTCTCATCAACGAATGGCGCGATAGTAATAACTATAAGAAACGAGAAGTAAGACAAACATGATCAGGGGAGAAAACGTGTTTGCTCCCCATCCATCTACTGAAGCATAGGCAATAAATGCAGAAATAAAATCAATGCCGAATGCCACAT
>Ga0068855_100011108_pt1 | contig 10869 bp, 12 predicted proteins | sample KBSCornC52_FD_66592 | JGI IMG/M metagenome (GOLD analysis project Ga0068855, IMG submission 66592) | Corn rhizosphere microbial communities from Kellogg Biological Station, Michigan, USA - KBS Corn C5-2 | ecosystem: Host-associated > Plants > Roots > Rhizosphere > Soil ... | reverse complement strand
CCCGACGAGAAGCGCACGAAGTTGACCTTGATGCCGGTCGCCTTCTCGAACTCCTCGAACATCGGCCGCGCCCAGTTCTCCGGCCAGATCGAGTATGCGTTCAGCGTTTCCGCCGCATGCGCGGGCGTGGCGAAGACGAGCGCAACCGCAAGCAGACGCAGGAGCCAATGCGGCAAGTGGCGAAGCGCGGACATGAGGATCCTCCCGGTATTGTTATCAGTAGGTGCCGCGTCCGGCGACACGACGCGTGCGATTGCGTGCTTTTCTACGGCGCGCTGCACTTGCCGACGTAGCCTTCCGATACCGCCGACTCGCCCTGCGGCGGCGCGACAGCCTGGCCGTCGAACAATACCGGAATCTGGGAGGGCGTACCGAACTTGCTGTCCGCGCGGCGCTTCTCGTTGATCATCCGGAAGATGTTCCATTCGTCATGCGCGCCGCGGCTGACGGCCGACGACGCCCGCAGCGCATAGTACTTGCGGAAGTTCGGCTTGGTCAGACCGTTCTGCACGGCCTTCGCAAATTCGGGATCGGCTGCGACACGCTTGTCGAACCAGGCGTCGAGCTTGCCCATGTCGTTGTTGCCGTCGAACTTGAAATACCGCGCGAAATCCTGCGGTCCGGCGAAATAGACGAAATCGAAATCGCCGGTGCCGTCCGGACCTTCGAGCAATGTCGTCCACATCAGCATGTAGTCGGCGCCGCCGCCCTTCGGCAGATCGGCGTCGAGCGTGCCGGGGTTCAGCACATAGACGAACTCGGCGCCGAAGCGCTTTTCGATCGCGACGCGTGCGCTTTCCGCGACTTCCTTGTTCACGTTGAAGTTGCCGCCGCCGCCGGACGTCAGCGGCACGCTCAGGTAGCCGACGGCCTTGCCCGCCTTGCGCTCGTCGGTGATCGTTTGCCGGAAGCGGTCGACCTTCGACTGGATCGTCGGCTTCAACTCGTCGTTGACGCAGTAGCAGATGCCGATCTTCGTGCACTCGGTCGCCTTGGCGGCGAGCGCATCGCCCGCGACGCCGGTCGACGCGATGACGATGGACAGGGACAGGATGCGAATCGCGCGGTGCATGGGTGAGCCTCGGCGGGAATTGACGGTCGGGCAGGCGACGCCAACGTTAATCTTATCGCCGGGGCAATGCAACGACGCTGCGGTCGCTCGACCGCCTACGCCGGCTTCTCCGGCACGAAGCGCGCGCCGTACGCCAGCAGCGCCGACGCCAGCACGACGACACCGAGCGCAAGTGTCAGCGACGTCGCCGTCGCGATGCTGCCGACGAGCGGCGGACCGATCATGAAACCGCTGTAGCCGATCGACGTGACGGACGCGATCGCCGCCGCGCGACTGACGCCCGGCAGGCGGGTCGCGGCGTTGAAGAGAATGGGTGCGACCGGCGCCAATCCCGCACCAGCCAGCGCAAAGCCGATGAACGCGACCCATGCGTTCGCCGAGACGAGCACGGCCGTCATCGAGACGGCGGCGATCGTCGCGCCGACACGCAACAGCGCCCGTTCCGAGTGACGCGACCGGAGAACGTCGCCGCCGAAACGTGACAGCGCCATCGCTGCGCAGAACGTCGCGTAGCCGAGAGCGGCCAGTGCCTGCGGCATGCCGACATCCTGCTTCAGATACAGCACGCTCCAGTCGTACATGACGCCCTCGGCCGTCATGCCGGCGAGGATCAGTGCGCCGATGACCAGTAACCGTCCTTTGGGCCATGCGAAGTGAGCCGCTTCGCCGTCGTCACCGCTGCAGGCATGCGTCTCGAGCATGCTGCGCGAAGCGATGAAGGCGATGATCGCGATACCGCCGCACACGCCCACGAGCTGCAGCCGCGGTGCCACGCCGATGCCGAGGAGGCCGGCGGCAAGCGCTGCGCCGGCCATGCCCCCGACGCTGAACATGCCGTGCAGATTGCTCATGATCGCCCGACCGCCGAGCGTCTCGAGCTGCGAGCCTTCGGTGTTGATCGCTACGTCGAACAGGCTCATCGCTGCACCGAACAGAAACATCGCGGGCACGAGCGCGGCCATGCCCGGATATTCCAGCGCGCCGCCCAGGCACACGCACATGCCCAGCGCGGCGAGCGCGGACGTCCTGCGAGCGCCGAGCCGTCCGACAACGCGTCCGGCGACGAACAGCGCCGCGACCGTGCCGAACGCCACGGCCAGCAATACCAGCGAGAGGCTCGCCTCGCTCTGCCCATAGCGAGCCTTCACGGACGGAATGTGCGCGCCCCACGTGCCGACGATGATGCCGAGCGCCATGAACTGCAGCCGTGTCGCCTGGCGCGCGCGTGCCAGCGCAGTCTCGGAATGCGGATCGGCGATGGACAACGAAATTCGTTCGGCGAGGCGTCGCAACGTCGTCCCTAACCGTTCCACCCGAGATGGCTCAGGAAGTCGCGCGTGCGCACCGTCGCCGGACGATCGAAGATCTGCGCCGGCGGTCCTTCCTCGACGATGCGCCCGGCGTCGAACACCGCGACCCAGTCGCCCACGCGCCGCGCGAACGACATCTCGTGCGTGACGACGACCATGGTCATCCCTTCGTCCGCAAGGGTCTTCATCACGCCGAGAACTTCGCCGATCGTCTCGGGGTCGAGCGCGGACGTCGGCTCGTCGAACAGCATCACGTCGGGCTCCATCGCCAGCGCGCGCGCGATCGCGACACGCTGCTGCTGGCCACCCGAGAGCGCCGACGGAAAGTTCGCCGCCTTGTCGGCGAGCCCGACCTTGTCGAGCATCCGCATCGCGCGGCGGCGCGCTTCCGCGATCCCCGTGCGCTGGACGGTGCGCGGACCTTCGGCGACGTTCTGCTCGGCCGTCAGGTGCGGGAACAGCTCGAAGCTCTGGAACACCATTCCCATCCGCTGGCGCATCGCGCGCAAGCCGCGCTCGTCGCGCGCGAGGCGTGCACCCTCGAATTCGATGTCGCCGCCGTCGATCGTCTCGAGACCGTTCGTGCAGCGCAGCAGCGTCGACTTGCCCGATCCGGACGGCCCGATCAGGCAAACGACCTCGCCGGCGTGCACGTCGAGCGACACACCGGACAGCGCGGTGAAGTCGCCGTAGCGCTTGACGACGTCGATGTAGCGGATGATCGTTGCGCCGGGCGCCTTCGAGCGCTCGCTGTCTTTCATCGCGGCCTCCCCGCAGCTATTCGGTCACCGCGTAGCGGCGCTGGATCCAGTCGACGAGCTTCGCCTGCGGATAGCCGAGCAGCCAGTAGATCGCCGCCATCGCCGTCAGCATCTCGAGCACGCGGAATGACTGCGCGCGAATCTGCATCGACACGTAGGCGAGCTCGGCCACCGCGATCACCGAGACGAGCGACGTATCCTTGAACAGCGACACCCACGTGCTGGCGAGCACCGGCGTGATGCGTCGCAGCGCCTGCGGCGCCACGATGCGCCGCAACGCCTGCGCGCGGCTCATGCCGAGCGCCATCGCGGCTTCGACCTGGCCGCGGCGGATCGAGTTGATGCCTGCGCGAAACGTCTCGGAGTTGTACGCGGTGACGTTGAGCGACAGCGCGGCAAGACCCGTGGCGAGCGCCGGCAGGCCGAGACCGGTGAGGATCGGCAGCACGTAGTACGCCCAGTAGACGACGAGGATCAGCGGCAGGTTGCGGAAGAGCTCGACGTAGGCGGTGGCAAGGGCGCGCACCGGAGCGGGACCGTAGAGTCGCAGCGCCGCCACCAGCAGGCCGCAGGGGACGGCGATCGCCATCGTCGCCACCGTCAGCAGGAATGTCGTTGCGGTGCCGGCGGCGAGCGCGTCGCGGTGCTGCCAGACGACCGACCAGTCGAGTGTCATGCGGCGCAGGCGCTCGTGCGCATGGTTCGCGCGTCGCTCACGAGCGTCCGAGATGGGCGACGCGCCGGTAGAACCGGTCGACGCCGCGCGTGACCGGATAGAGCAACAGGAAGTACACGGCCATCGCGACCGTATAGACCTCGATCGGCTGGAAGCTCTGCCCCGCGACCGTTTCCGATTGCCGCATCAGCTCGGGGACGGCGATCACCGACGCGATGGCGGTGTCCTTGATCGTCACGGACGCGAGCGAGCCGAATGCCGGAAGCATCCGCACGATCGCCTGCGGCAGGATGATCCGCCGCAGGATCTGCGCGTGGGACATGCCGAGCGCCAATGCTGCGCGCGTCTGCCCGGGCCGGACCGATTCGATGCCGGCGCGCACGATCTCCGCCGAATAGGCGGCGAGGTGGACGGTGAGCCCGATCAGTCCCGCCGTGAAAGGCGACATCGTGACGCCCGCGACGATCGGCAGCGCGAAGAACGTCCACACGAGCACGACGAGCACCGGGATCGCGCGCATCGAGTCGATGTAGAACACGATCGCCGGCCGCAGCCACCGCGGGCCGCGGATGCGCAACAGCGCGAGCACGAATCCGGCGACGAGGCTCGCGCCGCCGGACGCCACCGACAACGCGAGCGTGACGACAACGCCGTATGCGAGGAACCCCGCGTTGTCGGTGATGACGCTGAAGTCGAAGTCCACGCGGGCATCCGTTCAGCGCTGCTGCGCGAGCGGCCGTCGCAGCTGCGCGTGACGCGTCACTTCATCGTATCGATGACGCGCGCCTCATCCTTTTTCAGTTGCGGCTCGATTTCCTTCTCGACCGCGCGAGCCCACTGCAGGAAACTGTCCTGGTTCTTGTCCACCGCCATGCCGACCGGCGCGGCCTTCTCAGTGCTGTTCTGGCAGTTGTTGTCCTTCGGCAGCACGGCGAGCTGCTTCAGCTTGCGCCCCATCGCGACCCACGGCACGCGATTGATCGGCACCGCGTCGGCGCGCTTGGCCATCACTTCCTCGACCGGCGAAACGCCCGATCCGGCCACACCGCGAAGCTGCGCCTTGGGAAAGCGCTCCTTGACCCAGCCTTCCTCGCCGCCGCCCGTGTAGTACGAGATCGTGATGTCGGGTCGGTTGAGATCGTCGACCGACTTGGCGCCGGCGAATTTCGGATTGGACGCGAGCCCGTACATGCATACGCTGGTGCTCGAGTAGATAATGAAGTCGACGACCTTCAGCCGATCCGGCGTCTCCGCAAGCGGCGTCACCGAAATGTCGACCTGGTTTGACGCCAGCACCGGCACCTTCGTTTCGTGACTGACCGGTATGGCCTGGAGCTTGACGCCGAGCCGCTTCGCGTATTCGTTGGCAAGCAGCCACGCGGGACCGCTCCATGGATCGCCGGTGCCGGTGGTGTTCTCGACGAGCCACGGCGCATTCGCCAGCACGCCGATGCGCAGCACACCGGCCTTCCTGATCGCGTCGACGCGCGCGCTCGCACCCGGCGCGGGCACCGGAACCGCGGCGATCGCCGCAACGCAACACGACGCGGCCAGCACCGCGACGATCGTTCGTGGCAAGAGCTTCGACATCGCGCATCCTCCTCCGGATGATGATCGGCGTTGCCCGCGCGCTGCGAGCCCGCGGCGCGTAATGATTGGGGAGCCGGCGCGCGCTGTCAAACCGCCGCCGCGCGCGCCAGCAGCAACTTCCGCTCGGGCGCGTTGCGGGTCAGGTCCGCCGCCCGCGTGCAAGGTCCTACGTGCGCCCGAGTGTCCCGCTACGCCTTCCGCGCTGTCGTACCGACGCCCGCGGGCCGGTGCGAATCAGTGCTCCGCCAGTCAGCGCAGCGGCAGCCGAGAACGCGGCGCCGACGGCGAACGCGACGTGATAACCCGTGTTCAGTGCGCCAGCGGGCGCGGCGCCGTTCCGAACGGCGCTCGCGGTGCTGGCGTCGGCGAGGCTTGCGAGCACCGCGAGTCCGATGGCGCCGCCCATCATGAACGACGTGTTCACGACACCCGACGCAAGGCCCGAATCGCTCGGCGCGACGTCGCTCATGGCCGCGAGCAGCAGCGGATTGAACGCGATGCCGGCACCAACGCCGAGCAGCAGCATCGCCGGCAGCACGTCGATTGCGAACGTCGCGTCGACGGGCGCCCGGGCGAACAGCGCCAGTCCAGTCGCGGCCAGCATCAGTCCTCCCACGAGCGGCCGCCGGATACCGAAGCGCATCACCATCTTCGCCGACAGGCCGAGCGAAAACGCCGCCATGATCAGGTTTGCCGGCAGGAACGCGAGGCCGACCTGGAGCGCGCTGTACCCGAGCACGCGCTGCAGGTAAAGCGCCGAGATGAAGAACCACGCGAACATTGCGGCCGCCCACAGCACGCCGACGACGTTGGCCGTCGCGACGTTGCGCGACCGGAACAGGTCCAGCGGTACGAGCGGCGCGCGAACCTGCGCTTCGATGCCGAGGAAGAGCGCAAGGAGCAGCGACGTGCCGGCGAAGAAGCCGATCGTCTGCACGGACGTCCAGCCGGCGTGGTTGGCGTCGACGATCGCATAGACGGCGAGCATCAGCGCGGACGTCACCGTCATTGCACCGGCGACGTCGACCTTCGCACTCGCCGATCTGCCGCGCACGTCGGGCAGCAGCGCGCGACAGCACGCATAGACGGCGATGCCGATCGGCAGGTTGACGAGAAATATCCAGTGCCAGTTGAAGGCGCTCGTCAGGACGCCGCCGAGCAGGACGCCGACGCTGCCGCCCGCGGAGCAGACGAAGCCGTAGATGCCCATCGCCTTGGCGCGCTCGGCGGGCTCGGTGAACAGGTCCATGATCAGCGACAGCGCGACGGCGGAGACGACGGCGCCGGCAACGCCTTGCGCGGCGCGCGCGACGACCAGCATCGGCTGCGAGCTCGCGGCGCCGCACGCCAGCGATGCGAGCGTGAACAGCGTGACGCCGAGCAGGAACAGTCGACGGTGGCCGAACAGGTCGCCGAGCCGTCCGCCAAGGAGCAGGAAGCCACCGAACGTCAGCATGTAGGCGTTGACGACCCAGACGAGCGACGTCTCGGTGAAGCGGAGATCTTCGCGAATCGAAGGCAGCGCGACGTTGACGATCGTCGTGTCGAGCACGATCATCAGCACGCCGGCGCACAGCACGTAGAGCGCCCACCAGCGGCGCCGTTGTTCGACGCCCGTCATCGGCGGGCGTCCATGCCGAGCGCGCGCAGCGTCTGCGTGTCTTCGGCGACGGGCCTGACCTCGACGCAGCCCGTTCGCGCGCCGGGTATCCGGGCGGCGATCTGGATCGCCTCGTTCAGGTCCCTCGCCTCGATCATGTAATAGCCGCCCAGCTGCTCCTTCGTTTCGGCGAACGGTCCGTCGGTCGTCGACACCTTGTCGTTGCGCACGCGGACGGTCGTTGCGGTCGCCGGCGGCTGCAGCCGGTTGCAGTCGACGAAGTGGCCGCTGTCGCGGACGTCTGCGGTGAAGCGCGCGTATTCGTCGAAGTGCGCTTTCGCGTCGGCGTCCGACATTTGCTCCATCATTTTTTCGGCACAGATCAGGCAGAGGAATTTCATGCGGCGCTCCTTTCCGCATGAAGGGTCGAACCGAGCGGACGCACCTCGACGGCGCCGCCCACGCGCAGCGTCGGGATGCGCAGTGCAATGGCGATCGCTTCGTCGAGATTCGTGCAGTCGACGACGTGATAGCCGCCGAGCTGCTCCTTCGTTTCGGCGAACGGGCCATCGGTGATGATCGGACGGCCGTCGCGCTCCCGCACCGTCGTGGCCGTCGAGACCGATTCGAGCCGGCCGCCGCCGCGATAGCAGCCGGCGTCGACGAGCTTGCGCTGGAGCTCGCCGTATTCCTTCATCACCTGAGCGCGCTCGGATTCGGGAAGACCCGTCCAGCGCGTCTCGTCGATACAGCACATCAGCAGGTAGTTCATCGGATGCTCCGTTCAGTCGTTGCCGTCGTTGCGGTGCGACCCGGCGTAGGCCAGGTCGAGCGTTGCGCCAAGTCCGTACAGCATGCCGAGCCAGCGCTGGCGAACCCGCCCGACCTCGTCCGGCCGGACGCCAGCGTGCGTCAGCGTCAGCGCGCAGCCGCCTGGTCGCGGCTCGATGTCGACGGCGATCAGCGTCTCGCCGTCGAGATCCGGCGTCGACAGCGTGAACGCGAGGCGGTGGGACCGCGCGACGGCGACGTATTCGCCGCGGTGCTCGACGATGCGCGTTCCCCTGCGTTCGGTCAGGCAGTAGCGGCCACCGGCGCGCGCGTCGATGCGCGTGCGAACCATCGGCCGGCTTGCGGTTGCAAACAGCCATTGGCCTGCAAGTGCTGGGTCGACCCACGCGGCGAAGACCGACGCTGCGTCGAACGGACAGCGTCGGACCAGTCGAAGCGTCGCCAGTGCCGCACCGCGCCGGGGCTCGTTGCGCGCGCGCGCGGTCGACCGGGGCGACTGCGTCGGTGCGCCGGCACCCGTTGCGGATTCCGGGGGAAACGACAGGACGGGCCAATCATGGTCGTAACGCGAAAGGTCGGGTTTCATCGGATCATTTCCCTGCGTTGTCAGGCACCGGGCCGGGTCGGCCTTCGTGCCGTCCTGGGCCTGTCGAACAGACGCTAGTCGATCTCACGGCGTGGTTTTCGACAGGGGAGCGCCGCACGGCGCGAAAACGGCGGACCGGCGGCGCCGCCCACGCTCAGGCGTCCAGCTCGGCGAGCCGGCGCTCGAGAAACCGGCACTCGGGTCCCTGCCGGGCGAGTGCGACGGCCCGCTCGTACGACGCGCGCGCCGCGACGACGTCGCCGAGGCGCCGGCACAGGTCGGCCCGCGCCGCGTGTGCGAGGTGGTATTCGGCGAGATCGCCGCGCGCGAGGATCGCGTCGACGGCGACGAGTCCGGCGGCCGCACCGTCGCGCATCGCAACGGCCACCGCGCGGTTCAGCTCGACGACCGGCGACGCGTCGACGCGCAGCAGCAGGTCGTACAGTCTGACGATTTCGTTCCAGTCCGTCGCTTCGGGCGTCGCCGCGTTCGCGTGCACGGCGGCGATGGCGGCCTGCAGCGTGTAGGGACCGGAGCGACCCGACGCGAGTGCCCGCGCAACCAGGGCGGAGCCCTCGTCGATTTGCGCGCGATTCCACAGCGAGCGCTGCTGATCGCCGAGCAGCACGATATCGCCGCTCGCCGACGTGCGCGCCGTGCGGCGCGATTCGTGCAAGAGCGTCAGCGCCAGCAACCCGACAGCCTCGGGCTCCGGCAGCAGCTCGACCAGCAGCCGGCCGAGCCTTATCGCTTCGGCCGAAAGATCGTGCCGCATCAACGCGGGCCCGGACGACGCCGAATAGCCTTCGTTGAAGACGAGGTAGATGACGCGCAGCACGATCGACAGACGCTGCGGCAACTCGGCGGTCTCGGGCACCCGGTAGGGAATGCGCGCATCGCGGATCTTGGCCTTGGCCCGCACGATCCGCTGCGCGAGCGTCGGCGCGCCGGTGAGGAACGCCTGCGCGATCTCCTCGGTTGTCAGCGCGCAGACTTCGCGCAGTGTCAGCGCGACCTGCGCATCGGGCGACAGCGCCGGATGGCAGCACGTGAAGATGAGCCGGAGCCGGTCGTCCTCGATGTCGTCGTCATCGCGCTGCTCGCGCTCGTCGGCGATCGCGTCGAAGTCCTCGACGCTGTCGAATCGCGCACGCCGACGCAGGCCGTCGATCGCCTTGAACCGGCCCGTCGATACCAGCCATGCGCGCGGATTGGCAGGCATGCCGTCGCGCGGCCATTGCTCGAGCGCCAGCCGAAAGGCGTCGTGCAATGCTTCTTCGGCAAGGTCGAAATCGTGCAGCAGCCGCACGAGCGTCGCGTACACGCGCCGCGAGTCCGATCGATAGAGCGCGTCGATTCGCGCCGGGATGCTGTCGGTGGCGGTCATGGCGTGGTCGATGCGTCCGCGAAAGGGCGGCCGGACACCGGGAAGGCGTCCGGCGGTTGCAAAGTGACGCGGGCTGTCGCTAGCGCTTGTCGCGCTGCGCGAGCTTCGCGGACGCCGCGCGCTGCCGCTCTTCCTGCGCGCGCAGCCCCGGCGTGTATTCGGCGCCGAAATCCTCGGCTTCGAAGATCTGCCGGATCTCGATCTCGGATTCTTCGCCGGGCATCGGATCGGGGCAGCGCCTGACCCATTCGACTGCTTCGTCCATCGATTCGCATTGCCACAGCCAGAACCCCGCGACCAGCTCCTTGGTTTCCGCGAACGGTCCGTCGACGACCGTGCGCTTGCCTGCGGCGAACTTCACGCGCTTGCCCTTCGTGCTTGGGTGCAGGCCCTCGCCGGCGAGCATGACGCCCGCCTTGACGAGCTCTTCGTTGAATTTGCCCATTGCGGCCAGCAGTGCTTCGCTGGGCATCGCACCGGCTTCGCTGTTCTTCGTTGCCTTGACCATCACCATGAATCGCATCGTGCACTCCTCGAGGTTGGGTTGGCGAGCCCGGTTCCGGACCTTGAGACCGGAGATTTCCGCGCTCTGTTCCACGACGTTCGAGCCGCGCGGAAATCGACGTCCGCGCAGGAAATATTTTCAGCCGAAGGGTTTGGTGGGTGACAGCGCATTTGTGTACACTGTCCACAAGAGCATAGCAAACCGGACGACCGGTGTCCACCCGCTGGTTGAACGTGTCGTCAAGCCCGGTGGATGTCCATGACGACGACCAAGGCCCGCAACGTCGCCCCGCGCAAGCCGCGCGGCACCTACCGCCACGGCGACCTGCGTCGTGCGCTGGTCGAAGCGGGCGTGGCACTCGCCCGCGACGGCGGGCCCGACGCGGTCGTGCTGCGCGAGGCCACGCGCCGCGCCGGCGTCGTTCCCAACGCCGCCTATCGTCATTTCGCGAGCCGCGACGAGCTGCTGCAGGCGGTGCGCGCATCGGCGCTCGCCACCCTTGCGCTCGCGATGGTCGATGAGCTGCGCCGACTGCCACCGCCCGGTGATGCGGTCGCATTCGCGCGCGCGAACCTGCGCGCGATCGGCGC
>Ga0068855_100011106_pt1 | contig 10870 bp, 10 predicted proteins | sample KBSCornC52_FD_66592 | JGI IMG/M metagenome (GOLD analysis project Ga0068855, IMG submission 66592) | Corn rhizosphere microbial communities from Kellogg Biological Station, Michigan, USA - KBS Corn C5-2 | ecosystem: Host-associated > Plants > Roots > Rhizosphere > Soil ... | reverse complement strand
CAATGGCAACCGAGGTCTGTGATTCGAGTCAGCTTGCGAATGTTGCGGCCCAGCGCATCGCCGCCGCGTTGATCGCTGCAATCGCCCGAGAAGGTGGGGCATCGCTCGCATTGGCCGGCGGCACCACGCCACGCGCCGCCTATGAGGCCCTAGCAACGATTTCGGGAATAGATTGGGCCCGGGTGAACGTTTACTTCGGGGACGAACGGGCGGTCCCGCCGACACATCCCGACAGCAACTTCAAAATGGCGGAATCCGCGCTGTTTGCGCGCGTGGCGTTGCCCGCGCACAACGTTCATCGTGTTCAAGCAGAGCAAGGCGATCGCGAAGCGGTGGCTCGCGCGTACGAGGCTCTCTTGCCGGAACGGATCTCCGTCATGGTGCTTGGCATCGGCGAGGACGGACACACGGCTTCGCTGTTCCCCGGCAGCCCCGCGTTGAAGGAACGCTCGCGTCGCTTTCTACCGGTGATTGGCCCGAAGCCGCCGCCCGAGCGGTTCAGCATTACTCCGCCCGTGATCGAGGCAGCCGAGCAGATCATCGTGCTCGCCACCGGTGCCGGCAAGGCCGACGCGGTCGCGCGCGCGCTACGCGGTCCACTCGACATCGAACAGACGCCGTCGGCGCTGGCGCGTACCGGTCTGTGGCTGCTCGACCACGCAGCTGCGGCCAAGCTCGACGCCTAGTCGACCGCTCAGTTCAGCCGGCTCCGCAAGTCTCAGTTCGCGGCGAAGCTTCGCGCGAGTAGGGCGATGGCTTCGGGTGTTGCGGCACCCGTGGGCAGAAAGTCCAGCGTGCGGAGCGGCGCACCGAGCGCGTTCAGTCGGCGCAGGCAATCTTCTTGGATGCGTTCACGGAGGGCGCGTCGCGCGCCACTGGCCAGCGCACTTTGGGCGGCGGAAGCTCCATCGAGCTCGCCCAGCCGCGCCACGATTTCTCGTTCTGGCCCCGGAAAAAGCGTGGGCAAATGCGCGTTCACGACCAACTCGGCGATCGGCAAGGTGAGCTCCCGGCGGAGCGCCGAGCACAGCTCCAGCGTCTCATTGGTCGGCATTTCTTCAGGCAAGGTGACGACCACCACACCACTGCGCGCGGGGTCACGGAACATTTCCCAAGCGCGTTCGGCGTCGCTTCTGAGCACGCCGGGCGGGGCAATCTCGACGATCACCTTGGGCACGCGCAGCATGTCGAGGCCGTGGCCCGTAGCCGGCGCGTCGAATAGCACGACGTCGAAGCGTGGCCGGCCGTCGCGATCCTGCTCGGTCGCGTGATACCAGGCCTTACCGAGCAGCGACCACTCTTTGAGCCCGGGCGTGCCGCTCAAGAACCCGCTCACGTATTTGCTGTCGAAGATCGCATCGACGAGCACGCGATTTTTCAGCTTGAGCGCGCCGTACTCGCGCAACGCAACCTCGGATACCAAGCGAACACCCGAGATGCCTGCGCTAAGCTCCGTAATCGAGGTCGTGAGCGGCGGCGCAGCCAGCAACGTCGAGAGCCGCTCCTTCGCGCCGCAAACGGTGACCAACACGCGCAGCCCCTGGGCTGCCAACGCGCTTGCCAAAGCGGCCGTGACGGTCGTCTTACCCACGCCGCCTTTGCCGGTGATGAACAGAAAGCGCCGGGGCGCGAAGGCTCGCATCGGTGGGGGCACGCGGTTTTGTCTCGACCTTGCGCCGACGTCAAATTCCGCTGGCTGGTCGGGCATGTTTGGGACGTGCTACAGGTTCGCCCGTCGGAGGTTTCATGCTCTCGCGCGCTACGCTGAAGGCCGCTCTTTTGGCCAATATTCTTAGTCTTTTTGACTGCAAATCACCGGCTCCGAGCGCGAGCACGGACGCAAGTTCCGCGCCGCCGAGCAAAAGCGCCACCCCCAGCGTCGTGACCTCGGCCCCGAAGCCGTCGATCCAAGTTCCAATCGGCCCGCGCTTGGCCATCCTCGCCGGCGAGGGCATCGGCCCGATTCGCTTCGGCGCGACGGTCGCCACGATCGAGCGCTTGATGGAGGCGCCGTGCGAAGTGAAGACCGCAGAGCGCTGCCGCTACATCCGGCAGGCCGTCGAGTTCGAGTTGAAAGACGGCGTCGTGAACCGGATCGTGATTCATCGCCACGAGCGACCGGCGGGCCCCGACGCGCAAGGGACGCCCCAGTTTTACGGTTTCTTCAACGGCGGCATTCCGCCGTACCTCGGCCTGGGCATGATTCCGAGCGCGATCCAAAAGGAGCTCGGACCACCCACCAGCGTGGAAAAGGTCACCACTCCGAACGACTTCGAGACCGTCGAGCGCGACACCTATCCGGGAATGGTGCTGGAATATGACCGTTACTCGAACGGCAATCTGATCTTGGGCGGAGTCATTTTGACCAAGGCCAAGGTCAATCCAACCCCCGCACCGTCCGCGCGCCCAGCCGCGAGCGCCGCGCACAAGCAGAAATAGTCCGCCTTCGGCTCATTCGTGCCGCACGCGGCGGCGCTCTTGGATCATGTGTTGAGTGATCGCGCGCTGCGCCTCCAGCGGCTCGATCAGCGTCCAAACGTCGTGTTCCTTCTGACCGCCCGCAGACTCGAGCAAAATGTCTGCCGCGCGCTCCGGTGAAATCGCGTCGAAGTGACGCCCCGGGAGCTCCACGACCGCCGTGCGGGCGCGTAGTCCCTCGAGCGTGCGCAGGATCTTATCGAGCACCGTGCGAAACACGGGATCGTTGAACTCGGACTGTTTGCCGATGCCGAAGAAGAGCAGCTTATCGAACGGCAGTTTGGGTTTGCCCGGCACGAGCAACACTTCACCCACGCGACCGGTCGCGAAACCGCCCTCGATCAAGCGAGAGATCCGCCCGGCCAAGCGAAAATCGAGCAGGCCGCTCACTCCGTGCGGCGGTCGCTCGTCCGAGGCCAGCGTCGACACGATGACCTCGGTCCCGAGCTGATCGAGCTTGCGCAGTTCGGGAGTGGTGAACCGCAGATCCAAGCGGCCTCAGTTCTCGCCGGAGCCGGCAGGCGTGTCGAGCGGCGTATCCGAGCGGCCTAGGTTTTCCGCAATCCGATCGAGCACGCCGTTCACGAACGCGCCGCTCTCTTCCGTCCCGAAGCGTTTCGCGACCTCGACCGCTTCGTCCAAAATCACGGCACGGGGCACGTCCGCTCGTTCGAGCAGCTCCCAGGCGCCCATGCGAAGCACGTTGCGATCGACGCGTGTCATGCGCTCGAGTCGCCAATTTTGGCTGGCCTTTTTGATCTGCTCGTCGGTTTTTTCCAAATCGCGCAGCACGCCGCGCACGAGCGCGTCGGCATAGGGTCGCCCCTCCGGATCATCTGCGGGGAGCTCCGCCCAAAAATCGGCGATCGCGCGTTCAACGTCGGTGCCGCCGGCTTCCACGGCGAACAGCATCTGCAAGGCGGCCTCTCGGGCCAGGGTGCGAGCGCCCATCGCGGCTCAGAACCCGGCTTCTTCGAGCGCGTGACCGAGCGACACGAGCTCGATCGCCGCAAGCGCCGCGTCAAACCCCTTGTTGCCGGCCTTGGTGCCCGCGCGCTCGATGGCTTGTTCGATGGTGTCGGTGGTGAGTACTCCGAAGCTCACCGGCGTGCCCGACGAGAGCGCGACCTGCGCCACGCCTTTCGAAACCTCGTTCGAGACGTGATCGAAGTGCGGCGTCGCGCCGCGAATCACCGCTCCGAGCGCGATCACCGCGTCGAGCTTGTCACTCTTGGCGAGGCGCGCGCAGGCAAACGGGATCTCCCACGCGCCCGGCACGCGCACGACCGTGATGTTCCCGGTCTCTGCGCCGTGTCGCTTCAACGCGTCGATCGCTCCCTCGACCAGCCGCTCGACGATGAAACTGTTGAAGCGCGCAGCGACGATGGCAAAGCGCGCCCCTTTCGGGACGACCAACGTGCCTTCGATGGACTCGGGAGCTTTCTCGTTCGACATCGGATTCCTCAAGCAACGCGCGGCACGGGCCGCAGGGGGCGGAATGCTAGACCGTTACTCGGGTCACGCAAGCTCAGGAGCTCTTTTGCATCGACACCAGCGGCACACTCTCGACGAGCTCGAGGCCGTACCCTTGGATGCCCGCGATTTTGCGCGGATTGTTGGTCAAGAGGCGGATTTTGCACAAGCCGAGCTCGCGCAGCACCTGCGCGCCGAGCCCATATTCGCGCAGCGTGCCGCCGTGCGGGCGGGGAGCGGCGCCGGAGCGCGGCGCCGCGTGCGGCGAGCTTTTCGGTTCGACACGCCGCAGCAAGCGCTCGAGATCGTCACGCAGATCGCCCTGCGGCGGCAGGTACACGATCACGCCGCTGCCCTCGTGCTCGATGGCATCGATCGCTTCATCCAAGTGTTTGGCGCCGTCACCGGTCGTGGACGTGAACACGTCGGCCAGGGTGGAGCCCGCGTGCATGCGGCAGAGCGTGGGCCGAGCTCCGTCGAGCTCGCCCTTTACCAGCGCCAAGAATTGGCGCTTCTCGAGCACGGCTTCGAACACGATCGCGCGCCAAGGAGTGCCGGTGCGGTCGAGCACGATCTCGCCCTGTGAGAGACGCGCCACTAGGTGCTCTGTTTGCAGCCGATAAGAAATCAAATCCGCAATCGTCAAGATGCGCAGCGAGTGACGCTCGGCGAACGCTTCGAGATCCTGCATCCGAGCCATCGTGCCGTCGTCTTTGATGATCTCGCAGATCACGGCCGCTTCGTTGAGCCCCGCGAGGCGCGCCAGATCGACCGAGCCCTCGGTTTGGCCGGCGCGCACGAGCACCCCGCCGCGTCGCGCCTGCAACGGCAACACGTGTCCGGGTACGACGATGTCGGTCGGCACGGCGCGCGGATTGCTGGCCACGCGCACGGTGTGCGCGCGATCTTGCGCGCTGATGCCGGTGGTCACGCCTTCACTCGCCTCGATGCTGACGGTGAACGCCGTGCCGAGCCGCGGTCCGCTGCGACCCGGCGCGCTCATCATCGGCAAATCCAAGCGTGCGACCTGCTCTTCGGTGAGCGTGAGGCAGATCAAGCCGCGGCCGTGCATGGCCATGAAGTTGATCGCCTCGGGCGTGACGCGATCGGCGGCGAGACACAAATCACCCTCGTTCTCGCGATCCTCGTCGTCGACCAAGATCACCATTTTGCCGGCACGGATGTCGTCGAGCGCGGCGCGGACTCGTTCCAAATGCTCGGGCGCGATGTCGAGAGGGCGGTGCGGCTGCGTGGTCTCGCTTTTCATGAATTTCCTGAGCCGGGATCGGGCACGAAGCCTGCCCCGTGCAGGGCGGCTTTCAAGCTGGCTTCGCTGGCTGCCGGGGCTGCGGCGCGGCTCTGCTCGAGAAAGCGCACGGCGTAGCGGGCCAGCGTGTCGACTTCGAGATTCAGCAATGCGCCGGGCTTCTTTTCACCGAGCGTGGTGACCGAGAGCGTGTGCGGGATCACCATCACCGAGAGCGTGTCGGGGCCGGCTTCATTCACGGTCAGCGAGACGCCGTCGAGCGTCACCGAGCCCTTCTCGGCGATGAAGCGCGCGAGCCGCGCGGGATAAGCGATCTCGAGGCGCTTGGCTTCGCCCGCTTCGGTCACACTCACGAGCGACGCGACCGCGTCCACATGACCGCTCACCCAATGTCCGCCCAGGCGATCGCCCAGCTTCAGCGCGCGCTCGAGGTTCACCGAGCTGCCGAGCGCGAGCCCGCCGAGCGTCGTCTTGTCCGCCGTTTCGAGCGACACGTCCGCTTCGAAGCCGCGCTCGTCCGAGCTGATGACCGTGAGGCAAGCGCCGCTCACGGAGACCGACTCGCCGAGCACGAGCTTGCCGAGCGCCGCCTCGATCGCCAGCCGAAAGCCCGGACCGCGACGCGCGCGCCGTACCAGGGTTCCCTTGAGCTCGACCAATCCGGTGAACATGTTTGGGGGTCCCATAGCATGAGAAAAGCCGGAACATGACGTGCTCGCCGGCCTTTGGCTTGCGCCGACTCGCCGCCTCGGGGAAAACAGATACCGTGCACAGCCCGTCCCAGAACGAAACCGGAGAGCGCGCCGCCCGCTCGGCTCTCGGACGTTCGGCACTCACAGCGCTGTTCGTGACGCTCGGTGCCTTTGCCTGTGGCCCGAGCGTGCAGTCGATCTACGAAGGAAACGTGCGTTTCGAGCACTGCTACCGCTTGGATTTGGAAGCGGACGCGGCACCCACGCACCGTCAGGCGTGCTGGAAAGAGTGGCTCGGCATGTACACCTACGGTCAACCGCGCGATCGCATCGAGTACGCGCGGCGGCGCGTGCGAGCATTCAGCACCGGCGATCTGGATTGCCCGAAGCTCAGCATCGGTGATTCGAAGCAAGCAGCGGCGCGCCAGTTTTATCTCGTGGTGCCGGCGCCCACGAGCGTTCACGCGCCGCCCCCGCCCATCGCCACACGCTGGTACGGCGACAACACCGCACCGCCCCCGACACCGGTGCCCGCCACCGCGCCCGCTCCGCAGGACGCCTGCAGCAGCCAGTGCCGGACGAGCTACGAAGAGTGCGCGCGCCCGTGCGATCCGGATGCCGGCAAGCCCGACCCAGGCTGCAAGGCCTGCGATCCGGACTACAAGGCCTGCATGAAGCGTTGCTTCCAGTGACACCTCCTACAGCGGGGTCCCCAAATGAAGCCGCGCGGCCATCTCCCCGAAAAGTTCAGCAGAGTCAGAATCGGACGCTCTGCAAGTCTCTTCGCGGCTGCCAAATCCGCGATTAAGTTGACGCACTGCTCACCCCTCCGGTAACGACTGAAGCAGCACGATGACGCGGCACCCAGCACTCAGCGCGCTTTCCCCCGCCCTCGCCACCCCACTCCCGCGGGTGCTCCGGCCGCAGCGCGCCGTCCCCTCGGACGCCGTTCGGCCGACGCGCGCGGAGGTGAATCTGGCGAATCTGCGGCACAACTTGCGCTTCGTGCAGCGCGCCGCGGGCGGGGCTGCGGTCTGGGCCGTGCTCAAGGCCGACGGTTACGGCCACGGCGCGAAAGCCGTCGCGCGCACGTTGGAGCGCGCGGGCGCGAACGGCATCTGCGTCGCGCTGCTCGAAGAGGGCATCGAGCTCCGTCAAGCCGGCATCGAGTTGCCGATTCTGATCACCGGTGGCCACTACGGCCGCGCGTGGGGCGAGCTCTTGCGCCATGATCTCACGCCAGTCGTACACGACCCGGGTCAGCTCGAAGCTCTCGCCGATGAAGTGAAGTTCTCGGGCGCCGAGCCGCTCAACATCCACATCAAGATCGACACCGGCATGGCCCGCCTCGGCATTGCGCCGAAAGACGTGCCGGCCATGGCGCGCGCCCTGCACCGCTTTCCCGAGCTCAAGCTGCAAGGCTTGATGACCCATTTTGCCTGCGCAGACGCGGCCGACACGGAATCGATCGAAGAACAGCTGGATCTGTTCGAAGCCGCCACGAATCTACTGCAGAAAGAGGGCTTGTCGCCCGCGCTGCGGCACGCCGCAAATAGCGCCGCGTTGCTGAAGAGCCCGCGCTCCTGGCTCGACGTCGTGCGCCCCGGCATCGCACTGTTCGGCGTTCAACCCGCGGCAGGCATTTCACCCGAGCTCAGGCCGGTGATGCGCGTGCGCAGTGAAATCGTGGCGCTGCGTGAGCTGCCCGAGGGCGCGCCGGTCGGCTACGGCGCAACGTTCCGCACTGCGCGCCCGAGCCGCATCGCGACCGTGCCCGTCGGCTATGCAGACGGCTTCAGCCGCGCGCTCTCGAACCGCGGAACGCTGCTCGTACGCGGCAAACGCGCGCCGGTCGTCGGCGCGATCAGCATGGACATGACCATGCTCGACGTGACCGAAATTGCCGACGTGCGCGTGGGCGACGAGTGCGTCGTGCTCGGCGCGCAAAAGGGTCCGCTCGGCCAAGACGCCATTTCTGCCGAAGAAATCGCCAAAACCCTCGGTACGATTCCCTGGGAAGTCTTGACCGACATCTCGCGCCGCGTGCCCCGCTTTTATCGCGAACCGTGAGTTTGGTTTGATGGTCACGCGCAAAGTCGTGGGTCGTCAAAGCCTTCGGCGGCGCGCTTCGGCTTCCCGAGAACCGCAAACGAGCCCGCGAACTAGCGCAGCACCGAGCGCGGTGCGACTCGCGCTTTGGACGCCGCGCTTCGCCGTGATCTCGGCGGCCGCACTGCGACGCCGAAGGCCATGACGCTGCGCGACGGCACGCGTGACCATCAAAAAAATTCTCGCAGTTGACTCAATCGCGCACGAGCGCGTTCACCTTTGCTGCGCAGATGAAGTCGTTCTCGGTCAGGCCGCCCGCGTCGTGAGTCGAAAAGCTCACTTTGCATTTGTTGTAGCTGACCGCGAGATCCGGGTGATGGTCCTCTTGGTTGGCGATGTAGGCGACCGCGTTCACGAACGCGATCGTCTCGTAGAAGTCGGAAAAGCCGTATTCTTTCTTGATTTGCGCGCGCTTTTCGTCGAGCTCGTAGCCCGGAACTTGAGGCACGAGCGCGTCGATTTGCGCGGGCGTAAGCTTGGCGGCTTTGTTCGTGCTGCGTTTTTCGGTGAGCGACATCGGGACCTCCCTCAGTTACGACAGGCCTGCGCAGGCAGTGTCTAGCAACGGCCGCCGCTCGTCGAGCGCTTCCGCGCGCGCGTTGTTCGACGCGCGCACGGCGTCACGTGAACCGCGCGATCGCGAACAAATTCGCCTCGCGCGCGAACGCGACGCGCAAACGTCACGAGCCCGTTTGTGCCACAGAGCAGCCGCGTTCCGTCGCCGCGCAGGAGAGCGTGAAGTCGAGGGCCACGGAGTGCGATGCGCATTCCCGCTGCGGGCGCATCGGCACGTCGCGCTGAGCGCGCGCGCAAACACGGTTCGACGCGCGCGGCTGGGTGCCTCGCCGCGCCCTGCCGTCCAGATCGCGACCGGCACAGCCGGCCCGCGGCGCATCCGAAGGCTCCACGTGCGGCAGCTGCGGCAGGCGGGCCAGGCGGCCTCCGAGGATCGACCGTTCAGCGAGGTTGGGCTGGGGACCGCCCGCTATTCGGCCGGAAAGCCAAGGGATTTTCCTGGGCCTTTCAAATACTTCCCGGCCCTTGACGGAGTGACCCGCTCATGGTGACGTGACTTGTCGCGAAGCGACTCTGCCCCGTCAATGCGGGATGTCCTGTGATCGACCAGGGGCAGATTGGCCCGTGTGGGCCAACTCGAGGTGGAGACGCTCCACCCGCACACAAACTTTTTCCTCATTTCCGCCCTTCCCAGAATCCCCGTGTCTTGCCCCCGCACGCAAGCTCGACTGTCGCACCACTTCGCGTCCCTACCGGTTTCACCGGCTCGGGGAGACGCTCAGGTGCGATTCGCTTCGCGGTCCGGCACGACTCCGCTTTCGAGCCGAGTCGTCTCCCGCACTCCGCGCTGATTTGGTCTACCTAGCGTTCGCGCTCGAAATTCAGGGGTTTTGCGACGTGGCACCTCGAAAGCCATGCCCCGAAATACTCTCGTCATCAACTGTGACATCCGTGAAACCCGTGTCGCTCTCATAGAAGAGGGCATCATTGCCGAGCTTCAGATCGAGCGCGCCGCCGCTCGAGGCACGGTCGGGAACATCGTTCTCGGCCGCGTCACCCGCGTGCTCCCCGGCATGCAGGCCGCGTTCATCGACGTGGGCATGGAGCGCGCCGCGTTTTTACACGTCGAAGATCTGATCCGCCCCGACGATTTCGAGGCCTATTTGTCAGGCTCCCGTCGCCACGAGGACGCAGAGCGCTTCTCCAAGGGCGACGGTGGCAAACGCCACGGCCAGGCCGGCGCAGCGCACGCCGAAGACGCCGCGCACGATCACGATCACGACGAGGATGAAGATGACGACGACGACAGCGACGACGATGTCGCGGTCGAAGTGCACGCGGGCGATGACAGCGACGAGGACGAGCCAGTCGCCGAGTCAGGCCCTGACTCCGATCCTGACTCCGGCAGTGCCGAGGAGGAAGAGGAGGAGGAAGAAGAGGGCGAAGAGGAAGAAAGCGACGATTCCGAGGAAGACGAGACGATCGTCGAAGCCCAGCTCGATTTGGCCTGGACCGCCGACCCGGAAGAACCCGCGCTGGTCGCCGCGTCCGAAGCAGTCGACGTCGAGGAAGTGGACGCCGAAGAAGTCGGCGCCGAGGAAGCCGGCGCCGAAGAGGGTGAGGAAGTCGGCGCGGAAAAACCTGCCGGCGCGGGTCCCGATGCAGCCAGCGATGAAGCCACACGTCGCCGTCGTCGCCGTCGTCGCCGTCGCGGTGGCCGCGACAGCGCGGAAGCCACGTCGTCGCCGAGCGCCACCTCGCCAGTCGTGGCCGCGGTGCCCGTCGCGCGCAGCAACGGTGCGCCAGCCGCTCGCTTGAATGGCTCGCCGCAAGGCCCGCGCGCCGAGTCGCGCAATCTGCGCGACCGCAATGAGCGCAGCGGAAAGGACCGCAACGCCCGGGGCGGTCGCCCCGGCTCCAATAGCCGCGATCGGCGCGCCGCCAGCAGCAGCGGGAATGGCAAACCGACGAGTCGCGTGTCGCGTTCCGTGCCGATCACCGAAGTCGTCAAAGAGGGCGACGAAGTGATCGTGCAGATTTCGAAAGAGCCGATCGGTACCAAGGGCGCCCGCGTGACGAGTCACGTGTCGTTGCCCGGCCGCTACGTGGTGTACCTGCCAACGGTGGAGCACGTCGGGGTTTCGAAGCGCATTGGCTCGGCGCGTGAGCGCGCCCGCTTGCGCGACGTGGTCGAGCCGATGAAGCCGGCATCGGGCGGCATCATCGTGCGCACGGTTGCGGAAGGGCTGACCAAGAAGTCACTCAAGGCGGACATCGGCTACCTGGTGAAGCTCTGGGAGGACGTCTCGAAGAAGAAGGCAACCGCGAAGGCGCC
>Ga0068855_100011105_pt1 | contig 10871 bp, 5 predicted proteins | sample KBSCornC52_FD_66592 | JGI IMG/M metagenome (GOLD analysis project Ga0068855, IMG submission 66592) | Corn rhizosphere microbial communities from Kellogg Biological Station, Michigan, USA - KBS Corn C5-2 | ecosystem: Host-associated > Plants > Roots > Rhizosphere > Soil ... | reverse complement strand
GGTCATCAGCGGCACGGTCCCCAGCATCCCGAGGGCGCTGAAGCACAGCATCGAATTGCGCCGCCCGATGCGGTCGCCCAGCATGCCGAACAGCGGCTGGACCAGCATGAAGCAGAACAGCACCGCCGTCATCACGTGGTTGGCCAGCTTGGGGTCCATGTGCGCCGTGTTGATGAGGTACTTCTGCATGTAGGTCGTGTAGGTGTAGAACACCAGCGAGCCGCCCGCGGTGTAGCCCAGCACGATGGCCAGCGCGCGCCGGTGCTGGAAGATGCCGCGCAGGGTGCCGGCCGATTCGCTGGCGCGGTCCTTCTCGGTGGAGGTCTCGTGCAGCGAGCTGCGCAGCTTCAACGCCACCACGGCGGCGGCCGCCCCGATGACGAAGGGGATGCGCCAGCCCCAGGCCTTGAGGTCCTCGGGCGGCAGCAGGAACTGCAGCACGCCGATCACCAGCACCGCCAGCAGCTGGCCGCCGATGAGGGTGACGTACTGGAACGAGGAGTAGAAGCCGCGCTTGCCCGCCACCGCCACCTCGCTCATGTAGGTGGCGCTGGTGCCGTACTCGCCGCCCACGGACAGGCCCTGGATCAAGCGCGCCACCAGCAGCAGCACCGGCGCGGCCACGCCGATGGTCTCGTAGGTCGGCAGGCAGGCGACCATCAGCGAGCCGAAACACATCATCAGCACCGAGACCATCATCGAGGTGCGCCGGCCGTGCTTGTCGGCCATGCGCCCGAAGAGCCAGCCGCCGAGCGGCCGCATGAAGAAGCCGACGGCGAAGATCGCCGCGGTGTTCAGCAGCTGGGTGGTCGCGTTGCCCTTCGGGAAGAAGGCCGCGGCGAAGTAGATGGCGGTGAAGGAGTAGGCGTAGAAGTCGAACCACTCGACCAGGTTGCCCGACGAGGCGGCCATGATGGAACGGATCGGATGGGGGGCGGCGATGGGCGGTGTTGCAGCCGCGGCGAGGCGCACGCCCGGGTTGGACGGGGGGGACGCAAGGGGGTGGTCGCGCAAGGCGGTCGATGGCATGGGTGTCGCTCCTGGAAGTGATCGGACCTCCTTGTCGGTGGAGGTCTCGGGCCACGCCATGTGCAACCGGCGTGCCCGGCTGGGCGGCCACGGCCAAGCTGTTGATCCGCAAGGGATCCGCAGGGCCGGCACCGGGTAATCCCGGAGCCGCAGGCGTGCGGTTTTCCGGACAGGGAAGGGACCGGAATGCGGCCGGCCGCGCAAACAGGCCCTCAGGCGCCGGCCCCATCGGTCCGCAGGAGGGCCGGTTGGTTCGGAATATGAGACGCATCTTCGCGTCGACATCCGGGGGTTCGGTGGGGCGCTGCCAACATGGGCGGGCATCCTGCGAGAGACCCTTCGAAATGACACCCCATCACATCGCCATCCACCGAGGGCCCCTGAACGGGCCCGCTGCGGAGAGCTCGGGCCGACGCCCACGGCCACGCCCTTCCGGTCTGGCCGGCGTTGGGGCCATCGTGGGCGCTGTCACGCCGTGAACAGCGTCGTTCCTCCCAAGCCGCGCACCGGACAGCCTGCGCGCGGCCACCTCTCGCATCCCCTTGCCAACGAAACGCGCCCGACCTTCGGGCGACACCGTGTCGTGAGGCCCTTGAACCTCAAACCCACCACCCTGGACACTGCACCATGAGAAAAGCCGGACAAACCCTCGGAAAAATCGCGACCAATCTCGTTCGTCGAGACAGCCTGCCCCTGGGCATGTCGCCCACCACCCTCAAGAGCCCGACCTTGCCGACGCCTTCGCAGGCGCACACCCTCCCGGAGGACCCCAGCCGGCCCACCACCCGGCGCGCCTCCTCCGGTGCGGCCAACCCCAACCGGAACACGTCGATCCAAGGCTCCAGCCGCGAATTCTCCACGAGCGCCGTGCAATCCGGCCTGCTCTCGGCCTTCACCTCGAAGCCCACGCAGGAACAGGAAGCCTATGCGGTGCTGAAGAAGCACGTGAGCGAGACCTACCTGGAAGCGCAATACGACATCATGAAAAACCACCCGGACTTCCCGTTCGCCCGGGAGGCCGGGAAGCCGCCGTCGGAAGAAGGCCTGAAGGTCCTGATCGGCTGGAAATCGGGTGGGCTGGACAAGAAGATCAACGACGCGCGCACGAGCGGTATCCACGACGAGGACATGGCCAAGCTGGAGGCGATGGCGGCCAAGACCATCGACCTGATGAAGGAAGTCAAGGGAACGCCGGTGCGCAACACGGTGATGGACCCGGAGCGGCTGGCCCAGTACGAGGCAGGCACGGAGCACACGCTCAAGCCGCTGGAAGGCTACACGGACATTTCCACGGGGAAAGAGCCCCGGGCCAGCGGCAACGTCATGATCCACTTCATCCCGAAGGAGGGGCGTGGCACCGTGTCCTTGAACTGGGGCGGCCAATTCGCCGCGGAGCACGAGTTGGTTCCTGGCAGCGGCCGCAAAGTCGTGGTGGCAGAGAACAAGGAGCGGACGGAGTACCTGGACAAGGTCGCGGACGAGGCCAAGGAGCTTCCGCTGCGCACCCTCGTCCTCCAGGAGGTCTGAAGCGACACAGCAGCTCCGCGCCTTCCCGGACGCGGACGCGGGCACTTCGGCACCGCCCGGGGGATCCCCCGGGCGGTGCCATTTCATCCCCCTTCGGCAGGCCTCGCCGCCGGCACGGAGGTGAAACGTCGGGCGCCCTGCTCTCTCCGGCGCCACGCCCCGCGCGGTGCCTTGCCGGCCCGGCGGGCCGCCACCGCGAAGCCGCCCCGCCCTACAACTTGCCCGAGAACTGGATCCCCACCCAGCGCGGATCCGCCGGCACGTAGCTGTTCCAGGTCACGCTCTGCGGCGTCTTGTCGTTGAACAGGTTCTTCACCACCACGCTGACGTCGAACTTGTTGTCGACCCGCCCCAGGCCGACGGACGCGTCGGCCAGCCAGCGCTTGGGAACCCACCCGTAGCCCGACAAGGCGGTGTCGGTGTTGTTGCCGCTGATGAAGGCGGCGTTGAAGCTGGTGTGGAAGACCTTGTCGCCGAACACGGAGCGGCGGTACTCGGGGCCGATGTTGAAGGTGAAGCGGGCCGCCCCCGCGAGGTACTGGCCGGAGACGTCCTGATAGGGGGAGATGCCCGCGCCGGTCTGGAAGTCGGCGGGCACCGGCGAGTACTTGAACTGGACGTACTTGGCCTCGGTGTAGGCGCCCGAGAAGCGGACGGTGGTGCCGCGCCAACCCGCGTACGAGCCATCGACCTCCAGGCCGTAGAGGCGCACCTTTTCGGCATTGCCGGTGTAGCTGACCGTGGCCGCGGGGTTGAGCGGGTCAGGGATGGCCACCGCCTGCTGGTAGCCCTGCACCTGGGTCAGGAAGACATCGGTGTTGAGGAACAGGGTCTTGCCCAGGAAGGCCGACTTGAGCCCCACCTCGTACGACGTGACCTTCTCCGGATCGGCCAGGCGCGAGACGCCGTTGACGATCTGCGAGACGCCGCCCTTCTCGCCGTACTGCAGCGAGACGTAGCCGGTCTGGTCGGGGCTGAACTTGTAGCTCGGGCTGACCACGAAGCCGGGCTGCGTCTTGCGGAAGCGGTCGGCGTTGACCATCGGCCACAAGGTGCCGATCTGCGTGGCCCGGATGGCCTTGGCCGCGGCGATCTGCCCGCGCTGCGCCGCGGTGAGGGCGCCATAGGTGGCCACGTTGAAGTACTTCTGCGCCACGCTGTTGGCCAGCGCCACCTGCACCGGGTCGGCCAGCGCCGCGGCGGTCAGGTTGCCGGCCGTCCCGTTGGCGGCCGTGGCCTGGCTGAAGGCGACCGAGTCGAAGCCGCCGGTCAGCACCCGTCCCGCGGTGGGGGTGCCGGCCACGCCGTAGCTGACCGAGAAGGGGTTCAGGCCCTTGCCGGCGAACCCGTTGTCGACGAGGGTGGCGTCGGCCTTGTTCTGGCGGTCTTCGCGGGTCAGCCGCAGGCCGGTGGTCACGGTGGCCTGCGGGGTCAGGTGCCAGTCGGCCTGCCCGAAGATGGCCAGGCTCCGGTTGAGGACGGCCTGCGACTGCCCCTTGTTCAGCCCATTGAGCGAATTGCCCAGCAGCACGCGGCCATTGCCGTCGGTGTCCAGCGTGCTGTACTGCAGGTCGTTGGCGAACCAGGCGCCGGCGTCGGCACCCCAGCCGGCGTTCCAGCCCTGCTGCCCGAAGTCGACCGTGTTGCGGAAGAACAGCAGGCCGGCCTGGTAGTCGACGGATCCGCCCTGCTTGGAGGCGATGCGCAGCTCCTGGCTGAACTGCCGGTAGGCATCGACCTTGCCGCCGCCGTTCTTGCTGATGTCGAAGGGCGTGCCCTCGTCGTTGCGGGCGTGGAAGTGGTAGTCGCGGTAGGCGGTGATCGAGGTGAGGTCGTGCGTGCCCAGATTCCACTTCAGGTCCAGCGAGCTGCCGTTGGTGGCGGTGACGAGCGGGCGCTGGTTGTCGAGGTTGACGTTGGGGTTGTCGAGGTAGCCGTGGTCGTAGTCGAAGCTGCCGGCGTCGACGAACCAGCGCCGCGCGAGCTTGCCGCGCACGTCGCTGGGCGATCCGGCGGTGCTCGCGCCGGTCTGGCTGAAGCGGGCCGGCAGCTCGGTGCGCACGTTGAGGCCGTTGTAGTACTCGCTGCCCTTGGGCTGGATGTCGGCGCTCCAGCGGGCGCTGAAGTCGGGGGTGGGGGTGAACAGCAGCTGCAGGCGGCCGGAGACCCGGTCGCGGTCGAAGTAGCTCTGGTCGGGGTTGTAGTTGTTGGTGTACGCGCCCGCACCCTTGTTCACCGAGAGCGAGCCGCGCCAGGCGAGCAGGTCGTCGACCACGGGACCGCCACCGGCGAACTGGCTGATGACGGTGTGGCGCTGTCCCAGGGTGACGGCCCAGTGGGCGTCCGGCACGAACGACGGCCTGCGCGTATTGATGACGACCACGCCCATCGTGCTGTTCTTGCCCAGCAAGGTGCCCTGCGGCCCGCGCGCCACCTCGACCGAGTCGACATCGAAGAAGTCGAAGCTGGTGAGCGGCGCGTAGGCCAGGTTCACGCCGTCGAGGATGGCACCCACGCTGGTGTCCTGGGCCTCGGTCTGGGACACCTTGCCCACGCCGCGGATGGACAGGCTGTAGGTGCGCGAGTTGCCGGTGTTGCGCGCGACGTTCGCGGCCCGCTTGGTGATGCCGCCGATGTCATAGGCCAGTTCGCGGTCGAGCTCCTTGCCCGAGATGACCGAGACCGAGATCGGCACGTCCTGGACCTTCTCGATGCGGTTGCGGCTGCGCACGACCACCGCACCGAGCTCGCGGGCCTGCGGGGTGGGGGTGTCCACTGCGGTGGCCGAGGAGGCGGCGAGAGACGGCGCGGCGGGAGCCGCCTCCGCCGGTCCCTGGGCCGGCGCGGGGGGTGACGCCGGAGCGCTTGGCGCATCGACCGCACCCGCCTGGCCGGCGGCCAGCAGGGCCGCGCCGGCGACGGCGGGAGCGAGGAGGAAGGCCTGTCGATGGACGCGGCGATGCGCTCGGGTCCGCAGCTGTTGCGATGTGATCACGGGAGGTCCTCTGGGGAAGTGATGGGAGGTGAGACGACCCGTGGATAGCAGCGCGTATGCCAAGAAGAAAAGCGAGTTTGTTCATGCCGGCAGGGCAGCGCGCGTTGCGGCGCAGGCCCCACTTCTGCTGGGGGCGCGGCGGCGTTGCGCCAGCGACAGCACGGCCGGACAGCGCGCTGATCGGGTCGCAACACGGGACCGACGCGGTGTTGCGCTGCCAGCGTTGGCAGCACCTGCACCAACACGTCCTTCGTCGTGGCCGGACGGCGCCGATTGCTGGAAAGCGGACCGCGAAGTTGCTGGATGGTCAGGCGCTGACCGAGGGCCTGCAGGCGACGGCACCGTGAGTTTGCGGCGGCAGAGCGACGCCGCGGCGTGGGAGCAAGGGGTCGAGTCGAAGGACCTGCGTGTGCGTCGTGACCCGTGTCTTGAGGGCAACGCACGGGGCCCGTGCCGGCCGGCGCAGCCGACCTCAGAGCCCCGACAGGTACGCCGCCAAGGCCTCGATGTCGCGGTCGGTGAGCGCCTGCACGGCCTGGCCCATCGCGCCATCGGCGGCGTTGTTCCGCTCGCCGGTCCGCCAGTCGTGGAGCTGCTTCTCGAGGTAGAGGCGCTCCTGGCCCTTGATCACGGGCGCGACCACGTTGCCACCCAAAGCCAGTCCTTCTCCTCGCTCGCCATGGCAGGCGGCGCAGGCCGCGATGCCGCGCGCGGCGTCACCCTGCAGGTACAGCGACTTGGCGGCGGCGACGGCGTCGGCGGCCATGCCCTCGCCCCGCATCGCCGGCTCGCCGGCGAAGTAGGCGGCCAGGTGGGCGATGTCCGTGTCGTCGAGGTCGCGTGCGAGGACGCTCATCACCTCGTGACGGCGCTGGCCGCCGCGGTAGTCGCGCAGCTGCTTGGCGAGGTAGGCGGCGGACTGGCCCGCGAGCTTGGCATGGCGGCCACTGGGCACGATGCCCGGACCGCCCGCCACGTGGCACTCCACGCAGCGCTCGGACACGGCGAGCTCGCGGCCCAGGCGCGCATCGCCCGGCGGCCCCGCGGCCAGCGCCGATTCGGCCAAGCAAAACGCCACCGCCCCCAGCACCTTGCCGATGACCGGGCCGAGCCTCATCGACGGTCCCGCCGGCCCCCGTGCAAGGTGAGAGGGCGGCGTCACGATTTCTTGTAGAAGTTGTGGCAGGTCTTGCAGGTGCGCGAGAGCGAGGTGGCCGCGTCGGTGGCCGAATCGAAGTTCCGGTCGGCGATGAGCCGGAGGATCTCGGCACTCAGTTCGCGGCTCTTCTTCGACAGGTCGACGGCGTCGTGCGCATCGCCCTTGCGGACGAAGTAGCCCTCGACCTGCACGAACATCTCGCCCAGCTCCTTGGCGTCCGCGCTGGCGCCCGGGCCGTCCTTGAGCGCGATGTTGGACGCGAGGCCCCGGTTGGCGTCCTCGATGCTGCGCATCAGGTCGGCGTCGAGTTCGTCCTGGGCGGACCGCACGCCCCCGGCCAAGGCCAGGAGCGTGAGGGCCGCAGCGAGGGTCTTCCTGCGCATGCGGTCGGGTCCCCTGGTCAGGCCAGCAGGTCCGTGACGACCTTGCCGTACACGACGGTCGGGCGTTCGGAGCGGCCGTTGTTGAGGAAGGTCGTCTTCAGGTGGTCGAGCCCGAGCAGGTGCAGCACGGTGGCCTGCAGGTCGTAGGTGTCGACGGCCTTGTCCTTGTCGGCCGTCTGCAGGCCGATCTCGTCGGTCTCGCCGTGGGTGTAGCCGGCCTTCACGCCGCCGCCGGCCAGCCACTGGGTGTAGCCCCAGGGGTTGTGGTCGCGGCCGTTGCCGCTCTGGCCATAGGAGGTGCGCCCGAACTCCGAGGTCCAGACCACCAGCGTGGTGTCGAGCAGCCCGCGCGACTTCAGGTCGGCCAGCAGGCCGGCGATGGGCTTGTCGACCTGGCGGGCCTTCACGGCGTGGTTGTCCTCCAGGCCGTCGTGGGCGTCCCAGCTGGCGCGCTGGCCGTCCTTGACCGGCGCGTCGCCCGTCACCACCTGCACGAAGCGCACGCCGCGCTCGACCAGCCGGCGCGCGCGCAAGAGCGTCTCGCCGTAGCCGCCGCTGACCTCGTCGCCGATGCCGTACAGCCGCTTCGTGGCCTCGCTTTCCTGGGCGAGGTTGACCGCCGCCGGCGCGGCCGTCTGCATGCGGTCGGCCAGGTCGTAGGACTTGATGCGCGCGCGCAGCTCGGTGTCGCTCGGGTAGCGGTCGGCGCCCAGTTGGTTGAGCCGCTTGAGCAGGTCCAGCGAGTGGCGCTGCTGCTCGGCCGCGCGCAGGTCGGGCCGCTCCAGGTAGAGGATGGGCGAGTTGCCCGGGCGGAAGGCCACCCCCTGGTACACCGCGGGCAGGAAGCCCGAGTTCCAGTTCTGCGAGCCGGCGGTGGGCTCGCGGTCGCCGTCGTACAGCACCACGTAGGGCGGCAGGTCGGGGTTGGCCGAGCCCAGGGCGTAGGTCACCCAGGCGCCCAGCGACGGCCGCCCCGGGCTCAGGTCGCCGGTGTTGAGCTTGAGGATCGAGATGTCGTGGGTCGCGCCCACCGTGACGCTCGACTTGATGAAGGCGAGCTTGTCGGCGTGCTCGGCGAGGTTGGGCAGCAGGTTGGAGAACCAGGCGCCGCTCTCGCCGTACTGCTTGAAGGTCCGGCTCGGCGCCACGAAAAGCTTGCCCACCCCGCCCTGGGTGCTGGTCTTGATGCCCTTGAGGAACGAGGCCGGCGTGTCGGTGCCGGCGAGCTGGTGCAAGGTCGGTTTGTAGTCGTACAGGTCGAGCGTGCTGGGCGCGCCGTTCTGATGCAGCCAGATCACCGACTTCACCTTCGGCGGGAAGTGGGTGGGCCGGGCCGCGAGCGGGTCGGCCAGCTCGGCCGCGCGGGCGACCGAGAGTCCGGCCAGGCTGGGGGCGACGCCGCCCAGGGCCGCCGCGCCCAGGTAGAGGCCGGAGGTGGAGAGGAAATCGCGGCGGTTGTGGTGGTGGTGCATGGTCTGTTCTTTCTATTGGGTCTGGAGATGAAGGCGCAGAGAGGGCGTCTCAGAAGCGGTAGGCGAAGTCGTTCGAATTGGCCACGGTGTGGACCAGGTCGACGAAGGCTGCCGATCGGATGGGATTGCCGGGCGCGAGCTCCCGCTTGAGGCCGGTGGGCACGGCCACCTCGAACTTGCCGTCGGCGGCTTTCTGCGCGATGAGCTTTTCCTGCTCGGCCAAGAAGGCCTTCAGCGTCGACTTCTCGACCTTCGAGGGCTTGCGCGAGAACAGCACCTCGTACAGCCGGTCGAGCTGGGCCGACTCGTCCTGGCCCGCCTCGTTGATCACCCGTCCGGCCAGGGCCTGCGACCAGCCGAAGACGATGTCGCTGTTGAACAGGGTGAGCGCCTGCAGCGGGGTGGTCGTCACGTCGCGCTTCTGGTGCGGCTGCACGGTGTTGGCCGGGTCGAAGCTCACCGTGAGCGGATAGGGCACGCTGCGCCGCACGAAGGTGTAGATGCTGCGCCGGCGGGCGTCCTCGCCGTTCTTCGCCTCTTGCCACAGGTTGCCGGCGTTGAGGTTCTTGGGCACCGGCGGGAACACGGCCGGGCCACCCACCTTGTCGACCAGCTCGCCCGAGGCGTACAGGAGCGAGTCGCGGATCTCCTCGGCCTCCAGGCGCTTGCGCGGGAACACCGCGAGCAGCTTGTTGTCCGGGTCGACCTTGGCCGCGTCGGCGCGCTCGGCCGACGACTGCCGGTACACGCTCGACAGCAGGATCTCGCGCTGCAGCTTCTTCACGCTCCAGCCGTCCTTCACGAAGCGGTCGGCCAGGTGGTCGAGCAGCTCGGGATGGGTGGGCTTCTGGCCGGCGCGGCCGAAGTCCTGCACGCTGGCGATGAGGCCCTTGTCGAAGTACTGGCTCCAGACCCGGTTCACGTACACCCGCGCCGTGAGCGGGTTGGCGGGCGAGGTGAGCCAGTTGACGAGGGCCGTGCGACGGCCCGAGGAGGTCGCGGTGGGCACGATCGTGATCGCCTGGCCGCCCGGGTTCCACAGCGCGGGCACGGCCGGCTGCACCTCGTCGGTCGGGCGCTCGTGGACGCCGCCGAAGCGCACGTAGGTGGGGGGTGCCACCTGGCCGAGCTCGGTGGCCGCGGTGAGGGTGGCCGAGCCCGCGCCGGGGCGCTGCTTGTCGAACTTCTTCAGCTCGGCGGCCAGCTGCTGGTACGCCTTCCACTTCTCCACGTTGGCGGGGTCGTGCTCGGGGCTGTCCTTGTCCTCGGCGCTGAGCTTGAGGTAAGCGGCGAGGTCGGTGGCCTCGGTGAACACGGCCTTGTGGCGCCAGTTGACCCAGCGGTCGAGCGGTGTCCACTCGGACTCGGGCTTGAAGAGGGCGTCGCGGCTGTCGGTGAGGTAGCGCTCCTTCTGGTACTGCACGCCCTTGTCGCGCACCGAAGCCAGGATGGCCTGCTGCTTCTCGCGGATGTCCTTCGTGGCCTGGCGGTACGCGGCCTGCGCCTGCTCGAACGCGAGGTCGGCCGGGCCCTTCTCGGCGAGCTTGGCGCGCTCGTCGAACACGGTGTTGGCGAAGAAGGCCTGCAGCTGGAAGTACTCCTTCTGGCTCACCTTGTCGGCCTTGTGGTTGTGGCAGCGCGCGCAGCCGACGGTCGCGGCCAGCACCGTCTCGCCGACCAGGTCGGTCATGTCCGTCTCGATCTGGTACTTGCGCTGCAGCAGGTCGCGCGAGTTGCTGTTGTCGGGGTAGCCCGCGAGGAAGCCGGTGGCGATGCGCGCCTCCTGGCTCGTGGGGTAGAGCTCGTCGCCGGCGATCTGCTCCTTGAGGAAGCGGTCGTAGGGCTTGTCGCTGTTGAAGGACTGGATCACGTAGTCGCGGTAGCGCCAGTTGTTGGGCCGCGTCTGGTCGCCCTGGAAGCCGGCGCTGTCGGCGTAGCGCGCCAGGTCCAGCCAGCGGCGCGCCTGCCGCTCGCCGTAGTGGTGGGAGGCGAGCAGCCGGTCGACCAGCTTCTCGTGCGCGGCCGGCGACTTGTCGTCGACGAAGGCCTGCACCTCCTCGGGCGTGGGCAGCAGCCCCCAGGCATCGAGCGTGGCGCGGCGGATGTAGGCGCGGCGGTCGGCCTCGGGCGCGGGCTCCAGCCCCGCCGCCTCCAGCTTGGCGAGCACGAAGTGGTCGATGGGCGTGCGCGCCCAGCCCTTGTGCCGGACCGCCGGCACCGCCGGCGCCTCGACCTGGCGGTAGGGCGACCAGGCCTTGGCCGAGGGGGCGGCGGCAGGCGAGGCGGCCGCGGGCGGGTCGTCCGCC
>Ga0068855_100011103_pt1 | contig 10872 bp, 9 predicted proteins | sample KBSCornC52_FD_66592 | JGI IMG/M metagenome (GOLD analysis project Ga0068855, IMG submission 66592) | Corn rhizosphere microbial communities from Kellogg Biological Station, Michigan, USA - KBS Corn C5-2 | ecosystem: Host-associated > Plants > Roots > Rhizosphere > Soil ... | reverse complement strand
GCTCATACCTAAAGACGATTTTATTACTCTTATTTCTGCTGACTCACAGGTAGCAAAACAAGTTATAAAACTAATAACACGCAATGTCCTTGACAAAGAAGAAAGTCTCCTGAATCTGGCATATAATTCATTACGCAAAAAAGTTGCATACCAGTTAATACAAGTGTTTGATAAATTCAATAACGGAACCGACAAAAACGCCATCACTCTTTCAAGAGAAACCCTGGCGCAGACTGCAGGTATTGCAACCGAATCTTTGATAAGAACACTTTCCGATTTTAAAAGCGAAAAACTGATAGATATGCAGGGCAGCTCTATAATCATTTTAAACGAAAATAAACTACGCAATCTGCCTTATTGATGTTTATGAGCTGTCAATCAAATTGTGAAGACAATTCCATTATAAGGTAATAATATAAATTGAGATAGATGTTCATTCAGCTATCCAGGCCTAAAAATGGTTCCATGTCGTCCCCGAAATGATGATTCCTTTCCTTTTTAAACCCACTATCATAATCATAATTAACATCGTGTCTTTTTATCAATGCTATCTTACTGAAGTCTTTTAGCTCGTCAACAAACTCAACATCACCACCGCCTTCCAATACTTTTTCAATAATATTATCTACTGCATCCCTCACAACCGGTTTATTACGTTGGAACTCTTCACTGAAGATTACCTCCCCGGTTTGTGTGATAAATGCGCCGCAATAAAAGTCTTTTTCAACTACCAGAAATTGTTTATGCTTCCTGCTTACCTGTATCCAAACATCATTGATCCCTTTGATAAGCTGTCCCTCATCTGCTGCAAGTTTCAGGCGATTCATAATATGCTTTTCTTTAACCTCTTTCCAGTTTGAAAGCTGAGACTCAAGCGCTTTAAGAAATTCACTTTCCGTTGCATCATCAAAATCACCATGTATGAACCCGGTAATATTTTTTCCATGTTTTGCCAGTTGCTGAAAATATCCGGCTGTTTTTTTGGGCGCCATAAGAAACAATGGCAGGGGATAAATTGAAAGAACGTTCGATAACTGAAGATCGATATAATGAAGAAATTTTTTTAGCGTTGTTTCTTTTACGGAATTCGCATCGGTGAAATTGCTTACTGGTTCCGGCAAATCTCTTTTTATTTGTTCTATTTTGTTTGAAAGGATTAATTGCATCTTATTACAAGTTGCTTCGTATAACCTTTCCATTTTACCACTAATGGTGAGAACCAAAAATTTAGGCTCGTCAATTTTATTCCGTACAATATCCCTGATTTCAAATGCACTGTCAACCACTACCTTTTCTTTCAATTCGATATTTACATAACATACTTTCTCAATTTCCGGCGATACATAAATAGCTACTGTTTTCTTATGAGTGTTAAAATCAAGACGCGCAATTACATCTTTTAATCTTTTAAAAACTGATTCTGCTATTTCATCCTGATACCTTTCGTTCAAATCGTGTCTGATTTTATCCGCCGCTTTTTTAAGGGAGTGCATTATTGCGGCTTTGGAATTCATCTTAGGCTCGAAGGGCATCATAATGGAAATACAAGGATTACATTTAACAGCCGTTAAACGCCGAATCGTCGTTTCACGTTTTTCAGCGAGCATATATTTAGATTTTGGGGTGAATAAATGAGTACAAAGGAAATATTCATGTGCTGACAAACTATTGACGTATGTCACCTCAAGCTTTGACATTGGTCATCTGATATGAGAAAATCAGCTCCTATTTTTGAGAAAACACACATAAGATGAAAAGTATGATTCTCTATAAAAGCAAGTATGGAGCAACCAAACAATATGCCGACTGGTTAGCCGAAAGCCTGGAACTTCCGGCAGAAGATGCCGACGAAGTGTCAAAAGATAAGATCAAAAACTATGACGTTGTGTTTATCGGCACATCCGTCTATTTTGGAAAATTTTTAAATGAACGGTGGCTGCGGCGAAAAACAAAAGAACTCAGCACTAAAAAGAAAATATTTCTGTTTATCGTTTGTGCATCGGCAGCTGATACCAACGAATGTAATGAGATTATAAGAAGCAACGTACCAATCGAAATTAAAGATAAGTGCGCATTTTATTTTTTACCCGGAAAGTTATTGCATCACCAGCTTTCTCTTTTCGACAGATTCATCCTGAGGGTAGCCGGTTTGTTTTTAAGAGATCCATTAAAAAAGCAGGCAATGCACAATGATTTAGACGAAGTGAAAAGAGAAAATCTAAATCCACTGATAATTGCATCAAAAGGCTTTCTGATTAAAGCGGCATAAAATCCCGGAATAACATGATGCCAGTCTTACAATTACCGCCATCAATTTAACTTATGATAATAGTAATTTTTGGATTACCCGGTTCAGGTAAAAGTTACCTCGCTCAACGTCTTTCGAAGATGCTGCATGCTGAGTATATCAACAGCGATGGGGTAAGAAAAGAACTTTTCCGATTTCCAACATATTCCCAACAGGAAAAAAAACAGGTTTATCATGAAATGCTCAAAAAAATATCTGACTCTGAGTATCGGAAAGATGTGGTGGTCGATGCAACATTTTCGGACGAGGTAATGCGCGAGGAATTTACAAGCAAAGTAAAGGATATCGCTACTGTATATTTTATTGAAATAACTGCTGATGAAGAATTAATAAAACTGCGGCTTGCCACGCCGCGAAGTGATAGTGATGCAGATTTTGAGGTGTACAAAAGACTAAGGAAAAACTGGTTGCCTTTCGAAGAACACCATTTGGTGTTGCGCTCAACAAATAACAACATTGAAGAAATGCTGGACGCTACCTGCGACTATATTTTTTCAAAGGAAATGAACGATCAAAATATCCGGCTACTTATTAATCAAAAAAACTTTCCGGTTAAAACGAATAAGGCAGATTTAATCGAAACACATATCTCATGGGTCATTATTTGCGATGAGTTTGTTTATAAGATCAAAAAGCCCGTTAAATATTCATTTCTTGATTATTCAACACTGGAAAAACGAAAATTCTTTTGTGAAAAAGAAGTGGCGCTTAACAGGAGATTGGCAACTGAAACTTATCTTGGTGTGACCACTGTGAAAAGGACGGCTTCAGAATTTTTTATTGACGGTTCTGCGGGAGAAATCATTGATTATGCAGTAACTATGCGCAAGCTTCCTGAAGAACGAAGGATGGATAAACTCCTTTTTCAAAACAAAGTTTCCGATCCTGATATTAAAAATCTTGCAGCAAAGATCAGCGCCTTTCACAAAACCGCCAATATCATTCACGGGAAAAACAATTGTTTATTGAAAGAACTTTTTGACGATATACTTACTCAAAAAACCTATTTGGAAAAATATTACAACTGCGCCACCTTAATTGACGATGTGATTAGTGCCTCAGATGACTTTTTTGCGATAAATGCTCGTTTACTGGAAGAAAGGGTTGCAGCTAATTTCATAAGAGACTGTCATGGTGACCTTCATTCCCGAAATATTTTTTTGTTGCCGGAGCCTGTTCCGTTCGATTGTATTGAATTTAATGATGAACTCCGGCAGATAGATGTATTGAATGAAATAGCTTTTCTGTGTATGGACCTGGATGCTTTTGAAAGATATGATTTATCAGAACTGTTTTTTAATGAATACAACCGGTTGTTTCCCATTGTAAATACTGAAGAAGAACGAAACTTATTTATTTTTTACAAAGCCTATCGGGCGAACATTCGTGCTAAAGTTAACAGCTTAAGGGCGCAAGACGCAAACAATGAAAACGAAAAAAGAAAAGCGCTGGATAACGTTCACAAATATCTTTTGCTAATGAACAATTACATTACGATGATTACCGCGCGGGTTGTTTGAATTCTGTTTAAAATTTCACGGTAAATTCCGTTCCTTGGTTTATGATGCTCTTCACATTTATTGTTCCTCCTAACAGTTCAACGTATCTTTTTACGATATGCAAGCCGAGGCCTGTTCCCTTGATAGCGCCTGTATTTGAAGCTCTGAAGAAACGTTCGAACAAATGTTTCTGATCTTCCGGAGAAATCCCGATTCCATTGTCTTTAACTCTTAAAGTAATTGTGTTATTTTCGACACTTGTGTCAAATAAAATCGAGCTGTTTTCCGGGGAATATTTAATGGCGTTTGAGAGTAAGTTGGTTAGAATATGATTCAAGAATCCTCCATCAAGACAAACATTGTCGCTTCCCATATGGCAATATTTTATGGTCTGACCGGTTTTCAGCTCTGAATTAAATTTCAAGCGGATATTTTCTGCCAATTGCCGGATATTAAATGTTTCATTTTTAACGGATACTTTTCCTTCTTCAATTTTTTCAAGCGAAAGAAATTCCTCAAGTGTGGCTACCAGTTCGTTTACTGCCGATTTAATGCGATGAATATGTTTGTCGCGCTTATCCTGGGTTTCAGTGGTTTTATAAAATTCCAGTAAGGAAACAGAAGAAAGGATTGTGCTTAGCGGTGTGCGGAATTCATGTGAAGCCATCGAAACAAAATTTGACTTCATCTTGTTCAACTCTTTTTCTTTTTCCAACGCCTGGTAGCTTTTTTCTTCGGCTTTTTTGTGCCATGTAAAATCTCGTGTCACTTTTATAAATCCTTTTACCTCCCCGCTATCATCGTAAGTGGCAGTTATTAAAACATCAGCCCAAAACATACTTCCATCTTTTCGTACGCGCCAACCCTCTGTTTCCAAGCTGCCATGTTCAGCAGCAAGCTGCAGATTACGCTCCGGCTCTCCCTTGGTGACCGCTTCAGGCGGATAAAACATTGAAATATGTTTGCCAATGACTTCGTCAGTTGTGTACCCTTTTATTTTATGAGCGCCTTCATGCCAGTTCAGTATCGTACCATCTTTATCAACCATAAAAATCGCAAGGTCTTTTGTGCCGTTAATTAATGTGCGAAACCTGTTTTCGCTCTCAACCAGTTTCCTTTCTGTTTTTTGCCTTCTTCTAAAATGGTAAAATAGGAGCATAAACGAACTTATCAACAAAATCAACATTAAAATATTTGACAAAACAAAAATCCTTTTTGTTAAATCGACAGTTTTAAAAAGTTCCGCTCTTCTTTCCGCAAGCAAACTATTAGCTTCTGCCTTAATTAACTGAAGTTTCTGACTAATAGCACTATGGGCTTTCGGCGCCTGTACAATATCTATCTGGTTCAAATCATTTCCGGGTATTGCTTCAGACTGAATTGACTTATTAGTTAAGGTGAGGAGCTGTGTTACTTGCTCTTGAAGCTTTTGCGCATTTTTATTTGTAATGCTATCGTCCTTAATAACGTTTACCAAACGGTTCGCCTTTTTTTGCAATGAGTGCCGAATCGAAATAGCGGAATAATATGAATTTGAATCCGCTGTTAAAGTATAGTTCCGGCTTTCCCATTCCAAGTTTTGCGCCAGAAGCGACATGCTATCCGTACTTTCAATAATATTTCGTGTATGGGATACCATTGAGAAACCATTGTTGAATGTTTGATTATAGTGATTAAATAAAGCGCCAAGGACTATAAGGCCACCTATTAAAACGATATAAAATGATACGAGCACTGTAAAGAAAACAGAATAATTATTATAACCAGTTGTTGAACGCCGCCTCATTTTTGGAGATTAGGGGTAAAAGACCACACAAGCAATTCTAAAGACAATTCCACAGTTCAATTTTCGGCAAGTCACTTTTGTTTTGCATCATAAAGGTAGGGTATAATAGGAAATTACGGTAAACATTGAAGCGCCAGTAGCAAGAAAGTAACGTAAATAAGAATTACCAGTACAATGCACAAAAACATGCGAATAGCAGCGATGAATATTAAAGTAAGGCAACGCCTAACCTGATTTCTTTTTTGCAAAACGAGTGCAAAAAAAGAGACGGCCATGGCCGCTGCCAACTATTGATGGAACGCTATTTCGTTTTACATTTAGTAAGCAAATTCTATCTCTTCTATTTCAAGATTATTTTTTACACTGCCCACGCCGCGCGAAAAAGCTGACTGATCACAATCCCTAAAATAATTTTTGTCTGGGCTAATGATTGAATCAGAACAGCCATTATTGACAAAACTCATCTGGAAGATTGATCACTATCACTGGAAAACATGGCATCGGAAAATATTTTTGTTGGAAAATATTTTTAATCTAAAACAAATTTTATGTCGAAAAATGCATTAACCAGGACAACAAACCTGATGCCTTCATTCTTCAATGATTTTTTTAAGCCATCGAATGACTGGCTTGACAATGGCTTTGAAAAGACACTTTCTGTCCCCGCAGTAAACATTTCGGAAAAAGATGAAACCTATAATGTTTCTGTAGCAGCGCCCGGTATGAAAAAAGATGATTTTAAGATTGACCTGGACGGTGATGTTCTTACCATCAGTGGAGAACAAGAAAAAACGAACGAAAACCAGGATGAACGCTACAATCGCAGGGAATATAATTATTCTTCTTTCTGCCGTTCATTCACCCTCCCGGAAGAAGTAAAGCGTGATGAGATTGAGGCCAGATATGAAGATGGGGTTTTGAACATTGTATTGCCAAAAAATGAATCTGCCAAAAAAATAACGAAGTCCATTTCAGTAAAATAATCATGGAGGGATCTTTGGTTTCTACCCCCCGTGAGCGTGTCGGGGGTTTTTATTTAAAAATATATTGAATGATGCGTTTTCTAATCCTTTTTGTTTTTTTCCTGGCAAGCATTAATTCTTTACAGGCGCAGAATGTTAAAGACAGATTACGTTACCCTGAAATGGTATCTGCATTTTATTCCGGGATAAATAAAAGAAATTTTTGGACCGGAGATACATCATCTGCGAGGCTTAGACAGGAATTTTTGCAAGTGCTGGATAGTGCTGATAATTGGGCGCTTTCTGCCCTCGATTATCATTATACCGAATTGCAAAAACTGGCAGAAGTTTGCCGGGAGGAAACCGATTCGAATGCGGTTAACCGTTGCGAGCAATTATTTACAGATGCAGCCATTTCTTTTTTTAAGGATATATATAAAGGAAATGATAATAAAGCAGGGTATGATGAGATATCTTTAAAATATTCGGAAACCAGCGACAGGATGATACTAAATAACCTTGTTGCTGTAGGTGGTAGGAAAAACATACTGGAAGTAGTCAATAGCCTGGAACCCACGAATCCGGAATATTCGATTTTCAAATGCGCGTATCAACAAGCGGCCAGCATTCATTCAGATTACAAAAAGTTACAGCTAAAACGTACACTCAATTATATGCGATGGATTAATCACTTTAGATTTCCAAACTATATAGTTGTAAACATTCCTGCTGCAGAGCTAAGGTATTACCGGTATGATACAATAGCGTTAAGAATGAAAGCCATTGTTGGCAAGCCTTCCACGCCCACGCCGCGGTTTAGCGCTTATTGTAATAAAGTAATTTTGTATCCCTATTGGAATGTGCCGGCATCAATTGCAAAAAAGGAATTACTGCCGCTTTTTAAAAAGGATCCATCCCAGGTAGATGCAATGAATATGCAGATAGTAAATAGTCGTGGAAATGTAGTGAGTGCTTCATCGCTAAACTGGTCTTCGTTCAGCCGGTATTACTTCCCGTACAACTTGCGCCAGTCAACCGGTTGTGACAATGCACTCGGTGTAATGAAATTTAACCTTACCGACCCTTTTAATGTTTACATGCATGATACCAATAATAAATCCACGTTTAATTCACCAAAACGATTTTACAGCCACGGCTGCATCCGTATCGAAAAACCGCTTGAACTGGCCAATTATATTTTACCTAAACCGGTAGATTCATCGTTTTTGCAGGCTTGTTTAAAAAATCAAAAGCCCATAGAACTCAATCTCGTGCAAGTGGTTCCGGTTTTTGTTATTTATAGCACTGCCGGTATTGATGCAAACGGCAGGGTGATTTATTATGATGATATTTATGGTCTTTTAAAAAGATAATCAGCAAGCCAACATTTAGCTCATCTTTTATTTCATATAATCCTGCATTACCTTATAGAGTGCTGTCGCATCAACAAGCCTGCACAGTTGTGTGCCTTCATTCAAAGTGGCCGCGGTACCACAGGCGACACCATATCTTACCGCTTCCCGGATGCTTTTGCCCGCGGATAAATACATGACGATACCTGCGAGCATGCTATCGCCTGCACCAACGGTGCTTTTACGTTTTACAGGTGGCGCCATAAATTGTTCAGTAATGTCGGCTGTAACAAGCAATGCACCTGCAGCACCCATTGAAACAACAAGCGCTTCACAAATATTTTTTTTGATAACGCTTCTTGCTGCTATTGTGATTTCATCACCTTGTAATTCTTCACAGCCTGCGAGCATGCTTAATTCATTGAGGTTTGGCTTAAGAATAAAGGCGTTTTTTACGGGATAAGCGTTCAGAGTTTCAGCGGGGATATCAATAATAAGTTTCGCATGTTTTTGTTTGGCAATTCGGGCTATCCGCTCAAATATGTCTTGTGGAAACCCGGGCTGCATGCTTCCGCTTACAACCAGGTAATCTATTGCCTGCTGATTTTCCAGGCATGTAAGGATGCGCTGCCAATGGCATTCTTCCACAGGGCTACCGGGTGTTATAAAACGATATTGAAGATTTGTGGCTTTATCTACGATCATTATATTCTCTCTTGTATCAATCCCTGTATCAATCGTCGTGGTTCTTATCAATTCCGCCTTTAGCAGATTTTGGAGAACAATGCCTGTATATCCGCCGGCCAGATAAACGGCCAAAGGCTCTCCTCCCAATTTCTTTGCCGCTCTCGCCACATTAATACCTCCGCCACCGGCTTCGTTTTTGAATGACTCGCACCGAAGCTTTTTATCGGGCAACAACTTATCGACAGCACTGCTTTTGTCAATGCATGGATTGAAAGTGACGGTAATAATCGAAGTCATAATGGTAGTCTTCGGCTTTTAATGGTTTAAAATAATTCACCCTGATAGATCTCTTTACTTAGAACATTTAACTCCTGCCGTGTCTTTTCCCTGATATCATTTTTTCGAGCCAACAGTGATTTTTGAAAAACAGATAAAAGGTTTTTTTCCTTTTCATCATGAATTTTGGCTAAATATTCTGGCTGCATTAACTCTAGTCCGCAACAAATATTTTTAAACTCTTCCAATGCCTGGACAATCGTTTGTAACCCGTCCTTGCTTAAAATTGCACCCCAAAATAATGATTCAACATTTAGATAATCCCAGAGGTATAACAAATCCCGCAATATGCTAAGGGCCGCATGAATTTGAGTCTCATGGTGTAAAGCATTAATGGCGGCAAGGTTTTGAAGGTGCGATAGTGAAAACTTCCTGATTTGTGAAGCATGAATTTTCCGAGGCATCCGCTTTATTACCTCGTCTTTTACCCGGTCAAAATTGTTGTCTTCCATCAAACTTGCCGCCTCACCCTGCCAGTATTTCTTTTTCATATTCAACAATTTCAGGTATTCATAGGGCTGGTCGGCCATATAGGTTGTAATGTACTGAAACGTGCGGTGTTCTTGTAATTGAATGTTTTGTATTACCCTGACATAGCGTGTAAATATTTTCAGCAAGGGGGGAATAACTGCTTTTTGCGATTCCTCTTCTTCGTTTAGATAAGCCATACGCAGAAAAGCCGTTAGCTTTCTGACTTCCAGCATGAATTCATCAATATTGCGGTGATTAAATTCTTTAAGAATTTTGGGCAGTAATCTGTTGATTTCTTTCAATTTGTCTTCAATTACGGCAGACATATCCTTGTGATTCATACAAAATATTTAGACTGGTAACCGTACTGATTTTTCAGCGAGGTTAATGTTTTCAATTCCTTTGAGCAAAGCATCCGCGTTAAAGGAAATACTGTTGATGCCCTGTTTGACAAGAAACTGTGCAAACTTCGGAAAGTCACTTGGCGCCTGTCCACACAAGCCAATGTGTGCCCCACATGCACTGGCTTTTTTAATAGCCATGCTTATCATTTCTTCGGCAGCCTCATTTTGTTCATTGAAAATAGATGCAATGAGTGTTGAATCTCTGTCAACCCCCAATGTAAGTTGGGTTAAATCATTTGAGCCGATAGAAAATCCGTCAAATATTTCAGCAAAATGCTCGAGCAGCAATACGTTAGAAGGAATCTCGGTCATCACATAAATTTCAAGCGTATTGTCTTTATCTCTGTTTAAACCAAATTCTTTCATCACGTGAACCACCTTTCTTCCCTCATCAACTGTTCTGCAAAAAGGAATCATTACTTTTAAATTATTCAATCCCATTTCTTCCCGAACTTTTTTTACAGCTGCGCATTCAAGCATAAACCCTTCCTTATATAAATCGTTATAATACCTTGAAGCGCCCCTGAATCCCAACATCGGGTTTTCTTCTTCAGGTTCAAATTGTTTGCCCCCTACCAGGTTGGCATATTCATTTGTTTTAAAATCGCTCATTCGGACAATCACATCTTTGGGATAAAAGGCCGCGGCGATTGTAGCAATTCCCTGCGAGAGCCGGTCAACAAAAAATTCTTTTTTATCAGCATAACCGCGGGTTAGCTCATTAATTTTTTTTCTGGCAGCTTTATCTTTTACCGCCTCAAAATTCACAAGTGCCATTGGGTGTGCCTGAATAAAATGCGTGATGATAAATTCGAGACGCAAAAGACCCACACCGTCATTAGGATAAAATGATAATTGAAATGCTTTGTCAGGGTCAGCCAATATCAGCATGACTTCCGTTGCTTCCGGTTTGGTAATTTTAGACATGTCTACTTCATTTTTAATGAAGTTCAACTTCCCTTCATACACAAAGCCTGTGCTTCCTTCGCAGCAGCTTACCGTAATCATTTGGCCATCTTTAATTTTTGTCGTTGCATCGTTACAGCCAACAATGGCGGGCACTCCCT
>Ga0068855_100011102_pt1 | contig 10872 bp, 13 predicted proteins | sample KBSCornC52_FD_66592 | JGI IMG/M metagenome (GOLD analysis project Ga0068855, IMG submission 66592) | Corn rhizosphere microbial communities from Kellogg Biological Station, Michigan, USA - KBS Corn C5-2 | ecosystem: Host-associated > Plants > Roots > Rhizosphere > Soil ... | reverse complement strand
CAGACTCTGACAACGGCTTATGACCCCGCGGCCGCTCTCGGTCATTTTGTTAGGTGTCCTCGCAGTGCTGATTTTGGGTTACGGACTTTTTGAAGCGCGTAAAATAATAGAGGGTCCGGTGGTAACTATTACCAGCCCCGCAAACGGCAGCGCTACCTCGTCAACTGGCATTGTAATTGCGGGCATGGCGCAAAATATATCGTTTCTCACTATTAATGATCGTCCTTCTTACACCGACCAGGCTGGCGCTTACAGCGAAACAGTGTCTTTGCCGCCCGGTCCAAGCATTATTACGGTTGCCGCAGTAGACCGTTTTGGCCGGCGTACACAAAAATCCGTAAGCATAAACGTGCTCAACTATTGCCCTGTTTGAAAAAGTGTTTACTAGTGTATAAAAAATACACAAGTTTCTTTTCTTTTAAATTAACAGGTGTACCCTTCACTGTAGTTTACATATTAGCAGGTTACTTTTATACATATGGCACTCAAAGCAAAAGCGAAAGAAAAGAAGCCGGAAAAGTCTATGGGTACGCGCGATCAAAGCGCGATAGATGCCGCGATCCGCGAAATTAAAACCAAATTCGGCGACGAAGCAATAATGAAATTGGGCGAACAGCCCAAAGTTGATGTAGATGTAGTCCCCTCTGGTTCCATTGGTCTCGACTGGGCGCTTGGCATCGGCGGCTACCCGCGCGGCCGCATTATGGAAATATTCGGTCCGGAATCATCCGGCAAGACTACACTCACGTTGCACGCCATTGCCGAAGCGCAAAAGAAAGGCGGCGTCTGCGCGTTTATTGACGCCGAACATGCACTAGACCCTGAGTATGCCAAAAAGATCGGCGTAAAGCTCGACGAACTTCTTATTTCGCAGCCAGACACCGGCGAGCAGGCTTTAGAGATTGTTGAATCGCTTGTGCGCTCGGGCAAAGTCGACATTGTCGTTATAGATTCCGTTGCCGCACTTACGCCAAAAGACGAAATTGAGGGCGACATGGGCAGCTACCAAGTTGGCAAGCAAGCAAGGTTGATGTCGCAGGCTTTGCGCAAACTAACTGCCATTACCGCAAAATCAAAAACCATTGTTATCTTTATTAACCAGATCCGCATGCAGATCGGCGTGATGTTTGGCAATCCCGAAACGACGACCGGCGGTAAAGCACTCAAATTCTACACGAGTGTAAGGCTCGATATCCGCCGCATTGCACAAATTAAGAAAGGCGAAGAAGTTGTAGGAGGTCGGCACAGAGTCAAGGTAGTTAAAAATAAAGTTGCTGCCCCGTTCCGCGTAACTGAGTTTGACCTTCTTTACAACGAAGGTATCAGCCGCGAAGGCGAGCTAATCGCGCTCGGCGAAAAACTCGGCGTTATACAAAAAAGCGGATCGTCATACAGCTATGGCGAAGAAAAGCTCGGCCGCGGCTACGACGCAACCCGTACCTACCTGCGCGAAAACAAAAAAACTGCCAACGAGATACTCAAAGGTATTCGCGCAGGCCTCTCTGATACTGCCAACACCAAGCTCACCACCGGCCGGCCGGAGTCTGCTGACGACAGCAGAGAGTAATTAGAACGAAAATTGCTGATGCCTGTCAGGCAACGCGCGAACTATATCTCTTGCGAGCATAGCCAACGCTAGGGCTGCCACAACAAGCGCCACTTGCACGCCAAGATGCGCGTGTTCGAGCGCGTACACTGCAAAGTTAGCAGTTGAACCGAAACCAGACTTTTCGACCACCGTAAAGTTATCAAATACCCGCGCAACCCAGGCAAAACGCCCAATAGCCCAGATAGAAAGAATAAGAGTGTACAACTTAAGTGCCGTGGTACCTGTAAGCGAACGCACCGTGTAAATTGCGCCCACATTGGCCATGACTCTTTGTTCGACCTTGCGGTTGGTATTGTTTAGCATACGTATATTGTTACTCGCCCGTTGTCCCTAAAGTTTCAGCCACCCGCTTAAATTCCTGCTTGGCGCGGTGCACGCGAGTTTTGATAGCCCCTACCGACACGCCTTCGACTTTGGCAATTTCTTCTTGCGACTTCCCTTCCAAAAAGAAACTCGAAAGCGCTTTGGCAAACACGTCCGGCATGCGGTTTAAGACTGACGCAACGTAGTCTGACAATTCTTTCTTTTCAAACTGCCGCAGGTTTTTGTCGGGTATCAAAGCCCAGATCTCGTCATCAAGCTCTGCAGTACGCTGGCCTATTTTTTTACGGCGTGCATAGTGCGTCAGCGCGGTGTTAACGAGTATGCGGTATCCCCACGATGAAAAAGTTGCTCCTTCCTGCGGCGTAAATTTGCCCGCGTTGAGATATATTTTGGTAAAGGCTTCTTGTACGATATCTTCGGCCGCCACTTCGTCGCGTACGATACTCATGGCTTTACGCATAAAAGGCGCCTCGTACTTGCGCACGATTAAAGCGAACAGTGACGGATGCTTCTGTGAAAGACTCAGAATTTCCTCGTCACTCTTCCCTTCTCCCCTCTCTTCGAGAGATAAGTACCCCATGGCCACAGAATATAGCATTTGCTAGGTATTACAACTAGCTCTTGAATATAAACGTTACTTTCGGTACTCTAATACAAGTAGAGCGTTCCTGTATAAATTGAAAGAGGGAGAAGAAGGATGGCCTGTGGCGCAAGTTTTTACGAGGACGATCCACTTAAAGACAAGCAGCGGGAGGAAAATCGACTTAAGCGCGACAAGGAAAACGCCGACAAGATCGTTAAATTCTTTGCCAAAGCCGGCTTGGAAAGCATTGCTATACAGCGTATCGGCGGCGACCAGACGCACGAAGTCAAGAAAATTTTCGTAACGAAGAGTGAGAACATTCTGACCATACTACACCGGGGATACAAGATTTCGGTCGCATGCGACCCGATACGTTGGGCGCTTGAGCTTGAGCGTTGGCGCAGTTGCAATATGACGCACGCGCGGATCGTTCGCCAAGATCACTGACCGCTTTTGTTTTGCGCACTACAAGCCGCGCAACCTACGTAACAGGTTGCGCGGTTTTTTCTTTTTAGGTACTATGGTGCCAACGCCCTTCGGGGCAATTTATATTAATATGGCAATGCTTGAATACAACGAGATACTCCCCAAGCGAGTGATACTCCTCGACGGCGAGCCGTACGAGGTTTTAGACGCGCACGTCTTCCGCAAACAGCAGCGCAAACCAGTTAACCAAACCAAGCTACGTCATCTTATTACTAGCAAAGTAACCGAGCAGGCCTTCCATGTATCCGAGAAGGTTGCAGAGGCCGACCTTTCGACTAAAAACGTAAAGTATCTCTACCAGAACCGCGGCGAGTGGTGGTTTAGCGACGAAAAAAACGCGAGCGACCGCTTTAAGCTTGACGAAGGTACGGTTGGCCAGGGTGGTCAGTTTTTAAAGGCCAACTCGATAGTCGAAGCTCTTATTTTTGATGAGAAAGTAATCGGCCTCAAACTTCCTATTAAAGTAGATCTTAAAGTGACCGACGCACCGCCTGCTGTTAAAGGCAACACTGCCCAGGGCGGTTCCAAACAGATAACGCTCGAAACGGGCGCTACTCTCTTTGTACCGATGTTTATCAACGAAGGAGACGTCATCCGCATCAACACCGAGCTTGGCGAGTACGTCGAGCGCGCCGACAAAAACTAATACAAAAAATCCCCGCTTATAGCGGGGATTTTTTGTTAGCGGACAATGTAAGGAATGAGTGCCATAAAGCGTGCGCGCTTTATCGCTTGCGCAAGCGCGCGCTGGCCGTTAGCCGTAAGGCTCGTGCGGCGGCGCGGCATGATTTTGCCGTGCGGATTGAGAAACTTCTTAAGTGTTTCGGTGTCCTTATAGTCGAACTGCTGTATCTGACCGGGTACGAATTCTTTTGCCATGGTAATTTTATGCAAGCTTCTAGTTATAGCTTTCTAACAAATTAGAAAGGGATGTCATCGGGATTAATGTCCTCTGCAGGATAGTCTATCGCGTCGTCTTTAGGTGCTTTTTGCGGCGCCTCAGCATCCGACACATTGCTGTAGTCCGTTTGCGAACCGCCAGCGTTGCCGCCGCCCGATGAGCGCGGGCCAAACTGTACTGTATCGGCAACAATCTCGGTCCGGTACTGCTTTTGACCGTCTTTGTCCCATGAGCGAGTCTGCAAGCGGCCTTCGACATACGCAGCGCTGCCCTTTTTAAGGTACTGCGCAACTGTTTCAGCCTGGCGGCCAAAGACCACGACATTGTGGTAGCTGACTTCCTCGGCACGCGAGCCATCCGCTTTTTTATATACGCGATTGGTCGCAATACTGAAGGAAGTTACCGAGCCGCCATTAGGCAATGACCGCATTTCTGGATCGCGCGTAAGGTTGCCATAAACAAAAGCCTTGTTGAGGTACATAGTGCTTTACGATACGAGCGCGTCTAGGCTCTTATTAAGTTCCTCTTCGGATACTTCGCCCTTCTCTTCGACTACTGTTTCGGGCTTGTGGATCGTTTCGCCTTCGAGGCGGTCCGACGTAAAGACGGCGCGGCGCGGCGTCACGTCTTCGCGCACGGTCTCAATTAAGAGATGGCGCAGCACGTTGCGGTTAGCGCGGAGCCCGGCCTCTACTGCAGGGATAGCCTCTTTGTCGATTGCAAACTTGATAAAACCAAAGTACGACTCGGCATACTTCTCGCGGCGGCCGGCAGCCGAACGCTCGATAACGTAGGAAAGTCTAAACTTTGTAGGGACCTCTGAACGAATAATTTCTGCGCCCCCAAGGAGTGCACGCACCTTATCAGCTTCAGCCGCTACATCATCCTGTGCAATGGTTGGCACAAGGTGATACCCGATCTCGTAGACCGGACGGCTGTCGCCTGAGGTGGCGTTGTTCGCTTGGGATAGCTCCGACGCAGCGGAGCGCGATTCATCTGCCATGGAGGCACTTTACCACACGTACCATTACTGGGCAAGGTTAAAGATCTTGCGGGCGTTTTCGACTATTTGCGCTGCAATTTCATCGAGCGACTCTTCTTTAATGAGAGCGATTTTAGCGGCCACATGCTCAACGTACAAGGGCTCGTTGCGTTTGCCCCTAAAGGGTACCGGTGCAGCAAAGGGCGAGTCAGTCTCGGCCAAAATTCTATCGAGCGGCGTAACTTCTATCGAGTCGTCATACATGTCGGTGTAGGTAACAGGCCCAGGAAATGACAGGTAGCAGCCCAAGTCGAGATATTTTTGTGCAAGCTCGCCAGACACCGTACAGAAGTGAATGATCACTTTTAAATTTGGATGATTACTCATGTAGTCGTCCAAAATATCAAGCATGTCCTCATGCGCATCGCGGCAATGAACGATAAGGGGCTTAGCGACCGTGAGCGCAAGCTCAATCTGCGCCTCAAAACGGACGCGCTGCATTGCTTTTTCGGCGTCACTGGTGCCGCGCGAGTAATCAAGTCCACACTCACCTATTGCAACAACTTTGGAATTACGCGCCAATACTTCGTAGCGAGCTGCATCAAACTTTTCGCTTAAGTTGTCGTGCGGATGCAGCCCCACGGCAGCCCATAAAAAGTCCCGGCTAGCAACAAGATCAACCGCTGCTTTACTTGTCGTATAGTCAACACCGATAACAATGCCGCCCGTCTGCGCTTCTTTCATTCTAGTTAGCACCGCTTCCCTATCCGCATCAAATTGCGGTATCTGCAAATGGCAATGTGCGTCAAAAAACTTCATACCTAATCTTTACGCAGAAATAGGTTAGCCGGTTTCTTATTTTCAGTCACTGCATCTTTGATTGCTTTGCTGGTCGCAGGCATAAAGGGCTCCAGCAACACAGCAATGCCGTACAATTCTTGTGCGAGCGCAGCAATAAGTTCTTTCCCTTCTTCTGGGTTGGACTTAATCACCTTAAACGGCTCTGTGTCAGTAATCTGCTGGTCGAGCAATTTAATGCGCTCCCATACAAACTCAAGCGTTTTATTTGTTTCAAAAGCCTCAAGCGCATCGGTGTATTCTTGCGGAAATCCTGCAAACTCTGGCCGTGTACCCTGTTCCAAATTATCTTCAGCCAACTTCATAATACGCGCGACCAAGTTGCCGAGACCGTTGGCCAAGTCGGCGTTGTAGGCGTCTTTAAAACGCTCAAGCGTAAAGTCGCTGTCTTCAAACGGGTGCACGTGGCGACTTAAAAAGTAACGCACGGCATCAGTGCCATACTCGTCAACAAGTGAAAATGGCTCAATGACATTGCCGAGAGACTTTGACATTTTTTGTCCGCCCGAAGTGATAAAGCCGTGATATACCACTTCTTTAGTTGTGGGGAGTTTTGCCGACATAAGCATAGCCTGCCACATGACAGACTGAAAGCGCACTTGGTCTTTGCCCGCAACTTGCACCGTAAACCCATCTTCCCAAAACTTTTTAAAGTTGCCTTCCGTGTCATTTGGCCAACCCAATGTCGAGATGTAGTTTGTGAGCGCATCAAACCACACATACATAACTTGCGATGCATCACCAGGCACCGGTATGCCCCAGCTCATGCGCGCCTTTTCGCGCGAAACACTAAAGTCTTCCAATCCCCCTTCAACAAATTGAATAGCCTCATCGCGCCTCCAGAGCGGCAAAACGTTGTTATTATGCTTTAAGTATTCCAATAGTTTGTCCTGGTAGGCACTCAATTTAAAGAAATAGTTTTCTTCTTCGATCTCAATCGGGTCCATGTTCGGATGATTGGGACAACGCCCGTTTACCAAATCCGACTCTTTTATAAATGCTTCGTCGCCCACGCAATAGAGTCCTTTGTATTTCTTTTTATAAATATCTCCTGCCTCCAAACAGCGCTTCCATATCTCCTGTGCCGCTTCGATATGTCTGGGATCAGTTGTGCGGATAAAAGCATCGTTTGAAAGACCAAGGGCGTTTTTTAGTTTTGAAAACTGCCCCGCATAGTAATCAACATACTCCTGCACATCTTTGCCCTCTTCTTGCGCTTTTTGGAATATTTTTTGCCCGTGCTCATCAGAGCCCGTGTTAAAGAACACTTCCCTGCCCATAAGCCGCTGGTAGCGCGCAATAGCATCAGCATTCACGATTTCAAGCGCAAAACCAATATGAGGATCTGCGTTTACATACGGAAGAGTCGTCGTTATGTAGAAAGGATTTTTATGGCCCATTGATTTCTCAAATTACTGCGCTTCGCCGTCGGACGCAAGACCTTCGCGCGCCATGGCGCGGCGCTTGCGCGTATCGATATCACCCACCATTTCTTGCACTGCACCTGCAAGCGGGACTGCGAGAAGCGCTCCCAAAAAGCCAAAGAGCTGGAAGCCTATCAAAAGCGCCAGAATAACCAGCAAAGGCGGCACGCCAACTACTTTTTTAACCACCACCGGGTAGATAAGATTAGCTTCAAACTGCTGGACGATTATATAGAGTATCGCAACAAAGACAGCGCCCTTCAGGCCCATAAACACGTACGCGACACCGATAGCGGGGATTGCTGCGAGTATTTGACCAAAGACCGGAATAAGCTCAAACACTGCCGCAAGCACCGCCAAAAGAAGCGGGTGCGGCACACCGAGTATAAACAAGCCAAGAAACAGCAGTACGCCGATAATAAGCGCGAGCATGAGTTGTCCTTGCATCCATTTGCCTATTTTGTCTTGCGAGCGCTTCCAAAGACTCAGTACGTACCCCTCGTAATCAATCGGCGTTACGATGCGCAAAAAGTCATCGACACCAGTTTCTTGTACGCAAAAGTAAAACGAAAACACCACCACCAGCACAAACGAAGTCAGCCCGCCGAAAAATGCCGAGAGTGTTGAAAACACGCCGCCGGTCGTCGCGGTAATAGTCGACGAAAGGTTGTTAAGTAAATCGGCCGAGGTAAACGATGGTACACCCAAAGGCAAAAAGCTCGATGCTTGCGAAAGGTTAAGGCCGGATATCGCCTGCGGCAGCTGGCTTAAAAAGTTTGCAGCGTCAGAAAGTACCGGCGGCAAGAAGAAAAAGAGCACGCTGAAAAAAATGACGCCAATGAGTAGATACGTCAAAATAATGGCAAAGATGCGCGGTATGTGATTGCGTATAAAAAACTGTATGCCTGGCTCCATCGCCGACGCAATGACAATGGCGGTTACCACCACAAGTACCGTTTCGCGCAGATACCATAGTACAATAAGCAACAACACAAAAAGGATCGCTTTAATAAAGCTCCCCGTCTCAACATTGACGTTTATGTGACGCGGCATATAAAGGCACTATACCACATTAGCCATGGATTTCTTTGAGGAGTTTTGCCGCCAAATCTTTGATAGCCACCCGCTCTTGGGCACCCGTGTCGCGGCTGCGCACGGTAACGGTGCCTTCGAATTCTGGCTTCTCGCCTAACGTGTCAAAATCAATGGTAATGCACCACGGCGTACCAATTTCATCCTGGCGACGGTAGCGTTTGCCAATGTTGCCGTTGTCGTCCCACATAATCTGCGGGATATCTTTTTTAAGCATCGTGTATACCTCGCGCGCTTTTGCAACGAGCTCGGGCTTGTTTTTAAGGAGCGGAAACACCGCGGCTTTGATAGGTGCCAAATGCGGCGGAAACTTCAGATACGTGCGTGGTTCACCGCCTAACTCATCTTCGGTAAATGCCTTTACTAAAGTAGCGAGCACGTGGCGCCCAAGCCCGAAAGTGGGTTCAAGCACGTGCGGCACAAATTTTTCGTTAGTGTTCGGGTCAAGATACTGCAGATCGGCGCCGCTTTTTTCTATATGATTTTTAAGATCAAAATCGGTGCGATACGCTAACCCTCCTATTTCATCGAACTTATGCGGATATTTAAAATGAAAGTCCACCGTGCGTTTTGAGTAATGCGCGCGTTCGCCATCAGGGATTTCAACTTGGCGGACATCATCCTCACCAAAACCCAACAACTTAAACCAGCCCATCATTTGGTTTTGCCAATACTCAAATTTTTCTTGCCAGGTTTTTTCTTCGATAAAGTATTCGAACTCCATGATCTCGAGCTCGCGTACACGGAAGATAAAATCGCGCGGGGCGATTTCGTTGCGGAAATTCCGCCCGATCTGTGCAATACCAAACGGCAGTTTGGGATGATAGCTATCGATTATATTCTTAAAATTTACGAACATCCCCTGCGCGGTTTCGGGACGCAAATATACCGTTGTGTCAGTGCCGTCGACCGAGCCAACCGATGTTTTAAACATCATATTAAATTGCTGCGGGGTCGAAAGCTCATTGCCGTCGGGGCTTTTAATTTTTTTATCCTTAATGATCTGCCCCATTTCCTCTAGCGACATGCCGGCTGGGTCAATGCCGTTTTCTTCAAGAAGATGGTCGAGGCGATATCGTTTTTTGGTTTTGCTATCAGACACAAGCGGATCATTAAAACCGCCCACATGTCCTGACGCCTCCCATACTTTTGGATTCATCAAAATTGCCGAATCGATGCCAAACATATCATCACGCGAATCAACAAAGTAGCGCCACCACAGGTTTTCAATATTCTTCTTTAAAGCAACGCCCAAAGGCCCGTAGTCCCACGTGCCGGCAAGGCCGCCGTAAATTTCGGAACCTTGATAAATAAATCCGCGCCGCTTGGTGAGCGACACAATTTTCTCCATTAATTCGTTTTGTTTGTCTGCCATTTTTTATTGCGATGCGACGATGTCCATGCCGCTCTGGAAGCCCTGCTCGCTGAGTGCGGTCGTAACCGGGTTTGCATCGGCCTCGACTGCAACGTTGGCGTAGCGGTCCTGGCCTTTGAGGGTCACATTGCCGGTAAGCGCTGGCGCAGTGCCGATTTGGCTCGCGCTCGGAGTGAGCACCACTTCGAAGTACGTCTGTTTTGCTGCGGTGCTGTAGCCAATACCCGCTGGCAAATCGCCCAAGTTCCACGTCACAATGCGGCTGGTTGCATCGTACGAAACGCCCGACTGCCCTGCCGACACGTACCGCACATACGGCGGCAACTGCGTTGTGACGACGGCATTTCCAATCGTATTCGATGAATTCTTTACCGTCCAGTTGATAGAGTACGACGTGTCCGAACCCGGTTTTGGCGGCATCGGCCCAGTGTTAGTGATCGGTCCGGTAAAATGCAAGGCTTGCGACGTAAGAGAGAGCTGCGATGCCAGCGTTGCGCTTGCACTCGCAATGTTATTAACCTGCGTCGGTGCATTTGCACTGTCTTGGCGCGTGCCCGTAACCCCAAGCGTCATGTTGATAGTCGGATTGGTAATAAGCGTGTTGTTTGCACCCGGAGAAAGCGCCAAAAACGAAAACTGTAGCGACCCAGTGGCGCCTGGTGCCACCGATACCAAATCCGGGTCTTGGCTTGACCCCCACGTTATCGTGCCGTTGTTTGATTGGTAAAAACCTGCCGATGCGCCCACCGACTTGGTATCGAGTGCCGGACCAGTGAGCGTCAGCACTAACTGCACGTTTGATACTGCAGTCGTGAGATTATTCTTCCAGCTGATAGTGCCCTGTATCGGCGAGCCGGGGGAGACCGCGACCGTTTTACCACTCTGTCCGTTGATGGCAATTTGCGCACTGATAAACGGCTGGCGCACCGTAAATGTTTGCGGCACGGTGAGTATCGGCACTTCGATAGTTGAGTCGGTCGAGTCGGTATTGGAGCCGACGGCAAAGCGCATCACTTTAGTATCTCCCTCCTGCCCATTAAGCGTACCGCTTAGATGTAGCACCTGCGACGAACCGGGCTGCATGGTGCCCAACTTCCAAAAAGTGTCGCCCGCGCTCGCCGAAGGCGTTGCATTTGTGGGTGTAAATCCAAACGGATAGATGCCCTGCACGACGACATTTTGGAGCGGCGTTGAGGCATTGCTCTGCACGGTCACATCGACATTAAACGGCTGCCCGG
>Ga0068855_100011101_pt1 | contig 10872 bp, 8 predicted proteins | sample KBSCornC52_FD_66592 | JGI IMG/M metagenome (GOLD analysis project Ga0068855, IMG submission 66592) | Corn rhizosphere microbial communities from Kellogg Biological Station, Michigan, USA - KBS Corn C5-2 | ecosystem: Host-associated > Plants > Roots > Rhizosphere > Soil ... | reverse complement strand
ACCGGGCACGGGGACTGGGTGTGGGGAAGCAAGTCCTGGTTCGACGACACCTGGAGGCCTCGTGCCGGTCCGTCATCTTCGTGCGCCGTTTGCCGCGCGCCCGTCCGCCCGGCACCGTCGGGTCGTGGCTCGCTCCCGCCGCTCGACCGCGGTCGGTGGCGTCCTGGCTCTCGTCGCCGCCTTCGTGAGCGCGTCGGTCGTGACCGGTGCCGCCGCCCAGGCCGGGACGACCGCGGCCTCCACGTTCAGCAAGACCGGCACGAACCAGCGCACCGGCTCGCGGGCCGACTCGGCCACCGGCAACCAGGGCACGGCCCGCCCGGGCGACACGATCAAGTGGGCGCTGAACTACAAGAATACGACCGGCGCCGACGCGACCGTCGCGATGACCGACCCGATCGCCAGTGGCCAGACCTTCGTGCCGAACTCGATCCAGACCCCGCCGCGACTCGCCGGCAGCGTGACCGGTTCGACGCTGACCGTGAACGGCACGGTGCTCAGCGGCGCCACGGCGAACCAGTCGCCGAACTTCAGCGCGTCCGCGGTCAACTTCAGCACTCCCGGCGGCGATGGCTACTCGGTCGAGGGCTTCGGCAACAACATCTACACGGTCTTCCACCACACGGCCGCAGCCACGGTCGTCTTCTGCGCAACGCTGAGCAACCAGGTCTGCCCGGGCTGGCCGGCTTACTCGAGCTTCGTAGACCCGACGGCAGGGACCCCGCTCGGTCAAGGCACGGCGGGGGTCTACGTCACGGCACTGACGAACGGGTCCTTCATCGCCAATGGCCGGCTGTACTGGCCCGTCTCCCAGAACGCTGGCAACGGCGTGGACCCGTTCGGGTTCCAGTGCCTCGACCTCACTGCCCTCGTGAGCTGTGGTTACAACCAGTTCGGAACCACGACCGTCGCCGGCTACCCGTTGTCCGGTGACGGGATCGCGGCGGCCGACGGCAACTACTACTACTTCGACCTCAACGGCTTCCTGCAGTGCGTGACGCCGACGGCGACGTCATGCGGCGCGACCAACGTCGCCGGCGGCCCGCTGTTGGCGGCCGGGGCGAAGGAGGTCGGCACGTACGGCCGCTACGTGTTCATCTCGTACCGCAGCGCCTCGGGTGCCACCGAGAACTTGGCCTGCTTCGACACCACCACCAGCGCGCTGTGCCCTGGTTTCCCGAAGGCGGTCGGTGCTCCCGGGTCGAACTACGACAGCGAGGTCATGCCTGTCGTCTCGTCGACCGGCACGGTGCTCGGCGGATGCGCCATCTTCAACGACGCCTGCTTCAGCACGAGTGGCAATCCCATCGCCAACCCGTGGGGCCAGACGTCGTACTCGTTCTCCCCGCTGAACAACCAGGGATTCGGCACCGGGGTCCTCGTCGGCACGAAGTACTACACCGGCAACGGAAACGTCGACAACTGCTTCAACTTCGCGCTGCCGCTGGTCGGGGGCAAGGTGCAGCCGTGCGCTGCGTTCACCACGCTGCCGCCGAACCTGCGCAGCTACACCGTTCGCGCGCTGCAGAACCTGCCCGGCTGCATGGCTTCCAACGGGGACGGCGCCCAGATCCAGATCTTCAACGCGGTCACCGGCGCGCCGTGCTCGTCGGCCTCGCAGACGCTGGTCCTCGACCCGAGCGTCTACTACTGCGACGGTCAGCCGGGGCACATCGACAGCTGGGGCGACGTGACGCTGCCGGGCCTGTCCGCTTCCGACTACGCGGGTGCGACGTTGACGCTGTTCGGCGCCGACGGCACGGCGCTGCCGGCCTGGACGAACGTCCCCTTCCCCGCGAGCGGCCCGCAGACCATCGACATCTCGTCCATCCCGGTCACCGGCAACACCGCCAAGCTGACCGCGCAGGTGAACCTCGCCGCCGTGAACAACACGGCCGCGGTGAACGCCTCCCGGGTGCGGGCGAGCTGGGTGGGTGACCCGGTGCAGGTCTGCTACGAGACCACGATCGACCCGGTGCCCTGCCTGACGACGGTCCCGGTGTCGAACACGGCCACCGCGGTGACGACCGCCGGCGCCGTGACCGACGCTCCGGGCGGCAACTCGAGCGGGACGGCGATCTTCAACGTCACCCCGTCGGCCGCGCAGTGCATGCTGCACCTGACGAAGACCGGTGCCCCCGATCCAGCGAAACCAGGAACGACGGTGACGTACACGATCGCGGTGCAGAACACCGGCACGATGGACTACCTCGCCGCCGACCCGGCGTCCTTCACCGACGACATCACCGACGTGCTGCAGGACTCGTCCTACAACACTGCGAGCCTCACCGCGTCGACCGGGACGGCGTCCTACGACTCGACGACCGACACGATCTCGTGGTCCGGTCCGCTCGCGGCGAACGCGACCGCCACCATCACATACGCGGTCACGGTGGACGACCCGGACACCGGTGATCACTCGATGTTCAACCGGGTGGTGACGCCGGCCGGCACGCCGTCCAACTGCGCCGCGGCCTCGACCGATCCCGCGTGCGGTGCGGTCGTCCAGGTGCCCGACCTGAAGGTGAGCAAGTCCAGCAACCCGGCCGACGGCGCGACCGTGGTCGCCGGTCAGGTCGTGAGCTACACGCTGACCTTCCAGAACGTCGGCAAGGGGACGGCCGCGACCGACTACACCGACGACCTGAGCAACGTCCTCGACGACGGCACCGTGACCAGCGGCCCGTCGGCGTCCAGCCCGAACCTGACCGTCGGCGCAATCACCAACGGCGCGTTCACCGTGACCGGGGGCGTGCCGGCCGGCGCGACCTACGAGGTGACCTACCAGGTGACCGTCGGGCCGGACGGCCAGCGCGGTGACAACGACCTGGTCAACTTCGTGTTCCCCACCGGGTCGACCCCGCCGACGACCTGCGTCAGCGGCGACCCGCTGTGCACCGAGCACAAGATCCCGGACGTGTCGGTCACCAAGACCTCCAGCCCGGTGGACGGCAGCGCCGTCGCCGCGGGTGACGTGGTCAAGTACACGTTGACCTTCCAGAACACCGGCCAGGCGACCGGCGACCTCGACTACGTCGACCATTTGGCCGGCGTGCTCGACGACGCCACGATCACCACGGCGGCCACCGCGTCGAACCCGGACGTGACGGTGGGGACGGTCAGCAACGACACCCTGCCGATCACCGGGACGATCCCGGCCGGGGCGACGTACACCGTCACTTACTCGGTCACGGTCAAGCCGTACGCGCAGCAGGGTGACCACAGCCTGCTGAACTACGTGGCCAAGCCCGGCCAGGGCGCCCCGAACGACTGCCTCGCAGCCGACAACTGCGTCGTCCACCCGATCCCACACCTGACGATCGGCAAGAGTGCGTCGACCACCGAGCGGCCGGCGCCGGGCGACACCGTGAGCTACACCGTGGTCGTCACCAACGACGGCGGGGCGGACTACACCGCGCAGAACCCGGCGTCGATGACCGACGACCTGTCCGACGTCCTCGACGACGCGACCTACAACGGCGACGTGGCGGCGACCCGGCCGGGCACGCCGGCGGTGACCGGCACGCAGCTCAGCTGGTCCGGCGCGCTCGCCGTGGGTGAGGCGGTGACGATCACGTACAGCGTGACCTACACCGGCGCCGGCGACACGGTCATGGTGAACACCGCCTGCGTGCCCAAGCAGGGCACCGACCCGAACTGCGCCAGCGTTTCGGTGCCGGCGGCGCTGATCACGGCCAGCAAGTCGGTCGACCCGGCCGACGGCTCGACGGTCGTCGCCGGGCAGGTGCTGACCTACACGCTGACCTTCGCCAACAGCGGCCAGGGTGCCGGCGACATCGATTACACCGACGATCTGTCGAAGGTGCTGGACGACGCCACGATCACCGGCGGCCCCACCGCGTCGAACCCGGCGCTGGCGATCGGCGCAGTCACCGGCGGCACGTTCGAGGTCACCGGCACCGTCCCGGCCACCACGACGTACACGGTGACGGTGAAGGTGAAGGTCAACCCCGACGGCCAGCGCGGCGACAACCAGCTCGACAACTTCCTGGTGCCGACCGGGACGACGCCGCCGGCGCAGTGTGCGGCCGACGACACGACGTGCACGCACAACCCCGTGCCGGAGATCGTCCCGACGAAGTCGGTCGACCCGGCGTCGGGTTCGACCGTCCACGCCGGTGACGTGCTCACCTACACACTGACGTTCCACAACATCGGCGCGGCGACCGGATCGATCGACTACGTCGACCACCTGGCCGACGTCCTCGACGACGCGACCGTCACGTCGGCGCCGGTGGCCTCGAGCAGCGACCTGACGGTCGGTGCGATCGCGAACGAGCAGTTCGAGGTGACCGGCACCGTGCCGGTGGACGCCAGCTACACGGTGATCTACCAGGTCACGATCAAGCCGGACGGCACGCGCGGCAACGACACCGCGGCGAACTTCGTGACGAAGGCCGGTGAGGACCCGCCGTCCTCGTGCACGGCCGACGACCCGCTGTGCACGACCAACCCGATGCCCGACATCGCATCGTGGAAGACGGTGAACCCGGCCAGCGGCGCGCCGGTCGTGCCGGGGCAGAAGCTGACGTACACGCTGCACTTCCGGAACAAGGGCACCGCCGACGGGAGCGTGGACGCGGTCGACGACATCACCCAGGCGGTGGACGACGCGAAGGTCGCAACGCAGCCGTCGTCCTCCGATGCCGCGCTCAGCGTGACGGCTTTCGGAGCCGACAACCGGGCGGCGATCACCGGCACCCTCGCGGCCGGCCAGACCGTGACCGTGACCTACGCGCTCGCGGTCGACAAGCCCGACAACGGCGACGGGATCCTGGCCAACTTCCTGCTGAAGCCGACCGACCCCGCGCCGACATCCCCGGACTGCAAGCCCGCCGACGCCGACGCGCCGACCTGCACGGCCAACCCGGTCGGCGACCTGGCGGTGAGCAAGACCGTCGACCCCGCGAACTTCAGCAAGGTGCGAGCGGGAGACACCCTCACCTACACGCTGACCTTCCACGACACCGGCAAGGGCGCGTACCCGGTCGACTACACCGACGACCTCAGCGGAGTGCTCGACGACGCGACGCTGGTGACGCTGCCGAAGGCGGATGACGCGGCGCTGAGCGCAGCGGCGCCGGCCGGCGGATCGTTCCGGGTCACCGGCACGCTGGCCGGGGGCCAGACCGTGCGGGTCACCTACTCGGTGAAGGTCAAGGACGTCGCCGACCAGGGTGATCACCTGATCGCGAACTTCCTGGGCGCGACCGGGACGACCCCGCCGGACAAGTGTGTCGCCGACGACCCGCTGTGCACGGCGAACCCGGTGCGCACCGGCGGCAGCGGCGCCAACGGCGGTTCGGCCAACGGCGGCGGCGGCGTGTCGAGCACCGGCGCAGACGTGCAGCGCGGGTTGCTGCTCGCGGCGCTGCTGCTCGGGGCGGGCGGGGTGCTCACCGTGATCGGCGTCCGTCGCCGGCGCCGGGCGGAGGTCTGAGCGTTGCCGGCACTGCGGATGATCGCCGCGGCCGCCGTCCTGACCGGCGGCCTCGGCGCGGCCGTCGCCGCCGGCGCGGTGGCGCCGGCGGTGGCCGCACCGGGCCCGACGCGGGTGTCGATCAGCGTCTCGGACGGCGTCGCGCAGGTGCGCGATCGCAGCTCGGTCGCGTACGTCGCCACGGTCGTCAACGACGGTGACGCCGCGGTGAGCGGCCGGCTCGTCCTGGAGGTGCCGGCCTTCGCCCGCTACCGGCACGCACCGGCGGCGACGGTGCGCCGGCAGGAGGCGAGCTGGACGGTGCGGGTGCCGGCCCACTCGACGGTGAGCCGGCGGGCCGGCGTCCGGATCGGCACGATCCCGTCCGGCAGTCTGCGCGTGACCAGCCTCGCCAGCCTGTTCCTCGGGCCGGTCACCGCCGCCCCGGCCGTCCGGGCCGCGGACAGCGATCGCATCGCCGGCCTGGAAGACCCGCCGGCCACGCCGCTGCCCCGATCGTCGAGCGCTACGCCGCCGGCCAGCCACCGGCCGGCGGCCGCCGACCGGCACTCCGGCTCGTCCAGCACCTGGGCCGTCGTAGGGCTGCCGATCGCCGGTGGGGTCGGGCTGGCCGGCCTCGCCGGGCTGGTGTGGTGGCGCCGGCGGCGAGCGGCGTAGTACGTCCTCGGCCGGCTTGCACCCAAGAACGACATTTCCGGGTGCAAACCGCGGACGCAACGACCCTCGCCGGCCGGTCTGGCCAACGCGCTCACCGCAGGCGTCGGGAAGGGTGGTCCGGGCACGCGTCGGGGCGTGGTGTCCGCGGCGCCGATACCGACCCGTTCGGTAGCGCGCGGGCCTGCCTGCTCCTGCGAGTGCCACCCGGCCCGGGTGTCAGACCGCGGCGAGCGCTTCGATCTCGATCAGCGCGTCGGGACGAGCCAGGCCGGCGACGCGGAGCACGACGATCGCGGTCGCGTGCGGCCCCCAGACGGGCCCGACCGCGGCGTACGCCTCGCGCGGGTCGGCCGACTCGACGAGATAGATCCCGAGCCGGGCAACGTCCGCCGGGGTTGCGCCCGCGGCGTCGAGGACGGTGATCACGTTGCGCAAGGCCTGCTCGGTCTGGGCCGCGAGGCCGTCGGCCATCGTCCCGTCCGCGGTGACGCCGTTCTGACCGCCGACGACGACGATGCGCTGGCCGGAGGCCACCGTGCCCTGCGCGAACGCGGGGTTGGCCGGCAGGCCGTCCGGGTTGAGGATCTCGACTGGCATGGCGCTCCTGATCGTCGTCGTTGCGTCCGTCCTTGATACCGCTTGGGCGGTCAGACGCCGAGGGCCTCGATCACCAGCTGGGTGACCTTGCGCGCCGAGTACTGCTGCTGACCGGTGATCAGCCGGCCGTCGCGCACCGCGAAGGCCTTGAACAGCCCGCCGTGCACGTAGTTCGCGCCGCGGCGGCGCAGCTCGTCCTCGACGCGGAAGGGCATCACGCGCTGCCCGACGAACTCGTCGCTGAACGCCTCCTCGACGTTGGCGAAGCCGGTGACGGTCTTGCCATCGACCAGGTACGACCCGTCGGACAGCGTCAGGTCGATGAGGGCGGCCGTCCCGTGGCAGTAGACCGCGACGGGTTTCTCTGCTTCGTAGAACGCGCGCAGCGTGCCGGCCAGGCCGGCATGCCCCCGGAAGGTGAACATCGGCGATTGGCCGCCGGCGACCATGATCGCGTCATAGTCGGCGACGTCCACGTCGGCCAACTTGACCGTGTCCTCGAGCAGCGCCACCAGCTCCGGCGTGTTGACGAAGCCCATCGTGATGAGGTCGCTCGCCGACCACTTGGACGGGTCGCGCGGATCGCTCAGGCCGTCCAACTCGACCCGGCCACCGTCCGGGCTGGCGATCGTGACCTCGATGCCGCGATCGGTCAGCTCGTAGTACGGATGCGTGAGCTCCGCCCCCCAGAAGCCGACCGGCCAGCCGAGCGTGGTCGAGACCGCCGGGTTGGCGACGACGAGAAGGACGCGCTTGGGGACCGACGAGACGAGATCGACCCGCATGCGGTGATCGAGGTGACCAGGCGGTGTTGCAGCGCCCATTCGGTTCTCCCGCTACGTATGGATCCGCCGACGTGCCGGGCGGCGCGACCGGGCGAGCGTATGGGCGCGAAATCGTGCCGAGCAAGCGGAGATCGTTGTCGAGCGACAAGCTGCACTTGTCGCCTACGCTGCTCGGTCGTGGCCCGCGATTCGGACTTCGATCTCCGGCAGCTTCGCACGTTCGTCGCCGTGTCGAACCACGGCAGCTTCACTCGCGCGGCGGCCGAACTGTTCATCGCCCAGCAGGCCGTCAGCCAGCAGGTGCGGGCTCTGGAACGAGCACTGGGCGTGACGTTGCTGCGGCGAACTCCCCGCCACGTCGAGCTCACGCCGGAAGGCTCGGTCTTCCTGGCCGATTGCCGGCGCATCCTCGCCGGCGTCGACCGGGCAACGCGACGGGTGCAGGCGGCCGCGCGTGGTGAAGCCGGGCGGCTGCGGCTCGGGTACACGTTGACGACCGCGTGGGATACCACGCCCCGGTTGCTGGCCCGGCTGGCCGAGGCGTACCCGCAGTTGCGCGTCGAAGCGCGTGAGGTGTTCGGCGGCGACATCCCGGACCTGCTCATCGCTGGACGGCTCGATCTCGCAATCGCGCCGATGACGTCCTACCCCCGCGGGTTCCGGCGGCGGACCGTGCGGCGGGAGCCGCTGCGGATCGCGCTGAGCAGCCGAGATCCGCTCGCCGGCCACGAGAGCATCGAGCTCGCCGCGTTGCGGGAGCGGCGGTTCGAGATCTGGCCGCGGGACATGGCGCCGGGCTTCTACGACGCCGTCCTCGCCGCCTGCCGCGCGGCCGGCTTCGAACCCCAACTGGACGAGCGGGCCACCGGCAACACGGTGTGGGGCTACCTGGCCCGCGGCCGTGGCGTGGCCCTGATCAACGACTCGTTGCGGGAGCAGCCGCCCCGCGGTGTCTCGCTCGTGAACGTGGCCGGATCGGACCAGGTGATGACTATCGAGGCGGTCTGGCACGGCCAGGCGCCGCCGTCGGTCGAGCGCGTGGTCGACGCGGCCACTCGCCTGGCCCGGGAAGGATCCTGGATCTGAGGCGGCCCAGCGGTCAGCCGGCGATCGACAGCATCCAGGCGAGCATCTCTCCGAGCAGGAGCACGAGAGCTACCTGGAAGGTCTCGCGAAGCCGCCGCACCACCCGGCCGTTCCGCTGGAAGTCGTCCTTGATGCGCAGCGCGAGCACGCGGTGCATCTCCTGCATCGACGCCGGTTGATCAGCATCGACGTACCGGGCCAGCAGGTCCTCCGGATCGAACCGGAAGGTGAGGTCGTAGTAGGGCCAGAGCAGGCCGACGGTCACCGCCCCGATCAGCAACAGCAACACGATGGCGACCCAGTCCCACGGGCCGACGCCGTCGCCGAGCGCCCGGCTGCCCAGCAGCGATCCCGCGAACGATGCCGCGAAGACGAGTGTCGCCGCGCGGTTGTGCAGGCTCTCGACGGCGGCTTGCTGTTGCACCAACCCGCGCAGTGCCTCCTGGTACACGAACGCGATGCGCGGATCCTCAGTCGCCAAGTCGGTCATGCCGGCATCATGCATGAATAGCGTGCGCGCCCGCTTCCTTGCCGAGGCCCGACTGGTTAGAGCGCGCGAGGGCGGCCGGAGCCATGCCGGCCGCCCTCGCGAGCGCTCAGATCGAGCTGGTCTCCCGGATCCACGCCTCGTGCTCGCCCTCCGAGAGGTTGTGCTCGTCGCACCACCGCTGGGCATCGGAGTCGTTGGGGTCCTGCGTGCCGGGGCCGTACTGACCGCACTTGTCGCAGTAGGCGACGTACATGGTCATCTCCATTCCTTCTAGACGGCGTCGGCGGCCTGCCCGCTCGACGGTGCTGCCTTGCTGGAGCGCCTCGAGTCCATCGCCGCGACGTACGGGCGCAGGCCGATCGCGATGTCGACGCAGGCCGCGAGCAGCACGTCGCGCTGCACGTCGGTGATCGGTTCGGTCAACCACAAGCGGGTGCCGTGGATGGGGATCGGCAGCGGCTGACCAGCACGGTCCATCCAGATGAAGAAGTCATCGATCGCATCGAGCGTGCGCATGACCGACCACCCCTGCGCGCGCCGGATCACGTCGAGCCGGCCGATCTCTCCGTGGTCCGGCGCGGCGACGCGGAGCCGGTACAGGTCGGCCGTCACGGGTTCGTCCGGGTCGGCGGTGAACCAGAACAGCTCGCGCCCGTCCGGCAGGACGGCGCTCGAAGCGTCGCCGCGGTGCACGGTGGCCAGCGGGCTGCCGCTCGCCGTCGTGAATTGGCTCGGCGCGCCGTCGCGGCTCGCGACCCCGACGACCCGCCCGTCCGGGTAGTGAAGCTGGTGGTTGCCGGTTCCCCCGTTCTTGAAACCGAACAGGACGCCCAGCCGTCGCCCGCGCCCGTCGCCCGCGCTCTGGACGCCAACCGCCACCGGCTCTCCGGGGCCGGCGTGGAACGTGATCTGCAGGGCGTTGGACGTCCGGTGCTTCACCCGTCCTTCGATCAGCGTGACTGCGGTGTCGCTCACCGGCGCGCCCCCTCCGCCGCGGCCCGGCCGGGCCATCCTGTCCGTCGCGAACGAGGCTGCCGTCCGGGCGCGGGGAGCGGGAGAGTAGGGACTACTTCATTCGCCCGCCGGTGCCGACCCGCCGAGTGCGGCGGCGAGGTCACTGCGCGAGCGGATGCCGAGCGTGCTGTACACCCGCGCCAACGTGTTCTCCACCGTGCGCACGGACAGGACGAGCTCGAGGGCGATCTCCCGGTTCGACCGTCCGCTTGCGGCGAGGGCCGCGATGCGTTGCTGCGCCGGCGTGAGGACGGCCCGCACTCGCGGGGCGGCGAGCGCGCGCGTCGAGGCTCCCTCGCACCGGGCAGCGAGCTCCTCGGCGAGCCGGCCCGCCGCGCGGGAGCGCCGCTCGTCCCCAGCTCGCTGCCAGACGACGGCGCCCTCAGCGGCCGCTTCGGCGGCGAGCAGGACGGCGCCGAGTTCGGCGAACCGCTGACCGGCCGACTCCAGGGCGGCGCCGTCACCGGCCGCGGCGGCGCTCGCGTGGGCGGCCCGGACGTCCGCCAGTTCGCCGTCGACCCCGGCGGCGAGTTCGCTGAGCCGGTCGGCGACCTCGCCGGGCCAGCCCAGGCGAGCGATGTCGTGCAGCGCGAGCAGCTCGAGCACCCGATCGCCTTCCTGGTGCGCGAGTTCGGCCGCTTCCCGCAGCCGCTCCTTCGCCCGGTCGTACGAGCCGCGCGCGGCCGCGAGGTCGGCCTGGGCGATCAGCAGCGTGCGCCGGTAGGTGATCCCGGGCAGCGGGACGGACTCGTAGCGGCGCAGCGCGGCTTCGGCCTCGTCGG
>Ga0068855_100011099_pt1 | contig 10873 bp, 11 predicted proteins | sample KBSCornC52_FD_66592 | JGI IMG/M metagenome (GOLD analysis project Ga0068855, IMG submission 66592) | Corn rhizosphere microbial communities from Kellogg Biological Station, Michigan, USA - KBS Corn C5-2 | ecosystem: Host-associated > Plants > Roots > Rhizosphere > Soil ... | reverse complement strand
GCGGCACTGGCGTCGCTGGAAAGCATGTTCGGGGCGAAATTGAGAGGCTGAACGATGACGCTCACCAAAGCGGAAATGGCCGAGCGTCTGTTTCTGGATGTCGGCCTGAACAAGCGCGAAGCGAAGGAATTCGTGGACGCGTTTTTTGAAGTGGTACGCGAGGCGCTCGAAAGAGGGGAGCAGGTGAAGTTGTCAGGCTTCGGCAATTTCGATCTGCGGCAGAAGAACCAGCGCCCGGGGCGCAATCCCAAGACCGGCGAGGAGATTCCGATCTCCGCGCGCAGGGTGGTCACTTTCCGTCCCGGCCAGAAGCTGAAGATGCGAGTCGAGAGCTATGCTGGACCCACGCAGTAACAACGAACTTCCCGCGATCCCCGCCAAACGGTATTTCACCATTGGCGAGGTCAGCGAGCTGTGCGCGGTGAAACCGCACGTGCTGCGCTACTGGGAGCAGGAATTCCCCGCACTCAAGCCGGTCAAGCGGCGCGGGAACCGTCGCTATTACCAGCGCCATGACGTGCTGATGATCCGGCAGATCCGTGCGCTCCTGTACGAGCAGGGTTTCACCATCACCGGCGCACGCGCGCGGCTGGAAGGCCAGCAGGCGCGCATGGAAGCCAGCATCTCCAACCAGATCGTGCGCCAGATGCGGATGGAACTGGAGCAGTTGCTGGTCATCCTGAAGTAGCGCACTTTCGCCACCGGATTTTTCGGCGTAGAGCGATGGCTGGGTGTACGCCATCGTCAGTCAGCCGTTCCGGCGGGGAACGGAGCTTGAGCATCGCCCGGCGCGCTTGTGCCGACCCCTCGGCGCGTTCCCACCTTCGTTCGTGTTTTCCGTCACGCGATTGGCGTGAGCCCGGGTGCAAGCAGATAAGCGTGCGACAGGCTTGCGGCGAAGCCGGCGCCGGAATACGCGCGCGCGGCAAACAGGAAGCTCACCGGGCCGACCGTTCGTCGCGCTGGCCGGGTTGCCGAATGCAATGAGGGGCGGGAGCGTATTTGTAGCGCTTATGACGCAAGCGTAGGATACGCTACATGACTGCAAACACCTCCACCTGGCTGATGCTGGTGGTTTCCCTGCCCGGACGCAGCCCGACGCCGCGCATGCGGCTGTGGCGGGCGCTGAGGGGAGCCGGCGCGGCGATCCTGCGCGATGGCGTATACGTGTTGCCGGCCAGCGAAAATGCCCGGGCATTCTTCAGTGCGCAAACGGATGAAGTAAGTCAGGCCGGAGGCAGCGCGCACGTGGTGCCGTTCGCATCCGACGATCCCAAACAGGATTCCGAATTGCGCGCGGCCTTCGATCGCAGTCAGGCCTATGCGCAGGGGATAGAACGCCTGGCAGAGCTTCGCGCACGCTTCGCAAAACTTACCGAGGCCGAGGCGCGGCGCAAACTGGCCGGCTTGCGTCGCGAACTGGAAGGCATCGCCGCCACCGATTTCTTTCCCGGCCTCGCGCGCAAGCAGGTGGAATCCGCGCTTGCCGATGCCGAACATGCCCTCAACGCGCGCTTCTCACCCGAGGAGCCGCATTCGAAGAAGATGGCCATTCCGCACCGCCACGCAGAGGATTACCGCGGCCGCGTGTGGGCGACGCGCCGACATCTGTGGATAGATCGTGTCGCCTCGGCCTGGCTGATCCGCCGGTTCATTGATCCGCGCGCCGAGTTCCGCTGGCTGAAGAAGCCTGCGGACTGCCCCAAGCGCGCGATTGGTTTCGATTTCGACGGCGCCGAATTCAGCCATGTCGGCGCGCGTGTGACTTTTGAAGTGTTGGCGGCCAGCTTCGGTCTCGATCGCGATCCGCCATTGGCGCGGCTGGCGCGCCTGATCCGTTATCTCGACATCGGCGGTGTGCCGGTGCCGGATGCCGCCGGCTTCGCAAGTGTCATGGCGGGTGCTCGCGCCCGCCATGGCGAGGACGACGACGCGCTGCTCAAGGACATGTCGGTCGTGCTCGACTGTCTGTATGCCTCCTATCCCGAGACCCGGGGGGATTCCTCGTGAACGCCCGCATCTCATGTGCTCCTTGGACATGGCAAGCCGACCAGACCGTCGAACTTGCGCACGGATTCCGCGCGGCGCTCGACGCGCAAGCTGGCGTCGCCAGGGGCTGACGGGATGCCCGGGCTGTTGCCGCCGCCGCCGCTGCTCCTGACTGGTGCGGTTTCACTGCGCGAAGCCACCCGCGTCTGGGCCAGGATCGGCCTGCTCAGCTTCGGCGGGCCGGCGGGTCAGATCGCGGTCATGCATCGCGAGCTGGTGGAAACGCGACGCTGGATCAGCGACGCGCGTTTTCTGCACGCCCTGAATTACTGCATGTTGTTGCCCGGTCCGGAAGCAACCCAGCTGGCCATCTACATCGGCTGGCTGTTGCATCGGACCTTGGGCGGCCTGATCGCGGGCGTGCTGTTCGTGCTGCCGGGCTTTGTCACCATCCTGGCGCTCAGCATCGTCTACGCGCTTTACGGACAGGTGCCATGGGTGCTGGCGGCCTTCTTCGGATTGAAGGCGGCCGTGCTCGCGGTCGTCATCGAAGCCGTGCTCCGGATCGGCCGCAAGGCGATCAAGAGTCACCTCATGCTGGCGATCGCTGCACTGGCCTTCATCGCGATCTATTTTTTCGCCGTGCCGTTTCCGCTGATCGTGCTGGCGGCGGGCTTGCTGGGCCTGCTCGGCCGCTGGCGGATGCCGCGCAGTTTTCCACCGCCGGCTTCATCCACTGAAGATGCCTCGTCGGATTACCTGATTGACCGGTTGCTGGGGCAGGGCAAGCTGCGACACACGCGGCCTTCAACCCCGCGCTCCATCCGCGTGCTGCTGGTCTGGCTCGTCATCTGGTGGCTGCCGGTGCTGGCGATCATCGGAGTGTTCGGTGCACGCAGCGTGCTGGCGCGCGAGGGTATTTTCTTCAGTCAGGCGGCGATGGTCACCTTCGGCGGCGCTTACGCGGTGCTCGCCTACATCGCGCAGCGCGCGGTAGTCGGCTTCCACTGGATAACGCCGGGCCAGATGCTGGATGGGCTGGCATTGGCCGAAACCACGCCGGGGCCGCTGATCATGGTGGTGCAGTTCGTGGCTTTCCTGGGCGCCTATTTCCATCAGTCCGGTTTGTCGCCCATGACCGCCGGCGTGATCGGTTCGATCCTGACCACGTGGGTGACTTTCGCGCCGTGCTTCCTGTGGATTTTCCTGGGTGCGCCGTATGTGGAAGCATTGCGCAGCAACCGGGCACTGCACGCGGCGCTCTCGGCGGTGACCGCAGCCGTGGTAGGGGTGGTCCTGAATCTCTCGGTATGGTTCACCCTGCATACCGTGTTCGGCAAAGTCGCCGTGCAGCATTACGGACCGCTACTCATGCAGGTGCCGCAATGGGCCACGTTCGAATGGCTGGCAATGGCCATCGCCATAGCCGCGCTGATCGCGATGTTGCGCTTCAGGCTCGGCATGGCCTGGACCTTGTTCGGAAGTGCGGCAATCGGGGTGTTGTGGCTGGGGTTTTCGAGCCACGCGGGGGCGGGATAGCCGGCCCGTCGCACGCGGGATCATCCGTTGCGATGCTGCTACAATTGCCCGTTCTTGTCGGGGCGTGGCGCAGTCTGGTAGCGCATCTGCCTGGGGGGCAGAGGGTCGTCGGTTCAAATCCGGCCGTCCCGACCATGAGTTCCATCCTTGTGCTTTCTTCTTGGCGCCTCGCGTCTTAGGCTTGGCGGATGGCCAACGTCCGCCGCACGCTTTACCCCGAAATCGAACCTTTTGACGCCGGAACCCTGCCGGTCTCGCCGCTGCATACGCTGTATTACGAACAGTGCGGCAACCCGACCGGCAAGCCGGTGGTCTTCCTGCACGGCGGTCCCGGCGCGGGTTGCAACGCCAAGTGCCGGCGCTTTTTCGATCCGCGCGTTTATCGCATCGTCCTGTTCGATCAGCGCGGCTGCGGGCGCTCCACGCCGCACGCCGAACTGCGCGAGAACACCACCTGGGATCTGGTCGCCGACATCGAGCGCCTGCGCGAACATCTGCGGATCGGTCGCTGGCAGGTGTTCGGTGGTTCCTGGGGTTCGACGCTGGCGCTGGCGTATGCGGAAACGCATCCGGCTCGCGTCACCGAATTGGTGCTGCGAGGCATCTTCATGCTGCGCCGCTGGGAGCTGGAGTGGTTCTATCAGGCCGGCTGCGACGCGTTGTTCCCGGATGCGTGGGAACACTACGTCGCGGCGATTCCGGAGAACGAGCGCGGCGATCTGATCGGCGCCTACCATCGTCGCCTGACCGCGGAAGACCCGGCCGTGCAGCTCGCCGCTGCGCAGGCGTGGTCGGTCTGGGAAGCCTCGACCAGTTTCATGCTGCAGGATCAGACCTACATCGCCTCAAGCGCAGGCGACCGCTTCGCGCTGGCGTTCGCGCGCATCGAGAACCACTACTTCGTCAATCGCGGATTCTTCGAGCGCGACGATCAGATCCTGCGCGACGCGCACCGCCTGCAGGACATCCCGGCGGTGATCGCGCAGGGCCGCTACGACGTAGTCTGTCCGTTGCGCAGTGCCTGGGACCTGCATCGTGCCTGGCCGCAGGCGAAGCTGGAAATCGTGCCCGATTCGGGGCATTCGGCCTTCGAGCCCGGCACGGTGGATGTGCTGATCCGCGCGACGGACGCGTTCCGCTAGCTGTCGCGGGAGTGCGCGCGCACGCGCCTGCTCAGGCGGCAGCCTTTGCCGCCGCGGGCTGCTGCAACCGCGGCCCTTTCAGCAGCGCCTCGCGTACATGCGCGATCAGCAGGTCGGTTTCCGCCTCGCCGATCGCGAAATGCGGAGTGAAGCGCAGCGAGTTGGCGCCGCCGTGGATCACGTTGATGCCGCGCTCGCGCATGTATTCCTCGATCGAGTTCGCGCCGTAGCACTTGAACTGCGGGGCAAGCTCGCAGGAGAACAGCAGGCCGGTGCCCTGCACCTTGGTGATCAGCTCCGGCAGCTCGGCCTTCAGCGCATTCAACTTCGCCACCATCTGCATTCCGCGCTCGCGGATGTTGGCGCGCAGTTGCGGCGTCAGCTGTTCCAGCACCGCGCAGGCGATATCCAGCGCACGCGGATTGCCGGTCATGGTGTTGCCGTAGATGCCCTTGCGATAAAGCTGCGCGGCGCGCTCGTTCACCGCCAGTACCGACAGCGGGAACTGGCCTGCGTTGAGCGCCTTGGAATAGGTTTCCATGTCCGGTGCCGCGAGTTTCTCGAAGCCGGGGTAATCCACGATGGAAAGCACCCCGTGCGCGCGCAGGCCGGCCTGGATCGAATCCACCAGCAGCAGCGAACCGTGGCTCTCGGTGAGCTCGCGCGCCGCGGCATAGAACTCCGGCGTGACCGCGCGGCCGGGGTCGCCTTCGCCCATCACCGGCTCCAGAAACATCGCTTCGTAGAACCAGCCGTGCATCTCCGCCTCGTCGAACGCGCGGCGGAGCGCGGCGACGTCGTAGGGCGGAATCGTGACCAGCGAATGCTCGCCGCGGAAGCTGGCGAGGTTCGCTTCATAGGCCTTGCGCGAGGAATCCGAATAAATCGCCGGGCGTTCGGTGCGGCCGTGGAAGGCACCCTTCACCGCGAGGCGCTTGATGGCGCGGCCGGCGTGGCGCGCGCCCGGCTCGGTCATCACTTTGGCGTTCACATCGGCGATGCGGCAAGCCAGGGTCACGCTTTCCGAACCGGAGTTGAGGCACATGAAGCGCTGGAACGGGTGCGCGCCGCGCGTGTGGCCGATCTCCCTGCGCAGTGCCTGCGTGAAGCGCAGTTGCGACACGTTGGGCGTCATCACGTTCGCCATTACCTGCGTTTTCGCGAGCGCCTGCAGCACCGCCGGCGGGTTGTGGCCGAAACCCAGCATGCCGTAGCCGCCGCAGTCGTACAGCACCGCGCCCTTGGTGGTGACGATCCACGGCCCCTGCGCGGCCAGCGCCACGAACGGGCACACCGCATCGTCCGGATAGAAATTCACGAAGCCGGATTGCGCCTGCGCGATCTGCACGGATTCGTCGAGGTCGAGGAACTCGGCCATGTTCGTGCGCAGTTGCGCGTGGGCTGCCTGCGCCTCGGCGATCGCCGGCGCGAGGGCCTGATCCGAAGTGAGGAAGCGTTCCAGGGTGGCGTCATCCAGGCCGCGGGTGCGGACTTCGCCGCGGTGGGCGCGCAACTCGCGCAGCATCTCGATCGGATTCATGGGACACCTCCTGGCGTCGCAACGCCGCGGCGTCGCGTGTAAGTCGTTCAAGAGAAAAAGAAAACGTTCCAGAATTTTAGCAGGTGCGCCGCTGCGGCGTAACCCCGCCGGCGCAGGGTGCCTGCGGGAGCCCGATGGCCGCGTCCGGCATGACGGCTGTCAGAACCGAAGGCTGACGCGGGCGACTGCCGCGGGTGCGTGGCAAGGCGGACGATGTGCGAAAGGGAGAGGCCCATGAGCACACCGATTGCGCAACTGCAGCACGCGGTCAAGCGTTACGGCCAGGTCACCGCGCTGGACGGGGTGGACCTGCAATTGCATTCCGGGGAACTGCTGGCCTTGCTGGGCCCCAACGGTGCCGGCAAGAGCACCGCGGTCTCGCTGTTGCTCGGATTGCAGCGCGCAGATGGTGGATGCGCGACACTGTTCGGGCTGGACCCGCAGTGGCTGGAAGCGCGACGACGCATCGGCGTGATGCTGCAGGAAGCCGCGCTGCAGCAGTCGTTGCGGGTGGAGGAATTGATCCGGCTGACGATGAGTTACTACCCGCGGCCGCGAGCCTTCGGCGAGGTCGCGTTGCTGGCAGGCATCGAGGAGCTTCTTCCGCGACGTTATGGCAAGTTGTCCGGCGGACAGAAGCGGCGCGTGCAGTTTGCGCTGGCGATCTGCGGCGATCCGGAAATCCTGTTCCTGGACGAACCGACCGTCGGGCTCGACATCGGCGCGCGCACGGCGATGTGGAAAACGCTGCGCACGCTGGTCGCGGATGGCTGCGCGATCGTGCTGACCACGCATTACCTGGAAGAGGCCGAAGCGCTGGCCGATCGCGTGGCGGTGCTGGCGCGCGGAAAGATCATCGCCGAAGGCAGCGTGGACGCCATCCGCGCGCACGTGGCGCAGCGCCGCATCCGCTGCATCAGCGCGGTGCCGGCGGAAACGCCGCGCGGCTGGCCCGAGGTCTCCCACGTCGAACGCGAAGGCGAGCATCTGCGCATCGTCGCCAAGGATGCCGAAGCCGTGTTGCGCCGGTTGCTCGCCGCGGATCCGGAATTGCGCGATCTCGAAGTCCGCCGCGCGGGTCTTGCCGAGGCTTTCGTCGAAATCACCAACCCGTCCGGGGCCGCACAAAAGGAGGCCGCATGATGGATGCCGCAATCGCAATGAGTTCCACGCGCGTCGCGCGCGCCTGGCTGATGGAGGCGAAATACGAATTCCTCCGCCTGTTGCGTACGCCTTCGTTCGCGTTGCCCACCATCCTGTTTCCGTCGCTGTTCTTTCTGCTGTTTGCCGTGCTGTTCAATGCCGGCGCCGGTAGTGCAGAAGCCGCCGCGCGGATGCTCGCCGGCTACAGCGTGTTCGGCGTGATGGCGCCGGGCCTGTTCGGCTTCGGCGTGATCGTGGCGCTGGAACGCGAGCACGGGCTGCTGACGCTCAAGCGGGCCCTGCCGATGCCGCCCGGCGCCTATCTCTTCGCGAAGATGCTGATGGCGATGCTGTTCGCCGCCATCGCGGTGCTGTTGCTGATGCTGCTCGCCGCTACGCTGGCGCATGTACGCATGCCGCTCACCGACTGGAGCGCGCTGCTGGCCGCTGACGTGCTGGGCGTGCTGCCGTTCTGCGCGCTGGGGCTGCTGGTCGGTACCCTGGTCGGCGGGCAGGGCGCGCCGGCGGTGGTGAATCTGATCTATCTGCCGATGTCGTTCCTGTCCGGCCTCTGGCTGCCGTTGAAGTTGCTGCCGCGATTCCTGCAGGAACTTGCGCCGGCGTGGCCGGCCACGCACCTCGGCCAGATTGCACTGAGCGTCAGCGGACAAGGCGGCGACCACCGGGTCGCGATGCACGCGCTGGCGCTCGCCGGGTTCACCGTGGCGTTTTTTGCGATCGCCCAGCGCCGTCTGCGCAAGAAGGGATGACGAAATGAGCGCGCACGCATTGGTCTCGGTCTCGCACTTTCATGCGGTCGTGCTGTACGTCGCCATGGCGGTCTGCTTCGGTCCGGAATGGATCGGCAGTTTCTTCCAGCGGCCGGAGAAGGGTGCCCGCAAGCGCGACCGCGGCTCGCATCTGGTGTTGTTTGTGGCGATCGGCTTCGGCTTCGCCGCAGCGTTCACGCTTGTCAATGGCTTCCCCGCGGCCACGCTCGCCTGGCATCAGCCGCTGCAGTTCTGGGCCGGTATCGGGCTCATGCTGGCTGGGCTCGTGTTTCGCTGGTACGCGATCCGCGTGCTGGGCAGTTTCTTCACCCGCGATGTCGCGACGCGACCGGGCCAGTACGTGGTGGATACGGGCCCGTATCGCTGGATACGCCATCCCTCCTACACGGGGGCCGGGCTGATGCTGCTCGGCACGGGACTTGCGATGACCAACTGGGCGAGCCTGTCGGCCATCGTCCTGGGTACCGGCATCGGCTACGCCTACCGTATCCACGTGGAGGAGCGGGCGCTGTGCAGGGATCTCGGCGACCCGTACCGGGAATACATGCGGCGCACCCGACGGCTCATTCCCTTCGTGTGGTGACGCGCGCGTATGATCTCGAAGCGGCCAGGGCAGTCTTAAGGAGCGCGTGATGTTGTTCAAGATCGCACCCGATTCGGTGATAGGGCGCTCCTGCGCGACGCAGGGTTATCCGCGCAGCCGCTGGATTCCGCTGATCATGCTGGTCTGGACGTTCTGGATCTTCTGTACGCCCAAGGCCTCCGGTGAGCATGACTGGCTGTGGCCGACGCTCGCGTCGTTCATTGCCTTCCTGCCGTTGTATTTCCGCGCCTATTACGGACCCCGCCAGCAAATCCTCTGGTGTGCCCTGGGCATGGCGGTGCTCGGGGGCGTGCTGACGCCGATCAATATCGGCGGGCAGAGCTATCTCATCTACGCGTGCGCCTTCCTCGCGTTCACCGGCGGCAGCCTGCGCAGTGCGCTGCAACGCATGCTGGCATTGAACCTGTTGTACGCGGTCGAGTGCTGGCTGCTCGGCTGGCCATGGCTGTACATCGGCAGCGCGGTGCTGGTCGGCATGGCGATCGGCTCGATGAACATCTTCTTCCGCCGCAACCAGCAGCAGGACGCGGAGTTGCGGCTGTCACACGATGAAGTGCGCCGACTCGCCGCGACCGCCGAGCGCGAACGCATCGGCCGCGACCTGCACGACCTGCTCGGCCACACACTGTCGCTGGTGGCGGTGAAATCGGAACTGGCGGGGCGCCTGCTGGAACGCGATCCCGCGGCCGCCCGCCGCGAGATTGCGGAAGTCGAGCGCGTGGCGCGCGAAGCGCTGGCGCAGGTGCGCAGTGCCGTGACCGGCATCCGGGCCGCATGCCTTGCGGCGGAACTGGCATCGGCGCGACTGCTGCTGGAATCGGCGGGCGTCGCATTCGAGTATCAGCCGCCAGCACAGGAATTGCCGGTGGAGATCGAAACGGCGCTGGCGCTGGCCTTGCGCGAGGCCGTCACCAACATCCAGCGCCACGCACACGCAACGCGCGCCGAAGTCAGCGTCGAACACGAACGCGGTCATGCGGTCCTGCGCGTGCGGGACGACGGTCGCGGCGGCATCGGTGCGCATGGCAACGGACTCACCGGCATGCGCGAACGCATCGAGGCGCTCGGCGGCACACTCGTGATCCGTTCAGAACGCGGACACGGCACCGAGTTGACCATTGCGCTGGCTTCGCCGGCGGCACAAGCCGCCGCAACGATGAAGGGCACGGAAACCGGCATCGCCCATGAGGCGCCCCTTGCGGGTCTGTTGAGGCACGCATGATCCGGATTTTGCTCGCTGAAGATCAGGCCATGTTGCGCGGCGCGCTGGCGGCGCTGCTGGCGCTCGAGTCTGACATCGAAGTATTGGGGAGTGCGCCGGATGGCGAGACTGCCTGGCGCGAAGTGCAGCGGTTGAAACCCGAAGTGCTGATCTCCGATATCGAAATGCCGGGAATCACCGGGCTTGAACTGGCGCAACGCATCCAGCGCCACGAATTGCCGGTGAAGGTGATCATCGTGACCACCTTCGCGCGTTCGGGCTATCTGCGCCGCGCGCTGGAGGCGGGAGTGGGCGGCTACCTGCTGAAGGACGCGCCGGCCGAACAACTGGCCGACGCCGTGCGCACGGTGCATCGCGGCGGGCGTTCCATAGATCCGCAGCTCGCGCTGGAGGCGTGGTCGGAAGCCGATCCGCTCAACGATCGCGAGCGCCAGGTATTGCGCCTGGCCGGCGAAGGGCAGAGCGCCGGCGATATCGCGCAGCAACTGAATCTCTCGCACGGCACCGTGCGCAATTACCTCTCGGAAGCCATCGGCAAACTGGGCGTGGGCAACCGCATCGAGGCGTACCGGTTGGCACGCCAGAAGGGCTGGTTGTGATCATGGGCGACCAAGCGACATTCAAGCCCGAGGCTTCGCCCACCGTCATTCCGCGCATTTTCCACCCGGATGTAGGCGGGCTGGTTTCTTTCGTGCGCGACGTGTTTGCCGCACGGGGAGAATTTCATCCGGAAAGGCCCGCCGAAATGCATATCGGCGAATCGGTGGTGATGATCAGCGACGGTGGCGGCTTGCGCGCGACATTTCCTGCCTGCCTGTACGTTTACGTTGCGGAGGTGGACCGCACCTGCGCACGCGCAATCGAGCGGGGAGCCCGTTGCATCGAGGTACCGTCTTCGACGCC
>Ga0068855_100011098_pt1 | contig 10873 bp, 11 predicted proteins | sample KBSCornC52_FD_66592 | JGI IMG/M metagenome (GOLD analysis project Ga0068855, IMG submission 66592) | Corn rhizosphere microbial communities from Kellogg Biological Station, Michigan, USA - KBS Corn C5-2 | ecosystem: Host-associated > Plants > Roots > Rhizosphere > Soil ... | reverse complement strand
CGTTGCCCACGACCCCGCCGCGAAGGAAACTGCGGCAAATGCAAAAACGCGGAACCAGGTGAGTTTCATAGTTCTCGATTGTATCAATTCGGGAGTAGCCCGTATGCGGGAGTAGCCGGTATCAATTTGGCAGTGGCGCTGGCCCCCTGGTTTGGTCCAAGGTAGAATGGCCTGGAGTTCGTTGAGGCTGGAGTTGTTGGTTGAAGGAGGTTCCGCCGTGAAGTACCAGATATGGGCGATTGTATGGCTTGCAGGCGGCGCGGCTTTGGGCCAATCCCCGGCGATGAATGTCATCGCCCGGGCCGCGGAGGCGGTGGGTGGAAAAGACCAGGTTTTGGCGGTCAAGACTCTGCTGATCGAAGGCTCCGGAATCAACCCGAACATCGGGCAGAACCCGCTCCCGGAATCCCCGCTGCTCAATTGGAATGTTCCGGAATTCAAGCGCAGCATCGATCTGGTCAACGGCCGCATGCGTCTCGAACAGCACCGCATCGCCGGATTCGACTTCGCGCTCGCCACCGATGTGCACCAGAACCTGGGGCTCGATGGTGGCATCGCGTTCAACGTGAATCCCGACGGCACGGCTCAGCGCGCCGGGGACGCCGTGGCGAGCGAAAGACGGATAGAGATGCTGGGAAACCCGATCGCGATTCTGCGTGCCGGTCTGGATCCTGCAACTCGCGTGGAGGCCAGTGTTAGGGCCCAAAACGGCGAAGTGAGCATCGACATGGTTACCGCCGCCGGTGACAAACTTACGCTGGCCGTGGATGCGAAGACCAATTTGCCCAGGCATGTGCGTTGGATGACCTCGAGCGAAAATCTAGGCGACGTGGTCAATACCACGTCATTTTCGGATTACGAAACCGTCGATGGATTGAAATTGCCGAAGCACTATGTGACTAGCATCAACTTCCGCGACTGGGTGACGTCGGATATTCAGGTATCGAAGAACCTGGTGGACGGGAATGTGGGGGATCTAGCCGCACCCGCCAGCGTGAAAGCGAGTCCGGCTCCGCTGCCCCAGCCGGTCAGTGTGGACGCGCAGGAAGTCGGCAAGGGAATCTGGTGGCTGGCCGGAAATGGCAACGCCCGCAGCATCTTGTTCGAGTTCGACGATCATCTTACGTTGTTCGAGACGCCCACCAGTGAGGCTCGGTCGAAGGCCGTGATCGATAAGGCGCGGTCGGTCGTGCCTAACAAGCCGCTCACGGAAGTGATCGTGTCGCATCACCATTTCGATCACACCGGCGGACTGCGCACCGCCGTGGCGGAAGGGCTGACCGTGATCTCGCACAAAGGCAACGAAGAAATTTTCAAGGAAGTCACGTCGCGTAAGGCGACGCTGAAGCCGGATCTACTGTCGCAGAGCGGGAAAAAGCTGAAGTTCAGGGGCGTCGATGACACGTTGGTGCTCAAGGACAAGTCCCTGGAGGTCGTGATCTACCACGTAAAGGGCAACACGCACTCGCCGCTTCTGCTGATGGCGTACGTTCCGCGCGATAAGATCCTGGTGCAGGGCGATCTGATCGACGTCGGCTGGACCCAGCACCCGTGGGCGGAAAACTACGCGAAGAATCTGGAAATGCGCAAGATTGACTTCGCCAAAGACGTGCCGGTGCACGGTAAAATTCAGACCCACGCCGAAGAATTAGCCGCGATCGCAGCAATGAAGAAGCAGTAAGAGGAGAAAATTTATGAGGACATGGATTAACGTTGCGGTTGCCCTGGCATTGGCCGGCGCCGCTTATTCGCAGGACGCAACGACCGTGTTGGAGAATGCTTCCAAGGCGATGGGTATCCCGAAATCCGTCGTGTATTCCGGCACCGGATATAACGGTTTCTTCGGCCAGGCCGTTCAGCCCGGCTTTTCTTGGCCGCAGCGCGAGTTGACCGGCTACAGCCGCAGCATCAACTACGATCAAAAATCTTCCAAAGAGGAGTTGGTTTTCAAAGAGCAAGTCTTCGGTGGGCAGCGCCAGAACAATGAAGTGAACGGCGATAAGGCCTGGGCCATGGGTCCCAATGGTCCCATCGCGCAACTAGCGGCTGCCGAGGATCGGCAACTGCAAATTCTGCTGACGCCGCACGGTTTTCTGCGTGCCGCGACCGAAGCCGGTAATGCCACGGCAAAGTCGAAATCCGAGGGCGGCAAGAAGGTGACGGTGGTGTCCTTCACCGCGCTCGGCAAGTACAAAATGGACGGCACCATCGACGCTCAAAATATGGTGACCAAGGTCGAGACCACCGTTCCCAATCCTTTATTGGGCGACATGGCGGTGATCGCGACTTACAGCGATTACAAGGATTTCAACGGCATAAAGTTTCCCACCAAGATCAAACAGATGCAGGGCGGAGGAGCAGTCGCGGATCTGACGATTGCCGATGTGCAGCCCAACGCCAACGCCGATCTGCCGGTTCCGGCGCCAGTAGCCAGCGCATCGGCGGCTCCGCCGGCCCCAGCGCCCAGCCAAAGGTTGGCGGACGGAGTGTGGCTGATTCCGACGTCCCACAACAGTTTGGTGATCGAGTTCAAAGACTTTATTACCGTGATTGAAGCGCCGCTCACCGAGCAGCGCTCGCAGTATGTGATCGCGGAAGCCAAGAGGCTGGCGCCGAACAAGCCCATCCGCTATCTGTTCAGTACGCATCATCACTTCGACCACTCCGGCGGACTGCGTGCGTATGTCGCCGAGGGAGCCACTATCGTTACTGCTGACGTCAACAAAGCCTACTACGAACAGGTATTCAAGATGAAAGCCACCATGGCGCCGGATGCTCTGGCAAAAAATCCCAAGAAGCCCAGGATCGTGGGCGTTAAGGACAAGTACGTGATTACCGACGGTACCCAATCGCTTGAAATCTACACCACCCAAGGCGACGGTCACGCCGGCGAATTGCTGATCGGCTACCTGCCGAAGGAGAAGATTCTGATCGAGGCCGACAGCTACAGCCCGCAAGGTCCCGGTGCGCCGGCTCCGGCGACTCCCGCGCCCAATGCCCTGGTGCTTTACGACAACTTGCAGCGCCTGAAGCTGAATGTCGATCAGGTGGTGCCGATTCACGGCCGTCCGGTTCCCTACGCGGATTTCTTGAAGGCGGTCGCCAAAGGCTAAGCCTTCTGCACGCGCCGTAACATATACTGATCCGGCTTTAGAGACCCGTCGCGCAGTCTCTTCCAGTCGTCGTGCACATGGATCAAACGGCCGCTGATGTGGTTGGATTGCTCGGCGGCCAAGAACAGCGCCAGTTCGATCTGTTTGTCGGCGGTAGTGCCGCCGGTCAGGCGGACCTGCTCGGCCTCCTCCACCTCGCGCCACCCGGCGCGCTCACGGGCAGCCAGAATCTGGTCAGTCATGTGGGTATAACTGGCTCCGGGGGCCATGCAATTGATCTGCACGTTGTGGTCGCGGATTTCCTCAGCGACGCTTTCGACAAAACTGACTACCGCGGCCTTGGTGGCGGCATAAATCGCCAGGTTGGGCCGAGCCTGAGAACCGCTGCCGCTGGTGAGCACGATGATTTTGCCGCTGCGCCGCTGAATCATTCCCGGTAGCACCGCGCGGCACGCATTCATGACGCCTTGTAAATTGGTGTGGATCACTTCATCCCACAATTTCGGATTGGTCTCGGCGAAAGGCCCGATGGGCCCCTGCATCGCAGCCGCGCAGACCAGCACCTGTACCGGGCTGCCGAAGTGCACCCGCATCCGCTCGACCGCCGCGGCCACTTGTTCGCAGTCGGCGACATCGGCTCGAATGCGGAGAGCGTTGCCTCCGGCGTGTTCAATTTCCAACTGGCACAGATCCAGCTCCGGTTTGCTGCGGGCCAGCAGACCCACGCGGGCGCCCTTGGTGGCGAATCCTATTGCCAGACGTTTGCCGATGCCTCGTCCGGCGCCGGTCATTAGTACCGGGACAGTCTTGAAGGAGTGCACACCATCACGGTAGTACAAATTGTGGAGGAAGGGAGAAAGGCAGACTGTTTATGCGGTGGCTAGTTCCGGCTCGAGCAGGCGGGCGCGCGCGTCGATGAGCACGGTCTCGCCGTTGTCGAGCATATAGCGCCCCACCACCCACGGCAGCACCTGCGCCATGCGGGCTTCGGCCAGCTCACGCTCGCCCAGGAACAGTACCGCGAATTCAGTGTCGCTCCAGCGGGAAGTCCGGTCGCGGTGGCGGAATTGCGACGAGAGCTTGCTCGCGGCCATGCGCAATACCTGATCCCCGATCGGTCCCTTCAGTTCGAACAGCAGCAGCGAAAACGTGGCGCCATGCAAGCGGTGCGCCTCGATCTGACGTTCCAGTTCGCGGCGATTGATCAGCCCGGTGACGGGATCGGTGCTGGCGGTACCCGCGAGGCGCTGGTCCAGTTCAACCATCTGCTCACGCATCTGCGTGACCATTACGGCGGTCTCCTGGCTCATGCTCTCGACCAGACCGCGCAGACCCGCCGCTTCGAGCGCCACAACTTCGGAAAAAGTCTTGGCGTCCTCAGGGTAAGTGGCTTTCTGCACTTGTTTGGCGAATTGACGCAAGCGATTGCCGTAGTGAGTCTGCCGCTGCGCAAGGTTTTCGATAATATCGCCCAAGGCCAGAATGCCGCGCTCCATCTCGACGCTGCGCTCCGTGCGGACGCGGTGCGCGACGCTGGCATAATCTTCCAGTTCCGCTTGCACCGCTTGCGCGCTTTCGCGGATCGCTTGCGGAGTCGCATCGTAGGAGACGCGCGTTCCCAGGGCCTGAATTCGCGCGCGATAGGGACCGCCCACATCCGGATAGGTCTGCTCCAGGCAATCCGCCGTGACCGCAAGGGTCGAAAGATATGCTGCTACCGCGTTGCTAAGTTCTGCCAGCAGATCAAGATCGCGTCCGGTTGCAGGACTCATACCAGTATTGTGCCCCTAACTGATGGGGCAGGGAATCAGACGAATCACTTAGTTGCTCCCCCAAAGTGGGGGCTTAATCGGCAGGTTGAATCTCATAAGTGGTTACAATTTCGGCGGTTGCTCGCACAGTCGCCACCGCGCTGCAATACTTGTCGGTCGAAAGCGCCACCGCTCGTTCCACGGCTTCCGCGGATATATTATGCCCGCGAATAATGTGTTTTAGTTCAATTCGGCGAAAAGCCCGGGGGTGTTCATCGCGCCGCTCGCTGCGAATTTCGACGCAATAAGCGGTCACCCGCTCGCGCTTTTTGTGCAAAATGGAAATCACGTCGGCCGCCGTGCAACTCCCCAGTCCGGCGATAAACAATTCCAGTGGACCAGGCGCGGATTTGCGTCCCGCTTTCACATCGATCGCGAGCGCGTGACCGCTGGGCGTGGTGGCGATCAGGAATTCGTCACCGGCATAGCGGATGACGGTGGGGGGCGCGGGATTCATGATTCCACCAATAGCACAGGTTACACTGTAAACTTCTATGCCGGAAACTCTTACCCTGGCGCACATTCAGAACGCGCGCCAGCGCATCGCCCCCTGTGTGCGCCGCACGCCGCTCACTGCGAGCGCCGCTTTGAGCGAGCGCCTGAAGACCAACGTCTACGTGAAACTCGAGCTCTTCCAGAAGACTGGCTCGTTCAAAGTGCGCGGCGCCTTCAATAAGGCGCTGGGGCTGAGCGCCGAAGAGCGCGGGCAAGGATTGGTGGCGGTGAGCGGCGGAAATCACGCCCAAGCGGTGGCCTACGCCGCGCGTACGCTGGGTTTGAAATCCGTCATTCTGATGCCGCAATCGACGCCCTCGAACTACGTCGAGGCCACGCGAGGCTATGGAGCGGAAATCAAGTTCGCCGCAAACGTTGGCGCAGCCTTCGCCGAGATCGCACAATATGAGCGTCAGGGCTGGGCCTATATCCATCCTTTCGACGATCCCGTGGTCATGGCCGGGCAGGGAACTATCGGCCTTGAAATTCTGGATGATGTGCCGCAAGTCACCGATATCGTCGTCAGTATCGGCGGCGGGGGATTGATCGGCGGAATCGCCACCGCGGTCAAATCCCTCAAGCCGTCGGTGCGCATGTGGGGTGTCGAGACCGAAGGGGCCGATTGCATGTCGAAGTCCCTCGCGGCCGGTAAAATCGTGACCCTGGATGCGATCACGTCAATTGCGCGCACGCTAGGTGCGCCGGCGCCGTCCGAATTCACCCTCGCCATGGCCCGCGATTTACTGGAAAGCGTCACCGTGGTCAGCGACGCCGAAGCTCTCACCGCGCTGCGGTTCCTGCTGGAGCGGTTGAAAGTGGTTAGCGAACCCGCCGCTTCCTGCACGCTCGCCGCGGCCGAACGTTTGAAGGATCAATTCTCCAAAGAGCGGCACGTAGTGCTGGTATTGTGCGGGGGCAATATGCCGATGGAGGATTTAGCTCGGTTGCCGCGTGCCCAGGCCCAGTAGCACGCAGCCGGCTAGGATTAGCGCGAGGCCCACAAACTTGCCCCGCGTGAATGGCTCGCCAAAGAATAGCCGGGCCCATATCATGGTCCAGATGTAACCGCTCGAAACCATCGGGAACAGGATGCTCAGCTCACCGCTTTTTAGGCCAAGTATGAAAAATACCGACGACAGCAGATATCCGGCCACACCCGCGGCCAGGGGCCAATTGGTATAGAGCGAGCGCAGATTCATCTCCAGACGTTTTGAGCCGGCCTTGAATCCCAGCGAGCTGAAGCTGCCAATAAACGATCCAAAGGTTACCAGTGCAATCGAGGAAACCGGGGTGGTCATTTATGAGCCCCCAATCCCAGAATGCCGACGCCGGCCATAATGGCGCAAATCCCAGCGACTTTGTAAGGGTTCATGATCTCGCCGAAAATGAGTACCGACAGAACCGCTACCCACACATAGCTGAGCGAGATTAAGGGATACAGCACTGAAAGTTCCCCATGCCGCAGCGCGAGCACCATCAGCGCCGCGCCGAGGCCGTACAGTGCCATCCCGCCGATCAGCGGGAAGTTAGTCAGTAGACCAACGAAGGACGGATGGAGCTTGAGCTGAACGGTCCCAAACTTCAGCAACACCTGGGCGGCCGCCGAAAGCAGCGTAAACACTACGATCATCAGCAGCGAGCGGCGCTTTTGTCCAGTAGTTGAAGCAGTCACAGGAACTTTACTCAGAATAACGGAATCCGGCGTTGGCGGAGTTGACGGTGGAAGACTGGTGATTGTACCCACGGTTAGATTTGGAGGTTCCTTCAAACCCATCGGGAAAAAACGCGGATTCCTTTACTCCCCACTCTGTTGCAGCAGCTTGGCCACCAGGGCGGTCCAGCCGGTCTGATGGCTGGCGCCGATGCCCGCGCCGTTGTCGCCGTGGAAATACTCATAAAACAGAGGATAATCACGGAAATTCGGATCGGTCTGAAATTTCTCGGTCCCTCCGAACACCGGACGCCGTCCTTGGTCGTCGCGCAGGAAAATGCGCGCCAGGCGTCGGGAAAGCTGCGCCGCTACCTCGCCCAGGTGCATGCGCACGCCGGAGCCGGTGGGAAATTCCACTTTGAAATCCTCTCCGAAATAGTAATGGAATCGCTGCAGCGACTCGATCAGCAGATAGTTCACCGGGAACCACACCGGGCCGCGCCAATTCGAATTGCCTCCGAACAAACTCGTGCGCGATTCCGCCGGCTCGTAACCCACACGGTATTCGTGCCCGTCGACGTGCAGCGTATAGGGATGGGCCTGGTGAAATTTCGACACCGAGCGAATGCCGTTCGCGGAAAGGAACTCACTTTCGTCCAGCAGTTTTTCCAGCACCCGCACCAGCCGTCCGGGCGTCACCAAACTGAGCAATGACGCTTCTCGATGCCGTGGCGCATCAGCGGCGCGAGATTTCGGCACAAATCCGGCCGGTTGGCGATGAACCAGTTCATGCGTTTTTCAAAGCCCGGCAGGGATTCGATGAGATCGGACTCCATGGTGTCCACTGCAAATAGCGGAATCACGCCCACCACGGATCGCACCCGCATGAGGATGGATTGCTCGTCCGGCAGGCTGAGACGGTCGTAAAAGAACCCGTCTTCTTCATGCCACAACCCCTGGCCTCCCATGCCGTTTATGGCGTGCGCGATGTAGAGGAAGTGCTCGAAGAATTTGTTCGCGATGTCTCCATAGAAGGGATCGGCTTTCACTGCCAGTTCCTGCGAAATCCGCAGCATGTTCAGGCAGTACATGGCCATCCAACTAGTGCCGTCGGATTGCTCGATCAATCCGCCATTCGGCAGCGGCTTCGAACGGTCGAACACGCCGATATTATCCAAGCCCAGGAAGCCGCCTTCAAAAATGTTATTGCCTTCGGAGTCTTTGCGATTCACCCACCAGGTGAAGTTCATCAAAAGCTTGTGGAAGACGGTTTCGAGAAACTCGTAGTCCCCACGTCCGGTGAGTTTCCGGTCGATGGTAAATACGCGCCAGCAGGCCCAGGCGTGTACCGGCGGGTTCACGTCGCTGAAGGCCCATTCGTACGCGGGAATCTGCCCATTGGGATGCATGTACCATTCGCGCAGAAACAATTTGAGCTGGGCTTTGGCATTGTCGGGATCAACCATCGCCAGGGGGATCATGTGAAACCCCAAGTCCCAAGCCGCATACCATGGGTATTCCCAGGTGTCCGGCATCGTGAGCACGTCTTCGTTATAGATATGCACCCAGGCGGAGTCGCGTCCTTTCCAGCGCGCGGCCGGCGGCTGGGGTTGGCCGGGATCGCCCTTGAGCCAGTCCTCGACCACGAAGTGATAATACTGCCGGGACCACAAGAGTCCCGCGAGAGCCTGCCGCTGCACGCGCTTTCCGTCTTCGGAGAGCGTGGGGTTCGCGAAAGAGTAAAACTCATCTGCTTCGGCCATCCGCTCGGCAAAAACGCCGTCGATATCGTGAATCAAGCGGGACGGCTCAGTGCGCAGCGTCAGCCGCATGCGGATGGTCTGGGTTTGTCCGGCCGCCAGGTTGAAGTTATACCAGGCGCAGGCCTTGGTGCCGCGCTCCGCCGGATTCACGGCAGCCTGCTCGCCATGAATCACGCGCCGATGGAATGCGTCTTTGACGTAATGCGGAACGCCAGGCCGGCCCTCCCAATTCCACAGAGCTTTGGTGTTGCTTTCGTTTTCCGTGAACAGGAACTGTGGATGGCCCTCCATGCTGAACTGATATGCTCCGAGCTCCGGTTCGCTGATCTCGATGGTATTGACAGCGCCACCTAGGCCGCGGAAGAGCACCGGCTTTTCCTGGTTTCCGCCCCAGGACCACTGGTTGCGGAACCACAGATGCGGCAAGACATGCAACGGCGCGGCGTTGGGGCCGCGGTTGGTAATCGAAATACGGATCAGGATATCGTTGACGTCGGCCTTGGCATATTCGACGAACACATCAAAGTAGCGGTCTTCGGCAAAGACGCCGGTGTCGATCAGTTCAAACTCAGGATCCTCACGGCTGCGCCGCTGATTCTCTTCGAGTAAGTGCGCATATGGGAACTCGGCCTGCGGATATTTGTACAGGCACTTCATATAAGTGTGAGTGGGCGTGGAATCGAGGTAGTAGTAGCACTCCTTGACGTCTTCGCCGTGGTTGCCCTGGTCGCCGTTGAGGCCGAACAGGCGCTCCTTCAGGATCGGGTCGCGCTGGTTCCAGAGCGCCAGCGCAAAGCACAGGCGCTGGTGGTTGTCGCAAATTCCGGCAATGCCATCTTCGCCCCAGCGGTACGCCCGCAAATGCGAGTGTTCAAACGGGAAGTAGTCCCAGGCGCGGCCGTCGGCGCTATAGTCTTCGCGAACCGTTCCCCAGGCACGTTCGGCCAGATAGGGACCCCAACGCCGCCAATATTGCTCGCGCCGGGTAGCGGCGATCAGGCGAAGTTGTTCGGCGTTCATAGCCTGATTCTAGCTGGTCATCACGCGCTGGCGACATCGGCTAAACCCCGTAGATTCCGCATTTGGAGATTATGCGTTGGATCGGTTCGGGAATGGGCGCGGGATAACGGTTGCGTGATGACGCGATTCGCAATTGGTTTGTTCCTCTGCATGACACTTCGAGCTTGGGCTCAACCCCCCGCGGGGGCGACCGCGCCGGCGGCCGTCGCGCGCGTGATGCTGGGGCTGGAGCAAACCGCCGCGGGCTCGGCTGCCCCGGTGGAAAAGGCCGCCATCGGCCTATTTTTCAGCGAGCCCTTGAAGGCTCGCCTGGCCACCTGGGGCGATCTGCGCCTGAGTTCGATTCCCGTGGATGTGGAGTCGACAGTGGCCACGCTGCCTGCCGACGCCGCCAAGATCGCTACCACGCTTCCCCTCGATAAATTGGTACGCTCAGGAGAATTTCTGGTGGGCATCAGCTATCAGGTATTGGGTGGAAGCGGCCTGTGGTCATCGCTTTCGTTGATTGGCAGCGCGGGCGCCGCCATGCCGCTGGCTCCTAGCGGAAACCGTTTCTACCGGCAATACTACGGCGGACTGCGCATGCAATCCACCCAGCATACGCATATCGTGGATGTCGCTCTAGGCCAGAATGAGGCTATCACCGGCGGCCGGCTGCGCGGGACGGTGATGCGGGTGGATGGTTTCTATGCCCTGCCGGTGACTGGCGGCAACTTCCTTTACCTGTTCGGGACGGTCATGGTGCGGGCTTCGCCGCGTGCGCCCGCGCTCGGCGACACCGGGGTCGACTCGTATCGTGTGGGAGTGGGAGTCGATGTGATTCAGATGCTGAAAGCATTGCGGACCAACTGAAGCCGCGGCCGGCCGCTGAGCACCACTGTCACTACATCGCAGCGCACTCGTTCCCAGGGCGTGTCGCTCTTGCGGGCGTAAGCGCGGGCGACACGGCGCAAATGAGCCTGCTTCTCTTCGCCCACAGCCCGATCCGGCGGCCCGTATTCTTCGCTCTGCCGCGACTTT
>Ga0068855_100011096_pt1 | contig 10873 bp, 10 predicted proteins | sample KBSCornC52_FD_66592 | JGI IMG/M metagenome (GOLD analysis project Ga0068855, IMG submission 66592) | Corn rhizosphere microbial communities from Kellogg Biological Station, Michigan, USA - KBS Corn C5-2 | ecosystem: Host-associated > Plants > Roots > Rhizosphere > Soil ... | reverse complement strand
CCCATCTTCACGCAGGCGAAGGTCCCGTTCGTGGGCGCCTTCACGGGCGCGGAGCTCCTGAGGAACCCGGTGAACCCGTACGTCTTCAACGTGCGCGCGAGCTACTTCGACGAGACCGAGGCGATCGTCAACCATTTGACGGCGATGAGCATCGACAAGATCGCGATCTTCTACCAGGACGACGCGTACGGCCAGGCGGGCCTCGCGGGCGTCGAGCGCGCCCTCAAGAAGCGCAACATGTCGCTCGCGGCCAGGGGGACCGTCGAACGGAACACGGTGAACGTCGCGAAGGCCGTGGATGCCATCAAGAAGGCGAAGCCTCAGGCGATCGTCATGATCTCCGCCTACAAGTCGTGCGCCGCGTTCATCCGCGAGATGAAGAAGGCGGGCGAGAACCCCACCTTCTGGAACGTCTCCTTCGTGGGCAGCAAGGCGCTCGCGCAGGAGCTGGGTCCCGAGGGCCGCGGCGTGGAGATCTCGCAGGTGGTGCCGTTCCCGTGGGACATCAGCGTCCCGGTGGTGCGCGAATACCGGAAGCTCGCCGACCCGGCGAAGGTCGAGCCCGGCTTCGGGACGCTCGAGGGCTTCATCGCCGCCAAGGTGATGGTCGAGGGCCTGCGCCGCGCCGGCAGGAAGCTCGACCGCGAAAACTTCATCCGCGCGATGGATTCGATCGGGGACTACGACGCGGGCGGCTTCCGCGTGCGCTACGGGCCGGACAACCGCAGCGGCTCGAACTTCGTCGACTTGACGATCATCTCGCGCGACCAGAAGTTCGTGCGCTGACGTCCGTCATTCGGGAGCCCCGTCATTCCCGCGTAGGCGGGAATCCAGTCATTCCCGCGTAGGCGGGAATCCATGGATTCCCGTCGCCACGGGGATGACGCCCGCTTCAGCGTCGCAAGGCGCTTCGCGGGGTCATTTCTTCCGCCACTCGGTGACGCCGCCGGGCTTGTCCTCGAGCGCGATGCCCGCGGCCTCGAGGCTGCGGCGGATCTCGTCCGCGCGCGGGTAGTCCTTCGCCTTCTTGGCGGCGTTGCGCTCGTCGATCAACGCCTGCACGTCGACCTGCATCCCGCCCTGGAGGAACGCGGCGGGGTCGTGCTGCAGGAGGCCCAGCGTGCCGCCCAGCGCGCGGAGGAGCCCCGAGAGCTCCGCGGAGCGCGAGCGGTTCACCTCGCCCCGCAGCTCGTGGAGCACCGCGAAGGCGATCGGGGTGTCGAAGTCGTCGTCCATCGCCTCGCGGAAGCGGGCCGCGAAGGGCTGCGACCAGTCGATCGCGGCGACCGGCGCGGGGGCCACTTCCCGCAGGGTCGCGTAGAAGCCGCGCAGGGCGTTGCCCGCGTCCTCGAGCGAATCCCACGCGAAGTTCAACGTGTTCCGGTAATGCGCGCGCATGAGGAAGAAGCGCAGCTGCTCGCCGCCCTGGGCGGGGTCGAGCTTCTCCAGCACCTCGCGCGTGGTGTGGAAGTTGCCGAGCGACTTCGACATCTTCTCGTGGTCGATGTTGAGGAACGCGGAGTGCACCCAGTAGTTCACGAACGGTCGGCCCAGCGCGCCCTCGCTCTGCGCGATCTCGTTCTCGTGGTGCGGGAACTGCAGGTCCCAGCCGCCGCCGTGGATGTCGATGGGCGCGCCCAGCTCCTTGCACGCCATCGCCGAGCACTCGATGTGCCAGCCCGGCCGCCCCGGCCCGAAGACCGACGGCCAGTGCGGCTCGTCCGGCTTTCCCGACTTCCACAGCGCGAAATCCAGCGGATCGCGCTTCGCCTCGTCCACCGCGACGCGCTCGCCCGCGCGCAGGTCGTCCAGGTTCCGGCGCGAGAGCTTCCCGTAGCCCGGAAATCCGCGCACCGCGTAGAACACGTCGCCGTTCTTCGCGCGGTACGCGAGGCCCTTCTTCTCGAGCGCGGCGATCATCTCCACCATCGGCTCGATGTAGCGCGTCGCGCGGGGCTCCAGGTCCGGGCGCACGAGGCCCAGGCGCGCCGTGTCCTCGACGAACGCCGCCACCAGCCGCTCGGTGAACGCCTCGACCGACTCGCCCTTCTCCCGCGCGCGCTTGATGATCTTGTCGTCGACGTCCGTGATGTTGCGCACGTACGTGACCGCGTAGCCGCTCGCGCGCAGCCACCGCACCACCATGTCGAACGCGGTGAACGTGCGCGCGTTGCCCACGTGGAAGTAGTCGTATACGGTGGGACCGCACACGTACATGCCCACCTTCCCGGCTACGCGCGGGACGAAAGGCTCCTTGGTTCGGGTTAAGGTGTTGTGGATCCGAAGCGCGGGCATGGGTGCGGGGGGAAGGTCGGGGCCCGGGAGGACCGATTGTAGTCCCCGGCGAAGGCGGGTAGAATGCTGTTTCTCATTAAATTCAATAGATTATAACACGATGCTGCAGCGATCCTGCATGATGGCCCGACTCGCCGCGGGACTCGCGGCCGCCTGGTTGGTACTCGCCGGCGCGACCGCACTCGCCGCCCCGGCGGACGACCTGCGCGACGCGCAGAAGCTCTACAACCAGGGGAAGCTGCAGCCCGCGCTGGACAAGGTCGACGCGTTCCTGAAGGCGCAGCCGCGCGATCCGCAGGGACGATTTCTCAAGGGCCTCGTGCTCACGGAGCAGAAGCGCACGCAGGAGGCGATCCAGGTCTTCACCGGGCTCACGGAGGACTTCCCGGAGCTCCCGGAGCCGTACAACAACCTCGCCGTCCTCTACGCCTCGCAGGGCAACTACGAGAAGGCGAAGTCCGCGCTCGAGCTCGCGATCCACACGCATCCCACCTACGCCACCGCGCACGAGAACCTGGGCGACATCTACGCCGAGCTCGCGAGCCGCGCGTACGACCGCGCCCTCCAGCTGGACAAGAACAACACCACCGCGCAGGTGAAGCTCGCGATGGTGAAGGACCTCTTCAGCGCGCAGAAGGTCGCCTCGCGCGCGCAGGCGGTGAAGCCCGAAACCGAGGCGCCGAAGGCGACAAACAAGGCGCCCCCCGCCGAAACGCCGAAGGCGCCCAGCGCCACGAGCAAGACGCCCGAGGCCGCGAGCGCGCCGCCGAAGCAGGTCGCGAAAGTCGAGACCCGGGCCGCGCCCGAGCCCGCGAAGGCCGCGGCCAAGGCACCCGAGGGCGATGCGAAGTCCGAAGTCGCCGCCGCCATCGCCGACTGGGCGCGCGCGTGGAGCGGCAAGGACGTGAAGGGCTACCTCGCGCACTACGCGCCGGACTTCGAGCTCCCCGGCGGCGAGTCCCGGGCGGCGTGGGAGAAGCAGCGCGAGGAGCGGATCAGCAGGCCGAAGTCGATCGATGTCCAGGCGAAGGTGCTCTCCACGCAGGTGAACGGGTCGGAGGCGACCGTGAAGATCCGGCAGTCGTACCGCTCGGATACGCTCAAGAGCCACACCACGAAGACGCTGCGCCTCGAGAAGGCCGGCGAGCGCTGGCTCATCAAGCAGGAGCGCACGGGCGGGTGAAGCGCGCCGCGCTCCTGCGTCGCCTCGGCCGCCTCGCGCCCCGCGTCGCGGTCGTGGCCTTCGCGCTCTCCGCGACGGCGCTCGCGGACGGGAGCCTCTTCCCGCTGGGCGACGGCCCCGCGTTCGGGAACCAGGTGGAGGCCTCGGTCGTCCGCGCGATCGTGGAGCTGCGCGAGAGCGCGCTCAACCGCGCGCTGGCCGAGATCAACAAGGCGGTCGCGGACCGGCCGAACTTCCGCCTGGCGCAGCTCGTGAAGGGCGACATCCTGATGGCGCAGGCGGGCCGCCCCGTGGCCTTCGCTTCCGCCGCGCTGCCGGCCGCGAGCCTGGCCCCCCTGCAGGACGAGGCGCGCGCGCGCGTGCAGCGCTACCTCGACGCGCCGCCCGCGGACGCGCTCCCGGGCGCGGTCCTGGAGCTCGCGCCCAGCCAGCCCTACGCGATCGTGGTCGACACCTCCCGCTCGCGGCTCTACGTCTACGCGAACGAGCTGGGGCGCCCGCGCTACGTGACGGATTTCTACATCAGCCTCGGCCGCTTCGGCGTCGAGAAGGCGCGCGAGGGCGACCAGAAGACCCCGATCGGCGTCTACATGGTGGTCGCCGACCGCGAGAAGCTTCCCGATTTCTACGGCCCGCGCGCGTTCCCGTTGAGCTATCCCAACGACTGGGACCGCATGCAGGGCCGCAAGGGCCACGGCATCTGGCTGCACGGCACGCCCCCGGGGACCTACAGCCGCCCGCCGTGGGCGACGGACGGCTGCGTGGTGCTCGCGAACGACGACCTCGCGCGGCTCTCGAAGTACGTGGACGTGAGCCACACGCCGGTGGTGATCGGCGCTTCCATCCGCTGGCGCGACCGCCGCGCGTGGGAAGCGGACCGCGCGGCTTTCCTCGCCGCCTTCGACGGATGGAAGAAGGCGTGGGAGAGCCGGGACACGGACCGCTACCTCGCGAACTACTCCGGCCGCTTCCGCTCCGAGTCCGGCGGCTTCGCCGCCTGGAAGGCGCGCAAGCGCCACGTGAACGCCGGCAAGGCGTGGGTGAAGGTGGCCGTCGACGACATGAGCCTCTTCGCCTATCCCGGCGAGAAGGACATGATGATGGTCACCTTCCGGCAGGACTACCGCTCGAGCAACCTTTCCAAGGTGACCCGCAAGCGCCAATACTGGGTCCGCGAGGACGGCGCGTGGCGCATCCTCGCCGAATCCGTCGTTTCCTGAAACCTTTCCTCCCGAGTCCCCGTCCCATGAATGGAATCGCCCGCATCGCATTGGCCGCGTCGGCCGTCGCGTTCGCCCTCCCCCTCGCAGCCGCCGAGCCCTCCGCGCACCCGAGCTGCCAAGACCTGCTGAAAGGAAAGTCGCCGATGAAAGTGAAGCTCACCACCTCCATGGGCCCGATCACGATCGAGCTGGACAAGGCGAAGGCCCCCGTCTCCGCGGAGAACTTCGTGAAGTACGTCGAATCCGGCCACTACAACGGCACCATCTTCCACCGCGTGATCGACGGCTTCATGGTCCAGGGCGGCGGCTTCGACAAGGACATGCGCCAGAAGGCCACGAACGCGCCCATCAGGAACGAGGCGGACAACGGCCTCAAGAACGACAAGTACACCGTCGCCATGGCGCGCACGCAGGTCCCGGATTCGGCGACCGCGCAGTTCTTCATCAACGTGAAGGACAACGCGTTCCTCAACCACACCGCCAAGAACGTGCAGGGCTGGGGCTACGCCGTCTTCGGGAAGGTGGTCGAGGGGCAGGACACCGTCGACAAGATCAAGAAGGTGCCCACGGGCAACGCGCGCGGCATGGGCGACGTGCCGCTGGAGCCGGTCGTGATCGAGAAGGCGGAGTGCGTCGCCTGAGGCGCACCCTCTTCATCTCGGACCTGCACCTCGATCCCTCGCGCCCGGCGATCGTCGCCCAGCTCGAGCGCTTCCTCGCCGAGGTCGTCCCCGGCGCCGACGCGCTCTACATCCTGGGCGACCTCTTCGAGTACTGGGTGGGCGACGATGGCCTCGCCCTCCCCTTCCCGCGGCGCATCGCGCAGCGCCTCAAGGCGGCCTCGGCGCACGCGCCGATCCACTTCATGCACGGGAACCGCGACTTCCTCGCGGCCGAGCGCTTCGCGCGGGAGACGGGCGCGGCGCTCATCGACGACCCCACGATCGCCGACCTCTACGGGACGCGCGCGGTGCTGCTGCACGGCGACACGCTCTGCACGGACGACGTGCGCTACCAGGCGTTCCGGAAGCAGGTGCGCGACCCGGCGTGGCAGCAGGCGACGCTCGCGCTCCCCATCGAGGAGCGCCTCGTGCTCGCCAACCGCATGCGCACGCAAAGCGAGGGGAGCAAGCAGGCGACGCAGATGGAGATCATGGACGTCGCCCCGGAGGCGGTCGCGCGGGCGTTCGAGCGGTGCGGCTGCGCGCTCATGATCCACGGCCACACGCACCGGCCGGGGCGCCACGTGCACCATGTGGGCGGCCGCGAGTGCGTGCGCTGGGTGCTCCCGGACTGGTACGAGAGCGGCGGCTACCTCGAGGCCACCGAGGCGGGCCTCACCGCGGTGGACCGGATCTAGCCCTTCAGCTCCCGCACCAGTCCTCGACTTCCTTCCGCCAGCGCTTCGTCTCCGCGTCGCGCTCGGCGTCCTCCATGTAGACGCGCTCGCCCTTCTCGTTCACGCGGTAGATCGGCCGGCCGTGGGTGAGCGTGTCGAGTGCCTCCCGCGCGCGCAGGCAATTGCGCTGGCGCTGCGCCGCGGCATTCTTCTCCCGGGCGCTCGTGGTCTCCTCCTCGCGCTCCTTCTCGAGCCGCCGCCGCCGGAACTCGACCTCCTTCTCCTTCCAGCTCTCCGGCTTCTCCGGCTTCGCGGCGGGCCCGTCGCTCCGGATCTCGATCTTCGTCGCCTTCCGGTCCGGCGGCGGCTCCTCGGTGTAGTGGGTGACGCCCTTCTCGTCCACCCACTTGTAGAGCGCCGCACCCGCGCTTGCGCAGGAGAGCGCCAACGCAATGGCGAGGATGCGCGCGATCACGGCTCGTCCAACCGGAGCGTGAGGCATTTGGCGCTCCCGCCCGCCTTCATGAACTCGGAGAGCGGGATCTGCACGACCTCGAAGCCCTTGGCGCCCAGGGCGCGCGCGAGGGCGGGTGTGGCGCGGTTCACCACCACGGTCGAGCCGATGTTGACGGCGTTGCACGCGAAGGCGAGGCCGTCCTCCTCCTCCACCGCGATGCGCCGCGCGGCGGGCACCCGCGCCTCGATCTCGCGCCGCGATTCCGCGTCGAACGCGGCCGGGTGGTACAGGACGTGGCCGCCCTCGAGCGGGCAGAAGCAGGTGTCCAGGTGATAGAAGCGCGTGTCGACCAGGCGCAGGAGCACGGTCTCCACGCCGATCCGCTCCGAGAGGATCGCGCGCGCGCCCTCGATCGAGCGGTGCCCGTGGGCCATCCACAGGCGCTGCGCCCCCCGGTCGAAGAGCGCGTCGCCCGCGCCCTCGAAGGGGATGTCGCGCGGCATGAACGACACCTCGTAGCCGCGATCCATGAACCAGTCCGCGAAGTACGGCTCCTCGTACTGGCGCTCCGGGTAGCGGAAGCGCGAGACCACGAACCGGCGGCCCTTCACGAGCCCCGCGTTCGCGGTGAAGACCATGTCCGGCGAGCCGGGCTGCGGGTTCACGAGGCGCACGGTCGCGCGGTCCGCGATCGCGTCGTAGAGCGCGCGCCACTGCTGGCGGGCGACGGCGTTGTCGATCCGCCGGAGGTTCCCGTGCATCCACGGGTTGATGATGTACGCGACGGTGAAGTATTCCGGCGGGCACATGAGGAACACGTGCGGGCCCGCCGCCATGCTATCGCCCCCCGAGGCCGCGCCCAAGGTCCGCGCGGAGGTCCTCCGGATCCTCGAGGCCCACGCCCAGGCGCACGAGGCCCTCCGAGATCCCCGCGGCGTCGCGCTCCTTGGGCGGGATGCGCCCGTGGGTGGTCGTGGCGGGATGGCAGATCGTGCTCTTCACGTCGCCGAAGTTGGCGGTGATGGAGACGAGCTTCACCGCGTCGATCACGCGCCACGCGGCTTCGCGCCCGCCCTTCACGACGAAGGAGAGGAGCGCCCCGCCCGCCGACTGCTGGCGCATGGCGAGCGCGTGCTGCGGGTGGGATTCGAGGCCCGGATAGAGCACGCGCTCGACGGCGGGATGGGACTCCAGCCAGCGCGCGATGGCGAGCGCGTTGGCCGACTGCGCGGCCATGCGGATCCGCAGCGTCTCCATGCCCTTGAGGCAGATCCACGCGTTGAAGGGCGAGATCGCGGGGCCGGCCGTGCGCACGAAGGAGAAGAGCGGCCCGCTCACGAGGTCCTTCCGGCCGGCGATGGCGCCCGCGAGGACGCGCCCCTGGCCGTCGAGGTACTTGGTGGCCGAGTGGATGACCAGGTCCGCGCCCATCTCGATCGGGCGCTGGAGCGCCGGCGAGCACATGCAGTTGTCGACCGCGAGCACGGCGCCGGCCTTCCGCGCGATGTCCGCGAGCGCCGCGATGTCCGCGATCTCGCACACGGGGTTCGAGGGGGTCTCCACGAAGAGGAGCCGCGTATCGGGGCGGATGGCGCGCCGCCAGCCATCGAGGTCCGGGAGGTCCACCCAGGTGGTCTCGATGCCCAGCTTCTTCAGGATCTGGTCGAAGAGCGGCACCACCGTCCCGAAGACGCCCCGGGGCGCCACGATGTGCTCGCCCGCCTTGAGGAGCCCAAGCGCGGTGGTGGCGACCGCCGCCATGCCGGTCGCCGTCGCGACGCACGCTTCCGCGCCCTCGAGCGCCGCGAGGCGATCCTGGAACATCGCGACGGTGGGGTTCGTGAAGCGCGAGTAGATGTTCCCCGGCTCCTCGTTCGCGAAGCGCCGGGCCGCCTCCGCCGCGTTCGCGTAGACGAAGCTCGTGGTGAGCGAGAGCGCCTCCGAGTGCTCGCGGAAGTCGCTCCGAACGCCGCCCGCGCGCACGGCGAGCGTATCCGGCTTGAGCGGGGAGGTCATCGGGCGAAGGGCCGGATCAGTCGATCCGCGAGAGGCCCAGGTCGAGCTGGTAGCTGGACAGGCGCGTCTCGGGGCGCGACTCGCCGTCGATCCGCCCGGCCTCGATGCCGTCGAGGTACTCCTGCGAGACGTCGCCCGTGATGTAGACGCCGTCGAAGCACGAGCAGTCGAAGCGCTGGATCGTGGGATTCAACCTCCGCACGTCGTCGATCAGCGCGTCGAGCTCCTGGTAGACCACCGCGTCCGCGCCGATCGCCTCCGCCACGCCCGCGGCGTCGCGTCCCGTGGCGATGAGCTCGCGCCGCGTGGGCATGTCGATCCCGTAGACGTTCGGGTAGCGCACGGGCGGGGCGGCGGAAGCGAAGAACACCTTCTTCGCACCGCTCTCGCGCGCCATCTGCACGATCTCGCGGCTCGTGGTCCCGCGCACGATCGAGTCGTCCACGAGGAGCACGTTCTTCCCGGTGAACTCGATCGGCATGGCGTTCAGCTTCTGCCGGACGCTCTTCTTCCGGAGCTCCTGGCCCGGCATGATGAAGGTGCGGCCGATGTAGCGGTTCTTGATGAAGCCCTCGCGGTAGGGCTTGCGAAGCTTCGTCGCCACCTCCAGCGCGCTCGGGCGGCTCGAGTCCGGGATCGGCATCACGACGTCGATCTGCTCCGTGAGGCCCAGGGAGGCGATGCGGTCCGCGAGGCTCTTCCCCATGTTGCGGCGGCTCTCGTAGACCGAGATCCCGTCGATCACCGAGTCCGGCCGCGCGAGGTAGACGAACTCGAAGATGCAGGGATTCAACTGCGGATTCTCCGCGCACTGGCGGTTGTGGAAGTTGCCGCTCTCGTCCACGAGGATGGCCTCGCCGGGCGCGACATCGCGCATCACCTTGAATCCAAGAGTGTCCAGTGTGACGCTTTCGGAGGCGGCCAGGAACTCGACGCCCTTCTCCGTATCGGCGCGGCCCACCACGAGCGGGCGGATGCCGTGGGGATCGCGGAAAGCGAGCATGCCGTGGCCCGCGATCATCGCGACCACCGCGTAGGCGCCCTTCACGCGCCGGTGCACGCCCGCCACCGCGGTGAAGATCGCGTCCGGGGAGAGGCGGTCGCGGCCGGCGCTCGCGTCGCTGATCTCGTGGGCGAGGACGTTCAGCAGGATCTCGGAATCGGAGTTCGTGTTGACGTGCCGGCGGTCGGCGAGGAAGAGCTCGCGGCGCAGCTCCTCCGCGTTCACGAGGTTCCCGTTGTGGCCCAGCACGATGCCGTACGGCGAGTTCACGTAGAACGGCTGCGCCTCGGCCTCCGAGGAAGCGGAGCCCGCGGTGGGGTAGCGGCAATGGGCGATGCCCATGTGGCCCACGAGGTTTCGCATGTCGCGCGTGCGGAAGACGTCGCGCACGAGCCCCCGGCCCTTGTGCATGTGGAAGCTGTGTCCCTCGGCCGTGACGATGCCGGCCGCGTCCTGGCCGCGGTGCTGGAGCACCGTCATCCCGTCGTAGAGGAGCTGGTTGACGGGGCTGCGGGCGACGACTCCCACGATGCCGCACATGCCTCAAATACTCCTTGGCGCGCCGCGGGCCGCGCGGCGGGAACCGGGTAAATGGGGACGGAAAAGCCTCCGGGCAATGGTCTTCATGGCAGAGGCACCACTTGGCCCTCGAGGGCGGAGAGCTTGAGGGCCACGCGCGCCTGCTCGGCCGCCTCGCGGGTCGGGAAGGGGCCGGCGCGCAGCCGCGTGAGCCCGCCGTCCACGCGCTCGGTGTAGTGGGCGATCCTCGCTTCCGCGAGCTTCTCGCGCGCCTGGCGGAGCGTCGCCTCGTCCCGGAAGGCGCCCACCTGGACGGCGAAGCCCTGCCGCTTCGGAGCGGCGGCGGCGGGCGCGGGGGTGACAACCGCCGGAGCGGGGGTGACAACCGCCGGGGCGGGGGTGGCCACCGCCGGCGCGGGCGCGGGCGAGGCCTTGGAAGGGGGCGGGAGCGGGGGCGCGTTGTCCCGGGGCGGGATGGCCGTCGAGGGCTCGTTCGCGGCCGGGTGCGGCTCCGAGTCGAGGATCATCGGCACGAACACGACGAGCAGCACCACGATCGCGATCGCGCCCACGAGGCGGCGGCGCCCGCGGCGCCGGATCTCCATCGTTTCGGTGGTGGCAGGGCTCGCCATTAGATTGAGCGTGCGGACCGCAGCGCCTCGGCCACGGTATGGAACGATCCGAAGACCACGATTCTATCATTCGACCCCGCCTCCCGACGCGCCGCCTGCAACGCGGCGTCGACCGTGGCGAAGGTGCGCACCGCCTCGATGCCCCGGCCGGCGAGGATGCCCGCCACCGCCTCGGCGCTCGCCGCCCGGTCCGCCTGGGCCGCGGA
>Ga0068855_100011093_pt1 | contig 10874 bp, 8 predicted proteins | sample KBSCornC52_FD_66592 | JGI IMG/M metagenome (GOLD analysis project Ga0068855, IMG submission 66592) | Corn rhizosphere microbial communities from Kellogg Biological Station, Michigan, USA - KBS Corn C5-2 | ecosystem: Host-associated > Plants > Roots > Rhizosphere > Soil ... | reverse complement strand
TCGTACTGCAACCCCAGCGACTGGTGGTGTAACGACCTGACCCTGGGAAACGCTCCGGCTGAAGGCGGCCGCGCCAAATGGACCAACCACTGGGTCGCCTTCCGTGACGACGGCGAGAACTACAACCACTACACGGGCGGGAACTGGGGTGGGATCGTCGGCGTGATGCGCGCCGCCGTCGTCGGCAGCGCGAAGTAGGCCTCCGACCGAAGACCATTGCGGGACGAGCCAAAATTCTGGCTCGCCCCGCAATTGACACGCATACGGCACCTCTCTAAAGTCGATCGAGCCGTCAGCCACGGCGACCGCATCACGGCCCGCAACGGCGCACGACGGCACATCCAACGACAAAAAAGTGGAGGAGACGATGAAACTGATGCGCTGGCTGACAGCGCTGTGCCTGCTCGGCATTACGGGACTGGCATCGGCGACGAATTACACGCTGTGGATCAACGGCCGCACGGGCGGCGGCACGATCGGCGACTACAACAGCTTCACGTACTGGGGACCGTCGTCCACGGCTGCCGGTATCAACAAGAAGGCCGTCAACTGGGATGGTTACAACAGCATCGCGTCGCAGAGCTATCACACCCGTGACGCCCTCGACTGCTTTTGCACCGGCAATAACTGGTGCTATATCGCCACGCACAGCGCGGGCGACCTGATGATGGGCTACACGCTCGCGAACTATGGCGGCTCGGCGCGCATGAAGAAGAATGCGGCGCCGAATTCGTCGGGCGTGTGCGGCAACAGTGACGGGACGTCGCAGACGGGCTGGAACATCAAATGGGTGCGCGCCGCCTCCGGCGCGGGCGGCGGTTCCGAGCTGGCCGACTACGGTTCCTGGGCCGTGTCCGATCCCCTCACGCAGGACCTCAAGACGACGACGGCGCGCGCCATGTACAACCACAACGAGACCCGCGGCATCTGGTTCTACATGTATGCCGGCGCCAAGGGCACGGCGTATTCGGGCACCCTGCCGGGCCAGGACGACGAGGCCGTCGCCTACCACAGCTCGGGCGGCGTGGCCGGCAGTTCCGGCGGGTCGTACTGCAATCCCAGCGACTGGTTCTGCAACGACCTGACGCTCGGGACGAGCGCCAACGAGGGTGGCAGCCTGAAGTGGAGTTACCACTCGGTGTCGTTCCGCGACGACAGCGAGGCCTACAACCATTACACGAACGGTAACTGGCAGGGCATCGTGTCGGTGGTGCGTAGTGCGATGGTGAACAGTGCCCTCTGATCGTCCCAACGGGCCGCGGCGTCAGCGGCGGCCTACCGAACGCCCGCGTGCCGCGCCGCGGCCGTGGCGCCGGCTCGCGCTGGCGCTGGCCGTGGTCGCCTTCGTGGTCATGCTCGTGTGGAGCGCCGGCGAACATGGCGACTCCGGCCCGGCCCGCGCGGTCGCGCAGGCACCGGCGCCGGCGCCGCGCGCGCCGCAGTTCTTCGGCCAGGTGCGGGTGGACGACCTGCCCATGCCGGACGAGCGCGCGAGCCGGCGCCGCCAGCTGGTCGAGAACGTGCAACTGGCCGACCGTACGTATTGCACCTACCGCATGTCCAGCCAGTATCCCGTCGGCTCGCGCCCGATGGCGGACAATCCCGACCAGGACCGGCCCAACGACCCCGTCGCCTCGACGAATCCAATGCACCTGGACGGCGGCGGCGCCAACACGGGCGTGCGCCTGCAGACGTCGCAGTCGCGCGTCTACATGGCGTCGGGCGAATCGGTGGCGTTTTCGCTGCGCGCCATCGATGCCGACGGCAACACGCTGCCGCTCGTGGTCACCCGCGCCCTCGCGCAAGGCATCACCTATGCCGGCACGCGCCAGACGCCGCAGGTCAGCATTCCCTTCGCCGACGATGGCACGGGCGGCGATGCCATGTCGGGCGACGGCGCTTTCACTGGCGCGCTGGCGCCCGCGCAATCGGGGCTCGCGTCGTTCAACGGCACCATCCGCACCGAGGTGCGCTACAGCGTGGGCGGCAAGAGCGGGCTCGTGCAGTTCGACGTCATCTACACGCCGGAGCTGCCCGCGGTGTGGACCGGCGCGCCGCACGAAGCCGTCGAGGAAGGTTCGCTCGTGTTCCACCTGCCGCTCGACGTGCGCATGCCAGGCCGCTACATCGTCAACGGCCGCGTCGACGACGCGCGCGGCCACCCCGTCGCGCTGCTGACGTTCAACGACGTGCTGGGCCCCGGCCCGAACGACATCCGGCTGACGATGTTCGGCAAGCTGGTGCGCGACAAGTCGCCTGCGCCACCCCTGACGCTGCGCGACGTCGACGGTTATCTGCTGAAGGAAAACACGGACCCCGACCGCGCACTGCTGCCGCGCCTCCCGGGCAAGGTGCTGACGGCGGCCGCCCACGGGCCGAAAAGCTATTCCGATGCCGAATGGCAGAGCGAGGAGCGGTCGCGCTACCTGACGGAATTTTCCAAGGACCTCAGGGAGGCGCGGGGACGTCTGGCCGCGTTCGATCCCACTACGCCACTGCCGCCGAGCGAGTGCTTGCCAGCAACACGATAGCAGGGCAGCATCCGGTATGCCGTCAATATCCGTGGACTAGCGTAAAATAGAGGGTTGCACGCAGATATTGAAAGTTTTTGCTATGTCGATTCAATGGTTCCCGGGCCACATGGCCGCCGCCCGCAAGCAGGCCGCGGAGCAGATGGAAAACACCGATGTGGTCATCGAGGTCCTGGACGCCCGCCTGCCGCAGGCGAGCAGCAATCCGATGGTCGAGGAGTTGCGCAAGTTCCGCAACCGTCCCTGCCTGAAGGTCTTGAACAAGACCGACCTGGCCGACCCCGCCGCCACGGCCGCCTGGGCCGCGTGGTATGACGCCCAGGATGGCGTGACGGCGTATCCGATGACGACCAAGAAGCCGTCCGACGTGGCGCGCCTCCCGGACCTGTGCAAGTCGCTCGCGCCGCACCGCGGCGTGCCGACAAAGCCGCTGCGCATCATGATCATGGGCATTCCCAACGTCGGCAAGTCCACGCTGATGAACGCGCTGCTGAAGAAGCGCGTGGCGAAGGTGGGCGACGAGCCGGCCGTCACGAAGGCCCAGCAAAAGCTGTATCTCGACAAGTTTACGGTGCTCGTCGACACGCCGGGCATGCTGTGGCCAAAGATCGAGATGGAAAGCGACGGCCTGATGCTGGCCGCCAGCCACGCGATCGGCACGAATGCCGTGATCGAGGAAGAGGTCGCGGAATTCCTGGGCAGCCTGCTGCTGCAGCGCTACCCGCAACTGCTGACGGCCCGCTACGGCTTCAAGACGGAAGGCCTGGACGGCTTCGGCGTGATCGAGGGCGTGGCGCAACGCCGCGCGTTCCGCGTGCGCGGCGGCGACTTCGACTACGAAAAGGCGGCGCACGTGCTGCTGCAGGATTATCGCCAGGGCGCGCTGGGCCGCATCAGCCTGGAAACGCCGGAGACCCGCGCCGCGGCCATCGAGCGCCACCGCATCGAGATGGAAGAAAAGGCGCGTATCGCGGCCGAAAAGGCGGCGCGCAAGGCGGAAGAGGCGGCGCGCGGGAAACGCGGTACGTAACACGTGCCGGTTCGGTGCCGGCTCCGGGTACCATCGATTCCTTCCCTGATAGCAACGGGCGCGGCCGTCTGCTATGCTTGGCCGATCAGCAACAATTGCCAATCTGCCAGCCCATGCCCGCTCGAGCACGCGTCCTGATTTTCCTGGCCCTCGTCCAATGTGCGGGCTGCAGCAAGGCCGAGTTGTCGGAAGCGCGCAAGAACTACCTGCTGGCGCGCGATCACGGCTGGATCGACCTGGTCGTGCAAGCCCCGCCCGCGCCGCAGGGCGGTGAGAACCCACCCCGAGAATGCACGCTGACCGTGATGAGCAACGGCGAGAGCCTGCTGTTCGAGAGCGCCGACTTCCGCGCAGCGGCGGCGGGCGGCAGCCCGATAGGTTACCGCTTCCCGGTGGCGGTCGGAACCCGGGACCTCGAGTTGAAATTCGAACGTTGTTTGAAAGACGGCCGCGTCCTGAAGCAAAAACTGGACATCAAAAAGGACGAACTGGTCCAACTGAGCGTCCAGGGTAATACTTGGGAGACCGGCAGCGCAACGCCCTACCTACCGGCAACGCTCGACGGGGTGAGCGATTCGAGTGAACGCTTGCGTGCCCAGGTCGAGACGCTCGCCGCTGCAACGGGCCAATCGACGTCGCGGACCTCGACATTGAGCTGGCTGGTGGCGGCCGCCCTGACGAGCAATGTGGTTACGCTGCTCGTTCTGTTGTTGCGGCGGCGTCCCCGAACCTGAAACTGGACACCGTCAACGCCCCAAAAAAACTGTCCTCGTGATACACGCATGCGGTCGGTTCCTGCTCGGCGGCGCCCATCGCCACCCAAAGCGGCACGAGGTGATCCTCGCGCGGATGCGCCATGCGCGCATAGGGCGCCTCGCTCCAGTGCAGCATCGCCTGCTCGCGGTCTTCCGCCTTCAGTTCCAGCAACACGTGCTGCAACCACGCGTCGAATGCGTGGGAGGCCAGCGCGCCGCCCGGTCCGAACTGGCGCAGGTTATGGAACGACAGGCCGCTGCCGAGGATCAGCACGCCCTCGTCGCGGAGTGGCGCCAGTGCGCGGCCGGCGGCCAGGTGGACGGCCGGATCGTAACCGTGGCGGATCGACAGTTGCACGACGGGCATATCGGCGTCGGGATAGATCGGCGCCAGCATCGAGAACGTGCCGTGGTCGAAGCCGCGGTCCGCGTCGAGGCGCGCGGGCTGGCCGGCATCGTTCAGCAACTGCGCGACCCGCTGCGCCAGCTGCGGTTGGCCCGGTGCCGGATAGCGGATCTGGTAGGTGTGCGGCGGAAAGCCGCCGTAGTCGTAGATCATGCCCGGTGCGGTGCCGGACGAGATGGTGAACTCGTCCGTTTCCCAATGGCTCGTCACGACGAGCACGGCTTGCGGGCGCACTCCGACCTGGCGCTTGATGTCGACCAGCGACGCTTCGAGCGCGGCATAGGCGGTGCCGTACTGGTCCTTCATCCATGGCCACGGGCCACCGCCGTGCGAGACGAAATAAGTGGGCAAACGGGACATGGCGGCTCCTTCAGGCGGCGATCGAAGTCTTCATGGTAGCCGATCCGTGCCGGTTGCGTTTGCCAGCGCCACCAACGCAAACAGGCGCGCCGCCCGCATCCACCCGAGCACGAGCACGACGAGCTGCGCCAGCACGACGGCACCGATCGTGCCGAGCGTCCCGAGCGCCGGCACGCGCGTGCGCACCAGCGCGAGCACGCCCGCCACGACGAGACCGATGACCGAGACGACGACGTACGTGCCCACCAGCGCCAGCGGCCGGCGCAGCAGCAGGCCGCAGCCGCGCCACCACGCCGCGACGGCGGAGCTGCGGCGGTGGTCGACGGCCAGCACGGCGCGGCCCGCATCGACCGTCGCGTGGGCCAGCACGAGCAGCGCGGCCGTCGCCAGCATGGCCAGGAAAGAGGCGCGTTGCGCGTCGCTTTCCAGCAGCGCCGTCCCGGCCGCCTTGCCCGCCAGCCGGTAGGCTTCGGCACCCAGCAGGCCGGCGACGCCCAGCGGCACGACGGACCATGCGAGCATGCGTGCCAAGCGCGGATACCACTGCATGCCGTCCGCCAGCAGTGCGCCGAAGCCGGGCGCACGCTGTGCGCGCGCCGCGGCGATGGCCATGCCGGACAGCAGCGGCGACAGCAGCAGGGTCAGCATCAGCCCGACGATACCGCCCGCACCCAGCGCCGGCGCATGCCGGTCCTTCGCGGCACCGATCAGGTCCGCGAAGGCGATCATGTCGAGGCGTTCGGCGAGGCGCGCCGCGTACGGCGAGTGATCGAGGCTCGCGGACAGCATCTGCCAGAGCGGCAGCGTGGCGACGAGGGTCGGCAGCAGGAGCAGCAGGGCCCACCAGAGCAGCAGGCGCCATTGCAGCGCGCCGCGGCGGCCGAGGGCGGTGCGCAGCGCGGTCCGTACGCCGACGGTGTGCCTGGCCGGGGTGGGAGCGAGGATCGTGTCGGTCGTCATAGCGTGGCGAGCAGGGCGAACAGATAGTCGGCGACGGCCGCGAATTCGAGGCCCCAGCGGCGCGACGCGCTCGGATCGGGATCGAGCGTGCGGCCGTCGTCGAGCTTGCTCGTGTCGAGGTAGTGCTGGCGCTGCGGGTCGAGTTCGGCCGATACGGCCCGCGCCGTCTTCGTCCAGACGAAGGTGTGCCAGCGCTCGTCGGCATCCCAGCGCGCCGTCTCGGCGCTGCCGTCGGCGAACTTCACGAGGAGCGTCTGCGGCACGGGCGCGCCGTACCGGCGTACGGTGACCTCCGTGCGGTACGGGTACGGTCCGGTGCCGTCGCGCGCGTGCGGATGCGCGCGGCGCCACTCTTTGCGCGTGGCCTCGACCTGCCTGTCGACGTCGACCTGTTTTTCGTCGACCCAGGCGCCGTTCACCATGCGCGTGCCGGGGAGGGGCAGTTGCTCGGTGCTCGTGACTTCCTTGACGCGGTCGTCGATGCGCGCGACGGCGTAGACCTGGCGGGCGAACACGTCCTCGATGACGGCACGCTGGCCCGTGACCTCGGCCAGCGTCTCGCGCAGGTCGGCGATGCCGGGATGGCGGAATTTCCAGCGCCGGTAGTATTCCCTGAATGCGCGTTCCATCGGCGCCTTGCCGATGCGCGCTTCCAGGTCGCGCATGAGGGTCGCCGTGCGCGAATAGACGGGGCCGATGTCCTGCAGGCGGTGCCAGGCGTTCTGGCCGGGCGGGTCGGCCGGATCGGTGCGCGGCGTGCCGGTGCGCTCGGCGTCGAACACGGGGTAGCCGGGCGCGAAGCCGAGACGCGCCAGCAGCGGCGACGCCACGTACGCGAGCTGGCCCTGGTCGCGCATCATGCGGAGGTCCCAGTATTCGTTCAGGCCCTCGTCCAGCATCGGTTCCTCGAATTCGTTCGAGGCGAGGATGCCGTAGAAATAGCCGTGGCCGAATTCGTGGATCGTGACGAAGGCGAGGGCGAACTGGTTCGCCGTGCGCGGCTCGACCTGCGCATAGGCCTCGGCCGTGAAGAAGGTCGGGTATTCCATGCCGGCCGCTTCCTCGGCGTTGTAGGGCGGGATCACGATGGTCAGCGTCTTGTACGGATACGGTCCCAGCGTGTCCGAGAAATACGTCAGCGCCGCCTTCGCGGCCTTCAGCGCCGGTGCCGCGCTGGCGGCGAATTCGGGCGGATACAGCACGGTCACCGTCACCCGCGGGCTGCCGGGGCCGGACCACGTGTCGACGAGCGGCCGGGCCGTGCGCCGGTCGGCGGTCCAGGCGAAGTCGTGGACGTCGCCCTGCGCGAAGCGCCACGTGCGCATGCCGTCATGCTCGCTAGGGGCGCCCTGCGGTTCGCCGGTCGCGCCTACCGTGTAGTCGCGCGGGACGGTCAGGCTCACGTCATAGCTGCCAAAATCCGCGTAGAACTCGGAGTTCAGGTGGTATTCGTGCACGTTCCAGCGCGGCGTGGTCGCGCCGCGCTCGCCCGGCAGTTCCAGCACGCCGATCTTCGGGAACCATTGCGCGACGAGGTGGAAAGTATCGAAGTAGCCCGCGCGCGCGACGACGCGCGGCAGCTGCGTGAGAAAGTCGATGTCGAGTGTCGTCGTGCCGCCTGCCGGCACGGCCTGCGGCAGGTCGAAGCGCACGACCGTGTGGTCGGTGGACGGGCCGTTATCCGGCTGGACGTACGTCCACGGTACCGTGGACGCACCCTGCGCGACGCGACGCAGCGCGATGTGGCCCCACGCATCCTTGATGTCGACGCCGGAGCGGAAGGTCCCGTCGCGCGTGCGCCGCTCCGTGAAATACGTGCTGCCCGCGCTTTCGAACGCGTTCATGTACAGATGCAGGTAGACGCTCCGCACGGCGACGCGGCTGCGGTTGCGCCAGGTGAGCCGCTCGCGGCCCGTGACCGTGTGCCTGGCCGGGTCGAGCGTGGCCGCGATGTCGTAGTGGACGACGCGGTCCGACAGCGTCGGCTCCAGGCCCGTGCGTGGGCCGCCCCAGGCTTCAAGGCTGCTGGGCGCGCGCACGGCGGCGGCGTCGGGCGCGGCCAGCGCGATGCCGTCGGGCGACGCCGGGACGGCCGGCACGGCAGGGTGCACCGTGACGGGAGCGGCGCCGCCCAGCAGGTCGACGGCGAACGCGGCGCCGGCCGCCAGCAGCAGGGCGGCCATGGCGATGCGGGCCTGGCGGGTGATGGCGAAACGTGGATGCATGCAGATCCTGGAGTGACTGTTATTTTTGTGCTCACACTATATGCGAATCGGCATCGCGTGGCGCAGGATTCGTGCGGGACGTTTTTGGCAAGGCGCATTGGCAGGGTTATAATCCCGGGGTTCTGGTGCCCGCATGCGCGTCTGCGCGTGCAGTTAAACGGGAAACACGAAGCGGCGTCGCCTCCAGCGGACCGCCAACGTGTGCTGCCCCCGCAACGGTAAACAAGCGTCGCCGCATTGGCGACAGGCCGTCCCGACAACCACTGTGTTCGCGCAGGAAGGTGGGACGGTTCGTCTTGGAGCCCGGAGACCGGCCAGACAGGGGAAGCGCGGTTTCACATCGACATCGCGCTTTTGTTACGCCGGCGTGCGGGGACGCTTGCCGGTGCCAACTCGTAGACTGAACATCCAATGAATTTCGCTGCCTCCACCCGCGGCGCGCCGGCCATCAAGCCGCTCGCGCTGGCCTGTGCCATGTCGCTGTCCCTGCTTGCCGGTGCCGCTTGCGCCCAGGACGACATCCCCTCGACCGTCGTCATCACAGGTTCCCGTTTCCCCAGCGTGGAAAGCCTGCGTCCGATCGGCGCCACCGTCATCACGCAGGACGACATCCGCCGTGCCGGCGCCAGCGACGTGAACAGCGCGATCCGCAAGATCGGCGGCGTGTTCGGTCGCCAGAGCCTCGATTCGTCGCCCGACTTCGCGCTCGACCTCCGCGGCTTCGGCACCAACAGCGCGCAGAACATGGTGATCATGGTCGACGGCGTGCGCCTGAACGAGAACGAACTGGCGAACACCGTGCTGTCGACGATCCCGATCGACACGGTCGAGCGCATCGAGATCACCCGAGGCGGCGGCAGCGTGCTGTACGGCGAAGGCGCCACGGGCGGCGTCATCCAGATCTTCACGCGCCGCGCGCAGGCGGGCGGCCTGCACGGATCCGTCTTCGCCGAAGGCGGCCAGTTCCACGAGCACGACGTGCGCGCCTCGTTGTCGCAGACGGCGGGCGCCGTCAGTGCCGACGTCGCCGTGGCACGCCAGGGCAGCGACAACTACCGCCGCAACAGTGGCTTCGACCAGACCACGGCATCCCTGAACCTGCAGACGGGCTTCACGGGCGGCCGCGCCGGCATCCACGTGGAGAGCGCACGCCAGGACTCGCGCCTGCCGGGTTCACTGAGCCTGGCCCAGTTCGACGCCGACCCGCGCCAGGCATCGACGCCGCAGGACTTCGGTTCGCTCGACATGGACCGCGTGAACGTCTTCGCCGAGTATCGCCTGGGCGCCGTCGACCTTGCGGCCGACCTGTCGCACCGCGAGCGCACCGTGCGTTCGAACTATCTGTCGTTCGGCTCGACCAATGCGTACGACGGCCGCCAGGACCAGTTCTCGCCGCGCGCGCGCTGGGTCGGCACGGCTGCCGGCATGCTGAACGAACTGGTGGGCGGCGTCGATGTGACGCGCTGGAAGCGCAAGACGACGTCCTCGTACTCGAATGCGAACGCCAGCCAGTCGTCGCGTGCCGTGTACCTGCGCGACGAGTTGCGCTTCGATCCGGCGCACGACGGCCGCATCGCCCTCGGCGCGCGCCACGAGACCTTCGACAAGGATTACGTCGACGCGCTGGCCCAGGTCGCGCAGGAAGACCGTTCGCAATCGCAGAACGCCTGGGAAGCACAGGCCAGCTACCGCGTCCACCCGCTCGTCGAGGTGTATGCGAAGGCGGGGCAAAGCTACCGCGTGGCCAACGCGGACGAGAACAGCTACCGCTTCACCCCCGACAACGGCATCCTGAAGCCGCAGACATCGCACGACCTGGAACTCGGCACCACCTTGCGCCACGCTCCGGGCGACGACAGCCGCACGCTGACGGCGCGCGTGTTCCGCCATCGCCTGGACAACGAGATCTTCTACGACCCGACGCTGAACGGCGGCTGGGGCGCCAACACGAACCTCGACCCGACCGAACGCAAGGGCTTCGAGATCGATGCCGAGGCCGCGCTCGCCGCGGGCTGGCGCGCGAGTGCACACCTGCAGCACGTGATCGCCCGCTTCACGGCGGGCCCGAACGCCGGCCGCGACATGGTGCTCGTGCCGAAGAACGTGCTGACCGCGCGCCTGGCCTGGGTGCCGGGCAATGGCCAATCGGCCGACGTGGGCGCGCAATGGGTCGACAGCCAGCGCTACGGCGGCGATTTCACCAACGCCTGCGCGGCGCGCGTGCCGTCGTATGCCACGTTGGACGCGCGCTACGCCGTCAAGCTGGGCGCCTGGGAACTCGCCGCGACGGGGCTGAACCTGGCGGACCGCCACTACTTCAGCAATGCGTTCGGCTGCCAGTCGGGCATCTACCCGAGCGACGGGCGCCAGCTGAAACTGTCGGCGCGTTACGATTTCTGATCGCGTTGTTGCATCCGCCGGTAAGCACTCGTTACCGGCGGTAAGCAAATGCAAAAAATAAGCCAGGGCTAAGGCTCGAGAGCGAAAAAGTGGTAATCTCGCGAACGTTCGCTTAACCAACCCAAGAAGGAAAACTATGCGTTCCCTGCGTTTTGCCCTGCTCGCCACCGCGCTTGCCGCCAGCACCGCTTTTGCTTCGCCGGCCGA
>Ga0068855_100011092_pt1 | contig 10875 bp, 17 predicted proteins | sample KBSCornC52_FD_66592 | JGI IMG/M metagenome (GOLD analysis project Ga0068855, IMG submission 66592) | Corn rhizosphere microbial communities from Kellogg Biological Station, Michigan, USA - KBS Corn C5-2 | ecosystem: Host-associated > Plants > Roots > Rhizosphere > Soil ... | reverse complement strand
TTCGTACGCCCCGGCGAGCTACGACAAGCCGAGTGGTCAGAGTTCGACCTGGACGAGGCTATATGGCGCATACCCGGCGAGAGGATGAAGATGAAGGCCGCTCACTTGGTGCCTCTCTCCAAGGAAGCCGTGGCCATCCTGCGTGAACTGCACAAGCTCACCGGTCACGGCCACTACGTGTTCCCTGGTGTCCGTACCGCAAGTCGTCCCATGTCAGAAAACACGGTCAATGCCGCCCTTCGCCGGCTTGGCTATGCCACTGACGAAATGACTGGCCACGGCTTCCGCAGCATGGCGGCGACCAGGCTTAACGAAATGGGATGGAATGCGGATGCCATCGAGCGGCAGCTGGCACACGCTGAGTCGAACAAGGTTCGTGGGGCCTACACCCACGCTGCCCAATACCTCGATGAGCGTAAGCGGATGATGCAGGCGTGGGCTGACTATCTGGCCAACTTAAAGGCCGGCGGCAAGGTCGTGGCGATCAAGCAAAAGAAAGCTTGATGTACAAAACCCAAGCGACGCCTGAGGTCAGCTAAGAATCTAGCCGATCAATCCATCGCTGTGGCGTCTTCAATTCCAGGGCCTTAGCCAAATGGTCAAGTTCGCCAGCCCAAGCGTCTAGATCTTGAAGTGCCTCAAGCCGCTTGGCTTCGGGAAACTCGGCTAACCCATTTATTCCGACTCTGAGGCGATGCTCAAACTCACCCAGTGGCCAAGTTGATCGATTACGAAGTTTTTCCCAGCTTTCAATGTTTCGCCTTGCCGCTGCAAGCGCATCGACATGTGGCATGTGTGCGGGATCGTGCGTATCCGTGGCGGCAACGTTCGCCTGCAACCTGTGATTCGTCTCTTGATAGATCTTCTCTAGAGGAGCCACAAGAGAGGTGGCCAGGTCATACGCAAAAGTTTGGGCCGCAACCTCTAGAGTTGGACGGATAGAAGATGGTTCAGCGCCTGATTCTTCAAGGATATCCTTGATCTTACTGATAAGCGCGACTCTCTCCTCTACCGATGGAGCGGAGGACCACCGACCAGAGAGCGTCTGAAGGTGAATTAGACTTGACCCCATAACCACTGAAAGATTGCGAACCTGCTCTAACAGCTCATCCGCCTGCTCAATCTTGCTACGCAATTTTGCTTTGAGACCAAGCCCCGCTAACTCCTCGAACCTATCAATGGTTCCGACGAAGAAGAAGAGCAAGCCGGATGCCATCAACAAAGAAGCTCTTTCTAGCGGACCAGAAACAGCAATCCACGCGCCGTAGCCTGCCAATAAAATTCCAAGCATGCCGAGCATCAAGCTCCCATAACGCACAAGCTTGCTATCTTTTGTTGTCGCTGAATCCTGCACCATATCCATGCGCCTCTAGAACAATATTGTTCGCATCCTCTACTGCGTTTCTTTTGAGGATAATGAACGCAAAAAGATCACTTCTTCGCAAGGATCTGCGTGACAGCCTGGTCGCCTGCACTCATTGCATCAAACAGATTTCGTAGAGTCGAGGCATGCTGCTCGCGCAGAATCCTCGCTTCATTCTCGTCAGCCTCATCACCCAATGCATATCGCACCATCGCCGGGCGGTCGGCAACAACCATATCGTGACGGTAGAAAAGATTCTGCATAGCCTCCGCAGCAGGACCAAGCTCGTGAAGCCTGCCTTCCAGCTGCCTCAGTGACGGAGGCATTTCCAATGATTCGAACCGTTCTACTAGCCATCCAATCACCATCACGTCTGCCAACGGCTCACACCGAGCAAGCGCATCACTCCATGGCGAAGTACGTTGTATCCAGTCCTTTAGCGGACGAACCAGCGCTAGCGCCCTATCGCGAGCAAGAAGACGATCTGCCTCCCTCTTGATCTTTTCCTGCCTGTTCTGAACCGCGTTCGGGACGTATATAGCCACGGTAATGGCAATAAGCGATCCAACGGCTTGCACCCATGCCGCCCACTCAGAGCTTGTCATACGCCCCCCTGCTTTTCTCGATATATCTATGGTCTGCGTAGGAGGCTATAGGCGCAAGACAGGCGCTGTAGGAAAAGCCTTACATCCAGCTCAGCCATCCGACACTACCCGGACAGCCATCCCAGGCATAGGATCGGCCAGGCGACCAGGCTGCAATGGCTCGGTCAACCACGGGGGAACAACTCATGCGCAAATTCAGCGTCTTGCTGGCGGGCTGCTTGTTGACTCTTTCCTTTACCGCAGCAGCCAAGGGCGGCGGTCACGGCGGTAGCCATGCCTCAGTAGTCCACGTCAGCGGTCACACGACCAAAACTGGCACCTACGTCCCGCCCCACTATCGCACCGGAGCGGACAACTCGAAGCTCAACAACTGGTCGACCAAGGGCAACGTCAATCCCTATACCGGGAAGGCCGGGACAAAGGACCCATACGGTCACTAGCGAGGATCAGAGATATGCGCAAACGCAATCTCGTCATTTGGCTGGCGCTTGTTGCTATGCCCGCGTTCGCGGGTGTTGCCGACACACTTGAAGATCTAGTCGGCTACACGATAGTTGCCTCCAAGACGATTGATGGCTGGCAAGACGCCGGAGGGAAGAAAGGTGACTCCTTCGAAGGCTGTGAATACGGAAGGACGATCATCTTTGCGGACAATAAGATCCTTCATTGCGCCATCTACAACTATCAGTACTCATACCGTCCAACTGCGGTCATCCTTTCTAACGGAAGTCAGTTCAAGATGATCGTTGACGATGAGGTCTATGACATGCAGCGGTAGCCCGCGATGTTCGTCGCGTACAAGCAAAAAGAGGGGCCCTAGCCGCACGGCACTGGCGGCTTGGGCCCCTAAGTTTTCGCTTGAGGTCAGACATGAAGCCGGCGATTGAGCTACCGGGTCGAACGGCGAGGCGTCACTCTGCTGCCTGGATCGCAAAGTGAGACAAAGTGCCAATGTATTCCCCAGGCGTGGCGAGGATTACGGATTTTTCGTGGTGGTCGTGGCCGGCAATCCATAGACGTAATGGCCCAACAACCCCTGCTGCTGTGCTGCTCGCTGGCGAGCAAAGTAAGCATCTATTGCATCGGCCGCCGCAGTAGAGTTGGCCATCTTCTAGCCGATCCGAGTGGCAATGCGGTTGTTGACCGCACCAATGGCGTCCGAGACGCTAAGGCCAGCTGCGGCACCCAGAGCGGTCCCCACAGGTCCGAACGTGGAGCCGAGAAGCCCGCCGATGCCACCACCAATAGCACGCCCTAGCAGACCGCCTTTGACCCCAAGACTTGGGCCATAGATAGCCTTTGAGAGCAACCCGGTAGCCTACAAATCGGCCGCCGTGCTCGGCCCCGATGCTGCCACCTTGGCATCCGAGATAGAACGCCGCATGAGGCTATCGCGCAAGCCTTCCAGCTATTGGCGGGCGGCCTATGCCATGGGGTATTGGGCATCGTCATCCTGACGAAGCACCTGCTTTACCCGAGCCAGTGCAAGCTGTGGATCACCAGAAGCGTTAAGGCTACCTGGAGCATTAGGGTCAAGAAGTCCCCCAACTGCTTCCATCGTATTGATCGGCTCAGATGCCTTTGCATACGTGGCCAGATAATCACGATAGCCCGGTGCGACGCGTTCGATAGCGTTGACAATCGAATCCCTAGCAGGTCCATAAGCGAGCGCACCCTGGCCGTTAGCGTTACCGAGCATCTTGGACGCTTCTTGCCTCACGGCATCCAGCATGTCCGTACCCACCTTACCACGGATATTCGCTGCCCCATTGATCGAATCGATCAGCTCACCCAACCTGGCGCCATTGCTTCCGAGGACGCCTAGCGGCCCGTTCTTTAGCGTCTACAGAGCGTCCAGCACCGGCTTCGGATTGACCATATTGTGATCGATGGCCTGACTTGCCTGCGCAAAGGTGTCCTGTGCTCTTTTACTCGACACGCTGCCCTCAAGATCTTTGAGCGCGGCCCACGCATCATCTTCCTGCATGGCTCCGCTCTTCACCTGATCGACCACATTCCTTGCCGATTTGAGCGCTTCAAAGTCGCCTGCGGACATGCGGCCTGGCTTGTTCAAGATGGAGTCGAACACGTCCTATGCGCCGTTCCATCGAACAACGGGGCGCGAATCCGTCAGATACTGCTGCACAAACGGGTCAACCGCAGCACGACGACTTGCCTTGGCGGCCTACATATCGGCATCAGTACCCGCCAGTTGCTACACCATCGCTAACCGAGCGTTGTTATTCGCTGCATCCTGAGCTGCAAAGGCTGAAGCCGTAGATGGGTTGTTCCGCAATGCGCGTTCAACCTGTACTGCCTCGGGCGTCTGCAACACCTGGGCAACAGAGGGGCTTTCTCCCGGCACGAGCTAAGGCGTATTACGCAGAAGTCCCGCCACAACGGGGCTATTGCCGGTCATGCGAGCCACATTGGCATTGGCGATCGCATTGGGGTTGGTGATGTGTTGGATGGCATTCTTGACGCCGCCAGCCAGTAAGCCGCCAGTGTCCAGGCCGAGCTTCATTGCCGGACCAGTGGCTGCCCCCATCCCTACCTGCATGGCTTTCTGGGTGGCATAGGAGGGCGCAGGAGCCCTGCCCTCCACCAAGTCTTGCAGGTTGGTCTGCGGACCGCTCGTGACCGGCTGGGTGGCACCAATGAGGCCACCCTCTAATGCAAGCGAACCGAGCTTGCCGGCGTACGTTGTGGCCTTAGGCAGAATGCCCAGGGCCCTCAGCTCGCCAACACCGGTTAGCCACGGCAACACCTCACCCACCGTGGCACCTGCGTATGACGCCGTATTGTCCGGCGTGGCCTGCTAGTAGGACTACTCGCGCCGTTGGATGTAGCTATCCAGATTGCGAGTCATGTCCTTGAGGCCGCTGCCAGCAATCGGACTCGCGGCGTTCAGATGCATGACGCCCTGCGCAATGCCCAGAGGCAGACTCCCCAGGTGATGGAGCGCAGCGTCGCCCATGTTGTTACCGAAGTCGTTGATGCGCTCGAAAAGCGAGCGCTCCGGAGGAACGTCCTGCATCTATGCAGTGTTATCGGCAGTCGGCTAGCCCTGAAGATCCGACAGCTTCACGGTCTGGGCATTAAGTTCGGAAAGCTTAGGCATCACGGCACCTCGGTGAGTTCGGGATCAGCAGGATTGGATACGCCGGTCACCTTCCACTTCCTTCCACCGACGTTGAGTACCTCTCCCATCATGTATCGCCTGGCAGATCCGCCGGTGGGCTGATTGGGCGAACCTGGGACTTCGCCAATACCTACCCCGCCCGGAGTGATCTGATTGGGGAGAGAGCCGCCGTTGTCAAACTGGGTCTTCAGCGTGTTGACCTGATCGGCGATCTTCTGCCCCTTCTCGATCTGCTGGCGAATCAGCGATGCATTTAGCTTAAGCGGCTTACCGAGACCAAACGATGCGTCTTTGCCGTACTTGATATCGGCGTCAGTCGGCTTGTTGCCCTGAGAGTTGAGCACGGCGTTTGCCATGGCAGCCTACGTTTCATAGGTATGCATTGCGTACATGTCCAGTGGATGGAGCAAATTAGCTCCCCAGCCCGTGGATCCACCATGATTATTGATGTACTTTTCAAGATCCTCCGTGCTCATGCCGCGCAATTGTTCTTCAGGCGTATTGGTGATCTGGGCGGCAGCTTTGTAAGCCGCATCGATACCGTTGTTTGCCTCCGCCTACATCTTGTTGCGCTGATCGAAAGCCTTGATCTGCGCGGCGGCTCCCTGACGGCCACCGGCCATGCCAGGCCCAGCGGCGGCACCGGCTTTACCACCGCCAATGAATGGGCTGCCGTCCGGATTGGTGACAGGAGCAAGTTCGCCCGTACGTGGGTTCGCCCGGTACAGCTGACCGTTGGGGCCGGATACGAACTGGAAGCTCTTGTCTACCTGCTGCGGCTGCCAGCGTGGGCCGCTACCGAGCACTTTCCAACTGCCGTCGTCCTGCTGTTCCTGGGTGACGATGTTGTTCCCCTCGGGGATCTGACGAATGGCTTTGGCCTTTGCTTCCGAATTTGCCTTGGCAGCCTGTGCCTGAAGCAACTGTCCACGTAGCTCGTTCTGTTGCATCTCCATGGCCATCTGCGGGTCGAGCGCGCTCAATGCTTGGCGATAGCCCGGCGTGTCAAACGTACCGTCTGGACGAATGAACTTAGCCCCCAATGCCTGGATCTGCTGCCTCCGCTGCATATCCGCCATCGTCGCCTGCTCCACGGCACCCGTATAGCGACGGCGTTGAAGGTCATTAGCTCCCTGCGAGATGCTGTCGATACCACCCAGCAGGCCGCCAGAGATAGCCTGAAAAGGCGTGACGCCGGGCTGACCATTGGCGGCCAAGATGCCCAGACCTGCGCGAAGCAGGCCCTAGTTAAAGAGTGCCCGCTGGTCGTCGTCGGAGAGACCGCCAGCTGCCGGCTAGTTGCTGCCAATAAATGAGTCGAGGATTCCCATGGTTTAGGCCCCCCTGCTGCTCTGTCGAATATCGTTCATGTATCTATCCTCAGCGAATGTGTTTCTGATTGATTTGGTAGTTAATCAAAGAGCGGACTTAGTGGAGCTGCCTAGACGCCATCTTTCCGCTGGCGCTACCGATGGCAACAACCTTGCCATCTTCATCACCGTCAGGGATCGCCTTCGGAATCGTCACCTTCACCTCAATGATTCCAAGAACGTGCGTGTATGGAATCCATACTGTCAGCGGTGAAGGATCGTCTTCGTATCCGGCGACTGTGAAGCCTAGAAGCGCGGGATGAGCAATGTTCACGCCCGAACAGTGCAGAACCGGATGACGAGGGCTATCCCCCATTCCTTCACCGACGGGGGTCTGCATGAACTCGGAGGCGCCCTCTGCGTGTAACTACGCAAGCGCAGACGATCCATCAATGATGACGCGGTACTGGAGCTGGTAGTCAACGCCGGCAATCTGAGTGTTTTCCATAGTCATAAGTCATTCCCTCTCAATATCCAAGGTTGCCTTGGCCACGCAGAGCCAGGCGCGCTGCTGCACCCACGGGGCGCATTCCGTTATTCAAACCAGGGCCGATATAGCCAGCAGGCTGTCCATCCACCTGTCCCAACTGCGGACGACGTAGAGCCGCCCCGAGCAGACCACCTTGAGCTTGGCCGCCTGCTGGTTGGCCCGACATTCCACCGGCAAGGCCAGAAAGGAGGTTGTAGATGTTCGAACCCTAGCTACCCTGCTGAGCCAATGCCCACGGGCCAAGCACGGACCAGTCAATGCCTTGCGTAGCTGGCATGACATTGCCGCCAGCGAGCACATTCGCGTAGTTCATGCCCTACGTACTGCCAGTGTTCCAGAGCGGCATGTAAGACGAGAGAGACGAAGGGTTGTAGGCCAGCTCCGGCTAGCCAGCGAGAAAGTTGAAGCCAGGCATATGTCACCTCACAGGTAGTAGCCAAGTAGACCCATACCGCCACCGATCAAGGCTCCAGTGCCAGCACCGATGGGACCACCAGCAGCTCCCCACATGGCTCCAGCCGCAGCACCTGACATAGCGCCACCACCAGCGGACGCCAATGCACCACCGACGCTACGTGGCTTGTAGTTGGGGTTAAGACCGGTAGTCGCCGAGCCCGTGAAGTTGCCTGAAATCGCGTTCAAGGCGTTGCCGTAGTTGTTGAGCTGCTGCTGGGCATAGCCGTAGTTGCGCATGTACCAGTCGTTGTAGGCCTGGTTGATGTTGCCCTGGTTGTAGTCCTGCTGAAGTCCGGCAAGATTGCTGTACTGCCCCAAGAACTGGCTCTACAGCGCGTTCGCTCCGGTGATGCCCTGGGAGGCGTTTAGGATGAGCCCCGCGTTCTGCTGAGCGGCTCCCAGGCGGTTGGCGATGTCCTGCTGAGACAATCCTGCGTTGCGTGCCAGGTCGGTCTGCTGGGCCGATACAGAGCGATTCAGCGCGTTCTCGGCTAGCTGCTGCTGGTTCTGGTAGTCCTGTCCGTATAGGCTCGTGGCGACGTTACCCAGATTCTAGGCCAGGGTGTTCTGTGACTGCTGCATGGCATCGTTATACGCGCTGCCGCCGAAGGCACCGTTGGAGGCGAACTGCGCAGCCAGTGCAGGAGCATCGTTCTTGTTGTAGCTGTTGACGATGTTCTGCTGCGCCTGGTTGACCATCTGCCCGAGAAACGGGTTCTGGCCGGCGTACTGGTTCGTACCTACGTTCGTGGTCTAGCCGAGGTACTGGTTGCTGCCAGGGTTGACGCTGTACTAACCGTTCGCGATGCCTTGCAACGCGTTCATCTGCGTCTGCTAACTGTTCAACCCCCCGTTTGCGCCGAGCTGGCCGAGCCAAGCGGCGTTGTTCTGCTGGTCGGTGAGGGGGGCGGTCAGTTGCCCGGGATACGACTGGTAAGGCAACTGGTTGACCGCGTTAGTCTGGTTGATGAAGTTCTAATAGTCGCTCCTCAACCAGTCGGGGATCTAGGTGATCGTGGTGGTGGTCGTGTTCTTAGGTTGGCTGCTGCCGCCCATGGTCAGGTCCTCATAGCGATAGTGGTTTTGGTTTGAACATGCCGTTACTACAAACGGCCGTGCATGACCCGGCACGGCGGCGGGAGGCGACAGGCAGGCGGGCTTGCCCCCTATATACATAGGTCACGCCATGGCGTTTTTCAGTCCCGTTCAGATTGACGCGAAGGCTGGCAGCCTCGTACAACATGAGAGCAGTCGCTAGCGGATGTGGGCAAAGTGGTGCAGGTTGCTAGCAACTTGCTAGCAAGCATTGCCGCGTCGGTCTTTAATTGATTGATATAAATCAAAGCATCACCGCTTTGGCCAAGGCGGGTGGCCCTGACCACCGAAAGCGCATCCATTTCCATGTCAAGCTACTTTGGAAAAGCAGGCCTCAAAGTGATTCCGTTGATATCTCCTGTTAGCAATGAGGTGCAGGCACTTAGCACCCGACAGAACCCGATGCTGCCCTGCCCGATACTTCGTTCGCTGGCCCGTCAGCTTTGATCGTAGTTGTTTGCAATGACGCAAGCGCCGATGTTGGGGATGGAAGTACTCCGGGAAGGCCCTGAGCCGCTCGACCCATAGCCGCCCAGACCTGACCTATAGACAGGCCCGTAAGCGAACGCGAATACGCGTCAGCGGCCCGCCTGATCCAACCCCATAGGAGGGATAGGTAATCGGCTCGGATCGCCCTGTAGGACGAAGCGCGCATGTGCAAGGCCTGGGCTCGCTTGTCCTGGGCAAGCTCCGCGTTTCCGAACAGGATCGCCTGCATGGCATCCGTGATGGCATGGACATGGGCCGGAGATGTATTCCCCCGAAGCCCATACCGCTTCACGACTGGCCAATACCGCGACACGTCCTCCGTTGCGTAGAGCATAAGGATTGCCTCGTGGGGCACGGCCAGCTTAGCGAAGCCCATGGCTGCAATAGCGTCCAGGTCTCGTCGTATCCGAGGGGATATCTGGTAGTAACCATGGCACCATTTCCGCGGCTCGGGTTGCTTAGCTTTCTTAAGGATGGCGCTCGCCCGCTTTGCGAGAAGCACCCTTTGCGTCTGTCCGACACCCGAGCCGTGATCCAGACTTGTATCAACCTCGTCGCCCTGGTCACCCTTCTTGTCCTTGTCTTCGGGAAGCATGGGGTTTCGCCGATCGCGCCATAGCACAGAGAGGTACTGCGCCTTTTCCGCGAAGTGCTCCGAGTCACGCACAGAACGCGAGGAAAGACCGTCACCGGCAGACCAATCCATGTCGAATGTCCGCCAGCTCGACTGAACGGACATAGCCGTCCCCAGCCGCTGTGCGATCAGGTCGATGATTGCTCGCTCCCGCTCGTCAATGGTCCGCCCACCATTTAGAGACATCTGGTCACCCCTGGCGCTGGCTTTCTTGCCATGCTGCTGCCCGCAACTCCTGTCGCCGATACGCCCAGCAGCGATAGGGCACGACGTAGAGCAAGCATCCATCCAAATCGAACCGCTTCACTGAGCGCGGACGATTGTTCCAGCCGGGCTTGCGGTCGGCAGCAGCCAATGCTTGTTGCACCTCGTTAGGCAGCTCGCGTGATCGCATCATGGAACTACCTCCATGCGCGAAAAATGGCCGCCGGAGTGCAGAACCTCTTTAAAAGCTACTTCCAGAGCGAAAAGATAGAGCGAGGAGCAAGAGCCAGCGGAACACCCCTTGGTATATATCTTAGAGGTGCCCAATGAGCGGGGTAGACTTACCCGATAATCGGGTCGACGAAGCTTCATTTCGCAGCCCTCCTTACGTTGTCTTGCCCAATTATCGGGGCAGACTTGCCCAATGGCCGGGGTGGCAGTTGCGTTTTGCTCTTGACCGGAATGACCTCTGCGGATTGCCGCCACCTGCCTGACGCTACCTTCGTAGGCGTGATTTCAGGACGGGCCTTGCACTCGTCGATCGGCCGCCATGTAAAGGCGTACAAGCTCGGGCCGTGCAGACCACCCTGCCGCGTCTGCTCAATCATTCCGGCCTGCATGAGTTCCTTAATCGCTTTGTGCAACGTGTCCTTGGAGCGCCAGCCGCGGGCCTGCATCCAAGACCATGGAGCTGCAAGATCACCGTTGTTGTAACCAGTGAATCGGGCACCAAGATCCAGGATCAGTGCCTTCGCCTTGTTTGAAAGGCTGAGGAAGTTGGGGCTTTTGAGCACATCGGTGGGGACAGGCAGAAAAGTGCCCGTCTCCGCTCGCCCCTTTGCCTTCATTAGCGTGCGGGCCATGAATTACCCTCCCCACGCGACATCAAGCGTTGCAGCCTGAGGACCAGTGAGATGGTTATGCACAGCTGGCCTCCTTGATTGCCCTGGCCGTGAACTGACGCGCCTGATTCACCAGATCAGCCGCCGTGACCACGTTCCATGACAAATCTCGGTTATCTTTGGCA
>Ga0068855_100011085_pt1 | contig 10877 bp, 11 predicted proteins | sample KBSCornC52_FD_66592 | JGI IMG/M metagenome (GOLD analysis project Ga0068855, IMG submission 66592) | Corn rhizosphere microbial communities from Kellogg Biological Station, Michigan, USA - KBS Corn C5-2 | ecosystem: Host-associated > Plants > Roots > Rhizosphere > Soil ... | reverse complement strand
CAAACGTGTCGGCCGTATCGCCAATCTCGCCGAATTGATCAAGCAATCGCCGCCGCCCGGCACCGCGGGAATTTCGCACACCCGCTGGGCCACGCACGGCGGCGTGACGGACGAAAATGCGCACCCGCACTCGGATGAAAGCGGCCAGCTTTACCTCTGCCACAATGGGGTGATCGAAAATTACAATGTGCTGAAGGATCAGCTCGTCCGCGAGGGGCACAGCTTCAAGAGCCAGACGGATACCGAAGTGCTCGCGCACCTCATCGGCAAGCATTACGACGCGATCGGTGGCGAGCCGACGAAGGGACGTCTGGTGGAAGCACTTCGCCTGGCGTTGAAGCAGGTCGTCGGCACCTACGGCATTGTGCTCATGCACAAGGATATCCCGGACGTGCTCGTCGGCGCGCGTCGGGGCAGTCCGCTGGTGCTCGGCGTGGGCAAGGGCGAAAACTTCTTCGCCAGTGACGTCTCGGCCATCGTGGCCTACACGCGCGACGCCATTTATTTGAAGGACTACGACATCGCGGCGCTGACCCGGGAGGAATTCGAGATCAGCAGCCTGCTCGGCGGGGCGAGCGGTTTCGAAGTATCGAAGGTCGAGTTCAGCGAAGAGGACGTGAACAAGGGCGACTTCCCGCACTACATGCTCAAGGAAATTTACGAGCAGCCCGAGACGATCCAGGACGCCATGCGCGGCCGTCTCAGCCGCGAGGAAGCGACCTCCAAGCTGGGCGGACTGGAGATGACCAATGCGGAGCTGCGCAGCGTCGAGCGCATCATCCTCACCGGTTGCGGCACGGCGAGCCACGCCGCCATGGTGGGCGAGTACATCATCGAAGAACTGGCTCACGTGCCGACCGAGGTGGAATTCGCCAGCGAGTTTCGCTATCGCAACATGCCGCTGCCGAAGGACTCGCTGGTCTTTGTGATTTCGCAGAGCGGCGAGACCGCGGATACGCTGGCCGCCTTGCGCGAAAGTCAGCGCAAGGGGCATCGCACGCTGGGCATTTGCAATAACGTGGCCAGCACGATCGCGCGCGAGAGCGATGGCGGGGTCTACATGCACGCGGGACCGGAGATCGGCGTGGCGGCGACGAAATCGTTCACCTCACAGGTCACGATCCTGACGCTCATCGGTTTGCTGCTCGGACGAATCCGTCACATGAGCACCACCGAAGGCCTGCGGATCATCGATGAACTTGAAGCCATTCCCGCCAAGGTCGCGAAAATTTTGGAACAGACCGATCACATCCAGAAGATCGCCGAGAAATACAGCGGCGCACATTCCATGATGTTCCTCGGGCGGCAGTTCAACTACCCGGTGGCGCTCGAGGGCGCGCTGAAGATGAAGGAGATTTCCTACATCCACGCCAGCGGCCACCCGTCAGCGGAACTCAAGCATGGCGTCATCGCGCTGATCAGTGCCGATGTGCCGAGCGTTTTCATCGCTCCGGATGATTCGGTGTTCGAGAAGAACGTGAGCAACATCGAGGAAGTGCGCGCGCGCAAGGGACCGATTATCACCATCGCCACCGAGGGAAATACGAAGATCGGCAAGGTTTCCGACGACGTGATCTACATCCCGTCGTGCCCGGATTTCCTTTCGCCGATCCTGACTTCGATCCCGCTGCAGTTGCTGGCTTACCACACGGCCGTGGCGCTCGGTTGCGACGTGGACAAGCCGCGCAATCTCGCGAAGAGCGTGACGGTGGAGTAGCGGTCGTCGAGGGCTGACCCAGCCTATGGGATGCCGTTCGGAATTTCGAGAGCCATGAGCTACGACCTCTTTTTCGTTAACCCGAAATTTGCCTGGGCGGAGTTCCAGGCCTATTTCGAGAGCAAGTCATTGTATCGAATCTCGGGTAAGCAGGCCTTCTATGAGAACACGCAGACGGGCGTGTCCTTCGTTTTTTGAGTTTGTCGAACCGGGCGGCGAGGAAAACGAAGCTTCCACAAGCCAAGCGTCTTTCCATCTCAACTACTACCGACCGCATTATTTCGCGTTGGAGGCAGCACGAGCAGTCCGCAAATTCATCGAGACGTTCTCTTTTGCGATAGACGATCCGCAGGAGAATGGCATGGGGAGTGGTCCATACACACTGGAAGGGTTCGTCCGCGCTTGGAGCAGGGGAAATTCACTTGCCTACAGGTCGATCATTCGCGGCGGGCATGCCGGCAGCCCAATCCGACGTTGCCGACCGAACGGATTCACGGCATTTGGCTTTGGAATCTCTCCAGGCAGAAAAACCAACGGGATCTTCCGAAAGATATTTTTGTGCCGGGCATTTTTCACCTCGTGGTAAACGATGAGGTCTGCACTGCCGCCGTGTGGCCCGATGCGATTCCCGAACTGATTCCGGAGGTGGACTACCTCATCATCGAGCGAAAGGAATTGGTTTCCCGCGATCTTTTGGCAGGTCAGGAAAAGGGCCCCCTCGTTGTTCCCTTCGCCGAAGTCCGCGAGCGGTTCGTGCCTTATCAAACCAACGCGTTTCCCTTGACTGCCTACCAACTTCCCGCGTCGCGCACCCCGGAGGGCATCCGGGAATTCGTGTGCGGGCTGAAAGCGAGCCCCGTATCGGCGATTGGAATATCCGCCGATCAGGTGTTAAACCGCGAGTTGGTGGAAAGGTGGAGAGTTGGAACGTCGCCGAACTTTTAGTGGGCCGGAAAACTCACCCCTGGCGGAATGGTGATTCGTTCGCCGGAGAAGGTGACCATCTCGTAATTGTGCAGCACGACCACGCTGCCATCGCGGGCGATGACCTGGCCGCTGCGATCCACCGAGTAGCCTTGGGCGAAACGTTGGCGCTGGTAGAGGCGCGTGGCGGCGCCGTCGCGGATGTAATAGTAATACCGGCCCACCCGTCCGATACCTTCCGGCCGGCCGACACCTTCCACGGCCACACCGGTGCGGCCACTGGCGCCGGGCTTGAGATCCACCGAGGTGGTGCTTTGGCCAGCTTCCGCAAAATAGGCATCTCGGGTGGGAGTTTCGCAGGCGGAAAAACCCGCGAGCGAGCAGGCGGCGGCGAGGACGGTTAAGGACAGACGACCGGTGGGATTCATATCGAATGTTTCGAGGAAGGAAGGAGCTATGGACGCGTTGCGGTAGATTAAAAAACGATCACCATACGAAAGCCCACAACCAATTTCGCTCCGTTTGGTTTTGAAAATAAGATCGCTTCAAGTAAAAGAGGTGAAGCCGTCCGCTCGGCTCTCCGCGAACCACACATTGACTATGAAATACGCGAAACTGGCTTCTCTTCTCCTCCCACTCGTTTTTCTTGGCGCCGGGTCGGCCCTGGCGGGCGACACCTCCATCTACTCCGAACATACCACGATCGTTCGCGTGCATGAGCACCATTCACCGTTCGTCTATGTGGGCCGGGCGGTGGAAAGCTTTTTGCACTGGCCCCGGCTGCTCTCGGAAGGCATCGAGGGCGATCGTGCTCTGTTTAATCGGCGCGGTTTCCTCGGCACCAAGGAAGTGCCGGTGGAAGACAGCATCATCTCGCCGGCCGATGGGGTGCTGGTGGTGAGGTAATTTCCTCCGGCGTACCCCGTTTTGCCATGCCGCTCGGAGATCGGCATCCACCGGTTCCCCGTTCCGGCGTTTTACCCTATCGCCACCCATCGGCAGCGTCCTTCATCGCCCAACTCTGGGGTACGATATTGCCGTCCCGCAGCCTCTTGGGCTGGGACCAACGCGCCGGCCCAAGGGACCGGCGGAACTGACACGGTCACTGAAGCCGGCTACCCGACCGGGGCGCTCGGTGCTCCTTATTCCGGAGCGCTCCCATCCGGACCAACGGGCGAAAGCGATTTAGGGGAAAAGGAGAAACCTATGTCATTGCTTCTGATTGTGTTGTTAGTGCTGCTCCTGGTGGGAGCGCTGCCGATGTGGCCTTATAGTAATAGTTGGGGGTACTACCCCGGCGGCGGCCTCGGTCTGGTGCTGCTCATCGTGGTTATCCTGGCTCTGACAGGACACCTGTAGGCGAACCCAGAGGGCTGAGGTTCCCTCCGTGGCCGTAGAGCGGACGTCGGAAGGCGTCCGCTCCGCGGCTCACGAGCGAAGCCTCGGAGCTCACGTCTCTATGAGAGTCCTTTGGAAAGGTTCCATTACCTTCGGATTGGTCACAATCCCAGTCTCACTCTATCCTGCCACCAAGCGGGAAGAGCTGAAATTTCGCCTCCTGCGGGCGAGCGATCAAAGCCCGGTGAACTACAAGCGGGTGGCCGAGGCCGATGGAAAGGAGGTTCCTTGGGACCAGATCGTCAAAGGCTACGAGTATGAGAAAGGGAAGTTCGTCATCCTCAAGGAAGAGGACTTTGCGCGGGTGGATGTCGAGGCGACCCAGACAGTGGACATCATCAACTTCGTCAGCCTGGCGGATGTCGATCCCTTGCTTTTCTACAAGCCCTACTATCTCGAAGTCGGAAAAGGCGGCGACAAGGCTTACGTCCTCTTGCGCGATGCGCTGATGGATACCGGCAAGATTGCCATCGCCAAAGTCGTCATCCGCGCCCGGCAGCATCTTGCGGCGGTGAAGCCGCAGAAGAGAGGGCTCATGCTGGAGCTCATGCATTTTCCGCGGGAACTCATCGATGTCTCGGAATTCGACAAGCCCGGGGAGAAGACCATCAGCAAGGCCGAGATGCAGATGGCGCGGCAACTCATCACCAGCATGTCCACCGATTGGCATCCGGAGGAATACACCGACGAATATCACCAGGCGCTGGAGAAGCTCATCGAGGACAAGATTGAGCACGGGGACAAGGCGGGGCCGAAGCCGGCCAAGAAACACAAGGCGACGAACGTCATCGACCTCGTCTCGGTTTTGCAGAAGAGCCTGCAGCAGGCCAAGGGTGAACCCAAGAGTGAGGCGAAAGGCGGCAAGAAACGGACGGCGAAAAAATCGCGGGCGCATCATGCGCACAAAAAAGCGGCATAAGCGGCCATGTCACTCAAGGAGTACACCCGGAAACGCGACTTTCGGAAAACGCCGGAGCCGGATGCCGCGCCGGCGAAAGCGAAAGCAGGCCATCGCTTCGTCGTGCAGAAACACGATGCCAGCCGCTTGCATTACGACTTTCGGCTGGAGATCGGCGGGACGTTGAAGTCGTGGGCCGTGCCGAAGGGGATGCCGTTTGCCCATGGCGAAAAGCATCTCGCGGTGCACGTGGAGGATCACCCGCTGGCCTATATCGATTTCGAAGGGACGATTCCCGAGGGGCAATATGGCGGCGGGACGGTGATGGTCTGGGACCAGGGGACATTTGAGCCACAGAGCAAGTCGCCGGCGAAGGATCTGGAGAAAGGGAAGCTGCACTTCACTCTCCACGGGAAAAAACTGAAGGGCGAATGGTATCTCGTACGATTGCGGGATGAGGACCAGTGGCTGCTCATCCGCGGCGGGGAAAACATGAAGCCGGTTTCGAAGAAACAGGAGGACACCTCCGCGCTCTCGGGGCGCTCGATGCATCAGCTTTCGCAGGGCGATCGGGTGTGGCAATCGAAGTCGGCCAGCAAGACGACGTCGAAGGGAAAGAAGCAGCGTAATGCTCAGCCGGCGCCGCTGCCCAAATTTGTCGAGCCAATGAAGGCGCGTCTCGCGTCGCATCCGCCGAAGGGAGACTGGAGCTACGAGATCAAGTTCGACGGCTTCCGCGCGCTGGCTTTGAAGGGAGGCAGCCAGGTGCGCTTGTTGTCGCGCAACGAGAAGGATTTCGGGGCAAAGTTCCCCGAGGTAATGGAGGCCGTGCTCGCGCTCGATGTGCAGGACGCAATCATCGACGGCGAGATCGTGGCGCTCGATGGTGAGGGACGTTCTTCGTTCCAGTTGCTTCAGGCGCGGGAACTCGGCGAGGAACGGCCACCGTTGTTTTTTTACGCCTTCGATCTGCTGCAACTCAATGGAGAGAAGCTGGTCGACCGGACGCTGGAGGAGCGCCGGGAAAAGCTCGCCCATCTATTGCGCGGCGCGCCGGAGGTGATTCGCTTTTCGGATACGCTCGGGACCGATGCGAAGCGATTGTTGACTCAGGTGCGGAAGCTCAATCTCGAAGGGCTTATCGGCAAGCGCGCCGATTCGCGGTATGAAGTGGGCAAACGCTCGGGGGCGTGGATCAAACTCAAGATTCAGCAGGAGCAGGAGTTCGTGATCGGTGGCTACACCGATCCGGAAGGAAGCCGGCCGCACTTTGGGGCGCTGCTCGTCGGCGTGCAGCAGAAGGGAAAGCTGATCTATTGCGGGAAAGTCGGCACGGGATTTAATCACCGCGTGCTCAAGAGCCTGTATGCCGCCTTCAAGAAAATCACCCGCGAGAAGTGTCCCTTTGCCAACCTGCCAGCGAAGAGTGGCGGGCGTTGGAAGCAGGGGATTACCGCCGCGGAAATGAAGCGTTGCCATTGGGTCGAGCCGAAGATGGTGTGTCAGATCAAGTTCGGCGAATGGACGCGGGACGACGTCCTGCGCCAACCGGTCTTCCTGGGTCTGCGCGAGGACAAGGACGCCAGTGAGGTGGTCCGCGAAAAAGCATCCTGACCATGAGCACGAAAGCGACGCTCGATGTGGCCGGACGAAAGGTCAATGTCAGCAATCTCGACAAGGTTTTCTACCCGAAGGTCGGCTTCACCAAGGGACAGGTGATCGATTATTACATCCGCATCTCCGAGGTGTTGCTGCCGCATCTGAAGGACCGCCCGATCAGTCTCAAGCGCTACCCCGAAGGCGTGGAGGGGTTTTTCTTCTACGAGAAACAGTGCCCGAGTCATCGGCCCGATTGGGTGAAGACGGCGAAAGTGGCGAAGAACGAAGGCGGAGCCATCGATTACTGCATGATGAACGATTTGCCGGCCTTGGTTTGGGCGGCCAATCTCGCGGATCTGGAACTGCATACCTTCCTGCATCGCGCCAAGGCCATCGAGAAACCGACCGCGCTGGCTTTCGACCTCGATCCGGGCGCTCCCGCGGACATCGTACAATGTTGCCAGGTGGGCCTGTGGTTGAAGGAGATCTTCGATGCGTTTGACCTGGAATCATTTCCGAAAACCTCGGGATCGAAAGGCCTGCAGGTCTATGTGCCGCTGAATACGGCGGTGACTTACGAGAAGACCAAGGCCTTCGCCCACGCCCTCGCGCTACTCTTGGAGAAGCGACACCCGGAAATGGTCGTCTCGCGCATGCAAAAAGTCCTCCGCAAAGGCAAGGTGCTCGTGGACTGGAGCCAGAACGACGACAAGAAGACGACGATCAACGTCTACTCCCTGCGGGCGAAGGAGCGGCCCACAGTATCCACGCCGGTGACCTGGAAGGAAGTGGCTGCCACGGTGAAGAAGAAACAGGCGGAGGCGATGAGCTTCGATAGTGAAGAAGTGCTCCGGCGCGTGAAAAAATACGGCGACCTTTTCGAGCCGGTTCTGACCTTGAAACAGAAGCTTCCCGCCCTGCGGCGGCTCGAAAAACTGGACGATTAAACTGGGGGGACTGCGGGAGCGGCGGTCTGACTTACGACGTCATGAGAAGCGCGGCCAAAATGAACCACACGAGTCCCCAAAGAAATGAGTCGGTGTTCATGGCAGAAGCTCTTCGGGGACGAGGTAAAGGGCGGTTGCATGCCATTTGCATTCCTGCGCGATTTTCTTCCGACCTTCCAATCACCGCCCACCTGAGTCGGGGAGTGAGCGAATTAGCCGACACTGTTGCCAAGGCACCCTCCGAGAAAAGGTCGGAGGAGGATGGACCACGGATTACACAGATTTCACGGATTGCAGAGGCGTAACGCAGTCTCTTCTTCAATCCGTGCAATCCTGAAATCCGTGGTCTCTTCCGTTTTCAAATGGCCGCGCCACGCTTTCAGGAAACGCGGCGCATCCAGTCGAAAAGCGGATGGGACTCCCGGCAATCGATGCAAATCGTCGTTGGAAACGTCGTATGACAATGCGGACATTCCGCGCGGGTCTCAAAGGCGTCGAAGCCAACCCCACACTGATGGCAGCGCCACAGGGCTCCGATCGGCGGGTGCACATGGCAGGATGGACAGGTGAACTCCAGCCGGCGTGGCAACCGCTCCAGGGCGGTGAGTGTCTTGGCATGATCCCAGGCGCGGCGGCAATTCGAGGCGAGGTAAAAGGTGATGATGCCCAGCCAGAGAGACCGCGTGGAAAGAGCCCAGAGCCCAAGCGCGGCTGCGCCCAGAAATCCAAAGATGGCCGCTACATACATGCTTCGTGCCCGACCTATGATGAACCACAGAAGCGAGCGGAAGATTTGGCCGCCATCCAGCGGATAGACCGGCAGCAGATTGAAGATCAGCAGGCCGGTATTGATGAACCAGAGGTTGCGCAGAAAAGCGTCAGGGTCGGAGAGTACTTCACCGAAAAGCGGAATGCCTTTGAACCACGCGATGGCCGTGAAAACGAAAAATAACACCACGTTGACCAAGGGTCCGGCCGCGATGCTCCACAGTTCTGCACCGGGACGGGCCGGGGGCGAGACGTAAGCCACGCCGCCCAGCGGCCAGAGAAGAATCTGGTCGGCCTTGCCGCCGACCTGCCGCGTAGCCAGCGCATGACCGAACTCGTGGATCAGGACGATGAGGAAGAGCGCGAGATACTCCGCGATCTTCCAGCCGATGAAACTATAGGCGTTCGCCCGGTAGTTGATCTGGTAAATGGCCACGAAAATCCACGCCCAGTGGACGTAAACATCAATTCCAAAAGCGCGAAACAACCGCAACGAGTCTGTCCTTTTAGAGGGCATGTCCGTCACTCTGGTCGACCGCGTACCGAGTAGCAAGGGGCATCGCCGAGCCAGGCGGTCCGGCACTGGGGTGGATCGCGATCTCCGAGCGCGATGGGTTCCCAATCGCGCGCGGCGCTTCACTCTTCCGCGGATGGGCACCTCCGCCGCCGGCTTTTCTCTTGCCGCTCGGAAATCGGCATTCGCCGATTCTTCTACCGCCGGACCGGGGGCTGCCGCGAAAGGTGGCGGAGCCCGGCACCGGACGAACGGATGCGGTCTCGCAGGTAATGCACTGAACGGAGTCGTCCGGGATCTGGCATTCCGGCACATTCAGAGGCAAACCGCTTGGGACGGGTATTTTTACCGTCTTACGCACCCGCGTGATTTGCCAAACCGGGCCGAGCCCGATATATCTTGCTTCCCACCGCATGGATCGACTCCTGTTGGTCATCGCTACATTCTGTTTCCTCTTTGGCTTTGCTTATACCATGCATGCCTTGGGGGCGCGCGTGTACAAGGCTTCGCGGCTCAATTTCTTCGCCATCCTGACCGGTTTTCTCTGTCAGACGGGCTTTCTTTACCTCCGCGGCCATGCGCTGGGGCGGTGTCCGCTGACCAGCCTGTTCGAGGTGCTGGTCTTCCTGAGTTGGTCGACGGTCCTCTTTTACCTGCTCATCGGGCCAACCTACCGGCTTTCCCTGCTCGGGGCATTCACTTCGCCGCTGGCCTTTCTCTTTCTGGTAGCCGCTTTGCTCCTGGCTCACGATCGCGCGCCGGTCAAGACGACCAATCCGCCGAATGGCTGGCTGGAATTGCACGCAGCCCTCTCGGTGGTCGCCTATGGGGCCTTCGCTCTGGCTTTTGTTGCTGGAGTGATGTATCTGGCTCAGGAAAAGCAACTTAAGAGTCATAATATCCACTCGATCTTCTATCATCTCCCGCCGATCCGCGATCTGGCCGTGGCCAATACCCGGTTGATCATCGTGGGCTTTTTGTTGCTCACCGTCGGGCTTGGCGCTGGATTTGGCTTGGGAAGCATCTTCACCCATTCGGTCGTCACCGTGTGGGCAGTCGGAGTCTGGTTTCTCTACGGATTCATCCTCACCGCGGAATGGCGGCATCGCATCAGCCCGCGGCGCGTCGCCTGGCTCTCGGTGGCGGCGTTCAGCGTATTGTTGATCACGCTGGGAGGCCTAAACTTCATCACGCAGAAGGGTGGTGCGCTGTAACGATGGAGATTCTCTGCCTCGGCCTCAGTCATCACACCGCCCCCGTCCAGATCCGGGAGAAATTTGCCCTCGGAGAGAGCGAGGCCACCGAGGTTGCCAGGCAGTTTCTATCCGCCTCCGGGGTGAGTGAAGCCCTGGTCGTTTCGACCTGCAATCGCGTGGAATTCTATGTGGCCGCGGAGCAGGCGGCGCAGGGCTTTGGCGCGGTGAATGAGTTTCTGACCGCCCGCCTGAATGAACCGCCGGGCAGCGCCTTTTTCCAACTGCCCACTGCGGCGGCCATCCGGCACCTTTTCCGCGTGGTGAGCGGATTGGATTCCATGGTGTTGGGTGAGACTGAAATCCTCGGCCAGGTGAAAAAAGCCTACGCCGCGGCCAGCGCCGGGAAGACGACGTCCAGGCATCTGAACAAGCTTTTCCAGCGGGCCTTCAACGTGGCCAAAGACGTGCGCACGAATACCAACATCACGCGGGGATCGGTGAGTGTGGGCTCGGCCGCGGTGGAGCTTGCGGAAAAGATTTTCGGCAAACTCTCCACCTGCCATGTGATGATCCTCGGCGCCGGCGAGACGAGCGAACTCACTGCCGGGGCACTTTCGGCACGCGGAGTGAAGTCGATCTTCGTGGCGAATCGTTCCTATGATCGCGCTGTGGCCTTGGCGGAGAAGATGAAGGGCAAGGCGATTCATTTCGAAGACTGGCCGCGCGAGTTTCACGATGTGGACATTCTCATCGGTTCGACTGCCGCGCCGCATCACGTGCTCACCGCGGCGCAGCTCGCGCCGATCATGCGCACGCGGCCGGATCGTCCGCTTTTCTGTATCGATCTCGCCGTGCCGCGCGACATCGAGCCCGCGGTGAACGACATTGAGGGTGTGTATCTTTATGACATCGACGC
>Ga0068855_100011084_pt1 | contig 10878 bp, 11 predicted proteins | sample KBSCornC52_FD_66592 | JGI IMG/M metagenome (GOLD analysis project Ga0068855, IMG submission 66592) | Corn rhizosphere microbial communities from Kellogg Biological Station, Michigan, USA - KBS Corn C5-2 | ecosystem: Host-associated > Plants > Roots > Rhizosphere > Soil ... | reverse complement strand
GCGGCGTCGCGCTCGCAATGGCTGCTGATGCTGGGCATCGGCCTGCTGGGCACCACCGGCCACCTGCTGCTGATCCTGGCACTGGGCTTCGCGCCGACCTCGACGCTGATGCCGTTCATCTATGTGCAGATCGGGACGGCCGCCGCCGTCAGCGGCTGGGTGTTCGGCACCCTGCCCGACCGCTGGGGCTGGACGGGCATGGCGGTGATCGCCGCCTGCGGCGCGGGCGGCGCCTGGCTGAACGTGCGGCGCGTGCCGGCGGTGAAGTAACCCCGGAATCCGCCGGTGTTGGAAGGGGAATGTGCCCGTTTGCAAGGCCGTTTTTGCGCGCCGGGCCCACAATCCTCGTCCCATGCCGCGCTACCTCGAAGTCCATCCCGACAACCCCCAGCACCGCCTGCTCCAGCAGACGGCCGACCTGCTGCACGATGGCGGCGTCGCCGCCGTGCCCACCGACTCCAGCTACGCCCTGGTCTGCCGGCTCGACGACAAGGCCGCGGCGGAAAACCTGCGCCGCCTGCGCGGCATCGACGACAAGCACCACCTGCTGCTGATGTGCCGCGACCTGTCGGAGCTCGCCGTCTATGCGCGGGTCGACAACCGGCAGTACCGGCTGCTCAAGCTCGGCACTCCGGGCCCCTTCACCTTCATCCTCGAGGCCACCAAGGAGGTGCCGCGCCGGCTCTCGCATCCGTCGCGCCGCACCATCGGCCTGCGCGTGCCCGAGCACCGGCTGCTGCAAATGCTGCTGGGTCTGTTCGGCGAGCCGCTGCTCGCCACGACCTTGATCCCGCCCGGCGAGACCGAGCCCTTGAACGACCCCGAGGAGATCCGGGAACGTTTCGCCGGCCGGCTGGCGGCGGTGGTCGATGCCGGGGCCTGCACCCTGCAGCCCACCACGGTCATCGACCTGACCGGCGGTGAGCCCGTGCTGATACGGCGCGGCCGCGGCGAGCTCTCCCGACTGGGGCTGGTCGAATAGACGGTCACTGACCGCAAGGGGTCACCCGCGCGAGCCGTTTGCAGCCACGGCCTGGAGCAGCTCCAAAGACGGCCCAGGTGCCTGCGTCGTCGAAAACTGCTTGAGGGCCGCGCCAATTCGTCACGGGATCGGGAGAAATCAAATCTCCAAATGACCGACCCGGAGTCCATAACCAGGACAATTCACATTGCTTTGTCTGAGCGGCCGACACGATGACCCGACTGACCCCCAAATGTCTTCCAGGGCTGCACTACTACAAGGCGTCCGATCCGCGCCGTATTGCGAAGAACGCGCAGAACACCAGTCAGTCTGCCGCCCGGGCTGTGCCGGATACCCAGATGCCGGCGGCCCGTCAGGCGCTACAAGGCATGAAGTCGCTGGCGCGCCGCCTGCCGCACCTGGGCAGCAAGTTGCCGCCGCTGCCGGACGACGCTCAAACGGCGGCGCCTCAGGCTGAAACTGCACCCGGCCCGGTGGCGCCTGCGGGGGATGTCCGCAGTCCCACGTCCTCGTCCTCGGAACCACCGGTCGGACCGGGGGGCGCAGTTGCGGGCGGGCTTTCGGCGTCAGGACCGCCTGCGAATCTCGACACGCTGCCGCCCTCCGACGCTCGCGATCCTGGCGACAGGCCGCTTGCGCACACGCCATCGAGCGAAGCCTCCACGGTCCCATCCCCCGCCCCATTACCCGCACCGCTCGCGCAGTGGATCGACAATTTCACAGACCAGGTGACCACCGCGCCTCACCTCGTCCTCCAACAGGCGGAAGACATCGAGGCCTATCTGCACAATGAGGTGATCCCCGTCATCCAGTCTCTGTCCTCCCTCGAGGCCCGGTGTGACGCCTTCCTGCAGTTGCTGCGCGGGCTTCCGCGACTCCGGGAGGTAGATTCCACCGGCGAGGAGTGCTCGCCCATCGCGGAGGCCTTGTTCGAACCGGCGCTGCAGAGCTTCGAGACGGCGGCAGCCGGGGGCTTTCCCTCAAACCGCCTCGAGCCCGTCCTGGACGGCCTGCGGCACCTGATCGGAGACAGTCCGGACGAGGCCTCCGACAGACGGCTGGACAAGGCTTTCGCTCTGGTCGCGCAACGGGATCCCGACATTGCCCGCATTCCGGACGGGGGCCATTGTTTCTGGTTCACGGGCGACATCGAGGTCGGCCAACGCGGCCCGTCCCTGTCTCTCGATCATCTGGTGAACATGGCGCGCTATCTGCATCTCCATCCCGACGCAACCCTCACCCTGTGGTCCGACTCGACATCCCGACTCGAGACGACGATCTCGGAAGTGGCGCGCGCCCTGGGTGGACAGCACACTGCCCTCGCTGCCGAAGAGATCGACGAACTGGGGCGCCTGTTGCACGACGACAGCCTTCTTTCCTCCAAGGACCTGACGGCCTGCCTGGCGCGGTTGGAGGTCAAACCCTGGACGACGCTGTTCGATCAGGATTGGGGCGACATCCCTGAGGCCGACAAGCAGGTCCTTCGCTCCAGCATCCAGAACGAGGTGCATGGCAGTGCCACCCAGCGGTATCCTCAGGCGGGAAAGGACATGTTCATGACGGTCGCGCTAGCCCTCGAAGGGGGCCTCGCTTTCGACCTTGATATCCGTTTCAATCGACCCGTCCGAATCTACGATCCCGTTGGCATTCAATGTGCGAGCCAGGGCCGGCCGCAAATTCGTGCAATGACGCGCCGTTCTCCGGCCGCGATGCTGGCACTGACCCGAACCGCCGAACTGCTCGGGCCGAAGGAGCGCTTCGACGAGTTCCGGAAGACCACTTCCAAGGACGGCGACTTCACCAAGAGCGCACTGCACCGCAAAACCAACGAAGTGGCGGACATGCCGAGGCAAGCACTGGAAGAGTTGTATGGCGAGGGTTCCCACGAGCGACTCACGGCTTTTTTATCGTTGGCCATTGCCGAGGATGCCGACGCGGCCTTTGACATACCTGAACCCGAGTTCAAGGACTTTCCCCACATGGCAAAGAGGCGTCGCCGGGGCAGTGCGCCTGGGAAGATGGAAACCTGAAAATTGGCGCGGGTCGACTGTCGCCTACGAGGCAGCCCACACGGCAGAGCCCAGACCAGCGCCCTGCCTGCGCGGGCACTCGTCACGGTGACGAAGGTCGTGACCCCCGCCCTCGCCAGCCAGACGGGGGGGCGACCCTCAGCTCCTGACCGCCGCCGTCACCACGATCTCGATCTTCCATTGCGGATGGGCCAGGGCGGCCTGCACCGTGGCACGCGGCGGCGCGTCGCCGGGCGGGATCCAGTCGTCCCACACCTCGTTCATGGCGTCGAAATCGGCCAGGTCGGCCAGGAAGATCTGGGCCATCAGGATGTGGGCGTTGTCGGTGTGGGCCTCGGCCAGCAGCTTGTCGACCATCGCCAGCACCTGACGCGTCTGGCCGCGGATGTCCTGGGTGGCGTCGTCGGCCACCTGGCCGGCGAGGTAGACGGTGCGGTTGTGGACGGCCATCTCCGAGAGACGGTCGCCCACGTGGTATCGGCGGACAGGATTGCTCATGGGGTGACCTTTGTGCGGCGCGCGGCGGGTTCGCCCTTCGGGCGGCCCGCGCGCTCATGGGGATGCTTCGTGCCATGGACTCCGATGTGCCCCTCGGGGCGCGCCGGCGCGCTCATGGCTTGGGATGGGCCCGGTGCCGCGCCCCGGCCTTCTTGAGGGAGGACGGCGACGGTGCCGCGCCGCCGGACGGCGGGGCCTTGTGGCCGAGCCGGCTCTCGGTGCCGGCCAGCAGCTTGCGGATGTTGGCGGCGTGGCGCCAGATCAGGAGCAGCCCCATCGCCGCCAGGGCCAGTGCCAGCGGGCCGCGCTCCCAGACCAGGAGCTGGCAGAACGGCGCGAACACCGCTGCTGCGATGGCGGCCAGCGACGAGTAGCGCGACAGGAACGCCACGGCCAGCCAGGCGGCCAGGGTGCCCAGGCCCAGCCAGGGGTTGAACGCCAGCAGCACACCGGCCGCCGTGGCCACGCCCTTGCCGCCGCGGAAGCGGAAGAACACCGGCCACAGGTGGCCCAGGAAGGCGGCCAGGCCGATCACCGCCACGCTGCCTTCGTCGGCCAGTCCCCAGGGGGCGCCGTAGGCCGAGGCCAGCGCCACGGGGACATAGCCCTTGAGGGCGTCGAACAACAGGGTGAGGACCGCCGCGGACTTGTTGCCCGAGCGCAGCACGTTGGTCGCGCCGGGGTTGCCGGAGCCGTAACTGCGCGGATCGCTCAGGCCCATGGCCCGGCTGACGATCACGGCGAACGACAGGGAGCCGATCAGGTAGGCCGCCAGGGCGGCCAGAACGAGGTGGAGGGACTGCATGTCTGGAGGAAAGCTGCGATGGGCGTCATTCTGCACCGGCGCACTGGACGACCCGCGCGTCCAGCAACGTGGCGACGACCTTCGGGTCCATGCCCAGCAGGTAACCGCGCTTGCCGCCGTTGAGGTAGATCAGCGGCAGCGACAGCACCGACGCCTCCACATACACCGGCATCGCCTTGCGGGTGCCGAAGGGCGAGGTGCCGCCGACCAGGTAGCCGCTGTGGCGCTGGGCCACCTCGGGCTTGCAGGGCGTCACCTTCTTCACGCCGGCCTGGCGCGCCAGGTTCTTGGTGCTGACCTGGCGGTCGCCGTGCATCAGCACGATGAGCGGCGCGGCGCGCTCGTCTTCCATCACCAGCGTCTTCACCACATGGTGCTCGTCCATCCCCAGCTGGCGGGAGGACTCGGCCGTGCCGCCGTGCTCGACGTAGTCGTAGAAGTGTTCGGTGTAGTGCGCGCCCTGGCGCTTGAGCCACTGGGTGGCGGGGGTCTCCGATGCGTGGTCCTTGCGCGCCATGGAAAAGGGATGAGGTCTCGGGAAAGGGCCGGCCGGGTGTCACTGGGCCGGGTCGCGGTGCTGCCAGCGGATCGCGTCGATCTCGGCGAGCAGCTCGGGGGACAGGCCGGTGCCCCAGGCGTCGACGTTCTCGTCCAGCTGGTCGGGGTGGGTGACGCCGATGATGGTGCTGGTCACCCGCCAGGAGCGGTAGCAAAACGCCAGCGCCATCTGCGTGGGCGTGAGGCCGTGCCGCCGCGCCAGGGCGTTGTAGAGCCGCGCCGTGGACAGCGCGTCGGGCCGCGCCCAGCGCTGCTGCTTCATGGAGTCGAACAAGGCCATCCGGCCCGGCCGGTCGTCGGGCGAGTGGATGCCGGATTCGTCGTACTTGCCGGTCAAGGCGCCGAAGGCCAGCGGCGAGTACGCCAGCATCGACACGCCCAGGCGGTGCAGCGCCTCGTCCAGGCCGTTGTCGAGGGCGCGGCTGGTGAGCGCGTAGGGGTTCTGGACGCTGACCACGCGCGGCAGGCCGTGCTGCTCGGCCAGGTGCACGAACTCGCACACCCCCCAGGGCGTCTCGTTCGACAGGCCGACGTGGCGCACCTTGCCGGCCTTCACCAGGCCGGCGAGCGCCTCCAGCTGCTCGCGGATGCCGGTCTGCACCCGGTCATGGGCGGGCTGGAAGTACAAGCCGCCGAACATGGGCGCATTGCGGTTCGGCCAGTGGATCTGGTACAGGTCGATGTGGTCGGTGCGCAATCGCGCGAGGCTGTCGTCGCAGGCCGAGACGATGTCCGCCGCGCTCAGGTCGGCACTGCCGCCGCGCACCCAGTCCATGTTGCGGGACGGGCCCGCCACCTTGGTGGCCAGCACCACCCGCTGGCGCACGCCCGGCCGCGCGGCGAACCAGTTGCCGAGGATGCGCTCGGTGGCGCCGTAGGTCTCGCGGCGGGTCGGCACCGAGTACATCTCGGCGGTGTCGATGAAGTTGATCCCGCGGGCGAGGGCCTGGTCCAGCAGGGCATGGGCCTGCGGTTCCTGCACCTGCTGGCCGAAGGTCATGGTGCCCAGGCAGATGGGGGTCACCTGGAGATCGCTGCGCCCGAGGGCGACGAGGGGGAGCGGTGCGTTCATCGTGCCAAGTTTAGGGTCAGCGCCCAGTAGCCCCAACGCCAGCCCGGACGCTCTCGCGCGCGGCGCGGCGGTGGGGGGCGGCCGGGAGCCGCGGGTTTGCCCTGACCGAAACGCGACTTGGACCGGCGCGCGCCGGAGGCGGCGTTGCGGCAGCGCCTCGCGTATGCGCGGATTCGAGGGGGATTGCGAGGATTCCGACACGAACAACCACTTGTCTTGTCGGCAAAGGCAGGACAAGTGCTCCACACTGCCCACATCCCCTCTTGTGCAAACTGCACGGTTCGAGACGCCATGTCCACACTGCGCCCCCCGCCCAAGGCTCACCCCGATTGACGGAGTCCCGACGCATGCAGTTCGCCCCCCTCGCCACGGTCCGGCATCTCATCACGTACGGTGAGGCGATGCAGTTCAACATCCGCAACAGCGACCACACCCTCCTGCTGGCGCGCGGGCAGGTCGTGCGGGACGAGAACCAGATGGAGGCCCTGCTGGAACGCGGCGCCATCGTCGACCTGCTCGAACTGAAAGGGCCGCGCTCCGAGGTCCTCGAGGCCCACGTCGAGCAGCTGCCCGTCCTGTGGACGCTCAACATCGAGAAGGTCGGCCGCACGCTGCGCAATGCGTCCACGGAAAAGGCCTTCGCCGATTCGCTGAAAGCCGCCTCCGAGCCGGTGCTGGCGTTGATCGAACGCGACCCCGACCTGGCGATCTTCCAGGTGCTCCGCCAGCAGTCGTCCAACCAAACCGGCTACGGCGTGTCGCACTCGGTGCACGCCGCCATCACCGGCTTGCTGGTCGCCCGGCGCCTGGGCTGGTCGGCGCCCCTGGCCGAGAAGGTGTTCAAGGCCTCGCTGACCATGAACCTGGCGATGCTCGACCTGCAAAGTCGCCTGGCCATGCAGGCGACACCGCCCACCGCGCAACAGCGCCAGGTCATCCACGACCACCCGCTCAAGAGCGTGCAGCTGCTCCAGGCCTCGGGCATCACCGACAAGGAGTGGCTGGACGGGGTGGCCCAGCACCATGAGTCGCCGGACGGAAAGGGCTACCCGAACAAGCTCAAGGAGATCTCCGACATCGGCGCGCTGCTGCGCCGGGTCGACATGTACACGGCCAAGCTCAGCGCTCGCAACAACCGTGCCGCCGTGGCCGCCAACCAGGCCGGCCGCGACCTGTTCATGAGCGACAAGGGCCACCCCATGACGGCCGCCCTGGTGAAGGAGTTCGGCATCTACCCGCCCGGCTGCTTCGTGCTGCTGACCGGCGGCGAGACCGGTGTGGTGATCAAGCGCGGCGAAGGCGCGAACACCCCGCACGTGGCGGTGCTGACCAGCCGCAGCGGCGAGCCGCTGATCGAGCCCATCAAACGCAACACCGCCATGAAGGACCACGCGATCGTCAGCGTGGTGAGCGAACGCACGCTCAAGGTGAGGGTGTCGGCCGAGAAGCTGGTGCTGCTCGCCACCAGCCTGTGAGGCGGCGCGCCGCCTCGATCACGCAAGGCCAGCCAGCGCCTGCAGCGCCTTGCCGGTGATCCGGCAGACGCGCCAATCGGGCATCACGGTGGCGCCCATCTTTTCGTAGAAGGCGACGGCCTCGGTGTTCCAGTCGAGCACCGTCCAGTCGAAACGACCGTAGCCGCGATCGACGGCCAGGCGGCCCAGGCGGCTCAACAGGGCCTCGCCCATGCCCTGGCCGCGTGCCGCCGGCTTGACGTAGAGGTCTTCCAGGTACAGCCCGGGCTGCGCGAGGAAGGTGGAGAAGTTGGTATAGAACAGGGCGAACGCGGCCACCTCGCCGCCGGCCTCGGCCACCATCGCCTCGACCACCGGCTTCTCGCCGAACAGGTGCGGGCGCAGCTTCTCGGGGGTGACCTGCAACAAGTGGGTGAGCTTCTCGAACTCGGCCAGTTCGCGGATCAGCGACACCATCGGGGCAACGTCGCGCAGCTCGGCCGCGCGGATCAGGAAGGGAGCGGGGGATCGGGTGGTCATGCGCCCATTGTCCCTGCATTGGCGGCGACGCCGTGTGCGATAGGCCACACCCGGGCAGGGTGGCAAATATCATGCCGACATGTCCCCCTCCTCCATCACCGCCCCCTTCCCCCGACGCCCCGGTCGCGGCGACGCCCTCCCCCTGCGCGGCCTGCGTTACCACGTCCGCCGCTGGGATGAGTCAGCCGCGGGGCCGGACCGCCCGCCGCTGGTGCTGCTGCACGGCTGGATGGACACGGGCGCCTCCTTCCAATTCCTGGTCGACGCGCTGGACGCGCTCGAAGGCCCGACCCGGCGGATCGCCGCGCCCGACTGGCGCGGCTTCGGCCTGACCGAGGGCCCCGAACCGTCGCCGGACACCTACTGGTTCCCCGACCTGCTGGGCGACCTGGACGGCCTGCTCGACGCCCTGGCGCCGGGCGGTGCGCCGGTCGACCTGCTGGGCCACAGCATGGGCGGCAACGTGGCCATGGTCTACGCCGGCGTTCGGCCGGGGCGGATCCGCCGGCTCGTCAACCTGGAGGGCTACGGCCTGCCCGAGACGCGGCCCGCGCAGGCGCCCTCGCGCCTGGCCCGCTGGCTGGACGAACTCAAGACGCCGATGGCGCTGCAGGACCATCCCGACCTGGACAGCGTGGCGGCGCGGCTGCGCAAGACCAACCCGCTGCTCCAGCCCGAGCGCGCCCGGTGGCTGGCCACGCAATGGGCGCGCGAGGACGGGCAGGGACGCTGGAAGATCCTCGGCGACCCGGCCCACAAGCGGGTCAACCCGGTGCTGTACCGCGCCGAGGAGGCGCTGGCCTGCTGGGAGCGCATCGAGGCCCCGGTGCTGTGGGTCGAGGGCGACCGCTCGGACCTGTCCGCCTGGTGGGGCGGTGCCTACACGCGGGAGGAGTTCGAGCGACGGATCCAGCGGGTGCCGCGCCTGGAGCGCGAGCGCCTCTCGCCGGCCGGCCACATGCTCCACCACGACCAGCCCGAGGCGCTGGCGCGCCGGCTCAAGGCCTTTCTCGACGCCGAATGACCCGGACCCGGCCGTCACCCGGCCCGCGCGTGTCAAAATCGAGGGCTGAACCTCAAGCACCGGAACCGCATCATGGACGTCGAACACATCAATGCCATCGGCAACACCCTGGCCGACCTGACGCAGCGCACCGCCGACCTCCGGGGGTATCTTTGACTACGATCGCAAATCCCTGAGGCGCGCGGAAGTCAACGCCGCCCTCGAAAACCCGAACGTCTGGAACGAGCCCAAGCGCGCCCAGGAGCTGGGCCGCGAGAAGCGCGCGCTCGACACCGTGGTCGACACCATCGACCACCTCACGAGCAACCTCGCCGACAACACCGAGCTGTACGAGATGTCGAAGGAGGACGCCGACTTCGACGGCCTGCGCGCCATCGAGGCGGAGGCCGCCAAGCTCGCGGGCATCGTGGAGGGACTCGAGTTCCGCCGCATGTTCAACAAGCCCGAGGACCCGAGCAACTGCTTCATCGACATCCAGGCCGGCGCCGGTGGCACCGAGGCCTGCGACTGGGCCAGCATGCTGCTGCGCCAGTACCTCAAGTACTGCGAGCGCAAGGGCTTCAAGACCGAGGTGATGGAGGAGAGCGAGGGCGACGTGGCCGGCATCAAGAGCGCCACGATCAAGGTCGAGGGCGACTACGCCTTCGGGCTGCTGCGCACCGAGACCGGCGTGCACCGCCTGGTGCGCAAGAGCCCATTCGACTCCAGCGGCGGGCGCCACACCAGCTTCGCCAGCCTGTTCGTCTACCCCGAGGTCGACGAGTCCTTCGAGATCAACATCAACCCGGCCGACGTGCGCACCGACACCTACCGCGCCAGCGGTGCCGGCGGGCAGCACATCAACAAGACCGACTCCGCGGTGCGGCTCACGCACATGCCCACCGGCATCGTCGTGCAGTGCCAGAACGACCGCTCGCAGCACCGCAACCGCGACGAGGCCTGGCAGATGCTCCGCTCGCGCCTGTACGAGCACGAGATGCGCATCCGCATGGCCGAGCAGCAGAAGCTCGAGGACACCAAGACCGACGTGGGCTGGGGGCACCAGATCCGCTCCTACGTGCTCGACCAGAGCCGCATCAAGGACCTGCGCACCAACGTCGAGATCTCCAACACCCAGAAGGTGCTGGACGGCGATCTCGACGGCTTCATCACCGCCAGCCTCAAGCAGGGGCTGTGAGCATCACGGCAAGCGCCACCGCAACAAAGGGACCACAACATGCTGCGTGAAGGACCCGCCATCCTCGTGCGACGAGAAGACTACGTCGCGCCGGCGTACTGGATCCGCACGGTCGACCTCGCGTTCGACCTCGACCCGGCGAAGACGATCGTCTCCAGCCGCATGAAGATCGAGCGCAACGCCGGCGTCGCGCCGCAGCCGCTGAAGCTGCACGGCGAGGAACTGAACCTGCTGCGCGTGCTGGCCAACGGCGAGAGCGTGAGCTTCCGCCACGAAGACGGCTGCCTGGTGATCGACAACCCGCCGGCGGGCGACTTCACGCTCGAGATCCGCAACACCTGCGCTCCCGAGAAGAACACCCAGCTGTGCGGCCTGTACACCTCCGGCGGCGGCTTCTTCACCCAGTGCGAGGCCGAGGGCTTCCGCCGCATCACCTACTTCCTGGACCGGCCCGACGTGATGGCGGTCTACACGGTGACGCTCAAGGCCGACAAGAAGAAGTACCCGGTGCTGCTGTCCAACGGCAACCTCGTGGAATGGGGCGAGCTCGGCAACGGCAAGCACTACGCGAAGTGGCACGACCCCTTCCCCAAGCCCAGCTACCTGTTCGCGCTGGTGGGCGCCGACCTGGTCTCGCGCCAGCAGAAGGTCGTCACGCGCTCGGGCAAGGAGCACCTGCTCGAGGTGTACGTGCGCCGCGGCGACCTCGACAAGACCGAGCACGCGATGAACTCGCTG
>Ga0068855_100011081_pt1 | contig 10879 bp, 9 predicted proteins | sample KBSCornC52_FD_66592 | JGI IMG/M metagenome (GOLD analysis project Ga0068855, IMG submission 66592) | Corn rhizosphere microbial communities from Kellogg Biological Station, Michigan, USA - KBS Corn C5-2 | ecosystem: Host-associated > Plants > Roots > Rhizosphere > Soil ... | reverse complement strand
CGGCGCCGCGCGGACATCGACCGCTACGTCGACGGCACCCAGCAGCTGCAACTGATCGGCCAGATCGAGATCGTCGGCGACTGGAAGGACCGCGTGTCGAATTACGGCAGCATCAACAGCATGGGCATGATCGAAACGGCGGTCGACTTCACGAAGCCGGCGAGCTTCGATGCGCGCTTTGTCGAGGTGCAGGCCAGGATCAACCGGATCTTCGAAGCCATGCCCGCGACACCGGCGTCGAACCCGTTCCTGTCCTGGCGGGCGGACCATTCCTGCTGCACGACCCGCATGAGCACGGACGAAACGCAAGGCGTCATCGACCGTGACCTGAAGGTGCATGGCGTGGACAACGTCTACGTCTGTTCCAATGCCGCGTTCTCGTCGTCCGGTTCGGTCAACCCCACGCTGACCCTGGCCGCGCTGGCGCTGCGCCTCGGCGACCACCTGAACAAGTCCACCACGAAAGCGAGTGCCGCCTGATGAGCCTGAAGGAACAAAAAGCGACGCTGCTGCCGCTGCTGCAGAAAGCGCTCGAACTGGAACTGTCCACGATCCCGCCCTACCTGACTGCGCTGTTGAGCATCAAGATGCCCGGCAACCGCGTGGCCGCCAACGCGATCCGCAGTGTCGCAATCGAGGAAATGCTGCACATGGTGCTGGTGGGGAATTTGATCTCCAGCCTCGGCGGCAGGGTGCGCCTGCACGGCGACGCCGTCCCGACCTATCCGCTGCGGCTCGAATTCGAGGGCAGCCCGATCCGCGACCGCGAATTCGACATCCACCTGGAAGCGTTCTCGCCGCAAGCGATCAGGACGTTCAAGCAGATCGAGATCCCGGCCGACCTGCTGCCGCCCTCGCATGCCCATGGCACGCAGGCGCAGGTCGTCGTCCCCGGCATCACGCTGGGCCAGTTCTACGACCGCATCATCCTGAAGCTGGAACGGATCTGCGCCGACTATCCCGAGTGCGACGTGTTCTGCGGCGATCCCCAGCACCAGGTCAACGAGCAATACTACTGGAGCAGCGGCGGCAAGCCGATCGTTGTGACGTCGCTGGCCTCGGCCATCGAGGCCATGACTGTCATCAAGAAGCAGGGAGAGGCATCGCACAACTCGATCTATGACGGCGACGCGGAATACTTCGACCAGCCGCGCGAAGTCGCGCACTATTTCCGCTTCAACGAGATCGCGTGCGGCCGCCATTACAACCCGGACGACCATCCTGCAGAACCGCCGACCGGCGAGCGTTTCGACGTCGATTACACGGCCGTGTATCCGATCAGGCGCAATGCGAAGAGCACCGACTACCGGCCCGGCTCCGAACTGGCACGACTGAACGACACCTTCAACCGCCAGTATTCCGTGATGCTGTGGCAGCTGGAGCAGGCGTTCAACGGCAACCCCAGCGTGCTCTATGACGCCATCGTCAACGGCATGCATGGCATGACGTCGGTCGCGCATGAAATGATGTGCCTGCCGATCGACGGCGATGCCGATGGGGCGCATGGGGCGCCGAGCTTTGAATGGGTGGCGTCGCCGGGGACGCGGGCCTGAGTCAGCCGCTGGCGGTGCCCGCGCCGCCGGCCATCAGCTCGGTCGCGATCAGGAGCGCCATCGCGCCGCCCCGGGGGTCGGGGCCCAGCAGCGCCGGCCGGGCGAGATAGGCCTGCAGGCTGCCCTGCTTTCCGGTCCCCGCGCACACATCGACCAGTCCGCCGTCGAAGGCAATGCGCGCACGGATCGCATGCCACGCCGAGGCCAGCGCCGCGCCATGCGGCGCCGCCGGCAGCCACCCTTTGCGCAGGCCCCGGGCGAGCGCCGTCGCGATCATGCAGGTGGCGCTCAGCTCCCGATAGCTGCCCGGGATGTCGATCACCTGGTGCCACATCCCGGTCGCGTCCTGATGGGCCAGGAGTGCTTTCATGTGGACCCGGAACGCCTCCAGGACCTCCGGCCGGAGACGGTCGTCGACAGGGAGGTAGTCCAGGCTGAGCGCCAACCCCAGCGCGGCAAAGCCGTTGCCGCGTCCCCAGGCCGCCTCGTCCAGCGGCGAGTGCCGGTACAGTCCATCGTCGCGCCACGTGCGCTGCTGGATGAATTGCATGTGGCGTCCGCACATGGCAAGGTATTTCGGGTTCCCGGTCAGGTTGCCGACCTGCGCCAGCAGCGGGCAGACCAGGAACAGCGAATCGCTCATCTCGTCGTGCAAGGGCATCGCCTCGTGCGGGATTCCCTGTTCGTCGAACGCAAGGTCGGCCGCTGCGCGGGCCAGGTCCAGATAGGCCTGCTTTCCGGTGATGGCGGCAAGTTCTCCGAACAGGAGATGACCGCCGAAATGACTGCTCGTCAAACCTGCCAGCGCCTGCCTGCGTCCGTCCAGATAAGGGGCGACGATCGCCTCCACGGCGCCCGTCTCGCCCAGGCGCAGACGGCCGATCAGCGCCATCGCGGGGATGTACACGGCCTGGTCGAGCTGGTTCGCATAGCATGCGCTGAGTTGCCGCGCAATCTCGTCCGGCGTGCGCGCGAGGCGGCGCCACATTGCCGTGCGCGCCGGCGACGGCTCGCCATGCCAACCTGCCAACGCCGCCGCAACCGTCTCCTCCGACAGCCATGCCAATCTCACGACCGGCATGGTGCCGACACCGGCCGCCGCGACGCGAGCGAGCTGCGACCCGAGGTCATCCGGACGTGCCGCGGTTCCTTCGATCAGCACCAGGTCGGGGGCGCGGAGACCGATCCAGCGCCACAGGCAATGCGCCTCCGGCGCGGCGGCATAGGCCTCGCCTTGCGGCGGATAGGTCGCATCCGGCGCCGGATCGCGCACCGCGGCCAGCGTGAACCGCGTCAGGCCTGACGCCGGAGAATCAAACCATGCAAGAATCCGCGCCAGCGTCTCTTCCGACCGTCCGATCAACAAGACCCGCAGCCGGTCCGTTACATGGTTCTTTTCCTCGTCCCCCACGAGCGCGCGCAGCGGCGCGCCGTCGGAAGCCAGTCCGATCACGGTGCTGGAAGCCATCCAATTCTCCTCATGGCCCCTCCAGCCGCCGTCCTGGCGAGATGCGCTCAGAAGCGGATCTGGAAGCTGGACGCGATCTTGCTCGGCAGGCTCGCCGGCAACTGGATCACCAGCGCATCGTCGGTCTGCTCCCAGCGCAGCGGCGCCTTGCTGCCCAGCAGCGCGACGGCCTTCACCGGACGGGTTTCCAGTCCCACCTTGCGGCCCAGCGACTGGATGCGCACGGCCGTGGTCGGCGTGCCCAGGGTGGTGGCGTACAGCGCGTTGCCTTTCGTCGTGAAGCGGATGTCCTGCGGCGTGTAGACCGTGTTCTCCTGGAAGTGGCCTGCAGCGGCCTTGGTCGGGCCCTCGCCGAAGACCTTCCACGGACGCGTGCCGTAGATGGCATCGCCGTTCACGCTCATCCACTCGGCCATCTCCTGCAGGAACTGCATCGACTCGGGCGGCAGGCTGCCGTCCGGGTACTGCACCACGTTCAGCAGCAGGTTGCCGTTCTTGCTCACGATATCGGCCAGCATGTGGACGACGTCGGTGGCGGTCTTGTACTTGTAGCCTTCGCTGTAGAACCAATCGCCGATCGAGGTGTCCGTCTGCCACGGCAAAGGCTGGATGCCTTCCATGACGCCGCGTTCCACGTCCTGCACGCCGGCCTCGCGGATGAATTCGCCCGAGCCGATGTTCTTGTGGTCGTACACCGCCTCCAGCTTGCCGCCGTGGTTGGCGATGCTGGCGTTATAGTAGTTGGCCACCAGGGTGCGGCCTACATCACCGAACGGAATGCCGCCGTCGCTATACAGCAGGTCGGGCTGGTAGCGCGTCAGCAAATCGGTGATGCGGTCGTACCACTCCTGCTGGAAGCGCTTGTCGTTGGTGTACCAGGTACTCGAATCGCGATAGGCCTCGCAGTGGTCGCGGTGGTAAAGCGAGGCGTTCTTCGGATCGGCGCCGTCATAGGCCGCGCCCAGCATGGGCCAGATCTGGTCGTAACCGTGGCTGGGCGCGAACCAGTTGTAGCTGGCGCCCAGGTGTTCCGACACGCCGAAACGCAGGCCGGCCTTCTGCGCGGCCTTCTTCCAGTCGCCCACGATGTCGCGGTGCGGACCCTTCTTGACGGCGTTCCATTCGTGGTAACGCGAATCCCACAGGTCGAAGTTGTCGTGGTGGACGCCCATGCTGACGAAGTAGCGCGCGCCCGCCTTCTTGTACAGGGCCATCAGCGCATCGGGATCGAACTTCTCCGCTTTCCACAGGTCGATGATGTCCTTGTAGCCGCTCTTGGACGGATGGCCGTAGTGTTCCAGGTGGTGCTTGTACTGGTCGGTACCGTAGACGTACATGTAGCGCGCGTACCAGTCGCCCGCGCGCGGCACGGACTGCGGCCCCCAGTGCGACCAGATGCCGAACTTGGCGTCGCGGAACCACTCGGGCGTCCGGTAGGTCTTGAGCGACTCCGCATCCGGACGGAACGGGCCGGTCACGTTGGTCATCTTCACGGGCGCTTGCGCGGCCGCGTCATCCATGCAGGCGGCCGAGGTGGGCAGGTGCAGGGCAAGAAGGGGGGCGGCGAGCGCGAACAGCGCGGCACGGCGGGTGGGCATGCGGTGTCTCCTAATCGTTGTTAACAGTCATTAAGCATTGTATTTTATATTTTTAATACAATCAACAGCCCCGACAATTATGCAACGTCCCTATAACGCTTCCTTAACGTGCGGGATGCCCTGATCGTCGTAGACGGAATACACGGCGGCCAGCATGTTTTCCAGCTCGGGCGCGCGATCCATGTAGCGCACGCTGAAGAAGATCGGCGACACGGCATGCCGGTCTTCGATCGGCCGGTACACCACGTTCCGGTGATGCATCCCCTGCACGCTTTCCGGGACGATGGCGATGCCCTGCCCGGCCGCCACGAGCCCCATCGCGATCTGCAGTTCGCGCACTTCCGTCACATGGTCCGGCATCAGGTTCGCCTCGCGGAAGGCGGCCAGCACCTGGTCGGCGAAGCTCGGGCGCGGCGCCTTCGGATACACCAGCAGCGGCTCGTGCAGCAGGTCCGTCAGGCGCAGGGCGCCTTCCCTGTCCGCCAGCCGGTGGCCGGGGAACAGCGCCACGATCATCGGCTCCTCGCGCAGCAGGATGCGGCGGATGCTCGGGTCCTCGCTCTTGATGCGGCCGAAGCCGACGTCGATGCGGCCCTCCTTCAGGGCCTTGAGCTGTTCCACCGTGGTCATCTCGTGCAGCGTCACCTCCACTTCCGGATTGTTCTCGCGGTAGCGGCGGATGATGTCCGGCAGCAGGCCGTACAGGGTCGAGGCGACGAATCCGGCGGACAGCTTGCGTTCCAGCTTGCCGACGCGCTGCGTCATCGTGCGCAGGTCATGCACCTGGTCGAGCAAGGACTTGGCGTGCGCGTAAAAGAACGTGCCGGCCTCGGTGAGGCGCAGCGGCCGGCACCCTTTTTCGACGAGCGTCACACCCAGGTCTTCTTCCAGCTGCTGGATCTGCCGGCTCAACGGCGGCTGGGCGATATGCAGGCGCTCGGCGGCGCGCGTGAAGTTCCGTTCTTCCGCCACGGCGACGAAGTAACGCAGATGCCTCAGCTCCATTTCCATACCTTTTAAGTATTGAATCCATACCAATTCGGTGTTGGACGCCCGTCGTTTGGGGGAATATCGTGTCATCACCTCATCGAATTATACGCAACTAATATGATTCAATATATCGAAACTTTCCTGCTCGACGTACCGACGATCCGGCCCCACAAGCTGTCCGTCGCGACGATGAACACGCAGACCCTGGTCCTCGTCCGCATCCGCTGCGCCGACGGCACCACCGGCTGGGGCGAGGCGACCACCATCGGCGGCCTGGCCTACGGCGAAGAAAGCCCGGAAAGCATCAAGGCCAATATCGACACCCACATCGCGCCGCTGCTCATCGGCATGGACGCCGTCCGCCCCGCCCGGGCGATGGCGAAGGTGCGCAAGGCGATCCAGGGCAACCGCTTCGCCAAGTGCGCGCTGGAGACGGCGCTGCTGGATGCGCAGGCGCGCCGCCTCGGCGTGCCGCTGTCGGAGCTGCTGGGCGGCCGCGTGCGCGACACGCTGCCGGTGGCCTGGACGCTGGCCAGCGGCGACACGGCAAAGGACATCGCCGAAGCGGAACACATGCTGGAGATCCGCCGCCACCGCATCTTCAAGCTGAAGATCGGCCTGCGCAGCGTGGATGCCGACGTGGCCCATGTGCTGGCGATCAAGCGCGCCCTGGGCGACAAGGCGAGCGTACGCGTAGACGTCAACCAGGCCTGGAGCGAAACGGATGCGGTGCGCGGCATCGCACGGCTGGAAGCCGGGGGCGTCGACCTGGTCGAACAGCCGGTCAAGGCGCGCAACACGGCGTCGCTGGCGCGCCTGTCTCGCCGTTTCGATGTCGCGCTCATGGCCGACGAGGCGCTGCACGGCCCGGAGGACGCGCTGGCGCTGGCCCGCGTCGACGGGGCCGACGTCTACGCCGTCAAGATCGCGCAGTCCGGCGGCCTGGTGCCCGCACTGGAAGTCGCAGCCATCGCACGGCTGGCGGGTATCGGCCTGTACGGCGGCACGATGCTGGAAGGCGGCATCGGCACCGCGGCAAGCGCGCACGTCTGTTCGACGTTCGCGGAGCTGGCCTGGGACACGGAATTGTTCGGTCCCCTGCTGCTGACCCAGGAAGTGCTGCGCGAACCGCTCGTCTACCGCGACTTCGAGCTGCAGGTGCCCACGGGCCCCGGCCTCGGCGTCGAGATCGATCCCGACCGGCTGCGCAGCCTGCAACGCCAATAACGCCAGTATCAACCTGCGGAGACCACCATGCTGTTCCACGTACGAATGAACGTCAACCTGCCGACGGCCATGCCCCCTGACGAGGCCGCGGCGCTCAAGCAGACCGAGAAGGATCTCGCACAGCGCCTGCAGCGCGAGGGCAAGTGGCGCCACCTGTGGCGCATCGCCGGGCAGTACGCCAACGTCAGCATCTTCGACGTCGCCAGCATCGACGAATTGCACACGCTGCTGACCGCGCTGCCGCTGTTCCCCTACATGCAGATCGAGGTGATGCCGCTGTGCCGCCATCCGTCATCGATCCGCAGCGACGACCAATGACCGACCCGTAACCCCAACCACAAAGGAGACCTGAAATGAACCACGCAGACATCGAACGACTGGCAAAAAGCTGGGTCGTGGACGCCGCCGACCGCCCCGCCAACCCGCGCGTGCAGCAGGTCGTGCTGCGCCTGATGGGCGACCTGTGCAAGGCGATCGAAGACCTGGACGTCACCCCGACCGAGTTCTGGCAGGGCGTGTCGTACATGGCGGCCGCCGGCGCCAGCGGTGAACTGGGCCTGCTGGCCGCCGGCCTGGGCCTGGAGCGCTTCCTCGACATCCGCGCCGACGAAGCCAAGCAGAAGGCCGGCCTGGCAGGCGGCACGCCGCGCACCATCGAAGGTCCGCTGTACGTGGCCGGTGCGCCGGAAAGCGTCGGCTTCGCCCGCCTGGACGACGGTACGGAAGCGGACAAGGGCGAAGTCCTGTTCATGCAGGGCACCGTGTTCGACCAGGACGGCCGTCCCCTGCCGGGCGCGAAGGTCGAGGTGTGGCATGCGAACCTGCTCGGCAGTTACTCGTTCTTCGACCAGACCCAGTCCCCGTTCAACCTGCGCCGCACCATCGTCACGGATGCGAACGGCCGCTACCAGTTCCGCTCGATCATCCCGGTCGGCTACGGCTGCCCGCCGGACGGCACGACGCAGCAGCTCCTGGACCTGCTGGGCCGCCACGGCCGGCGTCCGGCGCACATCCACTTCTTCGTCAGCAGCCCGGGACAGCGCAAGCTGACCACGCAGATCAACATCGACGGCGACGAATACCTGTGGGACGACTTCGCGTTCGCCAGCCGCCCGGGCCTGGTGCCGCCGGTGGCCCGCATCGACGACCCGGCCGCGATCGACGCGAAGCGCCTGGACAAACCGTTCGCCTCGATCGATTTCGACTTCCACCTGTACCGCGACACCGACGCCGCCCCGACGCCGCTGGTCGACCGCCCCCGCGCCGCCGCCTGAGGAGCCGCCATGATCACTATCGTTCCCGTCGACGCGTGCAAGCCGAAGCGGCTTGACGACTACCTGGTCGAAGATGCCGCGACCGGCGACCACCGCCTGCATCGCAGCGCCTTCACGGACGAAGCCCTGTTCGACCTCGAGATGCAGCACATCTTCGAGGGCAACTGGATCTATCTGGCGCACGAGAGCCAGGTCGCCAACGTCAACGACTACTACACCACGCACATCGGCCGCCAGCCGGTGTTCATCGCCCGCAACAAGAGCGGCGAGCTGAATGCATTCATCAACGCGTGCAGCCACCGCGGCGCCCAGCTGTGCCGCCACAAGCGCGGCAACAAGGCGACGTACACCTGCCCGTTCCACGGCTGGACGTTCAACAACAGCGGCAAGCTGCTGAAGGTGAAGGACCCGGAATCCGCCGGCTATCCGGAATGCTTCAACAAGGAAGGCTCGCACGACCTGAAGAAGCTGGCGCGCTTCGGCAACTACAAGGGCTTCCTGTTCGGCAGCCTGAACCCAAACGTGGCCCCGCTCGACGAATTCCTCGGCGAGGCCGGCAAGATCATCGACATGATCGTCAACCAGTCGCCCGAGGGCCTGGAAGTGCTGCGCGGCTCGTCGACGTACACGTTCGAGGGCAACTGGAAGCTGCAGGCCGAGAACGGGGCCGACGGCTACCACGTGACGGCCGTGCACTGGAACTACGCGGCCACGACCAACCGCCGCAAGCAGGAGGAAGCCGCTGGCGAAGACAGGATCCGCGCCATGGACGCCGGCAACTGGGGCCGCCAGGGCGGCGGGTTCTATGCGTTCGAGCACGGCCACATGCTGCTGTGGTCGCAGTGGGCGAATCCGGAAGACCGCCCGAACTTCGCGCGCCATGGGGAGTACGTCGAAAAATACGGCAGGGCCACGGCCGACTGGATGGTCGGGCGCTCGCGCAACCTGTGCCTGTATCCGAACGTCTACCTGATGGACCAGTTCAGTTCCCAGATCCGCGTGCTGCGTCCGCTGGCCGTCGACAGGACCGAGGTGACGATCTATTGCATCGCGCCGAAGGGCGAATCGCCGGAGGCCCGGGCCCACCGCATCCGCCAGTACGAGGACTTCTTCAACGTCAGCGGCATGGCGACGCCGGACGACCTGGAAGAATTCCGTGCCTGCCAGCAGGGCTACAACGGCGCCGCCATGCAGTGGAACGACATGTGCCGCGGCGCGACGCACTGGATCCAGGGCGCCGACGCCGCGGCGCAGGACATCGGCCTGGCGCCGGTCATGAGCGGCGTGCGCACCGAGGACGAAGGCCTGTACACCATCCAGCACCGTTACTGGCTCGACGTCATGAAGAAGGCGTTCGACGCGAAGGGGACCGCCAAATGAGCGCAATCACCATCCAGGATATCCAGGCCTTCCTCTACCGCGAGGCGCGCCTGCTCGACGACGAGCAGTGGGACGAATGGCTGCAATGCTACGACCCCGGCGTCCGCTTCTGGATGCCGTCCTGGGACGACGACGGCAGGCTCGTGGAAGACCCGGAACGCGAGATCTCGCTGATCTTCTATCCGGACCGCCAGGGGCTGGAAGACCGCGTGTTCCGCATCAAGACGGAACGCTCCAGCGCCACGATCCCCGATACCCGCACGAGCCACAACGTCGCCAACGTGGAACTGGAACAGGTCGAGGGATCGGTCGCCACGGTGCGCTTCAACTGGCACACGCTGAGCCACCGCTACCACACCACACACAGCTATTTCGGCATGTCGCGCTACGTGATCGACTTTTCCGGTCCGCAGCCGAAGATCCTGGACAAGTACGTCGTCCTGAAGAACGACTACATCAGCCAGGTGATCGACATCTATCACATCTGAGACTCACACAAAAGCAGGAGACGGTCATGAGCCATACGATCGCGCTGCAGTTCGAGGACGGCGTCACGCGCTTCATCAGCTGCAACCCCAACGAAAAACTGTCCGACGCGGCATATCGCCAGAAGGTCAACATTCCCCTCGACTGCCGCGACGGCGCCTGCGGCACGTGCCGCGGGCTGTGCGAATCCGGCAGCTACGACATGCCGCCGGACAGCTACATCGAGGATGCCCTCGAGGAGAAGGACGCGCAGGCGGGCCACGTGCTGGCCTGCCAGATGCGCCCGACGTCCGACTGTGTCGTGCGCATCCCGGCCACGTCCGCCGCTTGCAAGACCGGCGTCGGCGATTTCCCCGCCACGGTCGCCGCTGTGGAACAGCTGTCGCCGTCCACGATCCGCTTTGCCGTGACGCTGGACCAGCCGGACCAGCTGGACTTCCTGCCAGGCCAGTACGTCAACGTCACCGTGCCGGGCACGGACCAGACGCGCTCGTACTCGTTCAGCTCCGCGCCCGGCGCGCCCGACGCCAGCTTCGTCGTGCGCAACGTGCCGAACGGCCTGATGAGCTCCTGGCTGACGGGCCAGGCCCGCCCCGGCCAGCCGGTCTCGTTCTCCGGTCCGTACGGCAGCTTCTACCTGCGGCCCGTGCAGCGTCCGGTGCTGATGCTGGCCGGCGGCACCGGCATCGCGCCGTTCCTGTCGATGCTGGACGTACTGGCGTCGAAAGGCTTCCCGCATCCGGTGCGGCTCGTGTATGCCGTGACGAACGACCACGACCTGGTCGGGCTGGCGCAGCTGGACCGCATCGCAGCCGCCCACCCGCAATTCCAGTACGTGACGTGCGTGGCGGCCGAGGCCAGCAACCATCCGCGCAAGGGCTATGCCACGGCCCACGTGGCACC